>Ga0210115_1000162_pt1 | contig 17971 bp, 16 predicted proteins | sample MayberryNW_TuleB_2_FD_185526 | JGI IMG/M metagenome (GOLD analysis project Ga0210115, IMG submission 185526) | Wetland microbial communities from San Francisco Bay, California, USA, that impact long-term carbon sequestration - MayberryNW_TuleB_D2... | ecosystem: Environmental > Aquatic > Marine... | reverse complement strand
ACGCCGGCGGCCTGCTGGATCGCGCCCATCGCGGAATCGATCAGGCCGTCGCCCGTCGCGGATCGCTCGATCACCTCCTCTCCTCGTCGGAGGCGCACGGTGACCTTCGGCTCCCGGTCGGTGCCGCCGTCCATCTGCAGCGACTCCATCACGAGCACGTCCTCGTCGGTCGCCCCGAGCTCCTCGGCGACGATCGCCGCGAGGTCCTGGTCGGTGATCTGCACCTTGCGATCGGCCAGGTCCTTGAACCGCCCGAACGCCCGGTTCAGATGATCGTCGTCGAGCGTGATGCCGATCTTGTCGAGCGCGTCGACGAACGCATGACGGCCGGAGTGCTTGCCCAACACGAGCGCGTTGCCCTCGAGCCCGATCTCGACGGGATCCATGATCTCGTAGGTGGCGCGGTTGCTCAGCACGCCGTGTTGATGGATACCGCTCTCGTGCGCGAACGCGCTCGAGCCCACCACCGCCTTGTTCGGCTGCACGTTGTATCCAGTGGTCATCGCGACCAGCCGCGAGGTGCGCACGATCTCGTTGACGTTCAGGTCGTGCGAGCGTCCGAGCGCCTGCCCGCGCGTGCGCACGACCATCGCGATCTCCTCGAGCGAACAATTGCCGGCTCGCTCGCCGATGCCGTTGACCGCGACCTCGACTTGGCCGGCGCCGTGCTCGATGCCGGCGAGCGAGTTCGCGACCGCGAGCCCGAGGTCGTTGTGGCAGTGGGTCGAGATCACGACGTCGTCGGGTGTCTGATCGCGCACGATGCGGATCAGCTCGCCGAACTCGGTCGGCGTCGCGTAGCCGACCGTGTCGGGCACGTTGATCGTGGTGGCCCCGCACTCCACGGCGAGCCGGAAGCACTCGAGGAGGAACTCGAGCGGTGTGCGGGTCGCGTCCTGGGCCGAGAACTCCACGTCGTCGGTGTACGTCTTGGCGAGCGCGACGTTCTCGCGGATCGCCTCGAGCACCTGACCGGGGCTCATCCTCAGCATCGATTCGCGCTGCACGTCGCTCGTGGAGATGAACGTGTGGATGCGCCAACGGTCGGCGCCCTTGAGCGCTTCGGCCGCACGCTCGATGTCGCCCGTCGCCGTGCGAGCGAGCGCGGCGATCACCGGACCCTTCACCGTGGACGCGATCTCGGCGACCGCGTCGAACTCGCCGGGCGATGAGATCGGGAACCCGGCCTCGAGGATGTCGACGTTCAGCCGGGCGAGCTGCTCGGCGATCTCGACCTTCTCGGCCTTCGTGAGCGCGATGCCGGGAGCCTGCTCCCCGTCGCGCAGGGTGGTGTCGAAGATCCTGACGTCGCCGCCCGATGCTGCGGCGGTGGATACGTTGCCGGTGGATACGTCGCTGTCGCTCATCTCGGTGGCACCTTCTGCTCGCTCTCCAACCAGGGCATCATCTGGCGCAGCTGCCGTCCCACCTGCTCGAGCTGGGACGTCTGCGCCGCGCCTCGAAGTCGGAGGAACTCCTCGAAGCCGCCCTCGGCCTCGGCGATCCACTTCCTCGCGAACGTGCCGTCCTGGACCTCGGCGAGCACCTGACGCATCTGCTCGCGCGCGTGGTCGTCGATCACGCGCTTCCCGCTCTGGTAGTCGCCCCACTCGGCGGTGTCGCTCACCGAGTAGCGCATCCACGAGAGGCCGCCCTCGTACACCAGGTCGACGATCAGCTTCAGCTCGTGCAGGCACTCGAAATAGGCGATCTCGGGCTGATACCCCGCCTCGACCAGCGTCTCGAACCCGTTGCGGATCAGCTCGCTGACGCCGCCGCACAGCACCGTCTGCTCACCGAACAGGTCGGTCTCGGTCTCTTCGGTGAACGTGGTCTCGATGATGCCCGGTTTCGCACATCCGATGGCCGCGCCATAGGCGAGCGCCCGCGCCTTCGCCTTGCCGGTCGCGTCCTGATGCACCGCGACGAGCCCCGGGGTCCCGTTGCCCTCGACGTAGGTTCGCCGCACGAGATGGCCCGGGCCCTTCGGCGCGATCATCGTCACGTCGATGCCGCCCGGAGGCTGCACCGTGCCGAAATGGATCGAGAAGCCGTGGGCGAACATCAGCATGTCGCCGTCCTTCAGGTTCGGCGCGATGTCGGCCTCGTACACGGCCCCGTGGGCGGTGTCGGGCAGCAGGCACATGACGACGTCGGCCTCGGCGACGGCATCGGCGGTGTCGAGCACGCGCAGTCCGGCGTCTCCGGCCTGCTTCCTGCTCGCCGAGCCCGGACGCAGCCCGACACGGACGTCGAGGCCCGAATCCTGCATGTTCTGCGCGTGGGCATGCCCCTGGGAGCCGAAGCCGAGCACCGCGATCTTCTGATCGGCGAGAACGCCCGGGTCGGTGTCTTCCTCGTAGTAGATCGTCGCCATCTCGCTCGGTCTCCTCTCGGACGCCCCGCGCTTCTCGTCTGTTGCGGACTAGCCGGACCTCGCCGACTTCAACACCCGTTCCCTGATGCCACGCTCGCCGCGTGCGAGCGCGATGCGCCCGGTGCGTGAGAGCTCCACGATGCCGAACTCGCTCAGCAGCTCCCGCAACGCCTCGAGCTTCTCCGGCCCGCCGCTCGCCTCGACCGTGAGCGTCGACGCCGTCACGTCGATGATGCCGACGCGGAAGACGTCGGCGAGCTCCATGATCCGCGCTCTCGCGTCACCCTCGGCCCGCACCTTCACGAGCATCAGCTCGCGCTCGACCGCGGTGCCCGGGTCGTGCTCGAGGATCTTGATCACGTTGACCAGCTTGTTGAGCTGCTTCGTGACCTGCTCCAGGGGACTCTCGTCGACGTTGACGACGATCGTCATGCGCGAGATGCCGGGCGTCTCGGTCGGGCCGACCGCGAGCGAGTCGATGTTGTACCCGCGGGCCGCGAAGAGTCCAGCGACGCGAGTGAGCACGCCGGGACGGTCCTCGACCAGCACCGAGATCGTGTGCAGCCGCACGCCGTTCATGCGATCGGTGCCTCCTGCGGATCGTCGGCGGGCTCGATGCTCTCCGGCCCGAGGATGATGTCGTCGTTCGAGCCGCCGGCCGGCACCATCGGGAACACCATCTCCGCGGGATCGACGCGGAAGTCGATCACGACCGATCGATCGGTGATCGAGTACGCCTTCTCGATCGCGTTGTCGACCTCGTCGGGCGACTCGACCCGCAGGCCGACGGCGCCGTATGCCTCGGCGAGCTTCACGTAATCGGGCACGTTGGGGTCGAGCCAGACGCCCGAGTACCGTTCGTCGAAGAACAGCTCCTGCCACTGGCGAACCATTCCGAGATAGCCGTTGTTCAGGATGGCCGTCACGAACGGGATCCGTTCGGTGGCGCTCGTCGCGAGCTCCTGCGCCGTCATCTGGAAGCACCCGTCGCCGTCGATCGCCACCACGCGCATATCGGGACGGCCGGCCTTCGCGCCCATCGCCGCCGGCACGGCGAAGCCCATCGTGCCGAGCCCGCCCGAGTTGATCCAGCGCCGCGGGTGTTCGAACCGCCAGTACTGCGACGCGTACATCTGGTGCTGACCGACGCCAGCGACGCAGATCGTGTCGGCGCCGGCGAGCGCGTGGAGACGCTCGACGCAGTACTGCGGCTTCAGCTTCCCGTCGTCGGTCGGATAGCGATACGGGAACGACTCCTGCCACTGATGCAGCTGCCCCAGCCACGCGGACCGATCGGGCACGCCGCCGGCCTCGTCCTGGCGCTTGCGGAGCTCTGCCGCGAGCTTGCCGATCACGTCCTTGCAGTCGCCCACGATCGGCACGTCGGCCACGCGGTTCTTCCCGATCTCGGCCGGGTCGATGTCGACGTGGATCACCTTCGCGTGCGGCGCGAACGCGTCGAGCTTGCCCGTCACGCGATCGTCGAACCTCGATCCGAGCGCGACCAGCAGATCGGCCTTCTGCAGCGACGTCACCGCCGTGTAGTTGCCGTGCATGCCCGGCATGCCGAGGCAGAGCTCGTGCGAGTCGGGGAACGCGCCGCGTGCCATCAGCGTCGTGACGACCGGCAGCCGCCCGGTCGTCGCCAGATCGAGGAGCTCGCGGCTCGCATCGGCCTTGATCACGCCCCCCCCGACGTACAGGACCGGCCGCTTGGCCTTCAGGATCATCTTCACGGCCTCGACGACCTGGCGCTGGTTGCCCTTCGTCGTCGGCTTGTAACCGGGGATCGAGACGTGGTCGGGCCAGCGGTAGGTGGTGTCCGCCAGCAGCACGTCCTTGGGCAGGTCGATCAGCACCGGTCCGGGGCGACCGGTCGAGGCGATGTGGAAGGCCTCGCGCACCGTCGGGACGATGTCGGCCGGATCGGTCACGAGGAAGTTGTGCTTGGTGACCGGCATCGTGATGCCGGTGATGTCGGCTTCCTGGAACGCGTCGTTGCCCACCACCGGCGTGGGCACCTGGCCAGTGATCGCCACGATCGGCACGGAGTCCATCTTGGCGTCGGCCAACGGCGTGACCAGGTTCGTGGCGCCCGGACCGCTCGTGGCCATGCAGACGCCGACCTTGCCGGTGGCCCACGCGTAGCCTTCGGCCGCATGCCCCGCACCCTGCTCGTGCCGGCACAGGATGTGGCGGATCGGGGACCGGTCGACCAGCGGGTCGTAGATCGGCATGCTCGCGCCGCCGGGGATGCCGAAGATCGTGTCGACGCCTTCCTGCTCGAGCGCCTTCAACAGCGCGTCGGCGCCGGACATCTTGGTCATCGCGCCCCACCACCACGGACGCCGGTCGGCGCTGCCTCCTCTGCCCGCGCGACGCGAGGCGCGACCGCCTCTTCGACCGGGCCGGTCTCGACCCGGCGAACGCGCGCTTGCAGCCGATGAGCCAGGTTGCGACAGGCGCGCTCGAACTCCCACGGGGTCCAGTCGCGCCGGCGCATCTGAAGCACGTCCTGCTCCTGATCCGCCCCGAAGTCGAAGCCAGAGCCGAGGTAGACCACGTCGGAGGCCAGGTAGCGGTCGACCACGTCGCGGGTCGAGGGCTCGGCCGACTCGACGCTCACCTGGCCGGGGCCCTCCCACAGCACGCTGGCGACGACGATGCCGTCTCGATCGAACTCGTACCGCATGGTGTTCTCCTTGTCTCCGGGCTCTCACCCGGTGTGTTCTCGAACCCGTGGGCTGGCGGCGGGGCAGAAAAAACCCCCGCGGCTGCGGGGGCGTCCGGCGCGGTCAGCAGGCCTCCTGGGCCTGGCCGCGCCTAAGCGATAAGTACGAGGGTCGCGCGCTTCGGGGTCGTGTCCTCGCTGAACATGGTCATGACAGTGTAGAGATGCCTCCTGTGCTGTCAACTTCGGCGCGATCGGCATCAACCTTGACCGTCATGGACCTCCGTGGATCGTGGGTCTGTCCGGTCCCGCATCGAGCTCGGCGAGCTTCCGTTCGAGCAGACGCCGCTCGGCGTCGTCGTCGGTCATCGCGAGGGCCCCGTCCAGGGCGTCGCGGGCTTCCGTCGTTCGGCCGAGCCTGCGGAGCAGCTCCGCTCTGGTCGCGTGCAGGTAGCGGTATCGGTCGAGCTCGAGGCCGTCGACGATCGCGAGGCCGGCTTCAGGGCCTTCCAGCTCGGCAACGGCGACCGCTCGATTCAGCTCGACGACCGGCGAGTCGGTCAGACGGGAGAGCTCGCCGTAGAGCGCAGCGATCTCGGCCCAGTCACGAGGTTCGTCGGCGTGCAGCGATGCGATCGCCGCCTGCACGACGTAGGGTCCCCGGACGTGCAACGCGAGCGCCCGGTCGAGCGTTGCGCGGCCTTCCGCGATCTGCTCTACGTTCCACCGTGAACGGTCCTGTTGGGCGAGCAGCACGATCTCGTCGCCCTCGAACCGCGCCTCGCGCCGCGCATCGAGCAGCAGCATCATCGCCAAGAGTCCGTTGACCTCCGACTCGTCGGGCATCAGCTCGGCGAGCGCCCGTCCCAGCCGGATCGCCTCGGCCGCGAGATCGTTCCGTCCCCCGTACCCCTGGTTGAAGATCAGGTAGACGACCGCCAGCACGGCCACGAGCCGATCGGGCAGCAGATGGGCGGGCGGCACGCGGAACGGGATGCCCGCCGCCGCGATCTTGCGCTTGGCCCGCACCAGCCGCTGGGACATCGTCGGCTCGGGCACCAGGAACGCCCGGGCGATCTCGCCGGTGGTCAGCCCGCCGAGCGTCCGCAACGTCAGCGCGACCTGGGCCTCGGTCGAGAGCGCGGGGTGGCAGCACATGAAGATGAGCTCGAGCCGCTCGTCCGGGAAGGTCGTGGGAACCATCGTCTCCTCCACCGGCTCGTTCGCCAGCAGCCGGGTCTTCGAGGCGAGCGTGCGATCGCGGCGGATGCGGTCGATCGCCCGGCGGCGAGCCGTGGTCACGAGCCACGTACCGGGGCTCGTCGGCACGCCGTCGCGCGGCCACCGCTCCGCGGCGATCGCGAACGCCTCCTGCGCGGCTTCCTCGGCGAGGTCGACGTCGCCGAGGAAGCCGATCAGCGAGGCCAGCACGTACCCCCACCGATCGCGGAAGACCTGATCGAGGTCGGTCGTGGCGGTCGTGGCTACCACTCCACGATCGGGCGGATCTCGACCGCGCCGCCGAGACGAGCCGCGGGCACCCGCGCGGCCACCTCGATCGCGGCGTCGAGATCGTCGGCCTCGAAGAGCAGGTAGCCGCCGATCGACTCCTTGATCTCGACGAACGGGCCGTCGGTGGTGAGCGTCTTCCCGTCCTGCACGCGAACGGTGGTCGACGTGGCGGGCTCGTCGAGCTGCAGTCCGGGGGTCACGCCGGGCGTTTCGTTGATCGCCTGGTAGTCGGCGTAGACGGCCCGTTGCTCGTCCTCGGACAGGGTCGCCCATGCCTCGGGCGACCGCGGCGTCGGGGCGTCGCCTTGGTGGATCAACAGCATGTACTTCATCGCGTCCTCCTCCTCGTGGGATGGTCGCGTGTGAGACGAACGAGGAACGGCCGAACCGACATCTCGTCCCGAACTTCCTGTCAGCGTATGCTCCCGCGGGTGCGCCAGCCCTCTCGGGTCGGATGGCCCCGGCGATGATCACGGCCTTCCTCTGGGGCGCCGCGGGGGCCTCGGCGTTGCTCGTCGGGGCGGTGATCGCGTATCTGAGCCGTCCGAGCCGGGTCCTGATCGCGGTCGTGATGGCGGTCGGGACCGGCGTCTTGCTCGGGTCGGTCTCCTACGAGCTGGTCGACGACGCGATCGCTTCGAGCGACGTCGTGTGGGTCGCCGCACTCGTCTTGGTGGGCGCCGGCGCGTTCACGTTCGGTGACTGGCTGCTCGCGCGCAGGGGTGGCTCCGAGCGGAAGGATCCCACCGGCGCGCAGGCCGATGGTTCGCCGTTGGCGATCGTGCTCGGTTCGGTGCTCGACGGCATCCCCGAATCGTTCGTGCTCGGGTTGACGGCGATCGGAGGCGGCATCAGCGCCTCGCTGTTCGTCGGCATCGTTCTGTCCAACCTGCCCGAAGGCATGGCCTCGTCGAGCGGCTTGCGGATCGCGGGATGGCCCCGCAGGCGAGTCTTCCTGATGTGGGGCGGCGTGATCCTGGTCTCGGCGGTCAGCGCCGCGCTGGGCTCGGTGCTGCTCGGCCCCGACACCGGGCGGGCCGGCGCGGCCGCACAGGCGTTCGCCGCCGGCGCGCTGCTCGCGATGCTCGCCGACACGTTGCTGCCCGAGGCCTACGAGGTCGAGGGCGTCTTCACGGGAACCCTGGTCGTGGTCGGCTTCGCGGCGTCGCTGGGGTTGCAGGCCCTGTGAGTGCGCGCGTCACAGCAGGGAGCTGAGACCCTTCCCGAGCAGGGTCACGCCGATCACGAGCAGCAGCACCGCCATGACCGCCGTGTTGTTCGCCGCGAGCCACGCCTTCGAGCGATCGAGCGTGGGCTGGATGGCCGCGCCCTTGAACAGGTAGCCGAGCGTCGGGACCGCGACACCGAGCGCACCGATCGCGATGAAGGTGACGATCGCGACCGCCGTCTCGCTCGTGCTCAGGTCGGCTTGAGCGATCGCGACCGCGCCCCCCGCGATCAACAGCAGGTTCTTCGGGTTCACGACCGACAACACGAGGGAGAGCCCGAGCGCAGCGGCCGGCTTCATCGCGTCGATCTTCTCCATCCACGCCGGCATCGTCGCCTCGCTGCCCGGCGGCGGTCGACGTCGCCATTCCCTCACCGCGAACAGGATCGAGAGGGCGCCCAGGATCGTCTTGGCCCACGAGACCGAGTCGGACGGCTCACCTCCCGCGCCGAGTTCCTGGGTCGATGCCACCGCGATCAGCACCCCGAGGGCGAGCGCCATCGCCACGAGCCATCCGAGCAGGAACGCGAGACTGTCCCGACGTGCCCTGTCGGTGAACAACATCAAGATCACGGCGATGATCGGCACGGGGCTGATCGCGACCCCCACCGCCATCGGGAGGAACTCACCGATCGCCTGTCCCATCGTTCTTCTCCCCCGGCACCGCCGGAACGATGGACGGCCGCCGGCTTCGCCGGCGGCCGTCGTGATGCGTCGACGCGTCGCCTAGCCGGTCGTCTCGAAGAACTCGTCGGCCTTCTCGTGGTACAGCGCCCAGATCACGAACGCTCCGATCAGGAGCGTGATGATGCCCGACTCGACGAACGGCCCGTCGTGGTGCCACAACATGTAGAAGAACGCCGTGGCCATGCGGAATCCCTCGACGATCGCCACGAAGGCGCGGTAGCCCCGGCTCCCGCGCATGATGCCCGACGCCACGAGGAACAAGACCACGGCCATGACCGCCTCGATCACGCCCAGCCATATCAGGTTGTCGCCCGAGAACTCGACCCCGCTCTGCGCCGAGATCGCATCGGCCAGCCGCGACTTGTACGCGAACGCCATGATCGCCGCGACCGCCGCCAGGGCGGCCTGGATGTAGAGGATGACGCCGATGAACGTCACCACTCCAGGCCGTTTGATGCTCGTCATGCTCATAGGTCCCCCCCTCGTCCGCGCCCGACCGAGCAGTCAGGCGATGCGAGGCTAGTCGGTAGGAGCGCTGGAGCGCAAGTCATCCCGAGCGGACGGGTCCCTCCTCCAGCGGCTGCGCGCTTCGCGGTCCATACGGGCAGGACCGGCACGGCCCCGCTACCATCGCTCGCACCGATGAGCGACGAGCGAACCGATCGTCCCGCCGAGGAGCACGAGCAGGAAGCTCACGAAGCGGAGGAGCACGAGAGCCAGCGCGACATCCGACTCGGAAAGATCGAGGCGATGGCCGCGGCGGGGATCGACCCGTACCCGCCTCGGTACGACCCCGACCACCACGCCGCCGAGCTGCACGATCGCTACGCGGGCCTTGCGGCGGGCAGCGCAACCGACGACCGGGTGAAGGTCGCGGGCCGCCTCATGCTCGTGCGGCGCCAGGGCGGATTGACGTTCGCGACGTTGCAGGACCGGACCGGAGACATCCAGCTGTTCGTCGACTCCAAGAAGCTCGGCGCCGAGCGCCACCGGGACTTCGATCATCTCGACCGTGGCGACTGGGTCGGCGCAGCGGGCACGGTGATGACCACGCGCCGTGGCGAGCTGTCGGTCAACGTCGACGGCTTCACGTTGCTCGGCAAGGCGATCCGGCCGCTGCCCGACAAGTGGCGCGGTCTGACCGACGTCGATACGCGGTTGCGCCAGCGCTACGTCGACCTGATCGCGAACGAGCGCACCCGTGAGATCTTCGGCATCCGACGGAAGGTGCTCGCTGCGATCCGGCAATATCTCGAGGGCCAGGGCTACTGGGAGGTCGAAGGTCCGATGCTCTCGACCGTCCAGGGCGGCGCGTCGGCCCGGCCGTTCACCACCCATCACAACGCGCTGGACCTCGACCTGTACCTCCGGATCGCCCTCGAGCTGCATCTCAAGCGACTGATCGTCGGCGGCATGGAGCGGGTGTACGAGATCGGGCGCGTGTTCCGCAACGAGGGCATCGACACCGCCCACAACCCCGAGTTCACCATGCTGGAGGCCTACATGGCCTACGGGGACTACCACGACATGATGGAACTCACCGAAGGCCTCATCGTGCACGCCACGGCGCAGGCGCTCGACGGCTCGCTCGAGGTCCTCCTCGACGACGAGCCGCTCGATCTGACCCCGCCGTGGCCCCGGGTGCGTATGGTCGACCTGATCGAGGACGAGACCGGGGTCGTGATGGATCCGACGATGCAGGTCGCCGACGCTCGAAGGATCCTCGACGGCATGGAACTGGCGTGGGAACCGGAATGGGGCGCCGGCCGCCTGATGACCACGGTCTTCGACGAGCGTGTCCAGCACACGCTCCGTGGGCCGCTCTTCTGCCTGGACTACCCGCAGGAGGTCTCACCGCTCGCGCGGGCCCATCGCACCGAGCCAGGCTACGTGGAGCGGTTCGAGCTCATCGTGGGCGGGCACGAGCTCTGCAACGCCTACAGCGAGCAGAACGACCCGGTCCTGCAGCTCGAGGCGTTCGAGGCGGAAGCGCGCGCCAAGCAAGAGGGCGATCCCGAGGCCGGCGACGTCGACCTCGACTACGTGCGGGCGTTGGAATACGGCATGCCGTGCACGGGCGGGCTGGGCATCGGCATCGACCGTCTCGTGATGCTGATCGCCGGCGTGGGATCGATCCGAGACGTGATCCTGTTCCCGACCTTGCGGCCCGAGTTCGGCTTGACCGCAGGATCGAGCGGCGACGACGAGCCCGTCGACCCTGGGTAGCGCGCGTGAGCAGGGCCCCGGCTCATCCGACCCTCGAGCCGGCGATCACGCGGACGACCTCGTCTTCGATCACGGTCGCCGCTGCCTTGTCGAGGCCCCTTGAGATCAGTGCGAATGCGACGGGGCTGCCGGACGCGTCGACGACGTATCCGGCGAGCGACGAGACCGGCACCTCGAACAACGTCCCCGTCTTCGCGTGTACGGGCAGACCGATCAGGCGTCGTCCGAGCGTGCCCTCGCCCGGACCGGGAAGCGACGTTACGAGCGTGTCACCCCAGGGTGCGCGACGAGCCAGCAGCAACAGGCTCACGAGGCTCCGGGCCGAGATGCGGTCTTCGTACGAGAGGCCCGAACCGTCGCGGACCTGGACGCGCTCGCCCCGATCGGCGGCCCATCGTTCGACGGCCGCCGCTCCCGCCTCGGTCGATCCGACCCCGTTCGTCGCCTCCGCTCCGAGCGCCTTGAGCATCGACTCGGCGTAGAAGTTCACCGAGCCGTGATTCTGTGTAGCCAGCAACGTCGCGAGCGGCGCCGACGCGATGCGCGTGACCTCGGCGGCCGAGTCGGGGGCTTCACCCGCTTCCGGCTCGCCCGCGACGACGACGCCGAGAGTCTCGAGCGAGGCGGTCAACGACCGAGCGGCAGCCAGTTCGGGGAGGGCGCCCGCGTTCCCCTCGAACGCGAGCGCGGTCGCCCGGTTCACGAAGCTCCGCGAGAGCCCCGGCACCCAACCGGGCGCCCACCACTCCCGGGTGAACGCCGTGGTGTCGCCGACCACGGACCCGTCGATCCGACGGACGCCCGCGCCACGGATCCTGTCGGCCAGCCGAGCGATCGCCGAGGCATCGACCTCGGGATCGCCGGACCCGACGAGGAACATGTCTCCGCCGATCACACCTCCTCGTGACGCGTTCCGGGCGACGGCGGTCGTGGGGAACCGGAAGGAAGCTCCCCATGTGTCGAGCGCGGTCATCGAGGTCAGGAGCTTCTGGTTCGAGGCAGGGATGCGCCTCTTCTCGCCGAGATGCAGGAATCGGATGTGACTCCCCGTCCCGACCGCGACCGAGACCTCGGCCGCGCCGACCGTCGCCTCGATCGCTGCGGTCCACGGAGCGTGCGAGACCCGCACCGTGATGATCGGTTCGTCCGGCGCGGGCGCGGGAGGCGCCGAGAGGGACGCAGACGACGGTGCCTGGGCCGCCGGCGGCGTCGGTGTGCTGTCGGGTCGATCCGGCGCACCCGACGAGGGCGAGCACGCGCAGGCCACCGCGAGGACGAACGCGGCGAGCCGGCGCCCAGAGGCGCCGGCCATCAGCGGGGCTCGACGACCCATGCCATCGCGGACTCTAGAACGGAGAACGGGGCCGGCGCTTCGCGCCGGCCCCGTTCGTGACGCGAGAAAGCCTCAGACGCCGCGGACGTTGGCCGCCTGCGGGCCCTTCTGGCCTTGGGTCACCTCGTACTCGACCTTCTGGTTCTCGTCGAGGTTCCGGTAGCCCTCACCCGAGATCGCGCTGAAGTGCACGAACACATCTGCGCTGCCGTCATCAGGGGTGATGAAGCCGAAGCCCTTCTCGGAGCTGAACCACTTCACGGTTCCTGTTGCCACGTGCGATCCCCTCCTTCCTTCCGCCGGATCGGGCATCGTGCATGCTGCTGGCCCGTCGGCGCCGGCCGTGACAGCCGGGTGAGGGAACTGCTCGAAGCATCAAACCGCGATCGGTGCCCTCAGGCGACAACGCTAGCAGGAACGGCACCGCTTGGACACCGACGGATGCTCGACGTTGACCTTCGGGAAGCGCGCCTCGTACGGTCGGAGCCCATGGGACGAGGCCGCGATCCACGGCTCGAGGCGGCGATCCGCGCCGTGGGCGCCTGGCGCGGCCACCGGGTCGACGTGACGCCGGTGTCGATCGGACACGACGAACGTCACTACCTGGTCGAGGTCGGCGACGAGCTGTCGGTGCTCCGACTCACCTCCCCCTCCGGCAACCGGCCGTACACGGATCCGTCGGTCGAGCTCGAGGTGGCCCGGGCGGCGGCGAGCGCCGGCGTGGCGCCCGACGTGGTCGCGTCGATGCCCCAGCTGGGCTGCCTCATCACCCGCTTCGCACCCGGTCGCCATCTCACGCCTCGGGACCTCGACCGAGACGGCGTCGTGCCGTCGCTCGTGGGGTCGGTCAGGGCCCTGCATTCGTGCCCCCTTCCCAACGGCGAACGCTCGGCGTTCCGAGAGGCTCGCGACCTGCGCCGCGCCGCCATCGCACGAGGCACGTCGATGCCCGGGTCCGAGCCGGCCGCCACCGAGGCCATCCGAAGCATCGCCGAGGCGACGCTCGCACCGGGCCGGGCGGCGGTCACGATCCACGGCGATCTCACACCCTCGAGCCTGTTCCTCGACGGCGATCAGGTGCGGATCGTGGACTACAGGTGGGCGGGCGCCGGGGATCCGTTCGAGGACCTCGGCAGCCTGGCCGAACACCTCGCCCTCACCGCGGACCAGGGCGACGCGATGCTCCAGCTCTACTTCGGAGCAGTCGACGACGCCGGCCGATCACGGCTCATGCTGATGCGCATGGCGGCCACGTACCTCGCCGCGATGCGGACGCTCTCCGGATCTCCGCCGGCGTCGTCGGCCGAGGCGGCGGCCGCCGAACGACAGCTCGCCACGGTGGCCGAGGGTTCGGCGGAGGGTCGATTCGACCGGTGGCTGGGCGCCCTCGAGCCGGCAGGCAGACCCACATGAGCGTCGCCGACATCATCTCCGTGCTGATCCCCGTGTTCGTGGTGATCGGCCTCGGGTACCTGGCCGGAGCGCGGAAGATCTTCGACGCCGACCAGGTCGAGGGCTTCAACGAGTTCGTGCTGGGGTTCGCCCTTCCGGCGATGGTGTTCGCCGGCGTCGTCGCGACCCCCCGCTCCGTGCTGCTGGGCGACGCAGCGTTGTTCGTCGGCGTCACGGCGGTGCAGCTGCTGTTCATGGGGCTCGGGCTGGCGCTCGGTCGCATCGTGCTGAAGCGGGACCTCGCCTCGAGCGCGATCATCGCGCTGATGATCGCGGTGCCCACGGCCGCCTTCATGGGCACACCCATCCTCGACGCCTTGTTCCGGAAAGCGAGCAGCTCGCTCGCGATCTCGCTCTACGCGATCGCGGTCAACACCGTGATCCTGCCGCTGGCGATCGTGATCCTGGAGTGGGCGACCCGTCCCACCGACGAGGGCCGGCCCTTCGGGGCCGTGCTCCGCCGGGTGCTCATGACCACGGCCTCGAGGTCGATCGTGTGGTCACCCTTCCTCGCGCTGGCGCTCGTCGCGGTGGGGTTCGAACCCCCCGATCCCTTCGACGCGACCCTCGATCTCATCGGGCAAGCCACGTCGGCCGTCGCGCTGTTCGCATCGGGGCTGATCATCGCGCGGTTCCGCGTGACGCTCGGCATCGAGCCGATCGCGCTCGCGATCATCAAGAACGTCGCACAACCGGCGGCGATGATCGGCATCGCCGCCGTGTTGGGCATCACGGGCGTCGCGAGGAGCGAGGCCGTGATCCTCACCGCGATGCCCGCGTCGGTGGTCGGACCCATGTTCGCCGTGCGATACGGCTCTTACGAGTCGGAGTCGGCGTCGACGCTCATCGCCAGCACGGTGCTCTCGATCGCGACGATGGTCGCGGCGGTGCTGCTGTTCGGCTGACGCCGGCGCCGCTCAGCTCAGCCGTCGGCTTCCAGGGCGAACCAGGCGACCCTGCCGAGCCCACCCCTGCGTTTGTACAAGGCCTGCCCGAGGAAGAGCCCGTGATCGATCTGCACGAGCTCGTCGAGCACACGCCTCGCTGCCGCCGGGTTCTCCTCGACGCTCCGATAATCGAGTCGGAGGACCGTGAGGCCCGGATCGGTCGCGCTCGGTCCGATGCTCGTCGCGAAGCGGAAGCCCGAGGCGCCTTCCTCGCCGTCGGCGAGACCCGCGTACCGAGGGAAGACGACCCTGATCGCCCGCCGACCCCCCGGCGTGAACAGGTTCACGCCCTCGGCGGCCTGGCGCGAGAACTCCTTGCCTCGCCAGGGCAGCCACAGCCGAGCGATACCTTCGAAGGCGCCGTCGAGCCCGTAGCCCCAGGTCGTGGCGAGCAGCCTCCCCCGGCGGAACCCGACGAGACCCTCCGCAGCCTTGCCGCCGCCGAAGCAGGCCTCGAGCTCGGTCAGCCCGCGCGGCCGGTCGAGCCGGAGCATGGCCACCGCGTGCCAGTAGTCGTGCACGATCTCAGTCCAGCACGGCGAGGAACTCGTCGAGGTCGGGCGCCACGTGGTAGCTCGCCTCGATGAACCCTTCGAGCGCGTCGATCGTCTTGTAGCCGTTGCCGGTCACGTACGCGACGACCTCCTCGCCGGGCCTCACGATGCCCTGGTCGACCATGCGCTTGAGGTTCGCGATCGTGACGCCGCCGGCGGTCTCGGTGAACACCCCTTCGGTGCCCGCGAGCAGCGTGATGCCCTCGCGGATCTCCTGCTCCGTGCACCACTCGATGTGGCCCCCGGTCTGCCTCGCGACCTTCAGCGCGAAGAAACCGTCGGCCGGCGCGCCGATCGCGAGCGAGCGCGCGATCGTGTCGGGCTTGACCGGCGTGATGTCGTCGGCTCCGTCGAGGAACGCCTGCGCGACGGGCCGGCACCCCTCGGCCTGCGCGCCGGAGACGCGGTAGGGCTTCTCCTCGACCGCGCCGATCGCGATCAGCTCGCCGAACGCCCGGTGGATCTTCGTGAGCAACGCGCCCGACGCTATCGGCACCACCACGTGATCGGGCAACCGCCAGCCCAGCTGCTCGGCCGTCTCGAAGCCGAGCGACTTCGAGCCCTCGGCGTAGTACGGGCGCATGTTCACGTTGACGAACGCCCATGGCAGGGCGTCGGCGACCTCGCTGCACAGACGGTTCACGTCGTCGTAGTTGCCCTTGACAGCCACGACCTTGGCGCCGTATGCCTCGGTCGCGAGGATCTTCGCGCGCTCGAGGTCGTCGGGCACGAAGACGTAGCTCGGGATGCCGGCCTTCGCGGCGTGCGCCGCGGTGGCGTTCGCGAGGTTCCCCGTCGATGCACACGAGATCGCCTCGAACCCGAACACGCGCGCCATCGTGGTCGCGACGCTCACGACCCGGTCCTTGAACGAGTTCGACGGGTTCACCGAGTCGTCCTTGACCCAGATCGTGCCGTCGTGGCCGAGCGCGGCGGCGAGGTTGTCCGCCTTGCGGAACGGCGTGAACCCGGCGCCGAGGTCGACCCGCTCGATGCCGGGCCCGCCCGGCAGCAGCGACTCGTATCGCCAGAGCGTCTGCGGTCCGGCTTCCGCTTGCTTTCGGAAGTCGACCCCGTCGATCGATTGGAGGTCGTAGGCGGGCTCGAGCGGACCGAAACACTCTTCACAGATCGTGAGCGGCTCCACCGGGTACTGCTGACCGCAGATGCGGCATTGGAGCGCCGCCGGCGAGGTGATCGTCGGGTGCGCGGTCACCATGTCACCGCCCCGTGGTCGGCGGATCCGACCTCGCGCGCGTACTTCGCGAGCGCCCCCTGCGTGTACCGCGGGTCGGGCTGCGTCCATCCGCTGCGCCGTCGATCGAGCTCCGCGTCGTCGACGAGCACCTCGATCGACCGGGCGTCGGCGTCGATGCGGATGCGGTCGCCGTCGCGCACGAGCGCGATCGGCCCGCCCACGAACGCCTCCGGCGCGATGTGGCCGACGCTGTAGCCCTTCGTCGCGCCGCTGAAGCGACCGTCGGTGATCAGCGCGACGTCCTTGCCGAGACCCGCGCCGGCCACGGCCGCGGTCACCGCGAGCATCTCGGGCATGCCGGGCGAGCCCTTGGGGCCCTCGTAGCGGATCACGATCACGTCGCCCACAGCGATCGCGCCGCCGGTGACCGCCTCGAACGCCGCCTGCTCGGAGTCGAAGCACCTCGCCGTGCCCTCGAACGAGGTCGCGGCGGCGCCGGCGACCTTGATCACGGCCCCGTCGGGAGCGAGGTTCCCGCGCAGGATCGCGAGTCCGCCCCACGGGTGGATCGGATCGCTCGGCGGGTGCACGACCTCGCCGTCGGGCGAGGCGACCTCCATCGCGGCGAGGTTGTCGGCGATCGACTTCCCGGTCACGGTCAGGCACTCGCCGTGCAGCAGGCCGGCGTCGAGCAGCTCGCGCATCACGACCTGCACCCCCCCGACCCGGTCGACGTCGCTCATCACGAACCGTCCCGCGGGACGCACATCGACGAGGTGAGGAACGTCGCGCGCGATGCGGTCGAAGTCGTCGAGCTGCAGATCGACGTGGGCCTCGCGCGCGATCGCGAGCAGGTGCAGCACGGCGTTCGTCGAGCCCGCCAGCGCCATCACGACCGCGATCGCGTTCTCGAAGGCTTCCTTGGTCAGGATGTCGCGCGGCAGCGGGCCGCCCTCGGCCACGAGCCGCGCGGCGTTGATGCCCGACTCGCGAGCGGCGACCTCGCGCCGGTAATCGACCGCCGGCGGCGACGCCGACCCCGGCAGCGACATGCCGATCGCCTCGCCGACCGCCGCCATCGTGTTGGCGGTGTACATGCCGGCGCACGATCCGGTGGTGGGGCATGCGGCCCGCTCGATGTCACGCAGCTCGTCGTCGTCGATGGTTCCCTTCGCGTGGGAGCCGACCGCCTCGAAGACGTCCTGGATCGTGATGTCACGGCCCCGGTGGGTGCCGGGCAGGATCGTGCCGCCGTAGAGGTACACGCTCGGCAGGTTCGTGCGGGCCATCGCCATCAGCATGCCGGGCTCGCTCTTGTCGCAGCCGGCGATGCCGACGAGGGCGTCCATGCGCTCGGCATGCAGCACGAGCTCGACCGAGTCGGCGATCAGGTCACGGCTCATCAGCGACGCCTTCATGCCCTCGTGACCCATCGCGATGCCGTCGCTCACGGCGATCGTCGTGAACTCGATCGGCACGGCGTCGCCCTGGCGGACGCCTTCCTTCGCGAGCGCCGCCAGCTTGTCGAGGTGGTAGTTGCAGGGCGTGACCTCGTTCCAGCTCGAGGCGACCGCGACCTCGCTCGCCGCGATGGTCCCCGTCGTCGCGGCAGGAGCGTGGCTCCAGCACCGGCACGGCAACGTCCGCTGGCGCCCGGCGGTGCTCGTCGGCCTCTTCTCCGCGGCCGGCGTCGCGGCCGGCGCCGCCGTTGCACGGACGCTGCCGGAAGGAACTCTGCGGGCTCTCTTCGCGGCGCTCCTGATCGTGACGGCGGTGCACCTCGTCT
>Ga0210115_1000161_pt1 | contig 18031 bp, 20 predicted proteins | sample MayberryNW_TuleB_2_FD_185526 | JGI IMG/M metagenome (GOLD analysis project Ga0210115, IMG submission 185526) | Wetland microbial communities from San Francisco Bay, California, USA, that impact long-term carbon sequestration - MayberryNW_TuleB_D2... | ecosystem: Environmental > Aquatic > Marine... | reverse complement strand
GCGCATGGAAAGATGTAGGCGCGTGACCCAGGCAGAGCTCGAGAAGGGCGTCCAGGAGATCCTCATCGAGGAGGCCGCGCTGCAGGCGCGCATCGTCGAGCTCGGCGTCGAGATCTCCGCGGACTACGCCGGCCGCGACCTGCTGCTGGTCGGCGTGCTCAAGGGCGCGGTGTTCTTCATGGCCGACCTGATGCGCGAGCTCTCCGTCCCGTGCGAGATCGACTTCATGGCGATCTCGAGCTACGGGGCCGCGACCGACTCCTCGGGCGTCGTCCGCATCCTCAAGGACCTCGACATCAACGTCGCCGGGAGAGACGTGCTCGTCGTCGAGGACATCATCGACTCGGGGCTCACGCTCTCGTATCTGATGCGGAACCTGAAGGCCCGGAAGCCCGCCTCGCTCGAGATCGTGGCGCTGCTGACGAAGCCGGAGCGACGCGAGATCGACGTCCCCGTTCGCTACGTCGGCTTCGAGATCCCCAACCGCTTCGTCATCGGCTACGGGCTCGACTTCGCCGAGCGCTACCGGAACCTTCCGTACGTCGCGGTCCTGCACCCGGATCTCGTGCCGGGCGCCACGTAACGAGACCACGCACCCGACGGAGTGCTGTGACCACCTGCGGCCGCGACAGCGGCCGCCTTCAGGGTCTTCCCGCACCGGAATCCGCGCGAGCGGATTCCGGTTTGCGGAAACCTAACTGGGGGACAGGCTCGGCGGCACTGGTGTCGAAGAGAGACGGTGCTACCCTGCGACCACTGACGTGAACCGCTTTTTCCGAAGCGCGCTCTTTCCGCTCGTCATCATCGTCCTTCTCGTCTTCCTGGCGAGCCGGACGCTCCTGCCTGGGCGCAGCGAGCAGCGCAAGGCGACGTACTCCGAGGCGATCGCGGAGGTCAAGAACGGGAACGTCAACGAGGTCCTGTTCACGCCCAACCGGCAGCAGTTGAACCTCACGCTCGTCAACGGCGACAAGATCAAGGTCAACTACCCGACGCCGCAGTCGGCGACGCAGTTCCAGAACCTGCTGCAGGAGGAGAACGTCAAGTTCGACTCCAAGGGCACGGGCTCCTCGGCGTGGTGGGCGCTCCTGATCAACGTGCTCCCGTTCGTGATCCTGATCGCCTTCTGGATCTTCCTGATGAACCAGGTCCAGGGCGGCGGCTCGAAGGTGATGAGCTTCGGCAAGAGCCGCGCGAAGCGGATGTCGCCGGACTCCCCGAAGGTGACCTTCAAAGACGTCGCCGGGGCGGACGAGGCGGTCGAGGAGCTGCACGAGATCAAGGAGTTCCTCGAGAACCCGAAGAAGTTCCAGGCGCTCGGCGCGCGCATCCCCAAGGGCGTGCTCCTGTACGGGCCGCCCGGCACCGGCAAGACGCTGCTCGCGCGCGCGGTCGCGGGCGAGGCCGGCGTGCCGTTCTTCTCCATCTCCGGCTCCGACTTCGTCGAGATGTTCGTCGGCGTCGGCGCCTCGCGCGTCCGCGACCTCTTCGAGCAGGCGAAGCAGGCCTCGCCCTGCATCATCTTCATGGACGAGATCGACGCCGTCGGCCGGCACCGCGGCGCGGGGCTCGGAGGCGGCCACGACGAGCGCGAGCAGACGCTGAACCAGCTCCTCGTCGAGATGGACGGCTTCGAGATGAAGGACAACATCATCCTCATCGCCGCCACGAACCGGCCCGACATCCTCGACCCTGCGCTCCTGCGGCCGGGCCGCTTCGACCGCCAGATCGTCGTCGACCGCCCGGATCGGCTCGGCCGGAGGAAGATCCTCGAGGTGCACTCCCGCGGCAAGCCGCTCGGACGCGAGATCGACCTGGACACGCTCGCGGCCGGCACGCCCGGCTTCACCGGCGCCGACCTCTCCAACCTCATCAACGAGGCCGCCCTCCTCGCCGCCCGTCGCGGCAAGAAGATGATCCAGCAGGAGGAGCTCGAGGAGGGGATCATGCGCGTGATCGCCGGCCCGGAGAAGAAGGCGCGCCTGCTCTCCGAGAAGGAGCGCAAGATCACGGCCTACCACGAGATGGGCCACGCGCTCGTCGGCCACTACCTCGAGAACACGAACCCGGTGCACAAGATCACGATCGTCTCCCGGGGACAGGCGCTCGGGCTCACGATCTCGCTCCCCACGGAGGACCGCTACCTGACGACGAAGTCGGCGCTGATGGACGAGCTCGCGATGACGCTCGGCGGCCGGGCGGCCGAGGAGCTCGTCTTCCACGAGATCACGACCGGCGCCGCGAACGACATCGAGAAGGTGACGGCGACCTCGAAGCAGATGGTCATGCGCTTCGGGATGAGCGAGAAGCTCGGCCCGCGCGTCCTCGGCCGCAATCACGACCTGCCCTTCCTCGGTCGCGACATGGGCTCGGAGCCCGACTACTCGGACGAGGTGGCGAAGGAGATCGACGACGAGATCCGGCGCGTGATCGAGGAGGCGCATGCCTCCGCGACAACCGTCCTCCGCGCGCACATGGACGAGCTGCACCGCCTGTCCGCGATCCTCATCGAGCGCGAGACGATCGACAAGGACCAGTTCGAGCGCCTGCTCGCGGGCGAGGCCGAGGAGTCAGTCTTCCCGGCCGAGGAGCCCGTGGTCGAGCCGGAGCCCGAGGGCGAGGCGGAGCGCAAGCCGAAGCTCAAGCCGCAGCCGCGGCCCCTTCCCGGCGCGGCCATGCAGCCCCCGCCGCCGGACCCCGCCGCCGGCTGAGCCCGCCCGTCCTGCTCAGGCGGGCCGGCGCCCGACGAGGACGAGGAGGAGTAGCGCGGCCGCGGCTGCGCCGGCGCCGAAGAGGTCGACGGCGAGCCCACGCGTGCGGGCCACGTCCGCGACGGCGAGGAGCACGGCGCCGACGAAGAGGCCCCCGAGCCCGAGCGCGGCGACCACGGCGAGATGGCGCAGGTGCTCCCTTGCCTCCGTGCGCACCCTCTGCAGCTCCTCGAGCGACCAGTAGGCGAGCTCGGCCGCGAGGATCAGCCCGGCGGCGACGACGGGCGCGCGCGTATCGAGCGTGGGGTCGTCGAGCGCGAGGTGGACGGCGTACGCGGATCCGAGGAGCACGAGCGAGGCTGCGACGAGCGAGCTCCAGCCGAGGACGACGGCGGCCACGAGCACGACCAGGCCGATGGCGACCAGCCGGACGCCGACGACGAGCGCGTCGTCGCCCGCCTCCGCCAGCCCGACGGCCGAGACGCCCGCGGCGCAGGCGACCGAGCCCGCTCCGGTCGCTAGACGCGCGCGACCCTGGCGCGGCGCCGGTACGTCCTCACCCCCTCGAGCGCAGCGTCGAGCTCGACGTTCTCTCCCCAGCGCGCGACCGGGATGCCGAGCCGGGCGAGCCTCGAGCGGAGCGCCTCGCGGTCGAGGAGCCAGAGCCGGTAGGCGAGCGCACCGACCTCGCCGGGGGCGGGCTCGACGAGCGCTACCGGGTCGACCTCGATCACGGCGACGTCGAACCCCCGGGCTTGCAGGTCCGCGATCGTCGCGACGTAGCGCTCGTCGAGGAGTGGCGTGATGCCGAGGACGAGGGCCTTCGGCGGCAGGATGCGCGCCGGGAGCACGTTCACGTCGCGCCAGGTGTAGGTCGGCTCGACCCCGGTCTCGAGCAGCGTCTCCACGAGCCGGAAGCGCTGCGCCAGCCCCATCCCCGGCTGCAGCCAGCGGAGAATCCCGCCGAACGTCACGAGGCCGACACGGTCGCGCCGCTCCAGGTAGCGGGAAGCGAGCGTTCCCGTCGCCCGGACGGCGTCGTCGAGCGTGCTGCGGCCGCCCTGGCGGACGTCGGCGAAGCTGTCGACGAAGATGACGACGTCGGTGTTCCGCTCCGGGTGCTGCTCGTTCACGACGAAGCCCTGGCGGCGCGCGGAGGCGCGCCAGTTGATCGAGCGCAGGCGATCGCCGGGGACGTATTCGCGCAGGTCTGCGTACTCGATCCCGTCGCCCTTCACGCGCGCTACCTCGCTGCCGGTGAAGACCTGCGTCTCGCGCGGGGGGAGGATGCGCTCGAGCGACTCGGCGCGCGGGTAGGCCTTGAGGCGCGAGGTGCGCCGGATCGTCCGCTCCCAGCTCACGACCCGCACAGCGTCCCGGGCGCGCAGCTCGAGCTGGCCGACGTCGTACAGCCCCCAGCGGCGACAGCGGAGAGTCACCGGGAGCGTGCGCTCCTCGCCCGCGCGAACCCGCAGCGCGACGGCGTCCGGGCCGTCGATGGCCTCGACGCCGTCGGGGAGCGCGAGCAGGAGCTCGAGCCGGTCGACGGCGGTGTCGGCGCGTACCTCCAGTGAGGCGCCGAACGGCTCGTCCTCGACGACGCGGTCCGTGTCGAGCACGAGGGATGCCTCGATGCGCGGCTCGGGGCCGGGGCGGAGCCCGAGCGCGAGGACGAGGGCGAACGGGGCCGCCAGCACGGCGAGCTCCGGGCGCCTGAGCGCGAGCGCGGCCACGAGCGAGACTGCGACGACGACCGCGTACCCCTCGAGCCGGGGGCCGCCGCGGCGTCTCATGTCGGCGTGGCGACGTCCTCGGCCTTGGGCGTCGGGACGGTCTCGAGGATCTCGCGGACGACGTCCTCGGCCGAGATCTTCTGCACCCACAGCTCGGGCCGCAGCACGAGCCGGTGCGCGAGCGCCGCGACTGCGATGGCCTTGACGTCGTCCGGGAGCACGTAGTCTCGCCCCGAGAGCGCCGCCCGGCCGCGGGCGAGCTTGAGGAGCGCCAGGCTCCCGCGTGGGCTGGCGCCCACCGCCGCGCTCTGGGACCCCCGCGTCGCCGCGACGATGTCGACGCAGTAGCCGCGCACGCTGTCGGCGACGTGCACGTCCTCGATCGCAGCCTGCATCTGGAGCAGCGTCTCGCGGTCGACGACGGGCCGGAGCTCGACCTCGTCCTCGCCGCGCTCCAGCCGCCGGTCGAGCACGGCCACCTCGTCCTCCCGTGCGGGATAGCCGAATGCCGTGCGGAGCAGGAAGCGGTCGAGCTGGGCTTCGGGCAGCGGGTACGTGCCCTCGTACTCGATCGGGTTCTGCGTGGCGATGACGAGGAAGGGCGGCCCGAGGGGGTGCGTCTCGCCCTCGATCGTGACCTGGCGCTCCTGCATGGCCTCGAGCAGCGCCGCCTGTGTCTTCGGCGGCGCGCGGTTGATCTCGTCGCCGAGGAGCAGGTTCGTGAAGATCGGCCCGGGCCGGAACTCGAACTCGGAGTCGCGCTGGTTCCAGATCGACGAGCCGGTCACGTCCGACGGCATCAGGTCGGGCGTGAACTGGATGCGCGTGAACTGCATGCTCAGGGTCTGCGCGAACGAGCGCGCGGCGAGGGTCTTCGCGAGGCCCGGGAAGTCCTCGAGCAGGACGTGGCCGTTCGCGAGGAAGCCGAGGAGCACGAGCTCGAGCGCGTCGCGCTTCCCGACGACTGCCCGCTCGACCTCGTCGAGGACGAGGCCGGACAGCTCGTGGACGCGATCGAGTCGCATCGTCACAGGCGCTCGAGGGATTCGACGACGCGGCGGAGGTCGTTGCTGGGCAGCCCGGGGGCGAGCCGGTCCTCGGGCGGCGGGCGGTCGCGCCGCACGAGCTCCCAGGTCGTCTCGCCGAGGAGCTCGCGAGCCCGCTCGGGCGCCGCGTCGAGCGGCACGCCTCGCCGCGCGGCGAGCAGGTCCCGGGTGAGCCCGCGCAACCGTGGCCGCAGCCGGTAGTGAAGGTCGAACGAGCCCGCGACGCCGAGGATGGTCTCCTGCTCGAGACGTCCGAGCATCCCGGGGATCGCGCGGCTCGGCGCCTCGCGCTTGTCCGCGCGCCTGAGCGGCCGCTCGCGCGGGTAGGCCCGGCGCAGCGCGGCGAGCACGAGCAGGAGCGCGGCGCCGCACGCGAGCAGCGCGAAGATGCGGATGGCGAGGCCGGTGCGGCCCGGAGCGAACGCGACGACGAAACCCAGCGCGAGCGCCGGCACCGCGAGCGCGCGCGCCGCGCGCCAGAGATCCCGCTTCACGAGGAGGCCGCCTGCTCCGCCGGGCGCAACGACGCCTCGGCGTCCTGCGACGCGCGCTCGGCGAGCGCGCGCAGCTCGTCCCGGATCCGGACGAGCGCGGCGATCGCGCGCTCCCGCATCCGCTCGTCGACGGTGTGCTGGGAGAACTTCGCCCGCTCGAAGAGGTTGGTCAGCTCGCGCACGGGGCTGCGCCGCACTTCGAGTGCTTCGAGGATCCTGACCACGTACTCCTGCGGGGTCTCGGCCGGCCGCCGGGGAAGGCCCGACGACGCGAGCGCGCTCTCGAGGCGAGCGTAGGCGGCGATCACGGCGCGCCGCGGATCGGGCTCGGCCCGGAGGTCGTCGAAGTCGTCCCCGAGGCTCTCGGCGACGTGCTCGGCCGCCACGCGCTCGGGCAGGCCGACGCGTTCGCGTCGCCGCCGAGCCAGGAGGTAGGCGGCGATGCCCGCCGCGGCGAGCACGACCACGAGGAGAACCGGGATCCACGCGAACTCGGGCTCGTACACCGATCCGTTCCCGGGTTCGCCCTCCGGCGCCGGGCGCTCCGTCACCGAGCCGAGATCGACGACCTCGTTCGCGCCGCCGCGGAAGCCGAGCCTGAAATCGGTCAGGCGGAAGTAGCCAGCGGCCGCGAAGATCGCCATGAAGGCGAGATACGTCCAGACGCTGGTGCGGCGGTACTTCCCCCTGGCGATCTCCTGGGCGATCGCCTTCCGCTGCATCAGTCCGTACACGAGCAGCGCCGCACCCGGGATCAGGGCGAGCAGCGCGAGGCTGAAGAAGGTGTCGAGAAGCGTGTCCGCGGGCGGGCGGCTGTCCGTCGTGCCCGACGGCGTCGACCCGGTCGAGGCGACCGCGACGACGCCGACGAGGACGAGCACGCCGAGGACGGGCACGAGCGCGCGGCCGACGCTACCGCGCACCGGCACTCCCGGCTACGCGACGCCCGGCTCGTGCATGGGAGCGGTGGCGGCCGACTTGCTCTCCCAGAAGCGGTTCAGCGCTCCCTGGATCTTGATGAACCAGACGAACGCCCCGATGATCGGCAGCAGCAGCCAGAGACCCGTCCAGCCCGTGAACGGCGCCTCCCGGCCGTCGGCCCTGTGCATCTTCCCGACCTCGGACGGGATCAGGAACCAGGTGATCGGCGAGACGACGATGTAGATGACGAGGCCGAGGACGCCGCCGACTCCGATCCCCGAGTGCTCCTTGACCTCGTCCTGGGTCTTGAAGACCCAGTAGAGGGAGTAGATCCCGAGGGTGATGATCGTGATCACGATCGCGAAGCCGATGCCGCGAGGTTGCCCGAGGGGGCCGCTGGTGGAGGCTTGTGTGCTCATGGGCCGGGATTCTGCGCGATGACGCGGACGGGCGCGCGGTTACGCTCACCGCCGTGAGCGGAAGTCGAGCGCCGATCGCCGAGCGGTGGCCGCGTCCAGCGGTCATGGGGGTGGTGAACGTCACGCCCGACAGTTTCTCCGACGGGGGGCAGTTCCTGTCGGCCGCGGACGCGATCGCCCACGGGCGGAGGCTCGCGGCGGAGGGCGCCGCGCTCGTCGACGTCGGCGGCGAGTCGACGCGTCCCGGTGCCGAATCGGTCGACGAAGCGGAGGAGCTGAAGCGCGTCGTCCCCGTGCTCGAGGGGCTGGACGGGGTCGCCGTCTCGATCGACACGAGCAAGTCGGTCGTCGCGCGGCGCGCGCTCGAGCTCGGGGCGGAGCTGGTCAACGACGTGACGGCGCTGCGCGGCGACCCCGAGCTCGTCGGGGTCGTCGCCGAGCACGACGCGTACCTCTGCCTGATGCACATGCAAGGGGAGCCGCGCTCGATGCAGTCCGCGCCGCGCTACGGCGACGTCGTCTCCGAGGTGGCCGCGTTTCTCGAGGAGCGTGCCGGGCACGCAGTGTCCGCGGGCGTGCGCCGCGAGTCGATCTGCGTCGACCCGGGGATCGGCTTCGGCAAGACGCCGGACCAGAACCTCGAGCTCGTGCGCCGTCTCGACGTGCTCGTCGGCCTGGGCTACCCGGTGCTCGTGGGGCTCTCACGGAAGAGCACGCTGGGCAAGGTGCTCGGCGACCCGGAGGCGACGACGGGCACGCTCGCCGCCTCCGTCGGCGGAGCGGTCGCCGCGTTCGAGCGCGGTGCCTGGATGCTTCGCGTCCACGACGTCCGCGAGACGGTCGAGGCGCTCGCCGTGGCCGCGGCGGTCGAACGTGGCAAGGTGTCCCCGTGACGATCGAGCTGGCCGGGCTGGTGGTCTTCGGGCGCCACGGGTACCTCGAGGAGGAGCGCCGGATCGGCCAGCGCTTCCTCGTCGACCTCTGGGTGGAGGTCGACGAGGCGGCGACCGAGAGCGACCGGATCGAGGACACCGTGGACTACCGGCGGCTCGCCGCCCTCGTCCGCGACGTGTTCGCAGGCCCCGAGCGGCTGCTGCTCGAGGGCCTGGCCGGGGCGATCGCAGACGGCATCGTCGCGAGCTTCGCCGCAGTCGACCACGTGCGCGTGCGCGTGCGCAAGCCCGACGTCGTCCTCGACCCGCCGGTCGACCACGCGGCCGTCGTCGTCGAGCGCGTACGCGGCTGAGCGTGCCCAGCGCGTACGTCGGGCTCGGCGCGAATCTCGGCGACCGCGAGGCGACGATCCGACGCGCGGTCGAGCTCCTCGCCGAGAGGGAGGGGATCGAGGTGCTGGCCGTCTCGGCGCTGCGGGAGACCGACCCGGTCGGGCTCGAAAACCAGCCGCGGTTTCTGAACGGCGCGGCTGTCCTCGAGACGACTCTAGGCCCGCGCGCCCTGCTCGAGACCCTCCTCGAGGTCGAGCGCGTGCTCGGACGCACTCGCGACGGCCCGCGCTTCGGCCCGCGGGCGATCGACCTCGACCTCCTCCTCTACGGCGACGAGACCGTCGACGAGCCCGGCCTGACGGTGCCGCACCCGCGGCTCCACGAACGTCGCTTCGCGCTCGAGCCGCTGGCGGAGCTCGATCCCGCGCTCGCGATCCCCGGCCGCGGGCGGGTTTCGGACCTCCTCGCTCGTCTACACTGACGCCGCATGTCGCACCTCGACGAGCTCGACGAGTTCGAGGCTGAGCTCGAGATCTCGCTGAAGCGAGAGTACTCCGCGGTCTTCAGCCTCTTCCGCTACTGCGTCCTCACGCAGGATGCGACCTACCTCTGCAACAAGCTCGACCTGGAGGCGCTGCCGCAGGCCAGCTACCCGTACTTCCACGTGCGGATGGAGGACGTCTGGGTCTGGGACAAGAACCGCCCCTCCCGGATCATCCCGCGGGCGGAGGTCTACACCTCGGGCGACGTCACCGTCGAGGAACTGCGTGGCGAGGGCGAGGAGCCCGGCCTGACCGCCGAGGCGCTCGCGGAGCGCATCGGGCAGCAGCTCCCGGGCGACGACGAGCCGCTCTAGGCGCCCGCGCCGCCGCGGCGCTCGCGCTCGGCGAGCCACTGCGCGAAGCGCCCCTGCGGCGAGTCGAGGTACCCGCGCAGGCCGTCCTCGAGGCCCGCGACCTCGTCGCGCAGCTGGAAGAGCCGGTACTCGAGCAGGCGCTGTGGCTCACACGCGTGCGTCTCTCGTTCGGCGGCCGCGAGCGAAGCGCCGCACTCGGCGCAGGGCATGTGGCTGGACTCGACGAAGAAGCCGGACATCGCGCGCGGAGGCGGTACTTCGCGCTCGCTGCGCGTGTTCCTGCCTGCGGTCGCCTGCTCAGGCCTCGGCGGCGGTCGGCACGGCCCCGATCTGCACGAGCATCCCCAGCCGGTCCCAGGTGGTCCACTGCTCGCTGATCTTTCCTCCGGCGAGCGTCGAGATCGTCAGGCCGGAGACGGTGACCTCCTTGCCCGTGGCCGCGATCCCGGAGATCTCGCCTGCGTGTGTGCCCCGCGCCGTCCAGCGCGTCGCCACCTTGCCGGGCTCGGCCACCTGCTCGTGCACGGTCAACCGGGCGTCCGGGAAGGCATCGCTGTAGGCCTTCAGGTACGCGCGCAGGCTTTCCGCGCCGCGCAGCGGCTCCGCCTGGCCCGAGTCGTATCCCAGGTACTCGGGCGCGACGAGCTCGTCGAGGACGTCCCAGTTGCCCTTCCACGGCTCCTCGAACAGCCGCCGGACGCGCTCCTTCGCATCTGCCATCGACGTTCCTTTCGCTCGCCGGCGCCGCCGGAGCTCGAGGGCCGAAACCGCCGCGAGTGCCGTTCCCGCGAGGACGAGGCCGACCCCGAGCTGCGTCCGGCGATCGCTCCGCCCTCCAAGCACCGTGGCGGCGACTCTACAACGAAGTCGCGTCCCGCGCAGCGGCGGCTCTGATTCACTTGCGCGGTGCTCCTCGCGGTGGACGTGGGCAACACGCAGACGGCGCTCGGGCTCTACCCCGACGGCGAGCTGACGGACCACTGGCGGCTGGCGACGGAGCGCTCGACGACGGCCGACGAGCTCGGTGTGCTCCTCGGCGGCCTGCTCGAGCTGGAGGCGGTGAGCGGGATCTGCCTCGCCTCGACCGTGCCGGTCCTCGTGCGCGAGTGGGAGCTCCTGTCCTCGAAGTGGGCGAGCGCGCCGCTCCTCGTGGTCGGTCCGGGTGTGAAGACCGGAATCCCCATCCGCTACGACGACCCGCGGGAGGTCGGGGCCGACCGGATCGTGAACGCGGTCGCCGCGAAGGAGCGCTACGGCGCGCCGGTCGTCGTCGTCGACTTCGGCACCTCGACGAACTTCGACGTCGTCTCGAGCGACGGGGAGTACGTGGGCGGCGTCATCGCCCCCGGGATCGAGGTCTCGATGGACGCGCTCTTCGCCCGCGCCGCCAGGCTCGTGAAGGTCGACTACGCGGCCCCGCCGGCCGTGATCGGGAAGACGACGGTGGGCGGGCTCCAGTCCGGCCTCGTGTACGGGTTCGCCGGCCAGGTCGACGGCATCGTCGGGCGGATACGCGAGGAGCTCGGCGCACCGGCTCCTGCGATCGCGACCGGGGGCCTCGCGGACCTGGTCGCACCGCACTCGCAGGTGATCGAGCGGGTCGATCCCTTCCTCACGCTCGACGGCCTGCGGCTCGTGTGGGAGCTGAACCGATGATCCCGGACCCGCACTCGCTCGCGCTCTTCGTCCTCGCTGCGCTCGCGCTGCTCCTCGTCCCCGGGCCTGCGGTGCTCTACGTCGTCGCGCGCTCGCTGCAGCAGGGGCGCCGCGCGGGTCTCGCATCGGTCCTCGGCATCCACGTGGGCACGCTCGCGCACATCGCCGCCGCGAGCGTCGGGCTGTCCGCCCTCGTCGTCTCCTCGGCGGTCGCGTTCACCGCCGTGAAGGTCGCCGGCGCCGCGTACCTCGTCGGGCTCGGGCTGTGGACGCTCCTCTCGCGGAGGGCGGAGAGGGAGGTCGCGCTCGGCGGCGAGCGGAACCTGCGGCGAGCCTTCGCCCAGGGGATCGTCGTCAACGTGCTCAACCCGAAGACCGCGCTCTTCTTCCTGGCCTTCCTGCCGCAGTTCGTCGACGGGGACGCGACGCACCCGGCGGCGCAGATCGCGTTCCTCGGCGTCCTGTTCGCCCTGCTCGGGCTCGTCACCGACTCGCTGTGGGCGCTGGCCGCCGGCACGGCCGGTGGGGTCCTCCGGCGCTCGAAGCGCCTGCTGCGGGGGCAGCGGTACGTGGCCGGATCGGTGTACGTCGGGCTCGGCCTGGCGACCGCGTTCGCGGGCCGCGCAGAGCGCGGGTGACGCTCGCTCCGCGCCGCGTCAACCGCCGCCGTAGACGGAGATGGGGAGCTCGAGAGTGACCTCGTCGCCCGTCGGGAGCTCGGCCTCGAGCCGGTCGACGAGGGCAACCGCGCCGGGCGCCGCGGCGAACAGGCGGCGCTCGACCTCCTCGGTCGAGTCGAGCTGCAGGAGCTCCTGCTTGAACGGCTTCGGGAAGCGGCCGCGGCCCAGGTACCAGCCGTAGAACTTCTTCAGGAACCCACCTGCGCGCCGCTCACCGAGCTCGCGCACGGTCTCGCGGACGAACAGGACGAGCTCGGCCGCGACCTCTTCGCGGGTGGGCTCGCGGTCGGCGCCGTCCACGATCTCCCGTAGCGCCCAGGGATTGCCCTGCGCGCCCCGGCCGACCATCACGGCTGCGGCGCCGGTCGACGCGAGCACGACCTGCGCACGGGCGTGCGAGGTCACGTCGCCGGAGGCGACGACGGGGACGTCGACGAGCGAGACGAGCTCGGCGGTCAGCGTGTGGTCCGCCGTGCCCGTGTACATCTGCTGCGCGGAGCGCGGATGGAGTGTGAGCGACTGCGCGCCGGCGGCGACGAGCCGCGGCCCCAGCTCGAGGCATGCGCGCGAGCCGTTTCGCACCCCGCGCCGGAGCTTCACCGTGACCGGCAGGTCGACGGCGTCCGCGACCGCCTCGACGAGCCGGCAGGCGAGGTCGGCGTCCTCGAGGAGGTGCGCGCCCGCACCCGTCCGCGTCACCTTCTTCACCGGGCAGCCGAAGTTGAGGTCGACGAGGTCCGCGCCGACGGCCTCGACCATGCGGGCCGCGTCCGCCATCGAGTCCGCGTCCGAGCCGAAGAGCTGGATCGCGAGCGGGTGCTCGTCCGCGGCCACCCGGAGGTACCCCAGGGTGCGCTCGTTGCGGTGCTCGATCCCGGCGCAGCTGACCATCTCGGAGCAGACGAGGCCCGCGCCGAACCGCCGACCCTGGCGCCGGAACGCCTGCACGCTGACCCCTGCCATCGGGGCGAGCACGAGGCGTGTCCGCACCTCGACGGGGCCGATCCGCCAGGGCGTCCTGAGGTCGACGGTCACCGGCCGGATGGTACTTGCCGCCTGTTGACGGGCAACGAGCGCCGTGGCTACCATTGCGGGCCGTTGTCGGGGCCGTCGGGCCCCACAATCTCGTCTCTGGAGGCGTCTTTTGTTGAAGGATGTGATCCTCACTCCCGAGGGCTACGAGCAGCTGAAGTCGGAGCTGGACACGCTGCGCACGACGAGGCGGCGCGAGATCGCCGAGCGGATCGCCGCTGCGCGCGAGTTCGGCGAGATCGCGGAGAACGCGGAGTACGACGACGCGAAGAACGAGCAGATGATGCTCGAACACCGGATCGCCCAGCTCGAGGAGCGCCTGGCGGACGCTCGCGTCATCGACACCAACGACGTCGACACGAGCGTGGTCTCGATCGGCTCCGTCGTGCGGCTCCGCGACGTCGACGCAAAGGAGACGGTGGAGTACTTCATCGTGGGCTCGGCCGAGGCGAACCCCGCCGACCGCAAGCTCTCGAACGAGTCTCCGGTCGGGAAGGCCATCATCGGGCGCAAGAAGGGCGAGACGGTCGAGGTCGTCACCCCGCGCGGCTCGAAGGTCAAGTTCAAGATCATGGAGATCAAGGCCGCCTGAGTCCGCATGCCGGCGGGCTCCCGCCGGGCGAAGCCCGGCTCCGCCCGCCTGACGCCGCTCGCGGCGCCAGGCTTCGGGCTCGCCGCTTGGTCGTGCGTCGAGCACTGCCCTGCGCGGCTCGCCCTCGCCTCACTCGCGAGCGCCGCCCCTTCGACCTCAGGTCGCGTAGGCCGCCGCGTCGACCTAGACTCGCGGGCCATGGCCGGCCCGAAGCGCTTCCCCGACCGGGACGAGATCGCCGACGTCCGCGCCGCGGCCGAGCCGCTCGACCCCGGGGCTGAGCTCGAGGAGATCAAACGCCTGGCGGGCCGCGTCATGGCCAGGCGGGAGATGGGCAAGCTCGTCTTCCTCGACCTCGTCGACCGCTCGGGACGGTTGCAGCTCCTCTGCGACACGGCCCGGACGGGGGAGCTCGACGTGCACCTCGGCGACCTCGTCGGCGTCAGCGGCCGCCCCGCGAAGTCGCGGCGTGGCGAGCCCTCGCTCGCGGTCGACGAGCTGACGGTGCTCGCGCGCAACCGGAGCCCGCTGCCGGACACGTTCCACGGCGTCACCGACCAGGAGACGCGCTATCGGAAGCGGTACCTCGACCTGTTGATGAACGACGACGCACGGGAGCTCTTCCTGCTGCGCGCGCGAGTCGTGTCCGCGATCCGCCGCTACCTCGACGAGGAGGGCTTCGTCGAGGTCGAGACGCCGATCCTGCAGCCGCGCTACGGGGGCGCCTTCGCCCGGCCGTTCGTGACGCGCTCCGAGGAGCTCGACGCCGACCTCTACCTGCGGATCGCGACCGAGCTCTACCTCAAGCGCCTGATCGTGGGCGGCCTCGAGCGCGTATACGAGATCGGCAAGGACTTCCGCAACGAGAGCGTCTCGTACAAGCACCAGCCCGAGTTCACGATGCTCGAGTGGTACGAGGCATACGCGGACTACACGGACACGATGGCCCGCATCGAGGCGCTGGTCGAGCGGGTCGCGGTCGAGGTGCTGGGAACGACGACGACCCGCTTTCGCGCGCAGGAGATCGACCTGAGAGCGCCCTGGGCACGGCTCCGCTTCGTCGATGCGCTCGAGGCACACGAGCTGTGGACGCGGGACGAGGCGGAGCTTCGGGCCGCGCTGCAGGCGCGCGGGGTCGACACCGGCGCGGACCAGGACTGGCCGCAGCTCGTCGACCATGCGTTCTCCCACTTCGTCGAGCCCGCCCTCGTCGCGCCCACGATCGTGCACGACTACCCGCTCGAGCTCTCCCCCTTCGCCCGGGGGACGGAGGAAGACCCCAAGCTGACCGAGCGCTTCGAGTACTTCGCGGGCGGCATGGAGCTCGGGAACGCGTTCACCGAGATCAACGACGCGGCCGAGCAGCAGGCGCGCTTCGACGAGCAGTCGGAGCACGTCGCCGGTGAGCGCGGCGACCCGGACTACGTCGAGGCGCTCTCGTACGGGATGCCGCCGACGGGCGGCCTCGGGCTCGGCATCGACCGCCTGACCATGCTCCTCGGGGGACGGGAGACGATCCGCGACGTGATCCTGTTCCCGGCGCTGCGCGGGCGCTGAGGATGGACGTCGTGCTCCGCGCGCTCCGCGCGGACGAGTCCGAGCACGTGCGCTGGGCGCTGTTCGAGGCCGTCGCCTGGAACCCCGAGCGCGAGCTTCCGCCCTTCGCCGTCACGATCGAGCACCCGGAGCTGGCGCGCTACCACCGCGGGTGGGGCCGGACGGGCGACCTGGGCGTCGTCGCCGAGCGCGGGGAGGAGGTGGTCGGAGTCGCGCTCGCGCGGCTCTTCACCGAGGACGACCACGGCCACGGCTACGTCGACGAGGCGACGCCCGAGCTGGCCGTCGCCGTCGCCGAAGCGGCGCGTGGGAACGGGATCGGCACGCGCCTCCTCGACGAGCTGGCGACGGCCGCTCGCCGTGCGGGCATTCCCCGGCTCAGCCTCAGCGTGGACTCGGAGAACCCGGCGCTGCGCCTCTACCAGCGGTTGGGCTACCGCGAGGTCGCGCGGGACGACGACGGCGTTCGGATGGTGCTCGACCTGTAGGCGCTAGGCGGCGGCCTCGGCGCGGCCGCGCTCGTGCGCGATCACGTCGGCGAGGATGTCGTCGAGCGACCGCGTCGGCGCCCAGCCGATCGCCGCGCCGATCTTCTCGATCGACGGCTCACGGTGGAGGACGTCCTCGATGCCGAGGCCGTAGACCTCGGAGTGGGGCACGAACTCGAGCTCGGAGGCGGACCCGGTCAGCTCGAGCACACGCCGCGCGAGGTCGATGATGCGGAGGCGCTCCGCGGAGCCGACGTTGAAGATCTCGCCGGAGATCTCCCGCGCTTCCATGAGCCCGTACACCGCCTGGATCGTGTCGCGCACGTGGCAGAACGACCGCGTCTGGTTGCCGTCCCCGTGGATCTCGAGCGGCTGGCCCGCGATCGCGCGGCCGACGAAACGGGGGATGACCATCCCGTACTGCCCCTGCTGACGCGGGCCGACCGTGTTGAAGAACCTCGCGATGACGCAGTCGAGGTCGCGCTCCTGGTGGAACGCGAGGCCGAGGAACTCGTCCATTGCCTTCGTTTCGGCGTACGACCAGCGGCGCTCGGTGACGGGGCCGTACACGCGCCGGTCGCCCTCGCGCAGCGGGCGCTCCTCGCGGTGGTCGCCGTACACCTCCGAGCTGGACGCGATGAGCGCGCGCTTGCCGAACTTCGTGCAGTACTCGAGGACGATCTCGGTCCCCTGGACGTTGGTGACCATCGTGTGCACCGGCTGCTCGACGATGAGGCGGACTCCGACCGCGGCGGCCAGGTGGTAGACGACGTCGCACTTGTGGACGAGCTCGGAGACGACCGAGCTCGAGAGCACCGACTCCACGACGAGGTGGAACTCCGGGCGATCGGTGAGGTGCGCGAGGTTGTCGATCGACCCGGTCGAGACGTCGTCGAGGGCCCAGACCTCCCAGCCCTCGTCGAGCAGGAGCTCGGCCAGGTGCGAGCCGATGAAGCCGGCACCGCCGGTAATCAGGGCCTTCCCGCTCACCGGCGCAGTGCTCACGACCGGGGAAGGGTACAACGACCGGTGGGCGAACCTGCGCGTAAAGATGCGTCACGAGACGCGTCGGCTACGATCAGACGTACACCTTCGACCCGGAGTGCGGCAATCACGTGGCCTCCGGGAGATCTGGGGAAGGAGGGTCGAAGGAGTTGTTCGAGCGATTCACCGAGAGAGCCAGGCAGGTCGTCGTTCTCGCCCAGGACGAGGCGAGAGCCCTCAAGCACAACTACATCGGCACCGAGCACATCCTGCTCGGCCTGCTCCGCGAGGAGGAGGGTCTCGCAGCCCGCGTCCTCGAGTCGCTCGACATCACGGTGGAGGAGGTCCGCGCCCAGGTCGCGCGCATCGTCGGCCAGGGCGACGAGGTCACCACCGGCCAGATCCCGTTCACGCCGCGCGCGAAGAAGGTCCTCGAGCTCGCGCTGCGCGAAGCCCTCTCGCTCGGGCACAACTACATCGGCACCGAGCACATCCTGCTCGGTCTCGTGCGAGAGAACGAGGGCGTCGCCGCGCGCATCCTGCTCGACTTCGACGCCGACGCGGAGAAGATCCGCAACGAGATCATCCGCATGCTCTCCGGCCCCGGCCGACGGCAGTCGGGTGCCGGCGCACCCGCGGGCGAGAAGACGAAGAGCTCGAAGCTCCTCGACCAGTTCGGCCGCAACTTCACGAAGCAGGCCGGCGAGGGCAAGCTCGACCCCGTCGTCGGGCGCCAGACCGAGATCGAGCGGATCATGCAGATCCTCTCACGACGCCAGAAGAACAATCCGGTGCTGATCGGCGAGCCCGGCGTCGGCAAGACCGCCGTCGTCGAGGGCCTCGCCCAGCGGATCGCGTCGGGCGGCGTCCCCGAGCTCCTGAAGGGGAAGCAGATCTACTCGCTCGACCTCGCCGCTCTCGTCGCCGGCTCGAAGTACCGCGGCGAGTTCGAAGAGCGGCTGAAGAAGGTCATGAAGGAGATCATGCAGCGCGGCGACATCATCCTGTTCATCGACGAGCTCCACAACCTCGTCGGTGCGGGCGCCGCCGAGGGTGCCATCGACGCCGCCTCGATCCTGAAGCCGGCACTCGCTCGCGGCGAGCTGCAGACGATCGGCGCGACGACGCTCGACGAGTACCGCAAGTACCTCGAGCGCGACGCCGCCCTCGAGCGCCGCTTCCAGCAGGTGCGCGTCGAGGAGCCGACGATCGACGAGACCGTGCAGATCCTGCGCGGCCTCCGCGACCGCTACGAGGCCCACCACCGCTGCAAGATCTCGGACGAGGCGCTGCAGGCGGCGGCGATGCTCGCCGACCGCTACATCCAGGACCGCCATTTGCCGGACAAGGCGATCGACCTGATCGACGAGGCCGGCTCGCGCGTCCGCATCGCGACGATGTCCGCGCCGCCTCGCTACCGCGAGCTCGAAGAGGAGATCGACACGGTCCGCGCGCACAAGGAGGCGGCGATCGAGGCGCAGGAGTTCGAGAAGGCCGCCCAGCTGCGCGACAAGGAGCGGAAGCTCTCGCAGAAGAAGAAGGAGCTCGAGGACGACTGGCGCAACCAGGCGGACGACGAGCAGCCGGAGATCGGCGAGGACGAGATCGCCGACATCGTCTCGATGTGGACCGGCAT
>Ga0210115_1000160_pt1 | contig 18041 bp, 20 predicted proteins | sample MayberryNW_TuleB_2_FD_185526 | JGI IMG/M metagenome (GOLD analysis project Ga0210115, IMG submission 185526) | Wetland microbial communities from San Francisco Bay, California, USA, that impact long-term carbon sequestration - MayberryNW_TuleB_D2... | ecosystem: Environmental > Aquatic > Marine... | reverse complement strand
GCTCCAGCGCAGCGTCCGGCCGTCGAGCTCGGCGACCACGGCGGTCGCGAACTCGCGGATCCCGAGGCCGTTCATGGCCCGGTCGAGCGCCTCCAGGCTGCTCGCGGGCGAGCCGGCCTCCGCGTAGGCGAGCCCGCGCAGGAGGTTGCGGACCTGCGCCATCGTCGCCGCCGCGCGCCGATCGTGCCCCGTGACGTCGCCGATCACGAGCGTGAGCGCGCCGTCGGGGCCGCAGAAGGCGTCGTACCAGTCCCCGCCGACCTGGGCGACCCGCGTCGCCGGCTGGTAGCGGACGGCGATCTCCACCCCGGGGCGCGGCGGCGGTCGCGAGAGCAGGCTCCGCTGCAGCGACTCGGAGAAGCTGCGCTCGGCCTCGCGCGCGTCCACGCGGTCGAGCGCCTGCCCGATCGAGGCGGCGACGAGGCGCAGGAAGCCGAGGTAGGAGACGTCCGGGTCCAGGTGCGGGCTGAGCACGACCTCGAGCGCCGCCCGGCCCGAGCGCGGCGGGCCGAGCGTCAGCCGCGCCACGCCGTCCGCGACCACCAGCGGCCCGGTCTGGGCCAGCGCGGGCCGCAGGTCGACCGCCGGGAAGTCCGCGGCGTCATCGCGCAGCGAGGCCAGCCCGAGCTCGAGGATCGCGTCGGCGGAGTCGAGCCCCGCGAGGATCTCGCGCAGGCGGCCGAGCGTGCGCAGGCGGCGGCGGTCGATCACCTGCCGCGTGGTCTCCGTGGCGATGTCCAACACGCCCTCGATCTCGCCGACCGCATTGCGCACGGGCGAGTAGGAGAACGTGAAGTAGGCCTCCTCCAGGCGGCCGCGGCGCACGAGCGGCACCGGCGCGTCCTCGACCCAGGTCGCGCCCTCCCCGTCCAGCACGGACTGCATCATCGGTCCGATCACGGCCCAGGCCTCCGGGAAGACCTCGCGCGCCGGCCGCCCGAGCGCCGCCGGGTGCTTGTCGGCGATCAGCGCGATGTAGGCCTCGTTGTAGACGAGCACGAACTCCGGCCCCCACAGCAGGGTCAGCGGGAACTGCGTCTGCAGCGCGAGGTCGACCGCGTCGGGCGCGTGCTCGGGATCGCGGTGGTGATCATCGCGATCGTGGTCGTCGGAGCGATCCTGCTCACGTCGGAGATCGACGATGCATCCGAACTCGTCGACGCCATGCTCGTCGGGGTCTCGCTCGCCGTGGCGGCGGTGCCCGAGGGTCTGCCAGCTGTGCTCTCGGTCGTCCTCGCGCTCGGCGTTCAACGCATGGCCCGTCGGCAGGCGATCGTGAAGCGGCTCTCGTCGGTCGAGACGCTCGGCTCGGCGTCGGTGATCTGCTCGGACAAGACCGGGACGCTGACCAAGAGCGAGATGACGATCGAGAGGATCGTCACGCCGTCGGGATCGATCGACGTCACCGGCGCGGGGTACCGGCCCGAGGGCGAGCTGCGTGTCGACGGCCGGACGCTCGAGGATCCGGTCCTACTCACCGAGGCCGCGTACGTGCTCGGCGCGGGCAGCCTTGCCAACGACGCCGAGCTGATCCATCGAGACGGCGAGTGGACGATCCGGGGAAACCCGACCGACGCTGCCTTCTTGGTCGCGGAAGCGAAGATCGGGGGCCTGAAGGAGAGGCGCGAGTCGCGGTTCCGACGGGTCGGCGAGGTGCCCTTCTCCTCCGAGCGCAAGCTCATGAGCACCCTCGAGGCCGACGTCGAGCGCGAAGGCCGCATCGACGTCGTCACCAAGGGCGCGCCCGACGTGCTGCTGGCTCGCTGCACGGATGAGCAGGCCGCGGGTGAGATCCGCCCGCTCACCGACACCCGCAGGCGTGAGGTGCTCGCCGCCGTCGACGACCTGGCCAACCTCGCGATGCGCACCCTGGGCGTCGCCGGGCGCCCCCTGCCCGTCGCCGAGCGGCCTCCCGAAGACGAGTCGGTCGAGCGCAGCCTCGTCTACCTCGGCATCGTCGGCATCATCGATCCGCCGCGCGAAGAGGCCGTGGACGCCATCGACGAGGCGTCGGCCGCGGGGATCCGGGTCATGATGATCACGGGCGATCATCCCGGCACCGCGGAGCGCATCGCCGTCGATCTCGGGATCCTCGAGACCGAGGCCCCGGTGCTGACCGGAGTCGAGCTGGAGGAGCTCGACGGCCAAGGGATGCGTGCGGCGGTGCGGGACGTGTCCGTATACGCCCGGGTGGCGCCCGAGCACAAGCTGCGCATCGTCGACGCACTCCAGGCGGACGGCGCGATCGTGGCGATGACCGGCGACGGCGTGAACGACGCACCGGCCCTGAAGTCGGCCGACATCGGCATCGCCATGGGGATCACCGGCACCGACGTGACGAAGGAAGCGGCCGACATGATCCTCGCCGACGACGACTTCGCCACGATCGTGGCCGCCGTGCGGGAGGGCCGCGGGATCTTCTCGAACATCCGCCGGTTCCTTCGGTTCCTGCTGTCGTCGAACGTCGGAGAGGTGCTCACGATGTTCCTCGGCGTGATGCTCGCGGGCGTGATCGGTCTCGATGCGGGTGAGGGCGTGGCGGTGCCCCTGCTCGCCACCCAGATCCTGTGGATCAACCTGCTCACCGACACAGCACCCGCCCTCGCGCTCGGTGTCGACCCGCCGCCCGACGACGTCATGAGCCGTCCTCCCCGCAAGCTCAGCGACCGGATGATCGACGCTCGCATGTGGATCGGCATCATCTGGGTCGGGTCGGTGATGGCGGCCGTCACGCTGCTGGCCCTCGATCTGCGTCTTCCCGGCGGCCTCGTCGGAGGGGAAGGCTCGGGTGACATCGTGGAAGCTCGCACGATGGCCTTCACGACCCTCGTGCTCGCCCAGCTGTTCAACTGCTTCAACGCCCGCTCCGACCGCGTCAGCGCGTTCCACGGCCTGTTCACCAACCCCCTCCTCTGGGGGGCCGTCGCGACGTCCCTCGCCCTACAGATCGCGGTCGTGCAGGTTCCGTTCCTGAACGGCGCCTTCGAGACCGCTCCGCTCACGCTGAACGATTGGCTGGTGTGCGCAGTGCTCGCGAGCATCGTGCTCTGGGCGGACGAGGCAAAGAAGCTGCTGCGGAGGCTGATCACGCGCTGAGCGCCTGCCGGTTTGACGCTTCGGTCTTCCCGGTCGATACTTAACCATATGGTTCAGTCTCAGGTCCTCGACCGCACGTTCACCGCCCTGTCGGATCCGACCAGACGCGACATCCTCGGGTTCCTCGAACACGGCCCCGCCTCGATCAGTGAGCTGGCCGAACCGATCGGCATCTCGCTGCCCGGCGTGCTCAAGCACGTCCGCATCCTCGAGGAGGCGAAGCTCGTGACCACCTCGAAAGAGGGGCGCAGACGGGAATGCCGGCTGGGTCCTGGGGATATGCACGAGGTGAGCGACTGGATCGATCACTACCGACGGCTGTGGGAACGCCGCCTCGACCGCCTCGAGGCATACGTGGAACGACAGCAACGGAAGGGGAACGAGCGATGAGCCACGAGCTGAGGCTGGAACGCCTGTTCGACGCGCCGCCGGAGGTGGTCTTCGACGCCTTCGTCGATCCGGCCGCCCAGCACCACCTGCACGGCGGCGATCGACCCGACTGGGTGGTGCATCGCACCGAGACCGACGTGCGCGTCGGCGGCACGTCGGTCTACGCGATGGGCCCGCAGGGGCAGGATCCGGACGTCGAGACGCGGACCTACTCCGTCGTCGACCGGCCGCGCCGGCTCGTCTTCGAGCACTCGATGCAGATCGCGGAGTGGAGCCGGACGATCACGACCGAGATGACGATGACGTTCGAGGACCGCGACGGGAAGACCCTGCTCACGATGGTCCAGACCGGCTTCGAGACCGCCGAGGACCGTGACGACTTCCTCGGCGGATGGCCCACCTACCTCGACACGCTCCGCGGCGTGGTCGAGGAGCACCTGAAGGCGCGGCACGACACCGACGAGCGCGGAAGGAGCGAGGCGTGAGCGGCGGGCGGCTTCCCGACCACGTGCTGACCGCCGAGCACGACGACGAGGGGCTCACGATCGTGCGCATCATCGATGCGCCCCGTGAGGCGGTCTTCCGGGCGTGGACGGAGCCCGAGGCCTTCGCGCAATGGTTCGGCGAACACGGCTCTTCCGTGCCGGTCGACGCCGCCGCGTTGGACGTGCGGCCCGGCGGCGCCTGGCGCGCGGTGATGCTCCTCGGCGGAGGTTCGGAGATGGTGTTCTCGGGCGAGTACCGGGAGGTCGACGAGCCGGCGCACCTCGTGCTCACGATCACCGACCAGGGGCCCGGCGACGCGACCGACCACGCGGTGTGCACCGTCGATCTCGACGATCTCGGCGACGGGCGCACGCGCATGACGTTCACACAGCGGGGTGGCGGGCTGCCCGCCGGGAGGTACGAGGCGACCCTGCGGGGCTGGATGCTGTTCTTCGACCGCCAGGCCGACCTGCTCAAGTCCAGGCACGACGCCGACCTGAAGGCGAGGCACGACGACGCAACGTGACGAGAAGGAGGGATCTGATCCCGATGACACGCACCGACACGATGAGCTCGGTCCCCGATCTCCGCGCTGACCTGCACGGCAGCGTGATCACGCTCGACGACGAGGGCTATGACGAGGCCAGGACGCTCTTCTACGGCGGCATGGACCGGCGTCCGGCGTTGATCGCGAGGGTGGCCGACACCGAGGACGTGGCGCGCGTGATCTCGCTCGCGCGCGAGATCGACGCCCCGCTCTCCGTCCGCAGCGGCGGCCACAGCATCGCCGGCCATAGCGTGATCGACGATGCGATCGTGATCGACCTGTCGCCCATGCGAGCACTGGACATCGACACCGATGACCGAACGGCGTGGGCCGAGACCGGGCTCACCGCGGCCGAGTTCACGACCCAAGCGGCCGGACACGGCCTCGCGATCGGGTTCGGCGACACCGGTTCGGTCGGCATCGGCGGCATCACCCTCGGCGGCGGAGTGGGCTTCCTCGCGCGGAAGTACGGACTCACGATCGACGACCTGCTCGCCGCCGAGGTGGTGACCGCCGACGGAAAGGTGCTCGAGGTGAACGACGGATCGCACCCAGATCTTTTCTGGGCGATCCGAGGCGGCGGCGGCAACTTCGGCGTGGCGACGCGGTTCCGGTTCCGGCTCCACGAGCTCGGCACGATCCTCGGCGGCATGCTGATCCTGCCGGCGACGCCCGAGACGATCGCCGAGTTCCTGACGGCCGCCGACCAGGCCCCGGACGAGCTCACCACGATCGCCAACGTGATGACGGCGCCGCCGATGCCGTTCGTGCCCGAGGAGTACCACGGGAAGCCGATCCTCCTCGGCCTGATCACGTTCGCCGGCGACCCGGCCGCGGGCTCGGCCGCCGTGGCCCCCCTCCGTGAACTGGCCGAGCCGATCGCCGACATGGTCCGGCCGATGTCCTATCCGGAGATGTACATGCCCGACGAGGAGGAATACCACCCGGTCGGCGTCGTGCGGAACATGTTCGTGGACCGGCTCGGCCACGCCGAAGGCGAGGCGATCCTCGACGCCCTCGGATCGTCGACGGCGATGATGTCCGCGGTCCAGATCCGAGTACTCGGCGGGGCCGTCTCGCGGGTTCCAGCCGACACCACGGCCTATGCCCATCGAGCTCGCCGGATGATGATCAACGTCGCGGCCCTGTTCGAGACGCCCGAGGAGGCAGTGAGCCACGAGGACTGGGTGGAGGACCTCGCGTCGACGCTGCGCGGCGGCAGCCGGGGCGCGTACGTGAACTTCCTCGGGGACGAGGACGAGGAGCGGATCCGCGATGCCTACCCCGGAGGCACCTGGGATCGGCTCAGGGCGATCAAGGCCCGCTACGACCCTTCGAACCTGTTCCGGCACAACCAGAACATTCCGCCTACGGTCGAAGATGGATGACGATCAGCTCGAGCGGGCGACCAGGCGCTCCACGACGCCTGCTCGCATCCGGTCGCTCTCCTCGATGCGGAACCCCGCGGCCTCCACGTGCTCGCGAGGCCGTCGCGTCAGCTCGTCGTCCATGCGGGTCGGCGCGAGCTCGAGCAGCCGTTGGAGCCAGTAGAGCGGCGCGACACTGCTGCGGATGTGATCGACGAGGATCAGCTTCCCCCCCGGCCTGAGCACCCGCTTCATCTCGAGGACCGTGGCGCGCTCGTCTGGCACGCTGCACATCGCGTAGGTGCACACCACGGTGTCGAAGGAACCGTCGCGGAAGGGCAACGCCTGCGCGTCGCCTTCGGCGAACGCGGTCGGTCGCGCGAGCTCGGCGGCACGGGACCTGGCTCCGGCCAACATCTCCGACGTCAGATCGAGCCCGGTGAGGCGGACGCCGGCCGGGTAGTGGGGAAGGTTCAGGCCGGTGCCGATCGCCACCTCGAGCGTGTCGCCCGTCGCGCGTGAGCACGCCCACGCCCGGTGTTCGGTCCCGAGCAGCCATCGCTCCGTAACGTCCGAGCCCCGGTCGTAGGTCGAGGCTTCCTCGGCGTACCGTCGGCGCCGCCGTGCGTTGGCGCTCGATCGATCGGCCGGCGGTCGCCGGCTCATGCGGGCGGCGGAGCCGCGTGCGTGGGGGTCGTCCGTGCGAGCTCTGCCCGCACCGCGGGTGCGACCTCGGTCCCCAACAGCTCGATCGAGCGCATCAGCTTGTCGTGGGGCAGCGACCCCACGCTGAACTGCACGAGGAAGCGGTCGTGCCCGAAGAGCTCGTGCTGGAACAGGATCTTCTCGATCACCTGCTGCGGCGAGCCCACGAAGTTCGCCCCACGCGGCGTCGCGGCCGCCTCGTACTGTTCGCGCGTCATCGGCTGCCATCCGCGCTCGCGCCCGATCCTGTTCATCATGTTCGCGGCGTAGGGGAACGACTCGTCGATCGCGCGTTGCGACGTCTCGGCGATATAGCCGTGCGAGTTGATGCTGAGCGCGGGCGCGGGATCGTGGCCCGCCTCGCGCGCGGCGTCACGGAAGAGCTCGACGAACGGCGCGAACCGCTCGGGCATGCCCCCGATGATGGCCAGCGCCATCGGCAGGCCGAGCGTTCCGGCCCGGAACGCCGACTCGGGCGCACCGCCCACCGCCACCCAGATCGGCAGCGGGTCCTGCAGGGGGCGGGGATAGACGCCCACCCGCCCGTCGAGCGGAGCGCGATGCCTGCCCTGCCAGGCGATGAGCTCCCCCTCGCGGAGCGCGATCAGCAGACGCAGCTTCTCGTCGAAGAGCTCGTCGTAGTCCTCGAGATCGAAGCCGAACAGCGGGAACGACTCGGTGAACGAACCCCGGCCGGCCATGATCTCGGCGCGCCCTCCCGAGAGCAGGTCGAGCGTCGCGAAGTCCTGGAAGACCCGCACCGGATCGTCGGAGGAGAGCACCGTGACCGCGCTGGTGAGCCGGATGCGCTCGGTGCGAGCGGCTGCCGCGGCCAGCGCGACGACCGGCGAGGAGACGATCAGATCGGGACGGTGATGCTCCCCGATGCCGAAGACGTCGAGACCGAGCCGGTCGGCGAGCTCGACCTCGTCCACGAGGTTCTTCATCCGACGCTCGGGGGTGATCAGCTCCCCGGTCCGAGGGTCCGGGTACAGCTCCGCGAAGGTGTAGAGGCCGATCTCCATCGTCCCCTGCCAACCTCGCTCGCCGCCGGGTATTCCCCTCGGTGCCCTTCCGCCGGGTCAGCCGGAGCGGAGCGCGTCGATCAGCTCGGACTTGCCCATCGACGACCGCCCCGCGATGTTCCGCCGCTTCGCCTGCTCGTACAGCTGCGCGCGCGTGCGGTCCTCCAGCCGGCGACCGGGCTTGCCGCCGCGGCGCCGTGCGGCTGCCGCGTTGCGGCTGAGGTCCCGCCTCGTGGCCTTGGGGAGCTTCGAGATCGTCCGCTTCCGCTTCGCGGCCGCCGCGGCCTTGCGGATGTTGCGCCGAGCGGCGCTGGTCTGCTTCCTCGTCGCCATCGTGCTTCACCTCCTGGCCGTCGTCACCGCACACGTACCCGCGAGGCCATCGATCGAACCCTGGGCGTCGATCTCGCTCCAGGTCGCGTCGTCGTGGATGAACCGACGGGGCACGCCAGGAGCGTGGTATCCATGGCGGACGAGCCATGGAGTTCACGTTCGTCCTCTCGCCCCCGGCATGACCGAGACGCTGAGCCAACGGGCGTTGAACCGAGCGCTGCTCGCTCGACAGATGCTGCTCGAGCGAGCAAGGATGCCGGTCGGCGAGGCGATCGAGCACCTCGTCGGACAGCAGGCCCAGGAACCGCCCGACCCGTACGTCGGGCTGTGGTCCAGGCTCGAGGGCTTCGACCCGGCCGAGCTGGGCGCGTTGATCGAGGATCGCCACGCGGTGCGGGCGTCCATGATGCGGGCGACGATCCACCTGATCACCGCCCGCGACGCCCTGCGGCTGCGTCCGCTCATGAGCACCGTGCTCGAGCGCTCCTTCCGGTCCGGCAGCCCGTTCGGACGGCGCCTGCGTGGCGTCGACCTCGACGAGGTGATCGCGCTGGGTCGCGCGTCGATCGAGGAACGGCCGCGCACCCGGGCCGAGCTCGTCGCCCTGTTCTCCGAACGCTGGCCCGACGCCGACGCCGACGCGATGGGATATGCCGTCCAGTACCTCGTGCCGCTCGTGCAGGTGCCGCCGCGAGGCGTGTGGGGCCGACGAGGGCGCGCCACGTGGGCGACGATGGAAGGCTGGCTCGGTGCATCCCTCGACGATGGCGCCTCGATCGACGACCTCGTGCGTCGCTACCTCGGCGCGTTCGGACCTGCCACCGTGATGGACATGCAGGCATGGTGCGGCCTCACCCGCCTGAAGGAGATCTTCGAACGGCTGCGACCTGAGCTGCGCATCGATCGCAACCATGCCGGCCGAGAGCTGTTCGACCTGCCGGATGCTCCCCGGCCCGACCCCGACACGCCTGCGCCGCCTCGGTTCCTGCCCTCCTACGACAACGTGACCCTCGGCCATGCGGACCGCACGCGCATCGTCAGCGACGAGCTCCGGAGGGAGATCATGGCCTCGGCGGGGATGCGCCCGACCAGCACGTTCCTCGTCGACGGAACGGGCGCCGGCACCTGGTCGATCGGCCGGGACGGCGAGAACTCCACCCTGACGATCCAGCCCGCACGCCGGCTCACGCAGCGCGATCGTTCGGCACTGTCGGAGGAAGCCGCCCGCATGCTCGAGTTCTCCGCCGAGGGGGCGACGACGTGCGACGTGCGGATCGTGTGATGTAACGAAGGGGTCGGAGGGAGCTCCGTCGGGCGAGCCTCAGCCGCTACGTCGCGAACTCGTCCCAGATCGGATCGGTCTCCGCGTCGTTCTCGGCCAGACCCCAGGCCTCGGTGACCTTGCCGTCGGCGATGTGGAAGACGTTCACGTAGTTGTACTCCACGCTCTTACCGCTCGGCGCCGTGACGACGGCGGTACCGAGCACGACAGTGTGCTCGTCATCGCCGATCACGTCGTGCACGTCGGCCTTCATCGTCCCGGCATCGGCCATCGTCGCCATCGACTCTCGCACGGCGTCCTTGCCGCGCCGGACGCCGGCAGCCCTGCTGTTGCCGCCCGTGTGCCACACGATGTCGTCGGAGGTGTGGTCCTCGACCCACTGCATGTCGCCGCGGTCCATCGCGGCGAACAGGTCACGAACGAGCGTGACGTTGGGGTGCTCTTGCATCGCTGCCCCTTTCCTCGGTTGGAGGTGGCGGGCTCTGCCCCCCGTCTACGGATGCCGATCCAGCCTCGCACCGACGCCCCGAACGCGCAACCGGCGTTGCCCGTAGAGTCGGAAGCGTGGCGGCCCCGGCATTCCTCTTCGATCTCGACGGCACGCTGATGGATAGCGTGTACCACCACGTGCTCGCGTGGCAGGAGGCGCTCGACCGCGACGGCATCCACCTCTCGGTGTGGCGCATCCACCGGCGCATCGGCATGAGCGGCGGACTGCTCGCCAACGCCATGCTCCGCGAGACCGGACGGCCGGTGACCACCGAGGACGCCGAGCGATTGCGCCGCTACCACGCCGAGGCCTACGCGAAGCACCTCGACCAGGTGCGGCCGCTGCCGGGTGCGATCGAGTTGCTCGCCGAGCTGACCGAGCTCGAGGTGCCGTGGTCCATCGCGACGAGCGGATACACGGAGAGCGCAGGCCCGATGTTCGAGATGCTCGGCGTCCCCGAGGGAGTGCCGGTCGTCACGCGCGACCAGGTGGCGCGCGCGAAGCCCGACCCGGATCTGTTCCTTGCCGCAGCCGAGCGGCTCGGCGTCGACATCGAACACTCGATCGTGGTCGGCGACAGCGTCTGGGACCTGCTCGCAGCCCGGCGAGCCCGTGCGCTGGGCATCGGACTGCTCTCGGGCGGTTACGGCGATGACGAGCTCACGCGCGCAGGCGCGTATCGCGTGTACCAGGACCCGGCGGACCTGCACGCCCACCTCGACGAGGTGGGCGTGCGTTCGCCCGGCGCGTAGCGCCGGGCGAACGCGGTCCAGTCGGAGCCGCCGTCACGCGATGTCGCGTCGTTGGAACCGGCCCGCGCCGAGCGCGAGGCACGCCGCCGCCCAGCCCGCCAGGACCCACGCGCCGGTCAGCGGTCCGAGGGTCCCGTACGCCTCGACGCCCAGCGCCGACATGCCGGCGTGCCCCGGCAGGTAGCGAGCCAGGTCCGGCGCCAACGCGTCGAGCAGGTTCTCGAGCGCGAACAGCCACACGAGGGAGCCCACGATCGCCGCCACCTGGTGCGAGACGACCATCCCGACACCCACACCGATCGCCGACCACAGCAGGCAGACGCCCACGACCTTGGCCAGCAACCAGATGAGCGCCCCGATCGACCCGACCGTCACCGCCACGCCGTCGATCGAGAGCACGAGGCTCGAGACGGCCACGACCGTCGTCGCGCCGGCGACCGCGAACACGATCGCCGCGAGGCCGGCGACGGCTACCTTCGCGCCGATCATCCGGCGGCGCACGGGGGTCGAGAGCAGGGTCGGCACGAGCGAGCCGTGACGCGCCTCGTCGGTGTACGACCTGATGCCGAGTACGAGCACGAACGCCGGCACGAGGGCCATCATCTCCTGGAACCCGGGCAGCCCGGCCAGGCCGATCGGCCCCGTCAGACGCATGTTGGCCGCGACCGCCCACGCCGCCAGCCCCGAGATCACCACCGTGCCGGCCAGCAGGCCCCACACGCTGCGGGTGGTGAGGAGCTTCCGCGCCTCCGACGTGACCTGGTTCCTCATCGTTCCGCTCCTTCGGTCAGCTCGAGGAACGCGTCCTCGAGAGTGGTCTCGCGAGTGTTGAGCTCGGTGAGCGCGACCCCGGCGCGGAGCGCGATCTCGCCGACGAGGTCCGCCGGGGCTCCGGGCACGGTGTATCCTGCGTCACCGTCGGGGCGCGGTTCCAGGCCGGCCGCGATCAGCGCGCGACCGAGCGCAGCGTGATCGCGTGACGAGACCCACAGCGACGACCGTCCGCCCGTGAGATCGGCGATCGCGCCCTGCCTGACCAACCTGCCGCGGTCGATCACAACGACCTCGTCGGCCATCTGATCCATCTCGGAGAGCAGGTGGCTCGAGACGAGCACGGCGTTGCCACGCGCGGCGAACCGGCGCAGGAACTCCCGCAGCCACCTGACGCCCTGCGGGTCGAGGCCGTTGGCCGGCTCGTCGAGCACGAGGACGCGTGGATCGCCCAGCAACGCGCCGGCCAGCCCCAGCCGCTGGCGCATGCCGAGGGAGTATCCGCCGGCCTTGCGGCCCGCGGCGCCGGTGAGATCGACGATCTCGAGCACCTCGTCGACCCTGGTGTCGGGGAACCCCGACGCCGCCGCCAGCACCCGCAGATGATTCCTCCCGGTCCGCAGCGGGTGGAAGCTCTGCACCTCGAGCACGGCCCCCACGACCGACGCCGGCCGATCGAGGCTCGCGTACGGCAGCCCCAGCACGGTGGCCGAGCCCGCCGTCGGATGCACGAGCCCGAGCACGATGCGCAGCGTCGTGCTCTTGCCGGCGCCGTTGGGGCCGAGGAAGCCGGTCACGTGTCCGGGCCGGACCTCGAACGTGAGATCGCCGACGGCGGTGACGGCGCCGAACCGCTTCGTGAGCCCGCGGGCCACGATCGCCGGCGAGCCGAGCGACCCGGTCGGCGGCGAGGCGCCCGTCGCGCTGGTGGTGATCATCGTGTTCCCTCCTTCGTGCGGGGTTCCGTTCCCCGATGGGGACCAACGCTAGGAACCGGCAGGCGCTTCGTCGTCGGCCGCAGGTACCGTCCTGCGGTCCTCCTGCGGGATGACGGGGAACCGGATCAGGAGCCCGGCTGCACGAGGCCGGATTCGTAGGCGGCCACGACCGCCTGCGCGCGATCGCGCAGGCGCAGCTTGTGCAGGACCCGTCCAACGTGGGTCTTCACCGTGGTCTCTGCGACGAACAGGGAAGCCGCGATCTCGGCGTTCGACAGACCCCGGGCCATGAGCACGAGCACTTCCCGTTCGCGGTCGGTGAGCTCGTCGAGCCCCCCGATCGGCGCCGGGGGTGTCGGCCGATGCGCGAACTCCTCGATCAAGCGACGGGTCACCTCCGGGGCGAGGAGCGCGTCGCCCGCCGCCACGACCCGAACCGCGTGCACGAGCTCCTCGGGCGGACGATCCTTCAGCAGGAAGCCGCTCGCTCCCGCCCGGAGCGCGTCGTAGACGTACTCGTCGAGATCGAACGTGGTGAGCATCAGCACCCTCGCCGCCCCGTCGAGCTCGACGATGCGGCGCGTTGCCTCGATGCCGTCCATCGTCGGCATGCGGACGTCCATCACGAGCACGTCGGGATGCCACCGCTCGAACCCACGCACCGCGTCGGCCCCGTCGATCGCCTCGCCGACGACCTCGAGATCTGGCTCGGCGTCGAGGATCATGCGGAAGCCCCCGCGCATCAGGGCCTGGTCGTCGGCGATCAGCACCGTGATCGCGGCCCGCTCGCTCATCGTGTGGGCGCCCCGTCGGGAAGCCGCGCACGAACGACGAACCCGCCGCCGGCCCTCGGGCCCGCATCGAGCGAGCCTCCGTAGAGCGCGATCCGCTCGCGCATGCCCACGAGCCCGTGGCCGGCGGACGCTCGGTCGGCGAGCCCGCCGCGCCCGTCGTCGGCGACCTCCACGACGAGCGCGTCGGGGGCCCACTCGAGCGAGACCCGAGCGCTCGCGGCGCCGGCGTGTTTGACCACGTTGGTGAGCGCTTCCTGCACGAATCGATATGCGGCGAGGTCGACACCGGCGGGCAGCGGCCTGGGCTCTCCCCGGGTGACGGACTCCACCGGCACGCCGGTTCCCCTGATCGAGTCGAGCAAGGGGCCCAGCCGATCCAACCCCGGCTGCGGGGCGAGATCCACGCCGTCGCCGCTCCCCTTCAGGATGCCGATCAGCCGTCGCATCTCCGTCAGACCGTCGCGGCCCGTCTCCTCGATGCGTCCGATCGCAGCCCTGGCGGCCTCGGGATCGTCGTCGACGACCGTGCGGGCCGCTCCCGCCTGGACCACCATCACGCTCATCGCGTGGGCGACGATGTCGTGGAGCTCGCGGGCGATGCGGGCCCGCTCCTGGACGACCGCATCGGCGGCGGCCCGCTCCCGGTCGATGGAGATGCGACGACGACGATTGAACCCGATCCGTCCGATCAACATCGGCAGGCCGGCCGAGAACGTGGTGGCGATCGCCACCTCGACCCAGTTCGAACCGGGATAGCCGAGGGTCTGGCAGGCGACGACGGCCACGACCGACGTCGGCGCGGCGAGCCGGGCGAACCGATCCCGGGTCAGATGCGCGGCCGCCGAATACACGGCGACCGCGACCGCGAGCCCCAGGTCGAACCCCTCGACGACCCAGGACAGTGCGACCGCAGCGGCGAGCACCGCGACCAGGGTCACCAAGGGCCGTCGGCGACGGACCACGAGGGGCACACACCCGAGCAAGAGCAACAGGTACCCCTCGGCGCCGACCGGTGGCCGCGAGGGGGAAGGTGCATGCCGGGCCGCCGTCGCGCCGACGACCGACACCGCGAGGACGGCTGCGGCGAGCAGCGAGTCCCAGACCAGCGGGTCGACGCGGCGGAGTCGTTCCCACGGTGTCGGTCGTTCCACGGGTGAACGGTAGCCCCGACCGGCGCGCTGCGGCGTCATCCTCCGGGATGACCCGAGGTCGTCGTCTGGCTTGCATGCCTCGCAACGGGTTCACTAGCGTCGCCACCATGAAACGACTCGCGCTCGTCTCGGGCCTCGTCGTGTGCCTCGCCGCGCTCACGCCCGTGTCCTCTCCGGTCCCCGCCGTCGCGGGCGTCGCGTCGCCCATCCGCCTCAAGGTGATGTCCTTCAACATCCAGTACGGGGCGTCCTTCTCGACGATCGACGCCGTCGTGAAGGCGATCCGCCGGGCCGACGCCGACGTCGTCGGACTGCAGGAGCCGTTCGGGAAGACACGGAAGATCGCCCGCAAGCTCGGGTGGTTCGCCTCGCCACGCTTGCACGTCGTGAGCCGCTTCCCGATCGTGCACCCCGATGGCAGCCGGGTCGCCGGCGACCCGGGCGGGCGCATCCCGGAGGGAGCGTGGGGATACCTCGTGCTGGGCGACGGCGCGGTCGCCGCGATCGGCCAGACCCACACGCCCTGGTGGCCGAACGGCCTCTCCGCGATGCGCAAGGGTGAGGACGAAGCGGAGGTCATGGCCCTCGAGCAGCACAAGGTCGCCTGGCTGCAGCCGCACCTCGACGCCGTGGCCGGCCCCGTCGCCGCCGGCACGCCCACGTTCTTCCTCGGCGACCTCAACACGCCATCGCACCTGGATTGGACGCAGGAAGCGGTCGACGCCCTCGGGTGGCAGCCTCCGACCCTGGACCCTCCCGGCGAACGCTACGTGGTGCGGTGGCCGGTGACGGGGGCGATGGAAGACGCAGGGTTCCACGACACCTACCGCGAGGCCAATCCGGACCCGATCGCGGAACCGGGGTTCACCTACTGCGTGCGGTTCTTCCCGGCCTGTGGTCGCTGGAACACGTGGGATCGCATCGACTACGTCTACTCGGCAGGGCCGATCGAGATCGTGCGGAGCAACGTCGTGGGAGAAGGCGGCCGCTTCACCGACATCCGCAGCCGCCCGTGGCCCACCGACCACCGCGCAGTGGTCTCGACCGTCGACGTCACACGCGTGCAACCCGACCCGTTCGCGGCGCCGATCGCCGAACGCGTGTTCACGGGCCGGCGGACGCGGGTCGCGTTCCACCATCCGGCGACCCCCGATCGCGTCGTCGGGCTCTGGGCCCGCGGCCAGGAGCCAACGACCGACCCGGCCGCGGCGTCGGCGAACGTCGGGGCCGGGGACGACGACGGCATCGTCGCCATCGAGACCGACGGGCTGGATCCCGGGCCGTACACGGTGGCGATGCTCGACGGGAGCGACGTCGTCGCCTCGTCGTCGGTGGCGCTGGTCGACCGGCGTGCCCCCGCCACGATCAGGACGCTCGCGAGCCGGTACGACCAGGGGGAGCCCATCGGCGTCCGGTGGAAGGGGGGACCGGGCAACCGCTACGACTGGCTGGCCCTGAACCGCAACTGCTTCGACCCGTCAACGTGCGCCCTGCGACAGTGGCGCTACGTCGACGCACGGCCGTTCGGCTCCGCCCGGTTCACGAACGGCTCCGAGGGCGTGTGGCCGCTGCGACCGGGTCGCTACTCGGTCTCGCTCTGCGTCGATGACGACTACCGCTGCGTCGCCACGAGCAAGGTCTTCCGCATCGAGGGGGACTGACCCCGTCAGTCGTCGTCGGCCTCGCTTGGGTCGCTGGCTTCGGCCGCGTCGTCGTCGGCCTCGCTGCCGATCACTTCGAACCGATCGTCCAGGCTGACCTCGACCACGCTTCCGTCGGGCCGCTCGACCTCGACCTCGAAGGCCTCGGGGCCATCGCCGGCCTCGCTGTCGACCACGGTCCCCTCCCCCACGTGAGCGATCGCCGCCTGGGACGCGCTGTCGAGCTCCTCGCCGACGAGCGGGGTGTCGTCGCCCCTGGTCCCCGCGCTGACCCCCGTCGCCACTCCGGCAACGACGAGCGCCGCGGCGGCGCCGATCGCGATCTTCGTCCTCGTTCGCATGTTCGGACTCCTTCGGGTCGCCTACGTCGATGCTCGACACCTGCGGCGGCGGCGTTCGCCGTCGGCGGGCGATATCATGCGGCACACAGGCTGAGGCCACGCTGAAAGGGACCAGCGGCGGAAGCAGACCCGGCGTGGGCGCCGCCGCCCCTCCGGCTCTCGGATCGGCTACCGGTCGTCCTCTGCTGCGATGGGAGGCGAGTCCCGAAGCATCCGGCGCATCGCGTCCAGCAACGTGGCGCGCTCGGCGTCGGACAAGCGCGCTTGCGGATGGATCAGCGTGTAGCTCGTGGGCGGCATGTCGCCGTCGCGGATCACATCGAGCAGCTCGTCGACCTCGGCTTGCGGGCGGTCCCACTCCGAGAAGTTCACCGTCGCCCGGCCCTCGTCGACGTCGCGCTGCACGAGCCACGAGGCCGGCGCGATGTTCGTGTACCAGGGCCACGCAGTCTCGTTGCTGTGGCAGTCGAAGCAGGCGCCCCGTGCGAGCTCGAGGCCCGGGCCGGGGGCGAACGACGCCGCCCGCGTGACCGCAGGGTTCGTGTGATCCCGGCCGTAGGGCACGAGCTGGATCAGGGCGAGCGCTCCCAGCGCTCCCACGAGTCCCCACCGGATCCACCGAGGCAGCCGCCGCGCCATGGGCCGCATCGTAGAGCCGGGCCGATCGGGTCACCTTCCGACGTTCGGCTCGACACGGCCGGGAGCTTCGTCGCGGTCACGTCGTCACGCCTCGAGGCGGCGTTCAGATCGCGCGCATCCGATTGTTGCGTGCGTTGTGCTCGACCTCGGCGAGACCCATGGCCTCGAGTACCGGAGGCACGTAGTTGCCGAACCGGCCCCGGAGTCCCTTCTTCAAGCCGTACCAGCCGCCCACCGGGTTGTCGGGATCGCGGGCCCACGCCTCGACGGTGCCCTCCTTCGCCGGCTTCTGCTCGTCCGCGCTGCCGAGTGGTACCCAGTCGCCTCGCTCGACGAGCATCGCATGCAGATCCTCGACCGCACGCAGGTGGTAGCGGAGCTCCGTGGACCCGACGGTGCAGATCAGCGCCGGAGGGTCCGCGTCTGGATCGCGCGCCATCTGGAACGCGCCCTGCAGGCTGGGCGTCTGGAGGGTCCACGGGTCGTCGGGCGTGCCCTGGCCGTTCACGTTCGCACCCATGACGGGAAGGTAACCGTTCCGTTACCGTTCGGTCAAGCGACGCACGCGTCCTGGAACGACGGAAGGACACCCGACCAGCCGTGCCGGTTCCGCTGCTGCAGGTCGGGACCCCTCGCTCCGAGCCGTTCCCAGCCCCGATGGACGATGTGCACCTCGGTGCCGTCCTCGGCCGGCCCGAACGCGATCGTCACCTCGGTGGCATCGGCGATGCCCTGATTCAGATGCCAGCGGTAGGTGAACGTCGCGGGCGGATCCCAGGCGAGGATCTCCCCCCACGTGTGCTCGTCACCCCGGGAAGTGCGTTCGACGATGCGACCGCCGACCCACGGCTCGATCGACACCGTGAGCCCGGGATCGCCCGAGACCGAATGCGACGACGGCCACCACGAGGAGGTGCGGCTCGTCCAGACGTCGAATGCGTGCTCGGGGCTGCACGGCACCATGAAACGCAGCTCGATCGGCTCGGTCATCGACGCCCCGGCCGGGGGGTGGTGTTCGCCGCGGCGATGCGGAATCGTGACCCCGCCTCGCCCCAGACGCGCTCGAGATAGGCGCGGATCTCTTCGAGCCCCTGGTCCTGCAGATGGTAGAGCCGCCTCGTGCCGTCGGCCGTGTCCCCGACCAGGCCGGCTTCCTTCAGGAGCCGCAGGTGCCGCGATACGGCAGGTCGCGAGATCGGCAGCTCATCGGCGATCTCCCGCACGGAACGGTCGCCTTCGCGGAGGAGCTCGACGATCGCCCGGCGGTTGGGAT
>Ga0210115_1000159_pt1 | contig 18069 bp, 18 predicted proteins | sample MayberryNW_TuleB_2_FD_185526 | JGI IMG/M metagenome (GOLD analysis project Ga0210115, IMG submission 185526) | Wetland microbial communities from San Francisco Bay, California, USA, that impact long-term carbon sequestration - MayberryNW_TuleB_D2... | ecosystem: Environmental > Aquatic > Marine... | reverse complement strand
GTGGTCTGCGCCGGCGCTGAGCCGTTGTTCTTCTTGGACTACCTGGCCGTGGGGAAGGTCGAGCCGCGACGGGCCGCCTCGCTCGTCGCCGGCGTGGCCGAAGGATGCCGGCGAGCGGGATGCGCGCTGCTGGGAGGTGAGACGGCCGAGCATCCGGGCACGATGTCCGAGGACGGGTTCGATCTCGCCGGGTTCTGCGTCGGCGCGGTCGACGAGGCGTCGGTGATCGGGCCGTCGCGGGTCGTCGACGGCGACGTGCTGATCGGGCTGGCCTCGAGCGGGCTGCACGCGAACGGCTACTCCCTCGTGCGGCACGCGCTCCTGGCGCGGTACGCGCTCGACGACGCCCCGGCCGAGCTCGGGCGAGCGCTCGCCGACGAGCTGCTGGAACCGTGCGCGATCTACGCCCCGCACGTGCTCGCGCTGGCGCGTGAGGGCCTCCTCCACGCGGCCGCCCACGTGACCGGCGGCGGCCTCCTCGAGAACGTTCCCAGGTCGCTCCCGGGAGGCCTCGGGGCGGAGATCGAGCGCGGAACGTGGCCCGAGCAGCCGGTGTTCGGGCTCGTGCAGGCGGCCGCCGACGCCACCGACGACGAGATGTTCGCCACGTTCAACATGGGGATCGGCATGGTGCTCCTCGTCGGGGCGGACGACGCCGAGCGCGTGCTCGCGGGCAGAGGTCCGCACGACGCCTTCCGCATCGGCCGGGTCGTCGAGGGCGCGGGCGTGCACGTCGCCTGATCGAGCTCGCTCCGATGCAGGAGCGGGGGGTCGGCGTGACTACACCGGCATCCCCCGGAGGCGATGCCGTCGGCACATGGACCCGGACTTCCGGCGGTCGCGGAACCGCCCGCTCGGTCCTTCAGTCGGACGGGGGAGCGGCCGTTACCACGTAGACGATGCAGAGCGAGAACGTGCGAACGACCCAGCTCCGGTCGGTGCTCGTGGTCGACGACGAACCCCAGGTCGTCTGGGTCCTGCAGTTCAGCCTCGAGGCCGAGGGGTACACCACCTACGCCGCGACGAATGGGGCCGACGCGCTCGCCGAGATCTCCGAGCATCGCCCCGGCCTCGTGGTGCTCGACATCATGATGCCGACGATGGACGGATGGTGCGTGCTCGAGGAGCTGCTGAAGCTTCCGCACGACCGACGACCCCGCGTCGTTGTCGTGAGCGCCCTGTCGTCGCTCCGCGATCGCGCGAAGGCCGCCGAGCTGGGCGCCGACGCGTACGTGCCGAAGCCGTTCAACGTCGACGAGCTGCTCGAGGTGCTCCACGGCCTCGAGGAGGCGTCGTAGGAAACGGGCCGTTGAACCGTCGTCCTCAGTGAGGGCGACGCTGGTGCTCCGTCGGCACCACCGTGGTCCCGACCGCCCGGAGCGTGAGGATCGGTTCGTCGAGGAACTCCGCCGCGCTCTCGCTGATGTCCGTGCGCGCCGCGCCGACCTTGTGGATCTCGAACTCGCAGCGCCGGGAGGTGTTCCCGACGCTCACGATCCAACCGCGGGCCTCGACCCAGTCGCCCGCGTAGAGCGGGGCGAGGAACTCCACTGACTCGTACGCGCGGAACAGCCCCTCGTCGCCGTCGTAGCGCATCGCCAGCTCGGTGATCAGGTCGCCCACGATCTTCAGCTGGGTGGCGCCCGCGACGAGGTTGCCGCCGTAGTGGGCGTCTTCCTGGCCGAGGCGCAGGCGGATCAACGAGGTGGGGAACTCATCGGACATCGGTAGCAGCCTCCTGGTCGGACACGGTGGCGTCAGCCCCTCTGCGGGGCCGCCGGCCGGTCGGGGATCACCTTGCCGTGTCGGACGCCCCGGGCCGGCACCCGAACCTCGGTGCCGTCCTTCTTCCGCACGAAGTAGGTCTCGGCCTCGGGGTCCCAGCGCTCGAACACGCCCACCGCCTCGCTGGTGAACCCGTTCGGGAGCTCGAACTGGAACGTGACCCGCGAGCCGATGTCCTGGGGGCGCACGAGGTTCGTCGCCGGGCTCGGCGCCGGCCGGGGGAACGGGTGCAGCCGCTCGGGCTCAGGTGCCGCCGCGGACTCGGCAGCGAGCCGCTCCCGCTCCGCGGCCGCGGCCCCCTTCCAGGTCCGGTTGAGCCCTGCCTGCAGGTACGAGCCCCCGACGAAGGCGGCGACGATGTAGAGCAGCAGCGCGAGCCCCGCCGACGATGGCTCCGCCCCCGCCTGCTCCTGGGCCGTGACCACCCGCCGTGCCGTGTGGAGGAACCCGGTCCATCCCACGAGCACGAGCGCCGCGGCGACCGCGAGCAGCCACCACACCTCGGCGAGCACGGCGAGCACCACGAGCGGTGCCGCGAGGAACAGCCCCACGATCGCCAGGGTGGCGACGAGCGGGCGGATCGAGTAGTTCCGCAGGTACATCCGGATGTCGTCGTTGGCCCGGTAGTACCAGTACAGCCAGTAGAGACCGAGGGTGACGACGCTGAGGGCGAACACGGCGACGGGCCGCACGAGTCGGTAGGTTCGCCCGTCGATCGTCAGGTCGGTCGCCATCGGGGCGCAGGATAGTCGAAGGGCGAGTGCTCAGCCCCCGACGGCGTCCTCTCCGGCTTCCCTGCGCGATGCCATCATCGCCCCCGCGATCACGAGCACGATGCCGGCGATCGAGAGCGCCCGCACGGTCTCGTCGAGGAACACCGCGCCGAGCACGAGCGCCACGACCGGGATCAGGTAGGTGGCGAACGACGCCCGTGACGACCCCACGCGTGAGACCAGCTTCCCCATGAGCACGAACGCCAGTCCCGTCCCGATGGCTCCCAGAGCGGCGATCGCCGCGAGCGGTCCCCACGCGAACGACGAGCCGGTGAGTCCGACGACCCCCAGCGGCGCCGTCCAGACGACGGCGAGGCCCAACATGCGCGCCATGACCGGCAGCGAACCGTAGCGCTGGGTGAGCGGAGCGGCGATGTTGATCGCCACGCCGTAGCACCCGACGGCGAGGAGCACCAGCACGACGCCGAGCGCCTCGTTCGAGCCCTCAGCCAGCGAAGGTGCGGCGATCGCGGCCACGCCCGCGAACCCCACGATCAGCCCGATCGTCTGGGCACGGCCGGGAAGCCGGTGCAGCATCACCGCTCCGATCGTGGCGGCGAAGATCGGCAGGGAACCATTCAACAGGCCGGTGAGCCCCGACGAGATCCACTGCTGCGCCAGCGGGAAGAGCGTGAACGGCACCCCCACCCACAGGAACGAGAGCGCGATCAGACGGGCGCGATCCTCGCGTGTGATGCGTGTGCGCGAGGCCGGCACCAGCCACAGCGCGGCGGCACCGAACAGCACCCGGAGCCAGGTGATGAGACCCGGCTCGAACGCCTCGAGGCCGAGGGCGATCAGCAGGAACGACGACCCCCAGATCAGCCCGATCGCCCCGAACAGAGCCCAGTCGAGCGCCGTGAACGCTCCCCGGTGGGTGCCGACGCTCGTCGACAACACGCCGCGCCGAACCGGTGCCTGGGTCATGTTCCCCTTCAACTCGCGCAGACGTGTGGGATGTTCCGGCTCACAACCGCGTGATCGAGCCGGCAGGTGGCTCCGGGTAGGCCTCGGGATGCACCGCCCAGGCCAGGATCTCGAGCCCGTCGACGATGCGCGGGCCCGGCCGTGAGAAGAACGACGTCGCGTCGACCGCGAACGCGTTGCGGTTGCGCGCCGCCGGCGTATCGGCGATCTCCGGGTGGGCGAGCACCTGTTCGGCCTCGGCCTCGGCTTCCTCGAGGTAGTAGCCGCAGGGCATGTAGACGAGCACCTCGGGAGCGGCGTCGCGGATCTCGCGATGGGTCACGGTGCGCGAGGGCTCCCCTTTCGCCCCCAACAGGTTCGTCGCGCCGACGGCCTCGACCATCTCCGGCACCCAGTGCCCGGCGGCGAACGGCGGCTCCGCCCACTCCATGCAGAAGACGTTGACCGTGGGGAGCCGGACCGCCGTCCGCTTCGCTGCGTCGATGCGCTCGCGCATCGAAGCGGTGAGCTCGGTCGCCCGTTCCCCGGCGCCGAGCACCGCTCCGACGGTCTCGATCTGGGCGATGACCTCCTCGAGCGTGCTCGGATCGAGGGAGACCACCCGGGTCGCGTCGGTGAGCCCGAGCTGGCCGAGGGCCTGCTCGACGTGGCCCGCCGGCACGGCGCAGACGCGACACAGGTCCTGCGTGAGGATCACGTCTGGTTGCTCGCGCCGGATCAGCTCGGTGTCGAGCACGTAGAGCGGGGCGCGGTCGTCCATGCGCTCGCGAACGGCGGCGTCGATCTCCCGGGACGTGAGGGGGCGCCCCTGTGGCAGCGCGCTGCGCGACACGACCGGTTTCGTCACGGCCTCGGCCGGGAAGTCGCACTCGTCGGTCACGCCGACCAGGTCGTCACCGAGGCCGAGCGCGTAGACGATCTCGGTCGCCGACGGCAGCAGCGAGACGATCTTCATCGGGGCAGGTCCTCCAGTCGCTCGGTGGACGAGACGTTCTCGATCAGGTCGTTCAGCGCACGCCCGACCGTGGCCCCGTCGAGCACCCGATGGTCGAACGTGCAGCTCAGCGTCGAGGCGGGCCTCGCGACGACCTCGCCGTCGACGACGAGGGCGAGGGGAGCGATCACCCCCAGGGCGAGCGTGACGCTGGTACCCGGCGAGAGGATCGGCGTGCCCGCTTCGCTCCCGTAGCTGCCGGTGTTGCTGACGGCGATCGTGGCTCCCGTGAGCTCGTCGAGGGTGAGGGAATCGGCACGCGCCGCCTCGGCGAGCCGCGCGATCTCGGCGGTGAGGGCCGCGATCCCGAGCGAGCTCGCGTCGCGCACGACCGGCACGACGAGTCCGCGCTCGGTGTCGGCGGCGAGCCCTACGTGCACGTCGGCTCGCTCCTCGATGCCCCCCAGACCCCATACCGCGTTCAGTCCTGGATGGTCCGCGATCGTGCGGCAGAGCGCCGCGACCACGACGGGCAGCGGCGAGACGCCCAGGGCCGCACGGAAGGCCTCGAGCGCGGAGCAGTCGACCGTGCGGAACGTCGTCACCTGCGGGATCGCCGCCTGCCGTTCCAGGGCGGCCGCGATCGGTGCCCGCGACGGTCGAGCGGTCGGGGCGCTCTCGCCGCTCGCGCCGCCCGCCGCGCGCACGTCGTCTTCGGTGATCCGACCGCCCGGTCCGCTGCCGGCGACCGATGCGAGGTCGACCCCGAGGTTCCTGGCGAGCTTCCGCACGGGCGGCGTCGCGCGAGCTGGCTCCGAGCGAGGCGCGCCTGCGTCCGGAGTGTCGCCGGACGGAGCGAACGTCACCAGCGGAGCGCCGACCGGCACGTTGTCGCCCACGGCTCCATGCAGCGAGACCACCTCGCCCGCGTACGGCGACGGGACCTCGACCGTGGCCTTCGCGGTCTCGATCTCGACCAGCGGCTGGTTCAGCGCGACCTCGTCTCCCTCGGCGACGAGCCACCCGACGATCTCGCCTTCCTCGAGCCCCTCTCCGAGGTCCGGCATCGCGAAGACGCGCTCCGAGGCGGTCATCAGTACGCGACCACCTCGCGCACCGCGCCGGCGATGCGCTCGACGCTGGGCAGGTAATGGTGCTCGAGCGCGGCCGGTGGGTAGGGCACGTCGTAGCCGGTCACCCGTCTCACCGGGGCCTCGAGGAAGTCGAACGCCTCCTCGACGATGCGCGCGGCGACCTCGGCGCCGAGGCCCAGCGTGCGCGGCGCCTCGTGCACGACCACGGCCCGGCCGGTCTCGCGCACACACCGGGCGATCGTGCCGGTGTCGAGCGGGGAGAGGGTGCGCAGGTCGACCACCCGGACGCGGACGTCTTCGCCTTCGAGTGCGTCGGCTACGTCGAGGCAGCGGGACACCATCGAGCCGTAGGTGAAGATCGTGGCCACATCGCCCTCGCGAACGACCGCCGCCTCGCCGATGCCGGGTCCGTCGACGTCGTAGGCGACCTCGCCCTTCACCCAGTACCGCGCCTTCGGCTCCAGCACGATCACGGGATCCGGATCGGCGATCGCGAGTCGCAGGAGACGGTAGGCGTCGTCCGGGGTCGAGGGCGTGACGACCTTGAGCCCGGCCGTGTGCACGTAGTACGTCTCCGGGCTCTCACCGTGGTGCTCCTTGCCCTTGATGCCGCCGAACGCCGGCATGCGGATGGTGATCGGCATGGCGACCCGCCCGCGCGTGCGCTCCCGCATCTTCGCGACGTGGTCGATGATCTGCTCGAGCGCCGGGTAGCTGAACGCATCGAACTGCATCTCGACGACGCTGCGCCATCCCGCGAACGCCAGCCCCACGGCCGCACCGGCGATGCCCGCCTCGCTGATCGGGGTGTCGAAGACGCGTCGGTCGCCGAACTCCGCCTGCAGGCCCTCCGTCACCCGGAAGACGCCCCCCGACCGGCCCACGTCCTCGCCGTAGACCAGGACCCGGTCGTCGGTCCGCAACGCATCGCGCAGCGCCCGGTTCAGGGCCGCCACCATCGTGACCTCAGCCACCGAGCACCTCGCTCCGCTGCGCGGCGAGCTCCTCGGGCGGGTCCGCGTACGTCCAGTCGAACATCCACTCGGTGGGCGGCGGCGGTTGCGCGACCACACCCTCGCGGATCGCCAGCACCTCGTCCTCAATCTCCCGATCCCAGGCGGCGAGGGTGGCGTCGTCGACGACACCCTCGGCCTCGAGCCAGCGGCGGAAGCGCTCGATCGGATCGTTGGCACGGGCGGCCACGACCTCGGCGTCGTCGCGGTAGCGACCGGGGTCGTCGGCCGTGGAGTGCGCCCCGATGCGATACGTGAGCGCCTCGATCAAGGTCGCGCCCTCACCCGCGTACGCACGCTCGGCCGCTTCGCGCGTGGCCCGGTACACCGCGAGCACGTCGTTGCCGTCGATCCGCACGCCGGGGAACCCGTACCCCCGGGCACGCTCGTGGATCTCCCCCGCGGTCTGGCGCTCGGTGGGCACGCTGATCGCCCATCCGTTGTTCTGGCAGAACAGCACGACCGGCGCCGCGAACACCCCCGCGAGGTTCGCCCCCTCGTGGAAGTCGCCCTCGCTCGTGGCGCCGTCGCCGAAGTAGACGAGCGAGCACGCTCGGGTCCCGTCGAGCGAGAGGCCCATCGCGTAGCCCACACCGTGCACGATCTGGGTCGCGACCGGGATGCAGATCGGCCCGAACCGGGTCGCACGGGGATCGTAGGGGCCACCGTGCCACGTGCCTCGGTGGTAGGCGAGGTACCGCACCGGGTCGACCCCACGCACGAGCGCCGCCGCGAGCTCTCGGAACGTCGGGAAGACGAAGTCGTCGGCCCCCAACGCCATCGCGCTGCCGACCTGGGCGGCTTCCTGGCCCTCGAACCCGGGGTAGACCGTCAGCTCGCCCTGGCGCTGCAGGGCGATGCACTCGCGGTCGAGGCGCCGGGCGAGCAGCATCCAGCGAAGCGCCGCGCGGAGCTCGTCGGGGCCGAGGCCGACGTCGGTGTCGCCGACCGCCGTGCCGTCGGGGGCGAGCACGCGGACCGGCTCCGAGCCACGCCGGAGGTCAGGTTCGGACGCCACGCGGATCCCCCTCGAGTTCCCTGCATCGGACGTCGAGAGCATAGGGGAAGCCGGCAGACCGTAGACTCGACCGAAGATGGTGCCCAGCGCGTTCCTCCGTGTGTACCAGCCGCTCGATGCGTTCGAGCGCAGCGAGCAGCTGCACTGGGAGCGATACCTGCTGCACGGGCCCGAGGTGACGTCGTTCCGGCCCCGATACGCCGACCACCGTACCGTCGGCAGCCTCGGGGTGCTCGCGCCGGCCGAGTCCGACACCGCCGACGTGCTGCACGCCGACGGACGCACGCTGATCAGCCCGCGGCGGATCCGCATGCGGGTGCTCGCCGCGATGGTCTCGTTCCGCGAGACCCAGCCGATCGAGCTGTGGGACCAGTTCGTGACGAGGAAGGACGGCCGCCGCGCCGCCAGGGACCTGGCCCGTCTGCGCCGGCGCGACCCGTCCGCCGTCGCCTTCTGCCATCAGAGCCCCTGGCACGTGCCGATCCGCTGGTTCGTGCTCTTCCGCGACGAGGAGCGCGAGATCGTCGAGGACGTGCACGGGCGGTGGCGACTGCGCTATCGAACCACCACCCGCCGCGCGATCCGGCGGGCAGAGCAGGCGATCGCGCCGCTGCGCCGGAGCGACCTCGGCCCGATCGGCGACCTGATCGTGGACCTGCACCAGTGGATGGTTCAGTTCGATCCGGCCTCGGTGGTCGAGCTCGACTACGCGGAGCTCTGCGACTTCCAGCGGTGGGACGAGCTCGACGACGACCACTCGGCTCGCGACATCCACGACGCGCTCGAGGCCCTGGAGGCGGGGGAGTACCCGAGGGCCGCCGACGTGTACCAGGGCGTGCTCACCCGCTGGGCCGAGGTGCGGAGCCGCGAGATCCTGAACTGAGTGGCCAGGGGCAGAATCGAACTGCCGACACCGCGGTTTTCAGCCGCGTGCTCTGCCAACTGAGCTACCTGGCCGCGCGCGTCGAAGTGTAGCGAGTGGACGCCGGTCCGGGCTCGCCTCCCTCTTCTCCGCCGAGCTCACGACGAGCGGTCGGCCGATCGCCGCCGACGCCAGGCCCACCGGCTGGCGAGCACGAGGATCGCCGCCCCGAGCACGAACCATCCGATCGAGGACAGGATGCGATCGATCAGCTCCACGTTGTTGCCGATGAGGGTCCCAAGAAGCACGACCGCCGTCGCCCAGCCGACGACGAGCGGCACCGAGTAGAGGAAGAACGTGCGCATCGGCACGTCGGCCATGCCCGCCGCGAAGGGCACCATCCCCGCGACCCCGGTCGCGAACCGGCCGGCGACGATCGTCTTCCCGGCGTTCGCATGGATCGCCTCGCTCGCCCGATCGAGCTTCGTGCCGATCCGGTCGGCGAAGGGCATGTGGCCGACGGCGGAGCGGCCGTACCGCCGACCCACGACGTAGCCGGCCGTCTCCCCGGCCAAGGCCCCGGCGATGCCGAGCACGATCACGGCCGGCACCGACATCTCTCCCGCGGCGGCATAGACTCCCGCCACGGCGAGGATCACGTCGCCGGGGATCAGCACCCCGAGGAACGCGGCCGATTCCAGGAACATCGCGGTCGGAACGATCGCGTATCCCACGGTGGTGAAGGCAGGGCGTAGCCAGTCGATGATCTCGGTGACGATCGCCGTCACGGCGTCAGGAACGCTCGAGCTCGACGGTCGTCGCGATGCCGAGATGCAGCGCGAGCGACGTGAGGCCTGACCACAGCACGAGCGCGACGACGGCGAGCAACGGCCCGTATGTGCGCGTCGTGGTGGTCGACATCGCGAAGTACGCGCCGAGCAGCACGGTGAGGATCGTCCACACGACGAGCGCGACGAGCGCGCCCACGGCGCGATGTCGAGGAGTGCCGATCGGCAGGGTGGGCGCCATCCGCAGCATCAGGAGCAGGCCGGCAGCGACGAGCGCGATGCCGATCGGCCACCGCACGATGTTCCACACGAGCTCGGCCGAGTCCTCCAGGGCGAAGCCTTCGGTCACCGAGCCGCCGCCGGCGAGCACGAGGCCTCCGATGCCGAGCAGCAGCCCGACGGGGATCGCGAGGAGCGCGGCACGCACGTACTTCTCGGCGCCCGACCGCTCTTCGTCGTGCCCCCGGCCGGCGAGGCGGTCGGCGCTGCGCTGCACCTGCGCCATGGCGAACATGCCGGAGATCCAGGCCGCGCCGAGTCCGACGAGGGCGACGAACGCGCCCCCCGATGCTCCCTGCTGGGCAGCTTCCTGTAACAGCCGCCCGGAAGGTCCCGGTGCCACGCTCGTCACGAGGTGCTGCACGGTGCGACGCACCTCGGCGAGGCCGAGGACGCTCGCGAGACCCACGAGCCCGATGAACCCGGAGAGCATGATGAACACCGCCTGGTAGGCGAGTGCCCGGGTGTGGCTCGTGCCGTCGGCCTCCCGGAATCGGCGCACGACGTCGGCGGCGAATCGGCCTTTCGATCGGGCCGACGCCGCGGGAACGCGGATCGTGTTGTCGTGAGTGGTCGATCGCATGTGCGCCCATGTTCCCGCTGTCCGCCGAGACCAAACCAACGATGCGTTCCTGAGCGTGGACGATTACAGTCCCTCCCCATGGCGGAGGACCGAGCGGTCGACCGGTGGTTCCTCCGCGCCGCCGACCGCGGCAACCCGGCGACCGAGCTCGACCGACGCCACGACGACGGCCTCGCATGGACGGCAGGGAACGACGCGACGCTGGTGGTGCACGGCGAGCGGTACTTCGAGGCGCTCCACCGCGATCTGTGCGACACGGAGTCCGGCGACGAGGTCTCGTTCGCCGATTGGCGTGGCGACCCCGACGAGCAGCTCGTCGACGGCGTCACGCTCCGCGACGTGTTGATCGATCTCGCGGAGCGAGGCGTCCTCGTGCGCGGGTTGGTGTGGCGCTCGCATCCGAAGATCGCCGGCTTCCACCTGGAGCACCACGTCGAGCTCGCCGCCGAGGTCAACGACCGAGGCGGCCAGATCCTGCTGGACCAGCGGGTGCGCTCGGCGGGATCGCACCACCAGAAGCTCGTGGTGATCCGTCATCGCGACGATCCTGGTCGCGACGTCACGTTCGTCGGCGGCATCGACCTGTGCCACGGGCGCCGCGACGGCTCCCACCACCTCGGTGACCCGCAGCCCGAGGATCTTGACGATCGCTACGGCGAGCGCCCTCCCTGGCACGACGTCATGATCCGTATCCGGGGGCCGGCGGTGGCCGACCTCGAGCACACGTTCCGGGAACGCTGGAACGATCCGACGCTGATGGAGGACCGCCGGACGCCGTGGCGGACGCTCGTCTCGAAGCTGTCGAGGCACCCCTCTCACCCGGCGCCCATGCCCGAGGCGAGCCCTGCCCCGCCGCCGGCGGGTGAGCTCTCGGTCCAGGTGTTGCGGACCTATCCGGCGAAGCGGCCACCGTACCCCTTCGCTCCCGACGGCGAACGGAGCATCGTGCGGGCCTATCGAACGGCCTTCGGGCACGCCCGATCGTTGATCTACGTCGAAGACCAGTACCTGTGGTCGAGCGACGTGGGCGACCTCTTCGTCGACGCGATGGAGCGGACGCCGTCGTTGAAGCTCATCATCGTCGTGCCCCGCATCCCCGACCGCAACGGGCCGTTCTCCGGCCCCCCGCACCGGCTCGCCCAGCTCGCGCTCGTCCACCGGCTCGATAGGTTCGGCCGCGATCGCTTCGCGATCTTCGACCTGGAGAACGAGACCGGCACGCCGATCTACGTGCACGCGAAGACCGTCGTGGTCGACGACACCTGGGCGGCCGTCGGCTCGGACAACCTGAACATGCGGTCGTGGACGCACGACTCCGAGCTGTCGTGTGCGATCCTCGACGCGGAGCGCGACGAGCGGGCGCCGAGGGATCCCGGTGGGCACGGCGACGGTGCCCGTCGGTTCACGCGCGACCTGCGACTCTCGTTGATCGGCGAGCACCTCGGGATCGACGGCGACGAGAGACTCGCCGACCCGGTCCGCTCGTTCCAGCAGATGCGGGCGGCGGCCGACGCGCTCGACGCCTGGCACGAGGGCGGGGAGCGTGGTCCTCGCCCTCCGGGCCGGCTGCGGAACCATCGTCTGCCGGCCGTTCGGTGGTGGGAACGATGGTGGGCCTGGCCCGTCTACCGCTCGGTGGTCGATCCGGACGGACGGCCGCGATCGATGCGAGGCACCGACACGTACTGACGGCTGTGCGGCGGGTTTCGCTCGGCGACCTGAAGGGAAGAGCCATCCTGTCACCCACGCGAGGAGCAGGCGATGGCCAAGGACGCCGGACGACCCAAGAACGGTGCGGAGGAGCGGGGCGAGCTGAACGAACAGGCGGGTGCCGTGCGCCAGCTGGCCGGTCGGCTCAAGAAGGACCGTGCGCTCGAGGCGAAGGGACTCGTGCAGCGGGCGAAGGGAACGGTCCAGAAGGCCGTCGGCGCCGCCGGGCGGAAGATCGGCGACCCCGGCGACGCGCGCTGACCGCTCGAGGGGACGAGGAGGAGACACCACCCTCGTCCTCCGGTGAGCGCGGACGATCTCCGATCGCATGCGAGGATGAGGCGTGTCTCCGCCGCCGCTTGTGGACGAGATGGTTCCCGCGGGAGCGAACGCCAACACGATCAACGCCGTTCTGGCCGCCCCGCGCAACGAGGTCGTCGGGTTCGAGGGCAACGCCTACGATCTGACGGCTCCGCTCAAGCCGAGGAACGGCCAGGAGCTTCGCGGTCCCGTCCTGTTCGACTTCGGCAGACGCGCCCCGTTCGGGATGCGCCTGCGCAACGACGTGGAAGGCGTGACGCTCCGCCGGGTGTCCATCCGCTCCTGCACCCGGGCCTGCCTGCAGCTCGGGCACCACACCACCGTGCTCGGGGGCACGTTCTCCGACGCCGGGTGGCAGGGCATCGTCGGCAACTTCGAGCGGCGGTCGGCCCACGTGATGTTGCGTGACGTCGAGCTGACCGCCAACGGGTGGGATCCGGCGGCGCCCGGCAGCGGCGCCGGCGGTCTCGAGGTGTTCCTGACGGGGCCGAAGCGGGGCGCCGAGCCCGGATCGGGTGTCGTCGTCGAGGGTGGGCGCTCGCACCACAACGAGGGCAACGGCTACTGGTTCGATCACGACTGCGCCGGCGACGTCGTTCGAGGAGCGGAGGCCGACCATTGCACCAGGAAGGGCGTGTTCGAGGAGGTCGGCGCGGGGCCGTTCCTGTTGGAAGATTCCGATGTGCACGACAACGGTCATGCGGGGTTCCAGACCACGAACACGCCGAGGGGGGTCGTGCGCAAGAACCGGTTCGCTCGGAACGGCACCGGGGTCGCGATCGCCCTGTTGACGATCGATCGTGACGACCACGGCGGCCCCTTCGAGGACTGGGTGGTCGAGGACAACGATCTCGGCGGCGACCGGCTCCGCATCACCGCTCCGGCCGGGGCGATCACCCGCCGGAGGAACGCCTGAACACGGACGCCGCGCCGGCCTTGGCGGCCGACACGGCGTCGATGGCGCGCCCGACGGGCTTCGATCCCGCGATCTCCGCCTTGACAGGGCGGTGAGGACGGCCGGACTCCTCTACGGGCGCACGTGGTGTTCCTGTTGTCTGGCGCCGCACCGAACCTCGGAGGCCCTGTCCGGAACCGTGCCCCCAACGGGATTCGAACCCGTGCTTCCGCCTTGAAAGGGCGGCGTCCTAGGCCGCTAGACGATGGGGGCGCAGGTGCTCCTCCAGCAGGGTAGCGGCCGCAGACGGCGGCCGACAGAGTATAGCCGTGACCCCGACCCGGGCACGCCCGTCACGGCTCGCCATGCTCGTGGCATGGACGTATCGTCGACCCGCCGAAGGCGGGCTCACCAGGGAGGTCCTCCGATGCGCCGGACGCTCGTGTTCGTGATCTCGACTGTCACGCTCGCACTCGCGGCGTGCAGCGATCCGGCGCCGCCCACCGACGGTGGGTCAAGCCTGCCGCAGCCCTCGACGAAGGTCGACGAGGAGCGGCTCGGCGTGTACTCGGCGCTCATCACGGAGCTGAGCGGGGCAGAGACCGGGGACTGGGATCGTGTGTACGTGGTGACGAGCCTCTGCGACGACGCCGCGGCACCGTCGGGCCCGAAGGGATGCGATGACTCCTTGTCGGCGGCGGAGCAGGCCGCTCTACGCGAACGACTGGGCATCGACGGCTTGCGTTTCATCGAGGACCCGACGCCGATCTACGAGCGCGAAGGCTGGTTGGCGGGACCTCCGAGCGAGATCGTGCTTCGACTCGGGCCGATCGTGGAGCGCGGCGGCGAGCTGAGGGTCGGCGCGAGCTACGGCTGCGGCGGCCTGTGCGGTTCCGGCACGACCTACGTGCTCGAACGCCGAGGCCCGGAGTGGAAGGTCGTCGGTCAGCGCGGCATGATGTGGATCGCCTGACCGCGCTCGATCGTTCGGTCCATCGCGGGAGCTTCCTCGAAGTGGAGCCGGTCACCCTGCCTGACGTCGGTGCCGGCCGCGAGCTCGAGCACGTGGCGGACCCCCCGTCGCGCCAGCACCACCCTGCGAGGCGCCACGACTTCGACCCAGCGCACGCCGAGCCACCGATCGAGGCAGGCGACCGTGATGGGGTGCCTCATGCCGATCGTGTGCACGGACCGGCATCGCCGGAAGAACATCGCACGACCGGGTTCCAGGTTCTCGCGTGCCCGCAGCCCGCGGGCACGCTCGCGCCGGGTGGCCGGCACCTCGGCGATCAGGCGCAGTCCGCGAGGGCCGCTGAGCCGCACGGTGCGCATGGCCCGGAGCGTAGCGCCGGCCCCCGACACATCATGGAACCTCGGCTCGAGCCGGGCCGGCCGGGGGCCGAGGTGACGGGCTCCCTCAGGTTGATGCTCTGTGGCGACGTGATGCTGGGGCGCGGTCTCGACCAGGCTCTTGCCCACCCCGGCGATCCCGCCCTGGCCGAGGGATACGTGCGGGACGCCCGCCGGTACCTCGACCTCGCCGAGGAGGGGTCGGGACCGATCCCCCGCCCGGTCGACGACGCCTGGCCGTGGGGTGAGGCCCTGGGTGAGATCCGCCGGTGCCGACCCGCTGTCGTGGTCGTCAATCTCGAGACCAGCGTCACCACCTGCTCGGACTTCGCCCCCGGCAAGGCGATCCACTACCGGATGAGCCCCGCCAACCTCGGGGCGCTGCTGGCGGCGGAAACGAACGTCTGCGTCCTGGCGAACAACCACGTCATGGACTTCGGCCTGCGAGGGCTCACCGAGACGCTCCGCGCGCTGGAGGGAGCCGGGCTCGGCACCGCGGGTGCCGGGCGGGATCTCGACTCGGCCTCCGCTCCGGCGATCGTGTCCGCGGACGGCGGGCTCCGGGTGGCCGTACTCGCGTACGCCCACGGGAGCAGCGGGGTCCCCGACGGATGGGGGGCGTCGACAGGCCGGCCTGGTGTCGCCCTCCTGCCCGACCTCTCGGTCGGAACCGTGGCGCCCATCGCCGCGCGGGTCGAGCGCGAGAAACGGCGCGGCGCGATCGTGGTCCTCTCGCTGCACTGGGGGTCGAACTGGGGGTACGACGTCCCCGACGAGCAGATCCGCTTCGCCCACCGGATGGTCGACGCCGGGGTCGACGTCGTCCACGGTCACTCGTCGCACCATCCCCGTCCGATCGAGGTGTACGCCGGCCGGCTCGTCCTGTACGGCTGTGGGGACTTCGTCAACGATTACGAGGGGATCGGGGGCTACGAGAAATACCGTGACGACCTGCGCCTCCTCTACCGGGTGGACCTCGCGACGGACGGTGCGCTCGAGGCGGCCGATCTGGTGCCGTTCCGGTCGCGACGGCTCCGGCTGGAACCCGCGACCTCACCCGACATCGCGTGGCTGGCATCGGTGCTGGACCGAGAGAGCCGGAGCTTCGGCGTGCGCGTCCGGCACAGTGCCGAGGACCGGATCCTCCTGGAACGGCTCGACCGGTGAGCCCGCGTCGGGCGGACCGGCGAGAGTGGGCCCGGCAGGATTCGAACCTGCGACACGAGGGTTAAAAGCCCCCTGCTCTGACCGGGCTGAGCTACGGGCCCCGCCGGAATCCTACGAGCGGTGCTGGTTCCCGGCAGTCACGCGCCGGGCCGGCTCGGGCATGTCCAGGACGAACGACTCGCCGCCCGCTCGAACCGAGGAGGCTCTCGCATGATCCGCAGGACGTGGACCGTCGCGCTCGTGATCGTGGCCCTGATCGTGCTCGCCGTCGGCGCACGAGCGATGGCGCAGGGCGACGGCGGCGACGGCGACCGACGGACGGTCACGGTGACGTCGACCGCGACCGTGGGAAGCGAGCCCGACCAGGCGTCGCTGCGGCTCGGCATCGAGACGACCGCGGACGACAGCGCCGCGGCGCTGGCCGAGAATGGAGCGATCACCGACGACGTGCTGGCGGCCCTGCGCGATGCCGGCGTCGACGCCGCCGACGTGCGGACCGAGAGTCTCGACGTGTTCCGGCGCACGATCGACCGTCGGACCCCGCGTGAGCGCAGGGTCTACGTGGCCGACGGCACGTTGGCGATCACGGTGCGCGACCTCGACGGTGTGGGGGCGGTGATCGAGGCCGCCGTCGAGGCGGGTGCGACCGGCGTCCGCGGTCTGCGGTTCGAGGTCTCCGACCCGGCCGAGGCCCGCGCATCCGCGCTCGAGCAGGCGGTGCAGGGCGCTCGCGTGAAGGCCGACGCGATGGCGTCGGCGGCGGGCGCGTCCGTCACGGGTGTCGAACGGATCGTCGAGGAAGGGGCCGCTCGGCCCGTGTACGAGCAGTACGGGGCCGCGGCGCTGAGCGCCTCGGACTCCGCGGTCGCCGTCGTGCCGCCCGACGAGCTCGACACCAGCGTGACGGTGACGGTCACCTGGAACCTCGGCTGATCCCGGTCCGATCAGCCTGGATACCGGTTCGTGATCGGCATGCGCCGGTCGCGCCCGAACGCCTTCGGCGTGATCTTCACGCCGGGGGCTGCTTGGCGGCGCTTGTACTCGTTGCGGTCGACCATGGCGACGACCCGTTCCGCCACGGCGCGCTCGAACCCCGCCTCGACCATGTCGTCGACGCCCAGGTCGTCCTCGACGTAGGCCTCGATCACCGGGTCGAGCACGTCGTAGGGGGGCAGCGAGTCCGTGTCCTTCTGGCCGGGGCGCAGCTCGGCGCTGGGTGGCTTCTCGATCGTGCGCTCGGGGATGGGGGGCGTCTCGTTCCGCTTCGAGGCGGTGGCGTTCCGCCACGCCGCGAGCTCGTACACGAGCGTCTTCGGCACGTCCTTGATCGGCGCGAACCCGCCGGCCATGTCGCCGTAGAGCGTGGAGTAGCCGACCGCGTACTCGCTCTTGTTCCCGGTGGCGAGCACGATCGGTCCGAACTTGTTCGACAGCGCCATCAGCAGGTTCCCGCGGATGCGGGCCTGCAGGTTCTCCTCGGTCACGTCCTCCGTGGTGCCGGCGAACAGCTCGGCGAGGGAGTGCCGGTACGCGTCGAGCACGCTGGTGATCTCGACGGTGTCGATGCGGATGCCGAGCCGCCTCGCGCAGTCGACCGCGTCCTCCATGCTCTCGGAGGAGCTGTAGGGCGAGGGCATCGCCAGCGCGTGCACGGCGTCGGCGCCGAGCGCGTCGGCGGCGAGCGTCGCGACGAGCGCGGAGTCGATGCCGCCGGACAGTCCAAGCACGGCCCCCTGGAAGCCGTTCTTCCGCACGTAGTCGCCGAGGCCGAGCACCAGCGCGCGCCAGACCTCCTCGGCGTCGTCGGACGGCCAGGGGGGTCGCGGGTCCGCGAACGATGCGTCGCCGTGCAGGTCGACGACCAGCAGGTCCTCCTCGAAGGCGGCCGCGCGGTGGCGGACGGTGCCGTCGGGTGCCACCATCATCGAGCCGCCGTCGAAGACCAGCTCGTCCTGGCCGCCGACCGCGTTCACGTAGGCGACCCAGGCGCCGGTCTGACGGGCCCGCGCCGCCAGGATCTCGGCGCGCTCGGCGGTCTTGCCCCGGTGGTAGGGCGATCCGTTGATGTTGAGGATCAGCGGGAGACCCGCGTAGCCGGAGAACGGTTGCGAGTCGTGCCACGCGTCCTCACACACCGAGAGGCCGATGGTGAGCCCGCCGACCTCGACGCGGACGCCGGCGCCGCCGGGCACGAAGTATCGCTGCTCGTCGAACACCCCGAAGTTCGGCAGCTGGATCTTGTGGTAGGTCGACTCGACGGTGCCGTTACGAAGCAGGGCCGCCGCGTTGTGCACACCCGCGTCGGAGCGGTCGATGAACCCGGCGACGACCGGGCACGACGACGCCGTCTTGCGCGCGAGGGCGTCGAGTGCCTCGAGGTTCTCGCTCACGAACTCCCCGCGAAGCACGAGGTCCTCGGGGGGATAGCCGGGCACCCCGAGCTCGGGGAAGGCGATCACGTCGGCGCCGGCCTGCGTCGCTCGCTCGGCCACCTCGGACATGCGAGCGATGTTGCCGTCGAGATCGCCGACGGTGAGGTTCACCTGTCCGAGCGCGATCCGCGGCATACT
>Ga0210115_1000158_pt1 | contig 18077 bp, 19 predicted proteins | sample MayberryNW_TuleB_2_FD_185526 | JGI IMG/M metagenome (GOLD analysis project Ga0210115, IMG submission 185526) | Wetland microbial communities from San Francisco Bay, California, USA, that impact long-term carbon sequestration - MayberryNW_TuleB_D2... | ecosystem: Environmental > Aquatic > Marine... | reverse complement strand
GGACGCCGTCACCGAAATGGCGATCGCGGTTCGCCCGAGCCGGAACGGCGGACGCCCCTCGGGACGGTCGGGGTTCACGCGCCGCGGAGGTCCTCGCGCAGGTTCGTCCGCAGGAGCGCCTGCTTGAACTTGCGGGAGGTCACCGATAGCTCGGTCAAGGTCTCGGCGGCCACGCGACGGGCGTCGGGATTCTTCTGGCGCAACCGCGGTGCCACGAGATCCTCGAAGAACTTGGCCTCGCGATCGGCGAAGTGCTTGTACATCGTGAGATGTCGCGGCTCGATGCCGTGACGGAAGAAGTCCTTCACGATCGAGAGCACGATGTAGTCGTCGCCGTCGTAGTACCTGGCGCCCTCGGGACCGTGGGAGCACACGATGCCGAACGACTCGAGTTCCCTGATGCGGTCGCGTTCCACGCTGGTCGCCGCCGACATCTCCTCGATCGACATCTGCAGGCCCGTCGGCGCCTCCGCGAGCCCCTCGTCACCGCTTTCGTCCTCACCGCCGGCCTCGTCCACGCCGTGCGCCCCGTCGGTGCCGTCGACGTCGACGTCGGCGTCTCGCTGCAGCAGCCGCTCCTTGATCACCTTGAGCGGCAGGTACTCGTCGCGTTGCAGGCGCAGGATCGACTTCAGCCGATCGACGTCGTCGGCGTAGAACTTGCGGTACCCCGACGGCGTTCGCTCGGGCTCGATGAGCCCCTCGGCCTCGAGGAAGCGGATCTTCGAGATGGTGATGTCGGGGAACTCGGTCTTCACGGCCACGAGGACCTCTCCGATCGACTGGTAGTTGCGGGTTCCCGCCATCTGCCTGATCACTCCCCTGCCGCGAAGAAGACCAACTTGAACCGTCCGACCTGCACCTCGTCGCCTTGCCCGAGCTTCGTCTCGTCGACCTGTTCTCCGTTCACGTACGTGCCGTTGAGACTGCCGACGTCGCGCACGAACCATTCGGGACCCGGCCGCCGTTCGAACACGGCGTGCGAGCGCGAGACGGTCACGTCGTCGAGGAAGACGGCGGCGTCGGTGGCTCGACCCACGGTCGTCAGGTCATGATCCATGAGGAACGTCGACCCGGCGTTCGGACCACGTTTCACGAGAACCAGAGCCTGTCCCGGATGCAGTTCATCGTGAGGGAAGGGAAACTCATCGTGCGCGTCATCGTCGGTCTCGACGGGCGTCAGTGTCAGGGTCGGGTCCTCGTGGAGTGGAGCTCCACATTCCGCGCAGAATCGGGCGTCGTCTCGATTGCGATGTCCACAACGGGTGCAATACACGGTCTGGTCCTCGTACGGTTCGTCCTCCCGCCGAGGATGCAGGTCGAACGTTCGACCCTCCTGGTGGGCTGGAGACCGACGTTACCGCAGGGTGAGGGCACCTTCAACCGGCGTCGAGCTCAACCCTCGACCATCCGATCCGCTGAGCCTCGACCATGCGTCGACGGGATGAAGTCTCGATCCCCACGCGTACATCGGCAGGCTCACGACCCCGCTCCTTCGATGAACGATCGATACGCGCTCGCGTCGAGCAGCGTGTCGAGCTCCCCGGGGTCGTCGGGAGCGAGCACCACGAGCCATCCGTCACCGTACGGTCGCTCGTTCACGAGCTCGGGCCGCTCCTCGATCAGCGGGTTGCGCTCCACGATCGTGCCCGCGACCGGACTGAAGACGTCGGAGACGGACTTCGTGGACTCCACCTCTCCGAAGGGTTGGCCGGCCTCCACCTTGGCGCCGACCTCCGGCAGGTCGACGTACACGACGTCGCCGAGCGCATCCTGTGCGAAATCGGTGATGCCGACCTTCACGCGTTCGCCCTCGATCCTGGCCCACTCATGTTCCTTCGTGTACCGAAGCTCCTCGGGGAACTCCACGGGCTCGCCTCCTCGTTGTCACCTTTGACCTCCCCCGGGGATCTGCGTAGCTCTCAGATCGCCGGCGACCCGAACGATATCCCGCCTGCGCACTCCGCGCGCGACAGGCTCAGGAGGCAGCGAGCGCCCGGCGCAGATCGAGAGCGTAGGCTCCCGCGGCGACGTAGTACTCCACCACGCCGATCGCATAGATCGGCCAACCGATGGCGAGCGCCGCCTCAGCCGGCCAGAGACCGAGCGTTCCCCACGCCACGGCCGGGACCGCGATCATCAAGCCGAACGTGGCCACCTTGCCGATCCACCGCACGTCGATGCGCGAGCCCTTCACCGCCAGCAGCGCCCCGCCCGCCAACACGGCGATGTCGCGAGCCAAGATCAAAGCCGCCGCCCACATCGGGAAGGCCCCCCGCACCACGAGCGCGATCAGTCCCGCCGCCACCGCCAGACGATCCGCCACGGGGTCGAGGACCTTCCCGAGCTCGGAAACCTGTCCGGTGCGTCTCGCGATCGTGCCGTCGACCCAATCGGTCGCGACCACCGCGACGAAGAGCACCAAGCCCCACGCCGTCGTGTCGTCGTCGACGATCAGCGCCCAGAACACCGGGATCATCGCGATCCGCAGGGCCGAGATCAGGTTCGGGACCGTGAGCACTCGCGATGACGGCGAGTGATCACCAGGCGTGTGCATCGGTCGGGACGGCGGGACTTGAACCCGCGACCCCCGGTCCCCCAGACCGGTGCGCTACCAGACTGCGCCACGTCCCGTGCCGGCGATTGTATCGGGTGGTGGAGCCTCGGTGGTCAGCGGGTGGCGCGTGGGCGCCGCTTCCTCGACCGATACCGGACGCGCACCGGCACTCCTTCGAGACGGAAGGCGCGCCGGAGTCGGTTCTCGATGTAGCGGCGGTACGCAGGGTCGGGTTCCGTCGCACCGCCGAAGATCACGAACGACGGGGGCCCCGACGACACCTGGGTCGCGTAGTGCAGGGTCCCGGCGGACCGTCGGGTGGGTCGCTCGCGCTGGGCCTGCTGCACGACCTCGTTGACCTTCGAGGTTGGAACCCTCGTCGTCCACCTGGCGTGCAGGTCGAGCAGGACCGGCGGCAGACGGTGGACCCCCCGCCCCCCGGTCGCCGATGTTCGCATCACCGGCGCCGACGCGAACTGACGGGCGGTACGGGTGAGTTCGGCGAAGGTGTCGTCCTTCTCCTCGACCAGGTCCCATTTGTTCGCCGCGAGCAGGAGTCCTCGACCGGCGTCGATCACGATGTTCGCGATGCGCTTGTCCTCGACCGTGAAGCCCTGCGACGCGTCGATCACGAGCATGGCGACATGGGCGCGCTCGATCGCCTGCGTGGCTCGGACGACGCTGAAGTACTCGATGCCTCGAACCCTGGTGGCCCGGCGCATGCCGGCCGTGTCGACGAACCGGACGTGCCCGTCCGGCCATGCGACCACGGCATCCACCGCATCGCGGGTGGTGCCGGCTTCCTCGAAGACGACCGAGCGCTCCTCCCCCGCCAGGCGGTTGAACAGGCTCGACTTCCCGACGTTGGGTCGGCCGACCAGGGCGAACACCGGCTGGTCGGACTCGGACGCCTCGGCCTCGCGCGGCGCGCCGGGCAGCAGCTCCACGATCCGGTCGAGCAGATCCCCCGCGGCTCGCCCGTGCATCGCGGAGACCGGGAACGGATCGCCGAGCCCGAGCGAGTGGAACGCGGCGACATCGGGCTCCTCCTGGGCGGTGTCGACCTTGTTCGCCACCAGCACCACCGGGACGACGGCGCGGCGCAGGCGCTTCGCGAGGGCGCCGTCCTGCTCGGTGACGCCGGCGCGGGCGTCGACCACGAGCAGGATCAGGTCGGCCCGGTCCATCGCACGGTCGGCCTGATCCCTCGCGAGCGCCTCGACCCCGCCCGCATCGTCCATGTAACCGGCCGTGTCCACGACCGTGAAGCGGCGCCCACGCCAGGCCGCTTGGAGCTCCACGCGGTCCCGGGTCACCCCGGGCTCGTCGTGCGCGATCGACTCTCGCCTGCCGAACAGCCGGTTCACGAGCGTCGACTTCCCGACGTTCTGCCGGCCGATCACCGCGACACGTGGCACGCGGGCGCCGGCGGCGGGCCACTCGCTCACGGCATCATCTCCGGCGCCCGCGTCCTGATCGCGGCGAGCGCTGCCTCGAGCGTTCCCGCCGGATCGCGGTCGCTCGTGTCGATCACCACCGCGTCGGGAGTGGGCTCGTGCGGGATCGTGCGGGCATCGAGCCGATCGCGGCCCTCGAGCGCCTCGCGGACCGTCGCCGGCTCCCCGGGGCGCTCCGCCGCCCTGCGGGCCGCGCGATCCTCGCGTCGCGCCCGGAGGTACAGCTTCACGGGCGCATCGGCGAACACCACCGAGGCGATATCCCTGCCCTCCATCACCGCGCCATGGGCCTCTCCGAGCTCCCGCTGTTCGTTCCGCATGTGCAGCCGGACCACCGGATGGCTCGCCACCAGCGAGACCGTCGACTCGACCTCCACGCTCGTGAGCTCCTCGGACTCGAAACCTTCGACCTCGAGTTCCCCGGGCGGCTCGACCCGGACGATGAACCTCAACCCGCGGAGCAGCTCGAGCAGTCGTCGCTCGTCATCGCCCCGCACTCCGACCCGGATCGCCGCGGCGGCCAGCGCCCTGTACATCAAGCCCGTGTTCACGTACGGGAGTCCCAGCACTTCCGAGAGGCTCCTCGCCAGGGTGCTCTTGCCGCTGCCAGCGGCACCGTCGACGGCGACGACCCGTGGGGAGGACGGCACACGATGTCCCGGCTCGAGCTTGGGTGGGGAGTTCATGTCTCGCCGACCGTTTCGATCGAGGCGCCGAGGGCCGCCAGTCCGCCGAAGAAGCCTGGGAACGAGACCTCGGCGCTCTCCGCGCCGACGATCTCGATCGACGCGCGAGCGGACAGGCCCGAGGCCGCGAACGCCATCGCCAGCCGGTGGTCGCCACGAGCGTCGATGACGCCGCCCGCCAGCCCCCCGCCCCCGAGCACGAGGTCGTCGCCCTCGACCGCCGCATGTCCGCCGGCGTCCCGGATGCCACTCGCGATGCCCTCGAGGCGATCGGATTCCTTCACTCGGAGCTCCGCCGCCCCGAGGAACCGTGAGTTCGCGGGGGCGTGGGCTGCGAGCAGCGCGAGCACCGGCACCTCATCGATCACGAGCGGCAGCTCGCTCGGCTCGACCCGGACCGGGCCGATCGCGCCGGCCCCGACGACGTGGATGTCACCGACCGGTTCTCCCAACTCCTCGCGCCGCGTCACCCGCTCCGTCCGCACTCCCATCCGCTCCATGACGTCGAGGAACCGGATCCTCGTCGGGTTGAGACCGACATCGGTGATCGTGAGCTCCGAGGCGGTGAGGGCTGCCGCCGCGACCAGGAACGCGGCGGACGAGGGATCGCCCGGCACGGCACCGGAGAACCCCTGGTGTTGGAACCGGCTCAGCGAGACCTCGCCGTCGCGCACCTCGATCGGCGCCCCCAGGGTTGTGAGCGCCCGCTCGAGGTGATCCCGGGTGGGCGCGGCCTCCCGAACCCGCGTACGCCCCGCGGCCTCGAGACCGGCCAGCAGCACGGCCGTCTTGACCTGTGCGCTCGGCGTCGGCGATCGGAAGTCGATCCCGTCGAGCGGTCCTCCCATCAGCGTGACCGGGGCGTGTCCTCGGGAGGTCTGGATCGTGGCCCCCATGGCGCGCAGCGGTGCCGCCACGCGTTCCATCGGACGCGAACGCAGGCTCGGGTCGCCGGTCAAGACCACCCGGAACGGCTCGCTGGCGACGAGGCCCATCAACATGCGCATCGCGCTCCCCGAGTTCCCGCAATCGAGCGCCTGCGAGGGCTCGAGGAGGCCGTGACGCCCCTCACCCTCGACCTCAAGTGGGACACCCGTTCGCCCCCCGTCCCCGGTCTCGACCTCCACGTTCCACGTGGAACGGTGATCCTCTGCGGCCACACCATCGTTGGCGGCCCAGCCGTTGAGTGCAGGTCGAGCCTTATCTGTGAGGGCCCCGAGGCACCAGGCCATCGAGCGAACGTCGAGGGAAGGCGGAACGTTCAGGAGACTGCTCGGCCCCTCTGCCGTGGCGGCGAGGATCAGCCACCGATGCGCGATCGACTTGTCCCCGGGCACGCGGGTCACACCTTCCAGCCGGCCGCCCGGATCGACCCTGATACGCATATTTCGATCCTCAGGCCAGCCTGATCGGGTCGAGACCTGCGGCGGAGAGCACCGAACCGGCTGTGTCGGCCTCGACGGCGGCCACGGTGAGGTGCACGGTGCCTCGTCCCCCCTCGGGCGAGTGCACGATCTGCAGGTCCTCGATGTTGACGGCGCCCACACCGAGCGCGGTCGTGAGATCGGCGAGAGCCCCGGGGCGATCCGGTATCTCGACCTGCAGCACCGCCACCCCCGCTCGAACTGTCGGCTTGGCCGCGAGGCGCAATCGCGCTCGCTTGGCCTGATCGAATGTCGACTCCACCTCGGAGCCCCGCCCTCCGACGATCTCGTCGCGGAGCCGAACGAGCCGTTCCGCGTACAGGTCGATCGCTCCGGCGATCGCCTGCCTGTTCGCGAGCAGGATGTCGCTCCACAGCGCCGGGTTCGACGCCGCCAACCGCGTCAGGTCGCGGAACCCCCCCGCGGCCAGCAACAGGATCTCGGGCTCGTCGGCCTCCTCGGTGGCGGCCAGGCTCATCAGGGCAGTGGACGCCACCTGCGGCAGGTGACTCACGAAGGCCACGAGCCGATCGTGCCGCTCGGGATCGAGCCGGACCGGCCTCGCCCCCAAGGATGCGACCCATTCCTCCAGGGCGTCGACCGCGGCGGGGTCGCTGGACCGATGCGGCGTGATCGCCCACACGATGCCGTCGACGGCCGATGCCGAGGCGTGTTCCGGCCCCGACCGCTCGCTCCCGCCCATCGGATGCCCGGGCACGAACCTGGCCAGATGAGCCGGGGTCGTCGTCGCGACCGTTCTGTCGATGATCGCCCCCTTCACGCTGCCGACGTCGGTCACCACGGCCCGGGGCGAAGCCATGAGGCACTCGGCCACGAGCGTCGCGATCGTGGGGATCGGGGTCGCCACCACCACGATGCCTGCGTCGCGAACGGCCTCCTCGACCGATGCCGCCGGTCGGATCCCGGCGATCCTCGCCGCCCGGTCGGCGACCGCGGCGTCGGCATCCCATCCGACGACGATCGCGCCCGCCCGCGCCGCGGCGAGTGCGATCGACGTGCCGATCAGGCCCGTGCCGACGACCGCGACCCGGTCAGCCGAGGTCATCACGCAGTGACTCGGCTCCGTCGAGGTACACGGGACGCACCTCGGCGAGGGAACGGTCGGTGTGCATGTGCATCAGCACCCGAACCACGAGGGGCATCGAACCGGCGACCGGGATCTCCCGGGCACACATCAGGGGCACGGAGCCGAGTCCCATGCGACGGACGGCCTCTGCCGGGAAGACCGACGTGATGTCGTCGGTCACGGTGAAGAGCATGCTGATCAGGTCTTCCCGGGACGCGCCGTTCGCGTGCAGCATCGCCCGAACGAGGCGCTCGGTAGCGTCCAGGACGCACGGCGGCGAGTCTTCCTCGATCCTGATGGCACCTCGTGCTGCTCGAACCGTCATGCACGCTCCCGGAGAACCCGCCGCCCGAAGGCGGGCAGGCCCACAGGCTACCGCCCGAGAGCGGCCTCGCCGGCCAACGCCTGGATCTCCTCGCGAGCCAGGGGTCGCAGCTCTCCGGGGGCGAGCCCGCCGAGCGTGATGGGCCCGACCCGCACCCGCACGAGCCTGGTCACTGGAAGGCCGACCGCCCCGAGGAGCCGCCGGACCTCGCGCTTGCGGCCCTCCGTCATCACCAGGCGCACGGCGCCGCGGCCCCGCGCGGACCCGACGACCTTCGCCCGCACCGCCCGGGCGAACCCGTCCTCGAGCTCGACGCCCGCTCGCACCCGCGCCAGCCGCTTCGCGGTCGGTTCGCCCTCGACCTCGGCGAGGTACTCCTTCTCGACTCGGTAGCGCGGATGCATCAGACGATCGGCGAGCGCTCCGTCGTTCGTGAGCAGCAGCAAGCCTTCGGAATCGCGATCGAGCCGCCCGACCGGGAACACGCGGGGTCCGTCTGTCGGCAGGAATCCTCGGATGTCGGGCCTTCCCTGCGGATCGCTCATGGTGGTCACGACACCGGCAGGCTTGTGCAGGGCGTAGTAACGCACGTCGGGATCGAGGTTGACGGGCAGGCCGTCGACGAGCACCGTCGACGTGGCCGCCTCGACCTTGTCGCCCAGCGTCGCGACCGATCCGTCGATCCTCACGCGGCCCTCGACGATCAGCGTCTCGCACGCGCGGCGAGAACCGAACCCTGCCCGGGCGAGCGCTCGCTGCACGCGCTCTTCGGCCATGGGGGCCTCAGTCGGCGGCGGCGGCCGCGCCGGCCCCGTCGTCACCGGAGCCTTCGTCGCCCTGTGGGTCCGTCCCCCGGGAGCCCGTGTCTCGAGAGCCCGTGTCTCGCCCGACGGGCGATTCTTCTTCGTCGGAGGCGAGGTCGAGCAGCGGCGCGAGCGAGGGCAACGACGTCAGCGAGGGGAGCCCCAATCGCTCGAGGAACCCAGGCGTCGTCGCGTACAGCACGGGGCGTCCGGGTGCGTCTTCCCGGCCCGCTTCCTCGATCAGGCCGCGATCGGTGAGCGCTCGCAGCACGCCGTCGGAGTTGACGCCCCGGATGCCGCTGACCTGGTGGCGGGTCACCGGCTGCTTGTATGCGACGATGGCGAGCGTCTCGAGCGAGGCCTTCGTCAGTCGTGCCTGCCGCGATGACAGTACGAATCGCTCGACGATCGGTGCCGCGTCGGGATGGGTGTAGAGGCGCCATCCGCCCGCGACGTTGCGCAACACGAGGCCTGAACCGCGTTCCTCGAGCTCGCGCTGCAACCGATCACACAGCGCTGCAGCCGAGCGCCGATCGATGTCGAGCGCCTGGGCCAGCACGGAGTCCGCGAGCGGTTCGTCGGAGACGAACAGCAGCGCCTCGAGCGCTCGGGTCCCGCCTGCGTCGTCGTCGGTCATGTCACGATCGCTCGTCGCTCTCAGCCCGCCAGGGCGACCTCGATGTCGCCGAACGTCTCCGCCTGGGCGAGCTCGACCTTGCCTTCACGGTACAGCTCGAGGATGGCCAGGAACCTCACGACGACGTGGATACGTTCGTCGCAGTCGGCGACCAGATCGCGGAAGGTTGCTCCCACCCCGAAGCTCGTGATGCGATCCTCGAGGGTCGTCATGGCCTCGGCGACCGTGTACCGCACCGGAGTGACGTGGGAGAGGTCGAGCGTCGGCGGCGGCCGCAGGAGCGATGCGGCCAACGACGCGAGCTGGTCGGGCTTCAGGTCGGCCATCGGGTCCGGATACAGCCGCGAGAACTCCGGCCCCGGGCCCACGTCGCGAGCGAAGTAGCCGGCCTCGTCCTCCACTCGCCGCGCGATCTCGATCGCCACCTTGCGGAAGGCGGTCAGTTCGAGCGAGCGCGCATAGGCCAGGTCGGGCGATCCGCCGAGGAGATCCTCGTCGTCGAGCTCCCGGTGCTTCGGGGTCAGGCGCGACACCTTCAGCTCGAGCAGCACCGCGCAGATCGCGAGGAACCACGTGGCCTCCTCGAGGTCCCAGCGCTCGGCGTCCTTCGCGTGCTCGAGGTACCGATCGGTCACCGAGACGATGGCGACGTCGCACACGTCGATCTTCTGATCGAGGATCAGCTCCGCGAGCAGCCTGAACGGGCCGCGGTACACGGGCAGATCGACGGCGAACGCCGAGCCCGTTCGATCGGTGCTCATATCAACGTCATCTCGGCCACCTTGTGCCGATCGGCGATGAAGATGAAGAAGAGGCACTCGCGTGTCGGGTCGTCCTGCAGGGCGAGCATGTTCTCGATGTTCCCGGCCCGATGGGCCACGTGGAGGGGCCGCGTGGGGCGGTAGCCGGTCAGCACGCGGGAGCGCGTGAGCGTGGGCCTCTCTGCGACATCGGGCTGGTCGATGCGAGGGATGATAACGCGGGTCGTCGTCGCTCCCGGGGAGCCGCCGGGGGGTGTCCGTGGTGGCTGACGTCGTCAGCCGAGCTGCATGATCGAGCGACAGTCGAGCCCCGTCGCGGCATCGCAGACGGCGCTGCTCAACACCGTGAGGAGGCCGACGATCAACGTCGTGAAGACGAAGAGCGCCACGAGCACGAACAGGGGCAGGTACTTGTCGGCGTTGCGGTAGACCTCGGCCGCCTGCGGCGGCAGGAGCATCGCCACGATCCGGGCACCGTCGAGCCCGGGGATCGGCAGCAGGTGGAAGACGAGGAGCGACGCGTTCGTGAACGCGAACACGATCGCCGCGCGCCCCGCCTCGATCGGGAGGTCGATCACCCGGACGACCAGGCCGGCGATCACGGTGAGGGCGAGGCTCGAAGCCGGACCTGCCAGCGCGACGAACACCTGGTCGCGCGTGCGCCGAAGGTAGCTCGGGTCGACCGGGGCGGTCTTCCCGTAGGCCGCGGGGATCACGAGGACCTGAACGGACCAGAGCACGGCGATGATCACCGGCACCAGGCCGCTCCCGAAGGGCTCGAACCACGCCCGGGGGGCGAGCGTCAGCCGTCCCCAGAGCCGCGGTGTCGGGTCATGCAGACGGGCCGCGGTCCAGGCCCGGGTGAACTCCCGCACCGACATGCCGACCGCGAGGGAGACGAGCATGTACACCGCGAGTCGGATCCCCAGCGCCGTGAAGTTCCCCACTCCAACCCCCCTGTCACTCGAGCCAGGCGTGCACCAATGGCGGTGGCGTGACCGGATCGTCGCCGATCACGAGCGCGTCGAGGACCGCCCGGGCCGCGACCCGTGCGGCGTCGTTGTCCCGTGCATGCACCTCCCCGACCGACCGGCCTCGTTCGAGGACATCCCCGATCTTGCAGCGCACCACGATACCCACTGCGGGATCGACGGGATCTCCCTTCCGCATGCGGCCCGCCCCGAGCGCCCCGCTGGCGAGGCCGATCTCATGGGTCGCCATGCCCTGGATCGTTCCGGTGCGGTCGGACTCGATCGGCAGGACCACGGGCGCCGAAGGCAACACGCCTCGGGGATCGTCGACGACGTGCGGATCACCCCCCTGCGCCTCGATCATCGCCCTGAATCGATCGAGCGCCGATCCGTCGTCGAGGGCGCGCTCGGCCTCTGCCAGTGCGGGTTCCACATCGCGACCGGACGTGACCGAGAGGCCGCGTGCGGCGAAGGCCACCGCCAGGTCGCGCAGACGACCACGATGGGAGCCCCCGAGCACGTCGATGGCTTCGGCCACGTCGAGCGCGTTGCCGACCGCATCGCCGAGCGGTTGCCCCATGTCGCTGACGGCAACCCGCGCCTGCCTCCCCCATCCGCGTGCGAGCTCGAGGCAGGCTTCCGCCAGCGCCTCGGCGTCGCCGACCGTCTTCATGAACGCCCCCGCGCCCGCCTTCACATCGAGCAGGATCAGGTCGGTCTCGACGGCGAGCTTCTTCGACATCACGCTCGCCGCGATCAGCGGGATCGACGGCACCGTGGCGGTGGCGTCGCGCAGGGCGTAGAGCTTGCCGTCGGCCGGTACGAGCCGGGAAGATTGGGCGGCCACGGCGCACCCGATCGACCGCACCTGTCGTTGCATCTCGTCTGGCGAGAGATCGGTCCGCAGCCCCGGGATCGACTCCAGCTTGTCGAGGGTGCCGCCCGTATGGCCCAGGCCCCGGCCCGAGAGCTTCGCGACCGCCATGCCCAGCGAGGCGGCGAGGGGCGCGAAGACGAGGGTCACGCCGTCGGCGACCCCCCCGGTCGAGTGCTTGTCGACCGTCGGGCGATCGAGACCCTCGAGGCGCACGGTGTCGCCCGACGCGACCAGGGCCTTGGTGAGCGCGAGGGTCTCCGCGCCGTCCATGCCGCGGAGCAGGCACGCCATCAGGAACGCGGCCGCGGGGCCGTCGCCGATCTCCCCCCGTGTATAACCGTCGACGAACATCTCGACCTCTTCGGCAGCGAGGGCGTGACCGTCACGTTTGGCCGCCACGATCTGGCGTGGATCGGTCACCGTCATCGTTGCCTCACATCCTTCCTGCGGTCGTCCTCGACCTGAACCGTTACTCGAGCGTTCGTCCCCGCTCGGGGAGCCCCAGCAGCGGCGCGAACGACGTTCCGCGCAGACCCTCGACCTCGACGCCGAGGAGCGAGGCCACCGTCTGCCCGAGATCGCCGAATCCTTCACGAGCACCGATCTCGTAGGGTCCGGCGCGGAGCCCGGCCACCAACAGCGGCGTCCGCTCCCGCGTGTGATCGGTCGACGGGGTCGTCGGGTCGCACCCATGGTCGCCGGTGATCACCATGACGCCGCCGTCGAGCGCCTCGATCAGCTCGGGCAGACGCGCATCGAACCGCTCCATCGCCGCCGCGTATCCCTGGGGGTCGTTCCGATGCCCGTACTTCGAGTCGAAGTCGACCAGGTTCGTGAACACGAACGCAGGGCCCGGGCGAGCGAGGTAGTCGAGCGTGAGGTCGACGCCGTGCTCGTTGGAATCGGAGTAGACGGCCTCGTCGATGCCCTGCCCGTCGAAGATGTCCTGGATCTTGCCGACCGCGTACACCCGCACACTTCCGGCACGGAGCGCGTCGAGCACCGTCGGGCCGGGGGGCGGCACCGACAGGTCCCGGCGTTCGGGTGATCGGACGAAGGCTCCGGGCGCTCCTTCGAACGGGCGGGCGATCACCCGCCCGACCCGGTGCGGAGGCACCAGGAGCCCGCGGGCGATCCGGCACCACTCGTAGAGCTGCTCGAGGGGGACGATCGACCTGTGGGCGGCGATCTGGAAGACGGAATCCCCGCTGGTGTAGACGATGGGACTCCCGGTCGCGAGGTGCTCCTCGCCGAGGCGCGCGATGATCTCGGTTCCCGACGCCGGCTCGTTGCCGAGGATCGGCCGTCCGATCGCACGCTCGAACGGCTGCACGATCTCGGGTGGGAACCCGTGGGGGTACAGCGGGAACGGCTCGTCGAGCCGGATCCCCATCATCTCCCAGTGCCCGGTCGTGGTGTCCTTGCCCGCCGAGAGCTCGATCGCCCACCCGTGCGCCGTGCCGGGTTCCGCCCGGGGAGCGACCCCCTCGACGTTCGTGAGCAGGCCGAGCCCCATCGCCTCGAGGTTCGGCACGCGCAGCCCTCCCACGGCCCGGGCGGTGTGTCCCAGCGTGTCGGCGCCCTCGTCGCCGTACTCGCGGGCGTCGGGAGCACCCCCGACGCCCCAGGAGTCGCAGACCACGACGAGCACGCGCGGCACGAGCCCGCCGTTCACCTGCTCGTGCCGCCCTGCTTGCAGTCGATGCAGAGGGTCGCCCACGGCAGGGCGTCGAGGCGTTCGGGCGCGATCGGCCGTCCGCACCGCTCGCACGTGCCGTAGGTCCCTGCCTCGAGCTTCGCGAGCGCCCGGTCGACGTCGTGCAGGTTCGAGCGAAGCGCACGCGCGACCGAGATCAGCCGGGACCGTTCCTCGGTGTTGTGCGAGCGATCGGCGAATCCGGCGTCGTCGACGAACGTGGCCTCGTCGGAATCGGGATCGGCTCCCAGCGAGGTGATCTCGGCCCGCAGGTGGGCACGCTGCTCCAGCAGCTCCGCTCGACGCGCCCCGCCGGCCTCATCCATCGTCTTCCTCCTCGTCCTCCGCCGCGATGGCGCCCGGTGCATCTCCTGCCGGAGGAGGGCGCCGTGCCCGCGGATGCGACGCGTAGTACACCTCGCGCAGGTGCTCCCGCGTGATGAGCGTGTAGATCTGCGTCGTCGCCACGCTCGCATGTCCGAGCAGCTCCTGCACGACCCTGACATCCGCCCCACCTTCGAGCAGATGCGTCGCGAAGGAGTGTCGCAGGGTATGGGACGAGACGTCGCGGTCGATGCCGGCCGATCGAGCAGCGGCCCGGACCAGCCGATCGCAGCTCTGCCGCGACAGACGCCCACCTCGCTGGTTCAGGAACAACGCACCTCGCCCCCGGCCGGTGGCGAACGCCGGTCGCGCGGCGGTGAGGTAGGACTGGATCGCCTCACGCCCGTAGCGCCCAACCGGCACCTCACGCTCCTTGCCTCCCTTGCCCAGCACCCGCACGGAGCCGGCTTCGAGATCCACGTCGTCGACGTCGAGCCCCGTGAGCTCTGAGACGCGCACGCCCGATCCGTACAGGAGCTCCAGGATCGCCCGATCGCGCAGCCCTGCCGGTGTCGCCGGGTCGGGCGCCTCCAACACGTCTCGCACCTGCTCCACCGAGAGCGGATGGGGCAGCGCTCGCGGCAGCTTCGGCTGTGCCACACCCGCGGCGGGGTCTCGGTCGGTGACACCCTCACGCACGAGGAATCGATGGAAGGAGCGGACCGATGACAGGGTTCGCGCCACCGACGTCGCACGATACGGTCGATCGTCGTCGCCGTGGGTCGCGGCGCTGATCGACGCCAGGAACGAGCGGACGAGGGCCTCGTCGACATCAGCCAGGTCGCCGACCTCACGCGAGGCGAGGAAGCGCTCGTACCGGGCGAGGTCTCGCCGGTACGCGGCCACGGTGTGCTCGGACGATCCCCGTTCCACGGTGAGGTGATCGAGGTAGCGGGCGACACCGGTCCCGATCTCCTGCGTCATGGCACACGACTCCCTCCCCGAGCCCTCACCCCGCCCCGGCGACCATCGCATCGAGCGATGCGAGCTCGAGCGCATGTGCGGAGGCGACCCCGTCGTTCGTCACGGCCCCCTCGTAGACGTTCACGCCCAGGGCGAGCGCCGGATCGCCGCGCACGGCGTCGACGAGGCCCCGGTCGGCGATCGCCAGCACGTAGGGCAGGGTGACGTTCGTCAGGGCGTAGGTGGAGGTGCGGGGCACGGCTCCCGGCATGTTCCCGACGCAGTAGTGCACGACGCCGTCGACCACGAACGTCGGGTCGGAATGCGTCGTGACGTGCGAGGTCTCGAAGCATCCACCCTGGTCGATCGAGATGTCCACGAGCACCGAGCCGGGCCGCATCGCCGCGACGGTCTCCGCGCCGACGAGGTGAGGAGCCCTCGCTCCCGGTACGAGCACGGCGCCCACCACCAGGTCAGCCTGCACCACCAGGCGGTCGATCGCCAGCGTGGAGCTCATCTCGGTTCGGATCCGGCCGTGCCAGACACGGTCGATGTCGCGCAGCCGGTCGACGTTGCGGTCGACGACCGTGACGTCGGCCTCCATGCCCGCGGCGATATCCGCCGCGTTCGCTCCCGCGATGCCGCCGCCCAAGATCACGACCGTGGCGGGAGGAACACCGGAGGCTCCTCCCATCAGGACCCCTCGGCCTCCGTGGGGTCGCTCGAGGGCGACCGCGCCCTCTTGGGGCGCCATGCGCCCGGCGATCTCGGACATCGGCGCCAGCAGCGGCAGACGCCCGTCGGGTGTCTGAACGGTCTCGTATGCAACGGATGCGACACCGCGTTCGGCCAGGAACCCGGTCAGCCGTTCGTCGGCGGCCAGGTGCAGATAGGTGAAGAGCACGTGCCCCGGACGGAAGCGCTCGTACTCCTGGGGCTGGGGCTCCTTCACCTTCACGATCAGCTCCGCCGACGCGAACACCGCGTCGGCGTCGGCGAGGATCTCAGCCCCGGCCGCCGCATACTGTTCGTCGTCGATCGCGGATCCTTGGCCGGCCGAGGCCTCGACGAGCACCCGATGCCCTGCTCGGGTCAGCTCCCGCACGCCCTCGGGTGTTGCCGCAACCCGGAACTCGTTGTCCTTGAGTTCCTTCGGGATCCCGACGTCCACGCCCCGTGCCTTCCTCGACCCGCTCGGCCCCCGGCGGGTGCCGACCCGGGCTCGCGCTGTTCCGTTCCCACGCAAGCGTACTGAACGCCGCTCAGCGGCGCGTCGTCATCACGACGGGAGCGGGGGCCTCCCCGCGGCCATCAGCAGCGACAAGGCCGTCTTCGCGTCGCGGACCCGGCCCGACCGAGCGGCATCGACCATGCGGCCGAACGGCTCGACCACGAGATCGATGCCGGGCTCCACACCGCCGGACGGCTCGGCCTCGGTCCTAGCCCAGAACAGGTGCACGTACTCGTCGCTGGACCCCACCGTGGCATAGACGCCGCCGAGGAATTCGATCGCGGTGTGGCGGAACCCCGTCTCTTCGAGCAATTCCCTGGTCGCTCCGGTGAGCGCGTCCTCGCCGTCGACATCGAGGAGGCCGGCGGGAACCTCGGTCATCACCTGCCGAACGGCCGGCCGGAACTGGCGCACCAGCACCACCTGGTCGTCGGGGGTCAGGGGCAGCACGGCCGTGGCGTCGGGTCGACGAACGACCTCCCACGGACCGACCTCCGGCCACTCCTCGAGGTCGACACGCACGAACGACCCCTGGAAGACGGTGCGCGCGGACAGCGGTTCGGCCACCCTCCCCGACTACCCGGTGGCCGTGAGCGGCCGGCTCGAGCGTTCGCGCCGATGCGCCTGGGCGGCGCCGACGAACTCCCGGAAGAGCGGATGCGGCCGCGTCGGACGTGAACGGAGCTCCGGGTGGAACTGGCCGGCCACGAAGAACGGATGGTCCGGCAGTTCGATGATCTCGGTGAGCCGCCCGTCGTGCGAGTTGCCCGAGAGCACGAGTCCGTGCGACTCGAGCCGTTCGTGGTACGCGGGGTTCACCTCCCAGCGATGGCGATGCCGCTCGTAGACGACCGGCTCGCCGTAGGCCTCGGCCGCCTTGGTGCCCGCGACCAGGTGACAGGGCTGGGCGCCCAGCCGCATCGACCCGCCGAGGTCGGTCACGTCCTTCTGCTCGGGGAGGAGGTCGATGACCGGGTCTGGCGTGGCCGGGTCGAACTCGCTGGAGTTCGCCCCCTCGAGACCCATCACGTTGCGGGCGAACTCGATCACCGCGCACTGCAGCCCCAGGCAGATGCCGAGGAACGGCACCCCTCGCTCGCGCGCGAACCGGACGGCGGCAACCTTGCCCTCGACACCCCGGATCCCGAACCCCCCGGGGATCAAGACACCGTCGACGTCGTGCAGGGCTTCCTCGGTGGCATCACCCCCGAGATCGTCGGAGGCGACCCACCGGATCTGCACGTCGGCTCCGTGGTGGAACCCGCCGTGGTACAGCGCCTCCATCACCGACAGGTACGCGTCGCGAAGCGTCACGTACTTGCCGACGACCGCGATGGTCAGGGGCTCGGTCGCCGCGTGGATGCGATCGACCAGCCCCGTCCATTCGGCGAGCATGGGCTCGCCGTCGATGCGAAGGTGGTACGCCAACTCGGTGTCGAGGCCTTCACGGTGCAGCACCAGCGGCACCTCGTAGATCGACGGCGCGTCGGGCGCGCTGATCACCCCGCTGATCGGCACGTCGCACAGCAGCGAGATCTTCTCCTTCAGGTTGCGTCCGATCGGCCGGTCGGACCGGCAGACGATCGCGTCGGGCTGGAGCCCGAGCGCTCGCAGCTCCTTGACCGAGTGCTGGGTCGGCTTGGTCTTCAGCTCACCGCTGGGGCCGATGAACGGCATCAGCGAGACGTGCACGAACGCGCAGTGGTCGCGGCCGACCTCGTTGCGGAGCTGCCGGATCGCCTCGAGGAACGGCAGCGACTCGATGTCGCCCACGGTGCCGCCGATCTCGACGATCACGAGGTCGGCGGCCTCGGTCTCGGCCAGTGCCCGCACCCGTTCCTTGATCTCGTCGGTGATGTGCGGGATCACCTGCACGGTCTTCCCGAGGTAGTCGCCGCGACGTTCCTTCGCGATCACGCTCGAGTAGACGGCGCCGGTCGTGAAGTTCGAGCCACGATGCAGGTCGTCGTCGAGGAAACGCTCGTAGTGACCGAGGTCGAGGTCGGTTTCGGCGCCGTCGTCGAGCACGAACACCTCGCCGTGTTCGAACGGATTCATCGTGCCCGGGTCGACGTTGACGTAGGGGTCGAGCTTCTGGATGACCACCTTCAGCCCGCGGGACTTGAAGAGACGGCCGAGGGAGGCGGAGGTGATGCCCTTGCCGAGCCCGGAAGCGACTCCCCCCGTGACGAAGATGAACTTCGACTGCTGCATCACCACGGGACCCGACTCTAGCAGAGGCCTCCGATGCTCCCGCACATCGATCCGGGAAAGATCG
>Ga0210115_1000157_pt1 | contig 18102 bp, 12 predicted proteins | sample MayberryNW_TuleB_2_FD_185526 | JGI IMG/M metagenome (GOLD analysis project Ga0210115, IMG submission 185526) | Wetland microbial communities from San Francisco Bay, California, USA, that impact long-term carbon sequestration - MayberryNW_TuleB_D2... | ecosystem: Environmental > Aquatic > Marine... | reverse complement strand
ACGGCTTCGGGATCAGGTACTCGCGGCCGAAGGACAGGTGAACGAGGCCGTACGCCTTGAGCACCGACTCGGGCACGTCCTCGCGCGCGAGCGCGGCGAGCGCCCGCACCGCCGCGATCTTCATCGCGTCGTTGATGCCGCGCGCGCGCACGTCCAGTGCGCCCCGGAAGATGGACGGAAACCCGAGAACGTTGTTGACCTGGTTGGGATAATCCGACCGGCCGGTTGCCATGATGACGTCGGGCCGCCCTTCGAACGCCAGCTCCCACGTAATCTCCGGATCGGGGTTCGCCATCGCGAGCACGATCGGATCCGGCGCCATGCTGCGAAGCATGTCTGGCGTCACCTGATTGGCCGCCGACACGCCGACGAACACGTCGGCGTCCTGCATCGCGTCGGCAAGCGTCCGCCGATCCGTTGCCGCGGCGAAGCGCGCCTTGTACGGATTCATCCTCTCTGTGCGGCCCTGGTAGACGACCCCGGCCGTGTCCACGAGGAGCACGCGGTCGCGCCGGACGCCCAGCGTCACCGCCATCTCGGCGCACGCGATGCCGGCGGCCCCCGCGCCCAGCACGACCACCCGCACGTCCTCGATGCGCTTGCCCGTGATCTCCAGCGCGTTCAGCAGCGCCGCGGCGGAGATGATCGCGGTGCCGTGCTGATCGTCGTGAAACACGGGGATCGACATCTCGCGCCGCAGCGTCTCTTCGATCTCGAAGCACTCGGGCGCCTTGATGTCCTCGAGGTTGATGCCGCCGAAGGTCGGCTCGAGCGCGCGCACCACGCGGATCACGTCCTCCGGCCTGGTCGCGTCGATCTCGAGGTCGAACACGTCGATGTCCGCGAAGCGCTTGAACAGCACGCCCTTGCCTTCCATGACCGGCTTGCCGGCGAGCGGGCCGATGTTGCCCAGGCCGAGCACGGCCGTGCCGTTCGACACGACCGCCACGAGGTTCCCCTTGCCCGTGAAGCGATAGGCGAGATCGGGATCCTCTTCGATGGCGAGGCAGGGTCTTGCCACGCCCGGCGTATAGGCCATCGAGAGATCGCGCTGCGTCAGGCAGGGCTTGGACGTGCGGATCTCCAGCTTTCCTGGCCGGGGACGCTCGTGGTACTCGAAGATGTCTTCATCGCGCAGCGTCATGGTCGTGTCCTCGAGCGGAAGAGGCAGCGGAGCGGATCGAAACGGATCGAAGATACCGCACGTTGTGGCATGCGCGTCGCATGCCAGTACGGCATGTCCGAGAAACAGCGGCAGAAAAAGGATGGTCGCGACACCAACAAGGCTAACGCCCGCGCACGCCGGCGTCCCGGGGCCAACACCCGGCGGGAGACCGCGGTGAGCCCGTCGAGCGCGCGCGCCGTGTCGAATCTCACCGACACCGAGCCGGGCGCCTCGGACCGCGTGCGTGCGCGCAAGGCGCCGCGTCCCGCGGCGGCACGCACCCGCTCCGCCGGCCTCTCGCGCGAGGCGCTCGCGTCGTCGTCTCCCCGATCGGCCCGGTCTCGTGCGGGGAAGGCGGGCAAAGGCAAGTAGCCGCCGGATTGAGTCAAGTACGCGGTGCGCGGGCGCCGCTCGGATACCATCGGGCCCATGTCAGCTCTCAGCCGGGAAGCTCTACATCTGATCCGCACCGAGCGGTGGGGAGCGCTGGCGACGCTCAACGGAACGGAGCCGACGGCGTCCATGGTGGCCTACGCGCTTGGCGACGACCTGCGGTCGCTATTGTTCTTCATCAGCGGTCTCGCGCAGCACACGCGCGATCTGCTGATTCAGCCACGGGCGTCGCTCGCGGTGAGCGAGCCCGACAACCACGAGGACGATCCGCAACGGCTCCAGCGCGTCACGATCGCCGGCGATGCCATGCCCATCGATCGCCACCTGCCGGAGTTCTTCGCTGCGGGTGAGGCCTACCTCGCGCGTTTCCCGGACGCGCTCCCGCGCTTCGAGCTCGAGGACTTCGTCCTTTTCCGGTTCACGCCCACCACGGTCCGCTACGTCGGCGGCTTTGCGCGGGCGGCGACGCTGCGCTGGGACGAGATCCGCAGCGACCAATAACGACTGACGCCCGGCCGGGGTGGAAGCCCCGGCCCTACACCGATCGGCGCGCGAAGCGGATCCATGTGGGGCCAGGCTTCAGGCCCGGCCGACTTGAATCACAAGAGAAACAATCCGTCCTCACTCACCGCCCCGGATGGCCGAACTGATCCGCGTTGGGAATCAGCCTGAAGTACGTCGCGTCATCCACTTCCGTCGCCCAGCTGCCCGTCATGCGCGCCAGGCCGACGAGCGCGAGGAAGATCGTCAGCACCGCGGTTGCGACGCTCCAGGCCGGTAAGGTTCTGCGGCGGCCGAATGTGAGGTCCAGCGCGCCGGCGGCCGGGCAGACGGTGACGCACTGCATGCAGGCGGAGCATTCCGCCGACCGGATCGTCAGGTTGGTATCGACGGGAAGGGCCGCCGGGCACGCGCGTGCGCACTTCGCGCAGTCGATGCACAGGTCGGGATTGCGGCGGATGCGCGCCGGGCTGACGAGCGCCGCGAGACCCATCAACGCGCCGTACGGACAGAGATACCGGCACCACGCGTTCTTCACGAACACTGAGGCGACGAGCAGGATCGCGATCACGATCGCTGCGGTCGTCCCCATCGCGCGGAAGAAGTTCAGCATCTTCACGTCGGCGATGATGCCGTAGGGACTCTGCAGGAATTCGGCGGTTGCCGCCGCGGACATCGATCCAACGGCGTACAGGAACACCCCGAGCAGGATGTACTTGAGCGAGCGCAGCGCGATGTCGAGCGGCCGCCATATGCGGAACGTGCGGCCGAACATCGCTTCGCCGCCCTGCCACAACCACTCCGATACGGTCCCGACAGGGCAGAGCCAGCTGCAGAACGCCTTGCGCAGCAGCAGCGAGATCGCCAGGAACGCGACGAGCAGCGTCAGGCCCGCGGGGTGGAGTTGCGGGAACTCGCCGGTCGACACGAGCAGCTTCAGGTTCATCAGCGCCGCAATCGGCAGCCAGCCCTCCACTCCCGGCGGGCGCTCGATGTAGATCGTCCGTCCGCCAGACTCGTAGTAACGGACGAAGAGATAGAACTGCGCGCCAATCCAGAAGTTCAGGAGCAGGAACGCCAGCTGGACGCTTTGCCGGATCAGCTGCTGCCTGCCTGCGATCCGGCGCACGAACGACTTCTTGCGGCGGTGCAGGCCGGAAGCTGCAGCAGGGATCGATGTGCCGTCGAGGGCGACCGGCGTGAGAGGGATATAGATGGGCGGGCGAGGCATCGGCATCAGCGCGTGAATCCGGCTGAACCCGGATCCCACAGTAAAGCTACCTGCGACGGCGATTCGACGGCATGACGTGCGTCATATAACCGGGGATTCAGCGGTTTCCACACGGACATCGCCGCAATCGGAGCTCGTCGCGCGGGACTTCAGCCTCGCGGAATTTCGGAGCGCAGGCGGGAATGCGGCCGCTCCGGTGCGACTGAAGTCGGGCTCCATAAAAGCACCTGCCCGGCCGCGCTTCCGAGGCCCGTCAGAAAACTTATCTATAATCCGCGCGTGCTGACTCGGGCCGTCCGTCCAACGCTCGTCTTCCTCGTCATCTGTATCTGTGCCGTGCGCGGTCAGGACACCCCGGCGGGTCCGCCGTATCCGCCCGACGTGTCGATCTCGACCATGCAGCTGGAGGCCGGGTACCGGATCGAGCGCGTCGCGAGCGAGCCCGATGTCCAGAGTCCGGTTGCGATGGACTTCGACGAGCGCGGCCGCCTGTTCGTCGTCGAGATGCCCGGCTATCCCCTCGACACGAGCCCGTCCGGCCGCGTCCGGCTGCTCGAGGACCGCGACGGCGACGGGCGGTTCGAGCACAGCTCCGTGTTCGCCGACGGGCTCGTGCTGCCGACCGGCGTGATGCGCTGGCGTCGCGGCGTGATCGTCACGGCCGCCCCCGACGTGCTCTATCTCGAGGACGCCGACGACGATGGGCGCGCGGACCGGCGTGAGGTGCTGCTCACCGGCTTTGCGACGACGAACCCGCAGCATCGGGTGAATACGCCACTGCTTGGTCTCGACAACCTCGTCTACCTTGCGCACGAGGGACCCGCGGAGGCCATCATCTACAGGGATCTGTTTGGCGATCGGGGCACCCCGCTCACGTCGCCGGCACATCCTGGTCGTCCGCCGGTACCGCCGCGGCGAAGCGGTGTGCGTTTCGATCCGGACACCGGGGCGGTCGACCTGCTCGCCGGACATTCGCAGTACGGGCATGGCTTCGACGAGTACGGTCACTACTTCACCGCCGACAACTCGAACCACGCGCGCCACGAGGTGATTGCCGCGCGCTATCTCGAGCGCAATCCGGATCTCCTGGCCTCGACGGCGATGGCCGATATCCCCGATCACGGCGGCGCCGCGCGCGTCTTCCCGATCACGAAGCGGCCCACCTTCGAGCTGCTGACCGAAGCGGGGCAGTTCACCTCGGCGTGTGCGATCACGCCGTACACGGGCGGTGCGTTTCCGGGCGGCGCCTCGCTCTTCGTAGCCGAACCGGTGCACAACCTCGTGCATCGGGATCGTCTTGCGCCGAACGGTGCGACGTTCACGGCGAGCCGCGTCGAGCCAGAACGTGAGTTCCTTGCCGCCGGCGACGCCTGGTTCCGTCCCGTGTTCCTCTCTGTCGGCCCCGACGGCGCGCTGTACGTTGTCGACTACTATCGCGCGCGGATCGAGCATCCCGAGTGGAGCGCGAGCGACGTGCAGAAGGATCCGAGCCCGCTCTACCAGGGCCGCGATCGTGGGCGTATCTATCGCGTCGTCCACGAATCCATCCGCGGAACCGCGCCGCGCCGGCCGGCGCTCGGCACCGCGTCGACGGCTGATCTCGTGGCGGCGCTCGCCGATCGGAACGCCTGGTGGCGCCGGACTGCGCAACGTCTTCTGGTCGAGCGGCGCGATCCGGCCGCCGTTCCGTTGCTGCGCCGCCAGGCGGCGGCGGGCAGCGCGCTCGCACGTCTGCACGCGCTCTGGACGTTGACCGCGTTCGAGTCACCAGGGCCGGATCTCATCGCGTCCGCGCTCGCCTCCGATGATCCCGGCCTGCGCGAGAACGCGATCCAGCTTGCCGAGTCGAGCGCCTCGCGGGGCGCCCCTGCGCGACGCGCCAGGCTGCCGGACCTCGAGTCGCGACTGGTTGCGATGGCGGACGACCCGGATCCACGCGTGCGCTTCCAGGTGCTCGCGACGCTCGGGTCCTTTTCGAGCCCTGCCGCGCGCGCGGCCCGGGATCGGTTGCTCGACGGCAGCATCGACGATCGCTGGATGCAGTTGGCGGCGCTCAGTGCAGGGTCCGATCAGGCGCTGGCGTACTTCGATACGTTTACGGGGAACGCGGCGGGGACATCGGAGCATCGGGACGCACGCGCGCGATTCATTCAGCAGGCGGCCACCGTCATCGGCGCCAGGCAACATGCCGACGAAGTCCGCCATGTCATCGATCGCGTGCGCAGCGCCCGCGCAGCGTCGGATGAATGGTGGGAAGCGGCGGCACTATCGGGGCTCGCCAAGGGAGCGCGCGGGCACCAGAAGGCGACCGAGGTGCTTTCGGCAAGCCGCGGTGTGCTGCTCGAACTGCAGCAGGATCCGTCGGCGGAGATCCGGCGGGCGTCTCTCGACCTGCTGCGGCTTGCCGGCCCGGGCACGGACGGCGCCTGGAGGACCGCCATCGAGGACGCGATGGCGAGCGCCGCCGACGAGCGCACGGATGCGCCCCGGCGGGCCGACGCGGTCGCGCTGGTGGCGCTCGATCGCGACCCCGCGCGCGCCGGCTGGTTCGAAAAGCTGATCTCGGCGCAGGAGCCGGAGCCCGTGCAGGCGGCCGCCGTACGCGCGCTCGGCATGCTGACGTCCGGTGCAAGGCCGCGAATCGACGCTGCCGCGATCGGACGCTTCCTCATCGGGCGATGGGATGCGTTGACGCCGGCCGTGCGCGGCCACGCCGCTGACGTGCTGCTCGATTCCGAATCGACTACGCGGATGCTGATTCAGGCGATCACGATCGGCGCCGTTCAGCCATGGACGCTCGATTTCTGGCAGAAGCGCGCGCTCGTCATGCACGAGAAGCCGGCAATCCGCGACGAGGCGCGCGCGCTGCTCGAAGAAGATCCGCGTCACCGCGCGCAGACGGTCCGCCGCTATGCCGCCGCGCTGGATCTCGCGGGCGACGCGACGCGCGGCGCGGACGTCTTCGCGCGGGTCTGCGCGGCCTGCCACCGCCTCGGCGACACTCCCGGCGCGGACCTCGGGCCCGACCTCGCCACCGTGCGTCATCGGCCGGCGTTGTCGCTGCTCTCCGACATCCTGCTGCCCAGCGGGTCGATTGCCCAGAACTACGAGACCTACATCATCGAGCGCGCGGACGGCGAAACCGACTCCGGCGTGCTCGGTGGTCAGACGCCGACGACAATCACGCTGCGGCAGGGGCAGGGGAGAGAGATTGTCGTGCGCCGGGCCGACATCAGGAAGATGACGGTGGCCCCGCAGTCGTCGATGCCGGCCGACCTGGACAAGGTGATCGCGCCAGACGACATGGCGGACCTGCTGGCATTCATACGAAGGCAGTGAGGTTGGTGCTTCGCGCGCCCCTGAGTCGGATCGCGCGGGAGGATTCGCCGGCTTCGGTCCCGACGTCGTTCTCTACCGAGGTGCACGCCGATGCGCAAACCGCACCTGTCCTTCTGGCAGATCTGGAACATGAGCTTCGGGTTCCTCGGCATCCAGTTCGGCTGGGGCCTGCAGATGGGAAACATGAGCGCCATCTACGAGAAGCTCGGCGCCCAGCCCGATCGCATCCCGATCCTCTGGCTCGCCGCGCCGCTCACGGGCCTGCTCGTCCAGCCCATCGTCGGCGCCATGAGCGATCGAACGTGGGGCCCCCTCGGACGCCGGCGCCCGTACTTCCTCACGGGCGCGGTCCTCGCCAGCGCGGTCCTGTTCTTCATGCCGACGTCGTCGTCGCTCTGGATGGCCGCCGGGCTGCTCTGGATTCTCGACGCCAGCATCAACGTCAGCATGGAGCCGTTCCGCGCGTTCGTCGCCGACAAGTTGAACGACGAGCAGCGCACGCAGGGGTTCGTCACCCAGAGCTTCTTCATCGGCCTTGGCGCGACGCTGGCTGGCACGCTGCCGCTCGTCTTCCGGTGGCTGGGCGTGGAAGGGGCGACGCCGAGCGGGATTCCGCTGACGGTGAAGTATGCATTTCAGATCGGCGCGCTCGCGTTTGTTGGCGCGGTGATCTGGACGGTTGTCACGACGAGTGAATATCCGCCGGAAGACATGGGGGCGTTCGAGCAGTTGCGGCGCCAACGGCGCGGGCTCCGGGCGGGAGTGGACGAGGTCCTGGAGGCGATCCGGCAGATGCCGCGAACGATGCGTCAGCTCGCCGTCGTGCAGTTCTTCACGTGGCTGGGGCTCTTCTGCATGTGGCTCTTCTACGTGCCGGCAGTCGCGCGGCACGTCTTCGGCGCGACGGATCCGCAGAGCGAGCTCTACACGCGCGGCGTGGAGTGGGGCAACTTCACGTTCTCGATCTACTCGATCGTGTGCTTTGCGGTGGCGTTCGCGCTGCCGCGCCTCGCGCATCTGACCAGCCGTAAGACCGTGTACGCGGTGGGGCTGGTATGCGGCAGCGCGGGCCTGTTGTCCGTGTGGATGATCCGCGATCCCTGGCTGCTGCTGTTCTCGATGTGCGGCGTCGGGATCGCGTGGGCGTCGATCCTGTCGATGCCGTACGCGATCCTCGCCGGTGCGCTGCCGCCCGCACGCATGGGCGTCTACATGGGCGTGTTCAACTTCTTCATCGTCCTGCCCGAGGTCCTGCAGGCGCTGACATTCGGGCCGATCATCCGCGGGCTCTTCGGTGCAGGCAATCCGAACAGCCCGATTTACGTCGTGCTGATCGGCGCCGGGTGTCTGGCGCTGGCGGCGTTGCTTGTGGCATCCGTCGACGATGTGACGGCGCGGCCGGAACGGGTCGCGGCCTGACGCGCTGCCGCGCAAGGATGAAGAATGTCGAAGGAAGAATGAAGACGCGTTCCTGAATACGGGCCGTTCTCCATTCTTCCTTCTGCATTCTTCATTACGCGAGTCCTCGTTCACCCGGCCATCGTCGTCACCGGCAGCCGGAGGATGTGCGCCGGGTTCTCCGGCGTCAGCCGGACGTAATTCCATTCGCCGCGCCAGTGGTAGCGCGCGTCCGTGAGCAGATCGACGGCCTCGTAGTCGCCGGTTTGCCCGCCGCGGATCAGCCCGAACGGAGCCTGCACCCACCCGTGCTGCATCGCCTGCGGATCGAGGCTGACGACGATCAGCAGCAGATCGCCCGATGCCGGATGCGCCTTCGTGTAGGCGAGGATGGACGGGTTGTCGCTGCCGGTGAACTGCAGCGTGTCGTTCGACTGCAGCGCGCGATGTTCCCGCCGGATCGTGTTCACGCGCGCGATGAGCGGCGAGAGGTTGCCGGGCGCGTTCCAGTCGCGGACCCTGATCTGGTACTTCTCCGAGTCGAGATACTCCTCCGACCCCGGCCGCACGGGCTCGTTCTCGAACAGCTCGAAGCCGCTGTAGATCCCGTAGCTCGCCGCAAGCGTTGCCGCCAGCACGAAGCGGATGCGGAATGCCGCCGGACCGCCCTGCTGCAGGTACTCGTGCAGGATGTCGGGCGTGTTGGCGAAGAAGTTCGGCCGCATGTACTCACGGACGTCTGTCGTCGTGAGCTCGGTCAGGTACTCGGTCAGTTCCGGCCGCGAGTTGCGCCACGTGAAATACGTATAGGACTGGTCGAACCCGAGCTTCGCGAGGTACTGCATGATCGTCGGGCGCGTGAATGCCTCGGCGAGGAAGATCGCGTCCGGATATTGCCGCCGGACGTCGGCGATCATCCACTCCCAGAAGTTGAACGACTTGGTGTGGGGGTTGTCCACGCGGAAAATCCGCACCCCGTGCGCGCACCAGAACTCCACGACGCGCTTCAACTCGTGCCAGAGGCTCTTCCAGGCCGCGCACTCGAAGTCGAAGGGGTAGATGTCCTGGTACTTCTTGGGCGGGTTCTCCGCGTACTTGATCGTCCCGTCCGGGCGATGCCGGAACCATTCCGGGTGCTCTGTGACATACGGGTGATCGGGCGAGCACTGGTACGCAAGGTCGAGCGCGACCTCGAGCCCGGCCTCGCGCGACGCGTCGACGAAGCGGTCGAAGTCCTCGATCGTGCCGAGGCCCGGATCCACGCTCATGTGGCCGCCGTCCTCGGAACCGATGGCCCACGGGCTCCCGACGTCCCCGGGCGCCGAGACGAGCGCGTTGTTTCGCCCCTTGCGGAACGTGCGGCCGATCGGGTGAATCGGCGGCAGATACAACACGTCGAAGCCCATGGCGGCGATTGCCGGCAGACGTGCCGCGGCTTCGCGGAACGTCGCGCTGCGCGTCGGATCGGTGCCTGCCGACCGTGGAAACATCTCGTACCACGCGCCAAGCCGCGCGCGCTCGCGATCCACCAGCACGCGCAGCACGCGCCCATACGTCGTCGACCGGGTGCGATCGGGCGCCGCCGCCATCGCCTCGGCCAGCCGCGGGTCGAGTGCGGCAATCGCGCGATCGCTCATCGGAGCGTCGCCGGCGAGGATGTCGGCGCGGGCGGCCAGCAGCGTAGCGTCATGCGCGCGATCCGCGGCTGCGCGCAGCAGCCCCGCGCCCTCCAGCAGCTCGCTCGAGACGTCCTGGCCGGCGTCGATCTTCGCGGCCAGCCCCTTGCGCCACGTCGCGAAGACGTCCACCCACGCCTCGAGCGTGTACTCGGCCCATCCGAGATCGCCCACCTCGAATCGTCCGGTCCACTCGTCGTTGCCGAGCGCGGTCATCGCCGTTTCGCGCCACTCGCCGGGGGAGCCCGCCGCGGGAATGTGGCGGTACCGAACCACTGCGGCCAGCTGATCGTGGCCGTCGGCGTGAATCGCCGCCGTCACCAGTACCGGTTCACCGGGCGTCCGCTTGATGGGGAAGCGGCCCGCGTCCACCTCGGGACGCACCCGCTCGACAACCACGCGGCGGGCGAGCTCATCACGCAGCCCGTCATCTGGCGCGACGGGGACGGGATCGGCTTTGGCCGGGGTGCGGCGTGGCTGTCGGGCGCGTGGAGCGCTGGGGGGGGACTCTGACATCCGGATGTGACCTCTGCTCGTGAACGATTGTCAGGGCGGCTCTCCGCCGCCCTTGCGCCGTCGTGGGGACCACCTCGATCCGGCGCGAGTTTTCGTGCGAGACCGCCCTGCGGGCTATCTACGGAGGATCGAGTCTAGCATCGGCGTCGTGTCCGTGCGGCGGGCCAGCGGCGCTCACCGCGGTCTGGCGAAATTCCTCATTCCGCAGCAATTCCGCATGCGGGCCTCGGGGTTCGACCGTGATTCCGCAGTCCGCATTCCGCAGTCCGCATTCGAAGGTTGCCAAGCCCGTCCTTGTAACTTATAGTCGCGGCGCCTGCGGCGCGCCCCGCGATGGGGCGTCCCCGACGAGAGGATGACATGCAGAAACAGCGGCTGTTCATCGCGAGCTGTGTCGCGCTCATCGCCACGGCCATGTCGTTTGCCATCCGCGGCGACATCATGGGCCAGGTCCAGACGGAGCTCCAGCTGACCGACGTGCAGGTGGGCTGGATCCTCGGGGCGGCGTTCTGGGGATTCGGCCTGTCGATTCTCTTCGGCGGGCCCCTCTGCGACCTGCTGGGGATGGGCACGATCATGCGGCTCGCCGCGGCGGGCCACATCCTCGGCGCGATCCTGACGATCATCTCGCGCGACTTCACCGTCTTCTTCCTCTCGACCGTCGTCGTCGGGATCGCCAACGGCTTCGTCGAGGCCGCGATCAACCCGCTGATTGCGACGATCTACTCGGAGAACAAGACTGCCAAGCTCACCACGCTGCACGCGTGGTTCCCCGGGGGGATCGTCATCGGCGGCGTGCTGGCGTTCCTGTTCACCCAGCTCGGCTTCGGGTGGCAGGCCAAGACCCTGATGCTGCTCGTGCCGGCCGTCATTTATCTCTGGCTGTTCATGGGGCAGACGTTCCCCGCGACCGAGCGCGCCGCCGCGGGCGTGCCGTTCGGCGATATGTTCAAGGAGATCCTGCGGCCGCTCTTCATCCTGCTCTGGGTCTGCATGTGGCTGACGGCCGCCACCGAGCTCGGCGCGAACAGCTGGATCCCGACGATCTTCAATCGCGTCATGGAGAGCAGCGCCCGCTCGGGAATCCTGCAGGTGGTCTGGATCAACATGGTGATGTACCTGATGCGGCAATTCGGCCACAACGTGTCGCACAAGATCGCGCCAACCGGCCTCATCGCCATCACCGCGGTGTTCGCGTCCTTCGGTCTCTACATGTTCAGTCACGCCTCGAGCGTCGCTGCCGCGTTCGGCTGGGCCGCCGTCTTCGCGGTCGGCATCGCGTTCTGGTGGCCGACGATGCTGGGGATCACGTCGGAGCGGTTCCCGCGCACCGGCGCGCTGGGCCTGGCCGTGATTGGCGCGACCGGCAGCGTCTCGACGGCGCTGGCCGGACCCGTCATGGGCTGGCTGAGCGAACGCTACGGCACCGACCACGTGCTGCCGATCTGGTCCGCGCTGCCGCTCGTCCTGATCGTGATCTTCGGGGCAATCTACCTGTACGATCGCGCGCGCGGCGGGTACAAGGTGGAGCGGCTGGAAGCGCGCGTCTAGCGGCTACGTGTTTTCCACCCGCCGCCTGTAGTCTGAGTTGTGAGTTTTGCGTTTCGGATTGCTCTTCGTGCGACACTCTTGGGCTGATGCAGCCGCGCATCCGCAACCTGGAACACCCACTCACAACTCACAACTCATAACTCACAACTCATAACTCATAACTCACAACTCACAACTCAATAACGGCAACCCACACCTCATGCTCAGGACCCCCGACTTCCCGATCGTCCAGATCTCGCTCGACCTCACCTCCATCGACGAAGCGCTCGAAACAGCAGCCATAGCGGTCGCCGCCGGAGTCGACTGGCTCGAGGCGGGGACGCCGTTGCTGCTGGCCGAAGGGCTGCACGCGGTCGAGAAGCTCCGCGGCCGATTTCCGGATCACCCCATCGTTGCCGATTTGAAGACGATGGACGGCGGGTATCTCGAAGCCGAGATGATGGCGAAGGCCGGGGCGTCCTCGGTCGTCGTCATGGGACGGGCGCACGAAGCGACAATCCGGCGCGTGGTGGACGCGGGCCGGGAGCACGGCATCATGGTGATGGGCGACAACCTCGCCGCCGAGGATCGCGTGGCGAATGCGCGATGGATGGAATCGCTCGGCGTCGATTACGTCATTCACCACATCGGGTACGATGAACGGCGGATGGTCCAGGGCCTGAGCCCGATGGACGAGCTCGACGAGGTCGTGGCGGCCGTGAGCGTGCCGGTCCAGGCCGTCGGCGGGCTGACGATTCCGCAGGCGATTTCGTGCCCTGCCCGCGGCGCGCCGCTGGTGGTGCTCGGTGCACCGCTCGTGATCGACGCCGAGGAGTTCAAGACCGCGTCCACCGACCTGCACACCGTGCTGAGCGAGATCTGCCGGGAGATCAAGAAGACGCCATTTGCGCGACCGGCGCATTGGAAACCGTGATGCACGGGCCGTCTGTCGTTCACGGTTCACGGTTCACGGTTGAGTGACTGACGGTGAACCTTGCACATGAACCGATCGCGCCGTAAGACTGCCGTTTCCAATCTCGCGTGCGCGACCGCGACCGTAAACGGGGAACTGCGAACCTCCGATGCCCACCCAACCTGCTGTCGTTCAATACGCGCTCGAGCCGATGTCGGTCGAGCTTCGCGAGGTGCCACTGCCGTCGATTGGCGATGATGACGTGCTGCTCGCGGTCGGCGCCGTGTCGGTGTGCGGATCCGACGTACACCAGGCGTGGTGCACGCACTCGTGGCCCGTCAACACGCCGGTGACGCTCGGCCATGAGTTCGGCGGCACGATTGCCGCGCTCGGGGCGAACGTCACGGGGTTCCGCGAAGGCGATCGTGTCGTCAGCGAGACGGCGGCCGTGATCTGCGGGCAGTGTGCGATGTGCCGCAGCGGGCGCTACAACCTGTGCCCCACACGCAAGGGCTTCGGGTACGGGATTGACGGCGCCATGGCCGCCTACGTCCGGGTTCCCGCGCGCTGCCTGCACCACGTGCCCGACGCGCTGCCGCTCGACCTGGCGTGTCTCACCGAGCCGCACGCGGTGGCCTACAACGCCATGTGCGTGAACGTGATGATCCGTCCGGGCGATACCGTCATCGTGCTGGGCCCCGGGCCCATCGGCCTGCTGTGCGCGCGCATGGCGGCGCTCTCGGGCGCCAGCCCCCTCATCGTCGTGGGGCTCACGGCGGATCGGGAGCGGCTCGACACGGCGCGTGCGCTTGGCGCGACGCACACGATCGATGCGGCCACCGAGGATCTGGACGAGATCGTGCGCGACCTGGCCCCGCTTGGCGCCGACGTCGTGTGCGACGCGTCCGGCGCCAGCCGCACGCTGCAGGCCGCGCTGCGCCTGGTGCGGCCCGATGGCCAGATCACGAAGGTGGGCTGGTCGCCAGAGCCGCTGGCGGTCGATCTGAACCCGCTCGTGCAGAAGAACGTGCGGCTTCAGGGATCGTTCAGCCACAATTGGCCGATCTGGGAGCGCGTGCTGCACCTGCTGGCGGCCGGCCTGACCGGTGCGGAGAAGATCGTCGGCCTCCGTGCGGGGCTGGAGGACTGGCGTGAGGCCTTCGACGCCATGCACGAAGGACGCGTGATCAAGTCGGTGCTGCTGCCGGCCGGTCGGGCTGAAGCCCCGCCGCTCCACCATCGTGAGGGTTCGAACCATGGTGAGGTTTCGAACGGATCGATCTCCAGCTGAATCGTAGGGGTCGGGCCTCGGCCGGACACGATCCCGAACACAGCTGAATCGGAGCAGCTGAATCGGAGCAGCTGAATCGGAGCAGCGGCCGGGCTTCAGCCCGGCCCGATCCCGATCGCAGCCGAATCGTAGGGGCCGGGCTTCAGCCCGGCCCGATCCCGCGCACATGCCCACGCTGCACTCGAAAGTCGCGATCGTCACCGGATCGACCTCCGGCATCGGGAAGGGGATTGCCACCTACTTCGCCGAGCTGGGCGCCTCGGTCGTCGTGCACGGCACCAACCGCCCGCACGGTGACGCGCTTGCGGCCGACCTTCAGGGCCGTGGGGTGCGCGCGATCTTCGTCGCGGCCAACCTTGCGGACGCTGACGATTGCCAGGCGATCGTGAGCGAAGCCGTGCACGTGTTCGGCCGCGTGGACGTGCTCGTGAACAATGCCGCGGACACGACCCGCGGCACGATCGAGACGGTGCCGATTGCGACGTGGGACCGGATCCTCGACGTGAACCTTCGGGCGCCGTTCATCCTGACGCAGGCCGTGATCCCGCACATGCGCTCGCAGGGCGGCGGGAGCATCGTGAACATCGGGTCGGTGAACGCCTACATCGGCGAGCCGAAGCTGTGTCCGTACTCGGTCTCGAAGGGCGGCCTGATGACGCTGACGAAGAACGCCGCGTCGTACCTGAACCAGTACCGCATCCGGGTGAACCAGCTGAACGTCGGCTGGACGCTCACGGAAGGCGAGCACCGGGTGAAACTGCTCGAAGGCAAGGGCGAGAACTGGATCGAAGACGCCGTTGCCACGCGCCCGTTCGGCCGCCTGCTCTCGCCCCAGGATGTCGCCTATGCCGCGGCGTACTTTGCCTCCGACGAGAGCGCGTGCGTCACGGGCAGCGTGATGGACATGGAGCAATATCCGGTGGGGGCGCCGCCCGACTGGTGACGGACCTCAACTCCCAACTCCCAACATCCAGTTCCCAACGTCGATTTCAGCGACGTTGAGACGCCGGATGCTCCCCTTGGAGGTTGGGAGTGGACGATTCGAGTGAGTGTCAGGATCGATCAGATGTCACAACCCAGGATCTCCGTCTTCCCCAAGTGTTACTTCGACGAGCTCGTGTCCGGCCGCATGAATTACGTGCGCTGGATTCACGATGCCGCGACGCTCGGCGGCGAAGGCCTCGAGCACTACGACGAGTTCTTCCCGAGCTATGCGCCGGCCGACGTCGACCCCGTGCTCGAGGCGATGCGTGAGACGGGGCAGACGAGCTCGATGCTCTGCTTCTCGCCGAACTTCACGAGCCCCGATCGTGAGGAACGCAAGCGGCAGGTCGCGCGGCAGCGCGCCGCCATCGACCTCTCGGTCCGCATCGGTACGCGCTATTGCCGCACGCTGAGCGGAGAGCGCTACCCGCAGGTCAGCCGCGCGGACGGGATCCGGTGGACGGTGGAGTGCATCTCCGAGTCGCTGGACTACGCGGCCGGCCGCGACGTCATCCTCTGTTTCGAGAACCACTACAAGGTTGGCAACTGGCTCTATCCCGAGTTCGCGCAGATGGAGGACGTGTTCCTCGAGATCCTCGAACAGATCGACTCGCCGCACTTCGGCATCCAGTACGATCCCTCCAACGCGGTCGTCGCCGGCTTCGATCCGATTGCCTTCCTCGAAAAGGTGAAGCACCGGGTCGTGACCATGCACGCGTCGGATCGGTACCTGACGCCGGGGACCACCATCGAAGAGATCCGCCTGTCGGACGGCACCGTGGGATATCCCGACAAGCTGCAGCACGGCGAAACCGGCAAGGGCATGAACGACTACGATGCGATCTTCCGTCTTCTCTCGGGCGTCGGGTTCGACGGGTGGATTTCCGTGGAGGACGGGATGAACGGTCTCGACGAGCTCAGGCGTTCGGTGACGTTCCTGAAGGAGATGCGCGCGAAGTACTATTCGCCGCGGCAAGCGGCGTGAACGAGCGGCGACTGACCTCTGCCGGCCGAACCGCATCCGATGTTCCGTGCGTCATAACCCGAAGAGGCCATCGAGGGACGAGCTGTAGCGATTCGTCCCACGCAACGGCTGCCGGTCCCGGGAACGTCAATCCCTTGCACCGCCGGGTTATGGCATCATCGCGCTGAACCTCTGATGTCGCGCCGCGTACTCGTGGAACCGGCAGCCGCCGAGCTGACTCCCCGATGGTGGTGGATCCTGCCGGTCGGGATCACCGCCGGGCTGCTGTCGGGCACCTTTTCGTACTTCATCCAGCGATGGATCAACCCGGCGGTCGTCGAGCGCCCGCTCGGCCAGTACGGCTGGGTGACCGGCTACAACGTGCTGGCGTGGACGACGCTCGCGGCGCTGGTGCCCGCGGCACTGTGGCTGGCGCGAGCGGTTCCGTTCGTCCGCGGGCGCATTCTCGTCGCCGCGATCGTTCACGTCGCCGGGGCGGTCGCCTTCTCGCTCACCCAATGCCTCGTCGCCGGAACCATTCGTTACTGGCTCATGCACGCGAGCGGGCAGGCGGCGCTCACGCCGGACCTCGGGCTCTGGACCAATGCGGTCACGCGCGTCCTGCTCTTCGGCTTCGAGTGGCAGGTGCTGCTGTACGGCGGGATCGTGACCGCAAGTCAGGTGGTCCGGTTGTATCAAGAGCTGCAAGCCCGGCAGCTGCACGAGTCCCGGCTCGAAGCCAGGCTCGTCGAAGCGCGGCTTCAAGCGCTGCAGCGGCAGCTCCAGCCGCACTTCCTGTTCAACACGCTCCACGCGGTCGCCGGGCTGCTGCACCGCGATCCGGACGCGGCCGAAGCCATGATCGTCCGCCTGGGCGACCTGTTGAGGGTGGTGTTCCGCGCGGATCTGCAGCAGGAGGTCCCTCTCGCGCGCGAGTTGACGCTGACCTCCCAGTACATCGAGATCCAGCGCGCACGATTCGGCGAATCGCTGAGGATCGCGATCGACGTTCCGCCGGACGCGCGTGCGATACCGGTCCCCGTCCTGATCCTGCAGCCGCTGGTCGAGAATGCGATCAAGCACGGGTTTGCCGGCAGACCCGACGGCGGCACGATACGGATCTCGGGGCGGCGCGCCGGTAATCGGCTCGAGCTCCGCGTCGTCGACGACGGCCGCGGCGTGGGGCTGGAGGCGGTGCGCGAGCTGAATGAAGGTGTGGGGCTGTCGAACACGCGGGCGCGGCTCGAGCACCTCTATCGCGATCAGTACGCCGTGCACTTCGATGCGCAGCCAGGACGCGGCTTCTCCATCGCGCTGCAGCTGCCGTGGCGTGCCCCGGAAGAGACCGACACGACGATCGAGCGCATCGATATCCCCGCATGATGGGCGCCGACGCCCCTCCACGCTCCCCCTCCTGTCTGCCGCACACGGTGCTCTCATGGCTCGCCGCAATCCTCGGCGGCGGGCTCTTTGTCGGCCTCGTGATGGGATCGTTCTCGTACTTCGTGCAGCGTTCGCTGGAGCCGTCGATCGTCACCCTGCCGATCGGCCAGTTTGGCTGGATTGCGGCGTTCAACGTGCTCGCGTGGACCACCTGGCTCGCGCTCGTGCCGCTGATGCTGTGGCTTGCCCGTCACCTCCGGTTCACGCGCGATCGGATCCTGCAGGCGCTGCTCGGGCACGGCGCAGCCGGCCTGACGATCTCCGCGCTGCACTGCGCGCTGGCCGGGGCGATCATGTACGGGTTGCTGCAGGTGAGCGGGTACGCGGCGCGCGTCGAGCCGCCGCAGGCCCGCCCGACGCTCCTCGGGTCGCTTCAGCGCCAGTTCCTGTTCGCGTACGAATGGGAGGTGCTGCTGTACGCGTCGGTCGTGGCAGCGAGCCACGCCGTACGGCTCCGGAACGAGGTGCGCGCGCGGGAGCTCGGCGAGGCGCGGCTCGAATCGCGCATTGTCGAGGCGCGCCTCGAGGCGCTTCAGCGGCAGCTCCATCCGCACTTTCTGTTCAACACGCTCAACACGGTCGTGGGGTTGCTCCGGCAGGACCCGTCTGGCGCCGAGGCGATGATCGTTCGCCTCGGTGACCTCCTGCGCGTGCTGTTCAGGAGCCGCGCGCACCAGCAGGTCCGTCTTACACGCGAGATCGAACTCACCGAGCAGTATCTCGCGATCCAGCGCATCCGGTTCGGCGGCTCGCTGGTG
>Ga0210115_1000155_pt1 | contig 18128 bp, 17 predicted proteins | sample MayberryNW_TuleB_2_FD_185526 | JGI IMG/M metagenome (GOLD analysis project Ga0210115, IMG submission 185526) | Wetland microbial communities from San Francisco Bay, California, USA, that impact long-term carbon sequestration - MayberryNW_TuleB_D2... | ecosystem: Environmental > Aquatic > Marine... | reverse complement strand
TCGGTGGTGGCGATCGCGCCCCGGACGTCGACCGTCACCGGGGCCGGGCGGTCGCGAGGCAGGGAGCGGGGGCTGAAGCCGCCGCTGAAGGAGATCCGCAGGTTGCCGCTCTGGCTCAGCTCGCCCCTGGCGGCGCCGGCCCCGAGCAGCGCCACGAGCGCGAGCAGGATCGGGATCGTCAGGCGGCGCGACATCGGCCGTCCAGTCTAGGGCGAGCTACTTGGCGAGAACGCTGGACATCGCCTTGAGGCCCGCGTCCATGCCGCGCCAGAAGTTGCCGCCGTGGAAGGGCTCGCCGCGGCCGAAGCGCCACGGGACCGAGCGGCCGAGCATCTTCTTGCCGACCCGCCAGGCCTTCGAGCTGCCGACGCGGTAATCGCCGTTGGCGTCGGGTCGCACCTCGATCGGGTGCGCCGAGTCGCCGGTGAGGCGCAGCGGCACCTGGGCAAAGGTCGCCTTGTCGAACTGCTCCATCACGCACATGCTGACCGGGTCGAAATCAAGCTCGGGCTCCTTGCCGAGCAGCTCGGCGGCGAGGTGGGAGGCGGCGGCATCCGCCTGCAGGAAGGCGAGGAACGCCTGCTTGACAGGGAAGTCACCGGCGTCGCCGACGGCGTAGATCTCGGGGTGGTCGACCAGGCGCCGGCTGCTCAGCTCGGTGGCGAGGAAGCCGCGCTCGTCCGCCTCGAGGCCGGGGAACGGGGTGGAGGCGATGTAGGGCGGGAAGGCGACCAGGAGGTCGTAGCCGAGCTGCTCGCCGTTGGCGTAGGAGACCGTGCCGGGCTCGACCTTCGCCACCGCCCACTCGGTGTGGGCCTCGATCCCGCGTCGCTCGAACTCGCCCGCGGCGACCTCGTGCAGGCGCGGTCCGAAGGCCTGGATGTAGCTGCTCTCGAAGGTCGACCAGACGATCTCGGTGCGCTCGCGGGCACCCTGGCGGCGCAGCCAGGTATCGAGCATGAAGACGATCTCGTAAAGGGGGCCGGCGCACTTGTTGTTCGGGGGGATGACGAAGAGCACGCGCTGAGCTCCGCCGCCGCCCTTGTTGCTGAGCAGCCCCTGGAATCCCGCCCTGAGGCGCAGCATGTCCGCCGGGGTCCAGGGGCTGATGCCGTACTCGCCGAGGCCGGGGATCTCCTCGGCGCGCATCTCAGCGCCGGTGGCGACGACGAGGAAGTCATAGGAGAGCGAGCGGCCGTCGAGCTCGACCCTGCGCGCGTCGGGGTCGATCCCGTGCGCCCGCGCCTGCACCAGCTCGATCCCCTTGCGCGCCGCCGGCCTGGCCAGCGGCACCTTGAGCTTCTCCGGGTCCATCCCGAAGGGGACGTAGATCGAGTTCGGCTTGAAGAGGAAGTGATCGCTGTCGGAGACGAGCGTGATCTTGGCCCGCTCGCCGGCGAGCAGCCGCAGATTGAAGGCCGCCTCCAGGCCGCCGAATCCACCGCCGAGAACGACCACGTGTCCAGCGCTCATACAGGCAAAGTCGCAGCCGCCGCCGCCACACACATCCGCCCGATCCCGTGCATCGGCTGCGGCATTGCACGGATGCACAGGGGCGCCCTAGTCTGCTCAGGCGTATGGACGCGGGCGAGCGCTGGATCGACCTCTCCCCCGGTGACGAGTTCGCCGGCTACCGGATCGAGCGCGCGCTCGGGCGCGGCGGCATGGGTGTCCTCTACCTGGCGGTCGAGCCCGGCTTGGAGCGGCATGTAGCGCTGAAGCTGATCGCACCCGAGGCTGCCGCAGACGAGGTCTTCGCCCGCCGCTTCGCCGAGGAGTCGCGAATCGCTGCCTCGATCGAGCATCCGAACGTGGTGCCGATCTACGCCGCGGGCGAAGAGGACGGCATTCCCTTCATCGCGATGCGCTACGTCGCCGGCTCGGACCTCGGCCGGCGCCTGGCGCGAGAGGGGCGTCTCGACACGGCGACCGCGACGGGGTTGATCGCCCAGGTCGGCAACGGACTCGACGCGATTCACGCCGCCGGCCTGATCCACCGCGATGTCAAGCCGGCCAACGTCCTGCTCAGCGGAGTGGGGGGTGAGGACCACGCTTACATCACCGACTTCGGCGTCGCCCGCAACGTCGCCACCGAGTCCGGCCTGACCCAGACCGGGCGTTTCGTCGGCACGCTCGACTACGTCGCGCCGGAGCAGATCTCGGGCGCCGATATCGACGCCCGCGCCGATGTCTACGCGCTCGGCTGCCTGCTGTTCAAGCTGTTGACGGGCGAGATCCCCTATCCGCGCGACGGCGAGGCGGCCCGCCTCTACGCCCACCTCAACGACCCACCGCCGGCGCCCTCGCTGCGGGCGACGGCGGTGCCGATGGCGCTTGACGATGTCGTGATCCGGGCGATGTCTAAGCAGCCCGAGGACCGCTTCCCCTCGGCCGGCGATCTCGGCCGGGCGGCGGTGGCGGCGCTGAGCGGGTCCCGCCCGGAGCTACCCGAGCGCACCGTCGCCACCGGGGCGGCAGCGACCCGTACCAGGGAGACGCTCGCGCCGGATGCCGGCGGCCGGGAGGACGACGACACCAAGCCGACGCGGCAGGTCGAGGCAACCGCCGCCACGCGGCAGCTCGGCGAGGGCGACAGCTCCGGGCGCCCGCAGCGCCGGCGCGGTGCCCTGATCGCCACCGGCACCCTCGCCCTGGCCGCGGGGATCGCGGCGGCGGCGGCGATTATCTTCGGTGGCGGCGACGGGGGCTCGGGTGCCGGCGCCACGGCGGTCGCGACGAAGGCGAAGAGCGCGAACGCGGCGTCTGGGTCCGCGCAGGCCGACACCGCTCCCGAAGCTCTCACTCGCACGCAACTGATCGCCAAAGGGGATGCGATCTGCGAAGACAGCCGCGAAACCTACAGGGGCGTCTTCGACCCCCAGAAGGAGGAATCGCCCGATGTCGCCTACTCGCAGATCCTGGTCGGGATTTCGACTCGCGCGGTCGGCAGGATGCGCGCGCTGAAGCCGCCGGCCGGTCTCGAGCGGGAGTACGACGAATACCTCCGTGCACAAGAACGGGTCAAGCGCTACGACCAGGATGCGCTCGCGGCGGCAAAGGCCGGCGACGCGGCGGCTTACCTGAAGGCGCGCGAACGGCGCGACGCCGAGGCGCGCGAACGCTACGACCTGGCGCGCGAGATCGGCTTCGAAGTCTGCAGCGCAAATCCCAGCTGAGGAAAGGAGCAGCGTTGAAGTCCCACACCGCCTACATGACGTTCGAGACGGCCGAGCGGCGCGAGCTGATCCGGATCACCGAGGAGGTGCAGGCGGCGGTAGACGAGGCCGGCATCGCGGAGGGCATGGTGCTGGTCTCGGCGATGCACATCACCGCGGCCGTCTGGGTCAACGACGACGAGCCGGGCTTGCACGAGGACGTGCTCGAGTGGCTAGACAAAGTCGCGCCACCGAGCTGGAGGCCGGCTGCCAACGAGGTCGCCGAGGAGCTATTGCCCGAGGGCGGCGATTACCGCCACCACCGCGGCGGAGAGGACAACGGCGACGCCCACCTGAAGAACCTGCTCGTCCACCACCAGGTAATCGTCCCCGTAACCGTCGGCCGCCTCGACCTCGGCCCCTGGCAGCAGGTCTTCTACTGCGAGTTCGACGGCCGCCGCCCCAAGCGGCTGGTGATCAAGGCGATGGGGGAGTAGGGCCGCCGCCCTTATCTCTGCTGCTCCCCGCCCGGGCGACCTGTTCGGCGCGGTGGCGGACCTCTTGGACCGCCTCGCGAGTGGTGGCGAGGGCCTCTGCGGTTACGGCCGTTACACCCTCGCTTGGCTTGCCGCCGACGATGTCGCGGAAGGCGTTCTTGAAGCGCTCGGTGTGGCGGTCGGGCTTGAAGCGCTCTTCCGCTTTCGTCTGCTTGGCTGGATTGCCCTCGCCGTAGCGGCGGCGCGCCCAGGGCGAGCCGGGCTTGCCGACGCGGGCGGCACCGTAGATCGCGATTGGGAATATGAAGAAGCCGACCGCGCCGTGCAGGACACGCTGCTTGGCGAAGCAGATCGCGACGAGGACGAAGACGAGGATGGCGCCGACGATGCTGATGATCGTCGCCTCGATCGAGTCGGTGTTGAAGCTGAAGGGGCTGAAGCCGAGCAGGATCAGCATCATCCCGGCGGCGGCGATTACGGTCGCGTCGATCGAGGCGCGGCCCTCCTCGGCCCAGTAAACGTCGTCGAGGTAGACCCAAAGCGCGAACTCGTCGATCGTCAACCCGGCGCCGACGCCGAAGAAGAAGGCGCAGACCTCGGCGTAGGGAGAGTCGCCGAGCGCGGAGATGCCAAGCGTGCCGGCGATCATCATCGTGACGATGCCGAAGACCAGGTGGTGCAGGTGCAGGCCGCCGTCGCTGACCACGCTGCCGGGCCACCAGGGCACGCGCGGGCTGCGCATCAGCCGCGTGCTCATGCGGATGAAGGCGAAGGAGAGGATGAAGCCGACGAGAACAAGGAAGAGGCCCTGTTTTTCGTCGGCGAGGATCTGGTCGTTCCAGAATTCACTGAAGATCGAGGCGGCGATCATCTGGATGGGGCCGAGTGTAGTCGGGGGGCGGCACCATCCTCGCCGGCGATCAGGTCGAGCGTCAGCAGCACCGCGGCGACGGCGTAGAACGGCGTCAGCACGATGTTGGACGCCGTATCGGTCAGCCACGCGGCGATCAACGAATCGCCGAGCAGGGTATGGGCGACGCCGGTGGCGACGCCGGTGATCGCATCGCTGGCGATCTCGATCGGAACCAAGACGGCGAGGACCAGCCAGAAGTGGCCGCGCACGAGCCGGTAGCTACGGGCGAAGGCGCTGCGCCAGCCATGGTGTTCGATCTCGGCTACCGGCGCGGCGAGGCCGAGGTAGACGAAGGCCAGCAATCCCGGTATGACAAACGCGATGAAGCCGACCGCGACCAGCACGCCGAAGACCAGATCGACCGCGATCAAGGTCCGGTAGCGGACCATCTTGGCGACCCCGAGCAAGGTGGGGGGGCTTCCGTCCTCGCCGAGTGGGTGCGTTAGCGCGATCGCTACCGCGCCGGTGTAGAAGATCTCGCCGAGCAGTCCGGCGCCGACCAGCAGCAGCGCCGCCAGCAGCACCGCGGCGATCTGGAAGCCGCTACTCAGGGTCAGCTCGGTCGCCTCGACATGCACCGGGATCGCGTGCACCAGGCCGAGTGGGACGAAGACGAAGAAGGCCAGCGGTATCAGCACCCGTGCCCAAGCGAAATACGTGCGCCAGATCCGCCGGTAGAGGGATCCGACGGTCATCCGTGCGCCGAGACTGTAGTTACCCGCCATATGGACGGGTTACTGCATTCTCGATTCATCGCCGTCGCCGCGGGGGGCGCCGGCCACGCTGCTCGAGCTTCGAGCGGGAGGACTGAGAGGCCGGTACTTGCTTCAACTCGCGTAGCTCGGGGATGAGCAGTTCTTCCGCGCACCGGCGGTGCCAGTGGTGGTGTTCGGTGCCGCCCAGTCGGAGCACGTACTGGACCACGGTGTGCTCGGTCCCGATCGGGATATCGCCGTGGCAGCCCGGGCAGCGGTAGAGTTTCTGTCCGAAGCTGCGGATCAGCCAGACCTCGTTGCCTTCTTCGTCGTAGCCGCGCAGGCTCCAGCGCTTGCTGGGCCCGGTCATCGCCTCGAGAGCCAGGCGAAGCCGGCGGCCATCGCCAGGTTGGCGACCCCGGCGAGGCGGAGGCCGAGCTTGGCGCCGGGCCGGCTCACCGCCGGCGACTCCGACCAGAGCGCGTCGGTCGCGATCTCGGTGCCGCGCAGCCAGGCCAATGCCCACCAGTCGCGCTGCTCGCCCCGGGTTGCGGCGAGCGCGTGGGCGGCGGCGAAGGTGAGCCAGATCGGCCCGCAGCGGCGGAAGAGGTGGGCCGCGTCGGGCGAGGGCTCATCGTGCCCGAGCACGCGCAGGGTCGCCTCCGGAGCGGCGATCGCCGCCGACCCGAGGATCAGGTCGAAGCCGATCATGTTGCGGTTGGTCAGCCGAAGTGCCTGCTCAAAAGTCATTTTCAGCTCCCTATCCAACCAGATCGGAAGGGAAAGCACCTGGTCCGGCGAAAGGGACCGCCGTGACCAAGACCGCAACGAAATCACCTCAGCTCAAAAGCCTTTCCGACTACATCCAGGAGCGCTTCGACGAGTTCTCGCGCTCGCAGAAAGACGTCGCCCGCTACATCGTCGATCACCTCGACGAGGCAGCCTTCCTCACCGCCGAGGAGCTGGCCAGGAGAGCGAGCACCTCCTCATCGACGGTGGTGCGCTTCTCCCAGGCCCTCGGCTTCGAGGGCTATCCCGAGCTCCAGCAGGCGGCGATCGAGGAGTACCGCAACGCCACGGTCTCGGGCAGCGCCCCGACGGCCGGCGGCGCCGCGCTCTTCTCCTTCGACCACTCCGAGCTCGAGGGCTCGCTCAGCGCCGACTACTCGAACCTGGAGGAAACGGCGCGCAACCTGACCCGCGAGCAGATCGAAGCCGCCGTGGCCGCGTTGGCCGAGTCGCAGCGCGTGGTGATCGTCGGCGTCGACCAGATGGCCTTCTTCGCCAGCTACTTCCGTCACATGCTCAGCCTGCTCGACATCCGGGCCGAAATCGTCGCCAGCACCGGCGGCGAGTCGCTGCAGCGGCTTGGCCGGATCGACGAGGAGACCCTGGTGATCGTGCTCTCCTGCGGTCGCGCCCACCCGCTGCTGCTGCGGGCGATGAAGCTGGCCCTGCACCGCCAGGCACGGACGCTGGCGATCTCCGATGCCTCGATGTCCGAGGTCGGCGAGCACGCCGAGCAGACTCTCTACTTTTCCTCCAACAGCCCCTCCTTCGCCCGCTCCAATACGGCGTTGATGGCGCTCGTGCAGGGGCTGGCGCACGGCCTCTACGCGCGCGACGAAGCCGCGCACAAAGACCGGATTCGGGCGTACAAACTGAAGTAGTCCCCGCCCGCGGGTCCTGTCGGAAGGGAGACGGTGTTAGCGGCCTCGCCCGGCCGAACACCGCCTCCCTTCCGCCACCCGCGGGAGGGGCGTCGTCAGTCCACGTAATATCCGGTCTTGATGGTTGAGAGAGCTACTTTCAGAGTCAAGACCGGCCTCGCCGAGATGCTCAAGGGCGGGGTGATCATGGATGTGGTCACGCCCGAGCAGGCGGGGATCGCGGAGGCGGCAGGCGCCTGCGCTGTGATGGCGTTGGAGCGGGTGCCAGCCGACATCAGGCGCGACGGCGGCGTGGCCCGGATGTCGGACCCGGCGATGATCAAGGGCATTCGGCAGGCGGTGACGATCCCGGTGATGGCAAAGGCGCGGATCGGCCACTTCGCCGAGGCCCAGGTGCTGCAGGCGCTCGAGGTCGACTACATCGACGAGTCCGAGGTGTTGACCCCGGCCGACGAGCGCAACCACATCGACAAGCTCGCCTTCGAGGTGCCCTTCGTCTGCGGCGCGACCAACCTCGGCGAGGCGCTGCGGCGGATCGGCGAGGGAGCGGCGATGATCCGCTCAAAGGGCGAGGCCGGCACCGGCAACGTGGTCGAGGCGGTCCGCCACATGCGCGAGATCGTCAGCGGGATCAAGCGACTGGCCCAGCTTGGCGCGGAGGAGCTCGCCGGCGCCGCCAAGGAACACCAAGCTCCGCCTGAAGTCGTGCAGGAGGTTGCCGCCCAGGGGCGCCTGCCCGTCCCGCTGTTCTGCGCCGGCGGAATCGCGACGCCGGCCGATGCGGCGCTGATGATGCAGCTCGGCGCCGAGGGCAACTTCGTCGGCTCGGGCATCTTCAAGAGCGCCGATCCGGAGCGCCGGGCGCGGGCGATCGTCGAGGCGACGACGCATTTCAACGACCCCGAGCGGGTCGCGGCGGCGTCGATTGGGCTCGGCGAGCCGATGGCCGGCCTCGAGATCGCGCCGCTGGCCGCTGCCGATGCGCTTTTGCAGGACCGCGGTGCCTGAGGGACGTTGCCGAGGCATGCTGATCGGGATCCTGGCCATCCAAGGAGGGTTCGAGGCGCACTCGGAGATGTTCCGTAGGCTGGGAGCTGAAGTGCGGGAGGTGCGGACGCCGGGGGAGATGGAGGGCTTGGAAGGACTGGTCATCCCCGGCGGCGAGAGCACGACGATCGTCAGGGGAATCGAGTCGGCTGGGCTGGCCGAGCCGATTCGCGCGCACCACGCCGAGGGGCGGCCGGTGTTCGGCACCTGCGCCGGGCTGATCGTCTGCGACGACGCGCACCTCGGTCTGCTCGACGCGACGGCGCGGCGCAATGCCTTCGGCCGCCAGCTGCAGAGCTTCGAGGCCGACCTGGAGATCGAGGGAATCGGCTCCGAGCCGTTGCGAGCGGTTTTCATCCGTGCCCCCTGGGTCGAGCGTCACGGCCCCGGGGTCGAGGTGCTCGCCTCCTACGACGGTCACCCTGTGGTCGTGCGCGACGGCAGCGTGCTCGCCTGCGCCTTCCACCCGGAGCTGACTGACGATTCGAGGCTGCACGCGTTGTTCATGGCAATGACTACCGGCGCCCGCGAGCGCCAGGAGGCGGGGACGTGAGAGATCCAAGGGCGGAACGGCTGGCGAAGATCCTGGTCGGCTACTCGACCGAGGTCAAGGAGGGCGAGGTCGTCTCGATCGATGGCGAGAGCGCTGCGGCGCCGTTGCTGCTCGCGGTCTACGAGGAGGTGCTGAAGGCCGGCGCCCACCCGATCATGAACGTCTCGCTCGAGGGCCAGGGAGCGCTCTACTACAAGCACGCGGACGACGCCCAGCTCGACTGGATCGCGCCGACCTCGGAATGGCTGCTCGACAACGTCGACGTGCGGATCGCGGTCGGCGCCAGCACCAACACGCGCGAGCTGTCCGGGGTGCCGCCGCAGCGCCAGACGCGGCGCCAGCAGGCGACCGGCGAGCTGCTCGGCCGGGCGATGGAGCGCAGCGCCCGCGGCGAGTTCCGCTGGTGCTACACGCTGTTCCCGACCAACGCCTACGCCGCCGAGGCGGAGATGAGCCTGGCCGACTACGAGGACTTCTACTACGGCGCCTGCCTCGCCGACGACGAGGACCCGCTGACCGCGTGGCAGCGCGCCTCGGAGGAGACCAAGCGCCTCGCCGAGTGGATCGAGGGACACGAGGAGGTGCGGGTGACGGCACCCGGCACCGAGATCAAGCTCGGCATCGCCGGACGCAAGTTCATCCCCTGCGACGGCCGCCACAACATGCCCGACGGCGAGTTCTTCACCGGCCCGGTCGAGGACTCGGTCGAGGGCGAGGTCAGCTTCCACCTGCCGGCGACGATCGGCGGCCGCGAGGTCGCCGGCGTGCGCCTGCGCTTCGAGGCCGGCAGGGTCGTCGACGCCAGCGCCGAGCGCGGCGAGGAGTTCCTGGTCGAGCTGCTCGACACCGACGACGGCGCCCGCCGCCTCGGCGAGCTCGGCATCGGCACCAACTACGCGATCGACCGCGGCACCCGCGAGGTCCTGCTGGACGAGAAGCTCGGCGGCACCGTCCACATGGCGGTGGGCAGGAGCTACCCCGAGTCCGGTGGCGTCAACGAGTCAGCGGTTCACACCGACCTGGTCTGCGACCTCCGCCTGGGCGGCAAGCTGGAGGTGGACGGCGAGGTGATGCAGGAAGACGGCAAGTTCGTCATTTGAACCGTGAGACACTCGTCTGTCTATAAATAGTCATCGGTCCTTCTTCAAAGCTCAACATTGACACCGGAAACCTCGGTTAGATTGCGACGTACCGAGTTCATCCAAGCTCAGTTTTCCAACGGGGCAGGGGAGGTTGTCGATGGGGAGAGGCGATGCAGTCGGAGGGCGCACCCGATGGGTGATTGCGTTTGCGATCCTTCTGGCGATCAGTGCAGCGGTCCCTGTTCTTGCGGCTGAATCCCCGACGCCGGAGGCGTTGCAGGCGCCCGCGGCGGCGAATAACCCCCGCCACTCGCGGTCAACGTGATGAACGGCAACCTCGTCTACCGCGAGCGCGACATCGACGTCGGGGGCCCGGCCGTCGACCTCGAGGTCGAACGCTTCTACAACTCCCAACTGCCGAGTGAGGAGAACACCGAGTGGGGCGACGGCTGGACGTTGGCGGAGACTCCTGACCTGGAGCCGGCCGATCCGGCCGATGAAGCCGAACTCATCGATGCAACCGGTGCGATTGAGGAGGGAGTCGGGCTACCGACCCAAGCAGGCGAGACCAAATTCGACCCCGAGCTGCAGGCGACCCTGACCAAGAAGGAAAGCGGCGGCTACGAGCTCACCGATGAGACCGGCGAATCGGCGACCTCGGTCGCATTCGACGAAACCGGTCAGGCCGAGGCGCGCCTGACCGAAGGCGCCGCCAAGGTCGATTACAGCTACGAAGGCGGCGATCTGGCCGAGATCGCGGTCGAGGACCCCGGCAGCGCCGGCAACCCGACCGAACCGCCAGAAGAAGAACCCGAAGAAGAAGCGAGCGAAACGCCCATCTACTCGTCCTCCTTCGGCTCGAACGGATCGGGTGACGGCCAGCTCAAATCCCCTGCCGATGTCGCCGTCGACCCCCAGGGCGACCTCTGGGTCGTCGACAAGTCCAACAATCGCATCCAGAAGTTCGGCCCCGAGGGCCAGTTTCTGGCCAAGTTCGGCTCCTACGGCTCCGCTGACGGCCAGTTCAGCCGTCCGACTTCGATCGCGATCGCCGCAAACGGCGACCTGCTGGTAACCGACGCCGGCAACGCCCGCGTTCAGCGCTTCAGCTCTTCCGGCGCCTTCATCTCGAAGTTCGGCTCGGCGGGGAGCGGCAACGGCCAGTTCACGAGCCAGGGACCCGAAGGCATCGCGATCGGCGCCGAAGGCGAGATCTATGTCTCCGACACCTATGCGGGCCGCGTGCAGAAGTTCAGCTCCACCGGCGAATTCATCGAATCGATCGGCTCCAAAGGCTCGGGCGAAGGCCAGATCGGCGAACCGACCGGAATCGACCTCGACGCAGGCGGCAACCTCTGGGTCGCCGACTGGCAGAACAACCGGGTCGAGGTCTTCGACGAAGGAGGCGCCTTCCTGGACCAGTTCGGTTCCCAGGGCACCGGCGACGGTCAGTTCAACCGCCCCGACGCGCTCGACATCGACGAGGGAGGCAACGTCTGGGTCGGCGACCAGAGCAACGGCCGCATCCAGCGCTTCGACCTCGCCGCCCAGTACGTCGACCAGTTCGGCACCCAGGGCTCCGGCGAAGGCCAGTTCAGCTTCTCCTACCCGATGGGCCTCACCGCCTCCGACGGCCACATCTGGGTCGCCGACGTCAACAACCACCGCATCCAGGAGTGGGTGATGCCCGGCGCGAAGGAGCTGTTTACGGCCCATGCCGAGACGCTCGGCTCAACCGGGGCGGGGGAAGGCGAATTCGAGGCTCCCGCCGACGTCGCGATCGACGACGAAGGCGGCCTCTGGGTCGCCGACCGCGGCAACGATCGCATCCAGCACTTCGACGCCGCAGGCGGCTTCGTCTCCCAGTTTGGCTCCTATGGATCCGGGGACGGACAGCTGAACGCCCCTTCGGGTCTGGATGTGGATCCCGAGGGCAACATCTGGGTTGCCGATACCGGCAACGACCGCGTCCAGGAGTTCACCCCCGCGGGCGAATTCCTCCTCAAGTTCGGCACCACCGGCTCGGGTAACGGACAGCTCGATGAACCTGTCGGCATCGCCTTCACCCCGGAACTGTTCTCGGGGGCGCTCTTCGTCGCCGATCGGGGCAACCACCGGGTGCAGCTTTTCACCAAAGGAGGGGAATATTGGGCTCAGAGGGGCTCCTACGGCACCGGTCCGGAACAGATGATCGAACCGAGCGGTGTCGCCATCGGCAGCCCCTCAGGGGGAGCGATCTTCACGATCCTGGTCGCCGACAGCGGCAACCACCGGGTGCAGCGCTGGGGGGCCAACGGCGCCTTGCTCAACTACTTCGGCACCCTCGGCGCCAGCAAAGGGCAGCTCAACCGCCCCGAGGCGGTCGAGGTCGACGAGCAGGGCAACGTTTGGGTCGGTGACCGGGTGAACGACCGCGTGGAGGTCTTCGACGAAGAAGGCAAGAGCCTCGGCGAATTCGGCTCACCGGGGACGGGGGAGGGGCAGTTCGAGCTCACCTACCCGATTGGCATCGCCGCCGCAAACGGCGAAGTCTGGGTCACCGATTCCGGCAACGACCGCCTGCAACGCTGGCAGGGCTTCCTCTACAGCCCCAAAGCCTTCGAAGCACCGGTGCCCGAGGACGATCCGATGGTGGAAGTCGAAACTCCTGGCGGCCTCGTCAGCACGGTCGAAGGCGAGGAGGCCGGTGTTCACGAATACGCCCACGAAGGCGAGTTGCTCGTCTCACACGACGGGCCAGCGGGAGAAACCGCCTACGAGTACGACGGAGCCGGCCGGCTGAGCAAAGTGACGCTGCCCAACGGCACCTGGGGTTCGGTCGTCTACTTCGCCGACGGCCGGGTCAAATCGGTGACCGTCGACCCGGTCGGCGAAGAACCGGCCAAGACCACCCACTTCACCTACAAAGACGACGGCCCGCGTCGCACCACGGTCGAGCCTGAAGACGCCCCTCACGTCACCTACGACATCGGCGAGGACGGCTCGGTGCTCAAGTGGTGGAACACGCAGGAACCGCCCGAACTCGACCTTGGCGGAACCCTCTACGACAACCGCGAAGAGGACGGCGCTCTGTGGTCGGGTGACCACAAACTCAGCGCCGAAGCCCTCTCCGAAGAGGGAATCGCATCGATCGAAGTCATTCTCGACGGCGACGCGCTTGTCGATGAGATGACCTGCGAACAGGATCTCGAAGTCGAAGGCAAAGAGTGCACGAAAGTGATCAATGAGTGGGTGGCCAGCACCGATCAGAACGCCCCAGGTCATCTGCAGCTGGAAGTGATCGCCACCGACAGCATCGGCGGCACGAGCTCCGAGCGCTTCTGGGTCGACATTCCCGAGCCCCCGCCCCCACCGGCACCGGGCACCCCGATTCCGCCCAGGTTCGCCGAGATAGCCAAGTTCCGTGAGGAATACGGCCTGGAGATCGTCTTCCCGGTAGCCAACGAGATCGAGTTGAACGAAAGGATCTTCGACCTGATCAAAGCCTGGAACGAGCCAAATACGCCTGCCGGCCAGGTGGCACGGGCCTCATGGGCTCGATGGGGGGTGCCGCTCAGACCCGAGGACGTCGCGGAGCTGGAATATCGGGAATGGCTCTACGACGTCAACGCGGAAAAGATCGACCAGTGGGTCGAAGCGACCAGCCCGAGCAGCTATGCGGGGTACTACCTGGATCACGCCGCCGGTGGGATCATGCACATCGGCTTCCTCGGCAATCAAACCGAACAGCTCGCAAATCTGGAGACCTCCCTGTCCCTGGTTGGGGGAAGCAGACTGAGCGTCTACCCGAGTCCCCCGACGGTCCCATACGTCTCTGTGCGGGCGACGACGCAGTCGGTATTGGACGCGATCGAATCGAACTCCACCCTCGCGGACCTGATCGTCAGCGTGGAGGACGACGAAGCCGGGAAGGCCACCCGCATTGGCACGCCCAACGTCACCCAGGTCGAAGGCATCCTGGACCAGATGCTGGGGGCCAACGCGCCGGTCACGGTCGAGTACGAAGCGGGTGGCGGAGCACTGCTGGACGGGCGCTACCGTAACGAGGGCAGGATGCGGGCCGGCGACTACATCAACGGTGATTTCCAACTTACGTTCGGAGGGCCCAATCTAGGACCCGCTGCCTGTACCGCAGGATTCGGAGCCGAGGACAGGCGTCCCAGCTCCAACGGCGACGTAATCGTGCGACTATTCCTTCTCACCGCTGGCCATTGCTACAAAGAAATCGGCCAGGAAGTATGGCGCAACAAGTACGACGGAGACTATGAGTTCCCGTTCGCGGACGCGGGAAAGAGTGAAGTCGGCCGGCTTAGGCGCAACGCCCTCCAATACGCCGAACCCGGAGGCGTGCGCACCGACGGGGCGGCGATCCGGATCAAGCAAGGTGGCGTCGTGCCTCAAGCCATATGGGGGTGGGACGGGTATGCACTGCCAACGAAACCGGCGGGGAAGGCTAGAAAGGGCAACGTCGTCTGCTATTCCGGGGCTATATCGAAGAACGTTTCCTGTGGCAAGATCGTCGCGCGCTCACTGAACTGGCATCCCGACGGCGCACCGTTTGGCCTCGCCGGCTACTGGGTCAGGTTCCCCGAGGGCGGGCGCCCGGTGAAGGGAGACAGCGGTTCGCCGGTGTGGAATCTCCGCACCGGTGCGTCAATCGGTCTGGTTTCCGCAAGACGGCCTGAGGGCTCCTTCGACGAAACTCTCGTGGCACCACTGCTGCATCCACCGAACATGGAGTTGTGGCAGGTCCCGGGAATCCTTCATCATCTGGGCATGGAGCCGCTTGGACTGAAGCTCGGCGGGTGAGGTCGATGGCTTCCCGGATCAGAAAGGCGATAGGCGCCCTGGTGATCGCGGCGCTCTTGGCCGCGACTCTGGCCGGAGCCGGCTGCGGTGGCAACGACGACGGGTCCTCGCGCGCGGTCGAATGGGCGGTCGAGCGCCAGCTGGGTCCTAAGCGGGTGCGTCTTTCCGCTGTGATCGACTTCTGCTTCGAGCCACCGCAGCTCGAACAGCCACTCATCGAGTACGCGGGCCACCGCGTCTACATCGAACTTCGCCACACTCCGGAAGACCTAGAAGGCGAACACGGTGGCTGCCTCCTCGGACTCCTGATGCTCCACAAGACGATCACCCTGGAGCGCGACCTGGACGAACTCGTCCTCTTCGACGCGAGTACCGACCCGCCCGAGAAGCGCTGGCCACGAAAGCCTTTGCCGCATGAGGAGTAACTGAAGTTCGGCAGGTGAGACCGATGGCTTTCCGAATCAGACAGGCGATGGGCGCCCTCGTGATCGTAGCGTTCTTTGCCACTACCCTGTTCGGAGTCGGCTGCGGGGGAGGCGACGACGGCGGATCCGAGCGCGCAGTCGAGTGGCAGTTTGACCGCCAGGTGAGTCCCAGGCGGGTCCGTCTCTCCGCTGTGACCAAGAGTTGCGCAGAACCATCGCCGCCCCTCGAACGACCCGTGGTCGAGTATTCGGGGAGCCACGTCTTCATCGAACTCCGAACCGCGCCCGAACGGCTGTCGGAGGGCCAGAATGGCTGTTTCCTGTCGCTCTTTGTTGCCTACAAGACGATCACCCTGGAGCGAGGCCTGGACGAACTCGTCCTCTTCGACACTAGCGCCGATCCGCCCGAGCAGCGTTGGCCACAAGGAAAGTGATCGCTCCGCCTCGGTACATGGCACCACTTAGTCTTCAAGACTGGCGAGTAGCGGTCAGTAAATCCCAAGGTGGGATTACCAGTCGTGTCATTTCGTTCAAGGAGTCATTCAGCGCTAGGAGGGAGATAAGGAGATGGACGTAGGCAGGCTCAGTAACGGCGAAAAGATCGCGAGCAGTTCGGCAATCCTGCTCTTCATCTTGATGTTCTGCCACTGGTTTGGCGTCAAGGCCGTCAACACCTCCAACCTACTATTTGCTGTTCAAGCTGTCGGGCCGGAGAAAAGCGCCTGGGAGGCGCTCGACTACATCCCGATCGTTCTCGTGGTCACGATCGTCAGCACGCTCGCCGTGGCGACTCTGCGCCTTACGAGCGTCCGTAAGCCGCCTCTCCCGATCAACGCATTGGTCGCAGTCCTTGGCCTCGTCTCGGTGCTCCTAATCCTCTTCCGGATCGTCAACCCACCGGTCTTCCTCGTCGAAGAAGCCGTCACGTTCGAAGGCACAGTCCAATGCCCGATCTTTCTCGCACTGGCGGCCGCATGCGGTAATGCCTATGGCGGGTTCCGGGCGATGCGAGAAGAAGGCGTATCTCTTGGCAATCTACGGGCGCATCGGCATTGAGACCGAGGAAGCTGAAACGAATAGGGCCGATGTTGACTGCGGTGGTAACTATCGTTCTAACTGCTGGGGCCTGTGACGCGTCGAGCTGCTTCAACTGAAGCTCGGCGGGTGAGACCGATGGCTTTCCGAATCAGACAGGCGATGGGCACCCTGGCGATCGTGGCGTTCTTGGCGACCCTGGCCGGAGTCGGCTGCGGCGGCGGCGACAACGGGTCCGAGCGGGCGGTCGAGTGGGCTGCCGAACGCGCCATCGGTGCTAAATCAATCCGTCTTGTTGCCACGGTTGGGGTCTGTTTTGCGCCGGTGCAACTCGAACAACCGATCATCGAGTACGAGGATGATCGCGTCTATATCGAACTCCGTCACACTCCGGAGGACGACAAGGGCATTTGCCTCCTCTCGCTCTTGACTCTCCATAAGACGGTCACCTTTGAGCGAGACCTGGACGAACTCGTCCTCTTCGACGCGAGTACCGACCCGCCCGAGAAGCGCTGGCCACGAAAGCATCCTTAGCCACAAGAAAGGCAATCGGTCCCCTTGGCCCTAGGAATGGAGATAACGGATGGGTCTAGCCCGAATCTTGCAGCAGGCCCCGAGGAGTAGGGCAGGAAGCCGACCAGTGACATAACAGTCACGGTGTTGGGTGGTCGAGATCGCGTATCGCTGTAAAGCCCGCGAGACGACAGGGTCGAGGACCGGGTGCGAGCAGGCTTCGCGGGGCGCCGGAAGCTGTCGAGGTTGGGTGGAGGCCGAGCGGCGCGTCAGCCCGCCGCTGCGGGCAGTGCTCTGAGCTTTGCGAAGGCGGCCACGAGCTCTGCCGCCCAGGGCCACCCTGCCTGCAGTCGCAGCTTCGCGCGCCGCCCGGAGAAGGCGAGGCGGGCGGCGAGGTGAAGGAGACGATGGCGGAGGCGCTTGGGCCGGGCGCGGGCGAGCTCGCCCTCCAGCAGCAGCGCCTTTGTCCAGGCGAGAAGGTCGTGGGCGATCAGGATCAGCTCGAGCCAGACGGCGTTCATCGCGAAGGCGCGGAAGGGAAGCTTCTCCAGGCCGGTGTCCTTGTCGTCGGCGATCTCGTTCTCGGCTCGTGCACGGGCCCGGTGGCGGCACTCGATCGTGGCGATGTCGGCTCCCTCTTGGTCTGTGAGGATCGCCTGGAAGCGGTGGCCGTCGTGGTCGGTGAAGGAGAGCTGGGCACCGGGATGGGGACGCTCGCGTCGCACGAGCAGCCGCGAACCCTCCGGCCAGGCGGATAGGTCGATCAGGTCGGTGGCCTCGGCGACCTCACCGTTCTCTCGCGCAGAGCCGTCCTGCTCTTGCGCCGCAACCCAGCGTCCAGCGGGAATCCGGGCGATCGCCTCGCGCACCGGCTCGGTCAGGTCAAAGCCGACTGAGTAGCGGATGCCGCCCTCGCGCGCCCACTCGAGAAGCTCGTGGACGGCGCCGGCGGAGTCGGTCCGCAGCAGGACCTCGATGCCCTCGATTCGCTCAGTGGGGATCTGCTCGAGCGCCGCCTCTGCGACCGCGATCTGATCGGCGGCGGTGTTGGCGCCGGCGTTGCCGGGGCGAAGCAGCCCTGCGGCGGCCTCGGAGGTCTCCTCGAAGTAGGCGAGCATCGGGTGGAAGCCGAAGCCGCCCTTGAAATTGCCCGCTGCGCCCTCCTTCTCGGAGTGGGCGCCCAGAAGCGTTGCGTCGAGGTCGATCGTCACCCGCTCGGGGACGAGCCCGAGCCCCCAAACGTGCTCGCGGGCCGCCTTGCGCGCCGCGCGCAGGCCCTCGATCAGCTCAGGGCCGGAGGCGATCCGCTCGATTGCCCGGTAGGCGGTGGAGTCCGAGGCCACCGCGCCGAGGAGCGCCGCCTGCTCGCGGATCGCGCCGAGGTCTGCGAGCGCCTCGCCGCCGTCGGCGAGCATCACCGCGAGGTCGCGGACGATGCGGCCGGGGTCGTGGCCCGAGCGGCGCTCGCGCATCGATGCCAGCTCGCACGAGAGCGCCCGCGTGAGGCCGCTCTTATCGGCAACCTGACTGAGCAGAGCGGTCCCCGCGCGGGAGACCAAGCCCTCTCCGTCCGCCGTGACTTCTACGGTGAATTCGCGGCCATCGCGCTGCACCTTCAAGGTGAGACCTCCTGAGTTCGATCTTCGACCTTCGACAGCCGAAGAATCGCCGCTCAGGCGGCGGAAACAGCGCCCCGGGAAACCCGGGGCGCTTCACCTTGGTGCAGCATCGGGG
>Ga0210115_1000153_pt1 | contig 18175 bp, 14 predicted proteins | sample MayberryNW_TuleB_2_FD_185526 | JGI IMG/M metagenome (GOLD analysis project Ga0210115, IMG submission 185526) | Wetland microbial communities from San Francisco Bay, California, USA, that impact long-term carbon sequestration - MayberryNW_TuleB_D2... | ecosystem: Environmental > Aquatic > Marine... | reverse complement strand
TTCTATGACAGTTGGTTCTCATCGAATCAATTTTGAACTGCTCAGTCGTCCGGATCCGCCGCTAGCGGGGCCGGTGGACGGTCTGGCCGCCATTCCGCCTGCGAGAACATGTGATGGCAGGCACGACAGAACCACCAACCATCAACGGACCGGGCTGGCTCGATGTCGGGCGCGTGGCAGGCCGGGCAGACATCCATCGATCGGCCATGGTACGCCAGTACTATGCGGCGGCATGCCCGCCGTTGCACAGAATATTTGGGCGCGCGGCGTGACGGGACCAGATCGGTTGCCTCACGCCCACCATGACGGCTTCCCCGCGTGCGAGCCAAGCGTACGCATCTGACATGCGCGAAAAGACTTGCATCGTGACGCCGCTCGCCGGAGCATCAGCCGCAGCTTGCTCCAGCACGCCGCACTCGCTCACACCTGACCACCCTGTCAGAGCTCTGGCTGCACGAGGAAGGACGATGCGTTTCCTGTTGGCGATTCCCGTTCCATGGGTCTTCGTGCTCGGCTACTTGATAGGCGTCTTCCTGCAGCGCGCGGCGCCGCTGCCGGTCGGATTTCCTTCGCTGCCAGGCATCACCTTCGTTGGCGCTCTGGTTTTCACAGCCGGCGCGGCGCTCGCGCTGTGGGGGTTGGTGACGTTTCATCGCGCGCGCACGACCACGGTGCCTGGTCAGCGATCGTCCACGCTGGTCACGTGGGGACCGTATCGCTTCAGCCGAAACCCGATGTATGTCGGGCTCACGATCGCCTATCTCGGCGAGGCGGGGCTGCTGCGCCACGTGTGGCCGATCGTGCTCCTGCCCGTGATCCTCGCGTACCTGAACTGGACGGTCATTCCGGTCGAAGAAGGAAAGCTGCACGAAGTGTTCGGCGCCACGTACGACCGGTATCGTGCCGCCGTGAATCGCTGGCTGTAGGCGCCCAGGCCCGCACCACGCAGGTACGCAGCCGTCCTCGCCGCGGCGAATCGGGCACCGGACTGCCTCGATCCTCCACGCGTTAGCGCCGCCGGCCTGCTTGCAGCTCCAGGGCACCGCTTCACCTCCTGCTCACGGAAAGTGGCGATCCTGCCACAGGTGAGTCGATGCTCGGAAGGCGTACGGGTTACCGGTGGGGTGAAGCATTCTCCGGCGGCTTGCGGCAGCGTTCGGGTTCGCGGTCGAGCGCACCTTGCAGGCTGCGCGCCGCCGGCGAATCCGGGTTGTGGAGCAGCGCGCGGGCAACCGCCGCTCTTGCCCCAGCCGCATCGCCCGCCAGGCAACGGCCCATCGCGAGGTTCACGCCGAGATCCGTCAGGTGTGGCGCGCGCTCGAAAGCCGACGTCCAGAGCTGCAGCGCCTCGGGAAGACGCTGCGAGCCGGCAAGCAGCACGCCGAAGTTTGCACCCGCGAGTACCGAGCCGGGATCCTTCTCGAGCGCGCGGCGGTACAGCGGCTCGGCGCCGGCGGCGTCGCCGGCGCGCTGACGCAAATAGGCGAGCTCGGTAAGCGCTACCGGGTCATCGACGCCGCTCGCAACCGCGCGCTCGAGCTCGCGGCGGGCATCGCGGACCGCCTGCTCACCGGTGCGCGGCTCGATCTCGGCATACGCGAGCCCGAGATCCCGCGGCGACCCCGTGCCACCGCCGAATGCGGCAAGGTCGATGGCTCCGTCCCCGCGCGCCGGCGCCGAGTTCGACGGATGCCGCAGGATTCGATGATCGGTCACCTCCACATGCGACACGTCGGCGCTGCCGCGGCGCGGCATGTGGCAGGCCGTGCAATCCTGCTGTCCGGGGTAGTGCCCGGCGGCAAGCGGCTGGTGACAGCCAAGGCACGCCGTACGATAGGTTGCGATGCGCGTCGCGGGGTTCCGCGGCACGTGCGGATCGTGGCACGTCGTGCAGGCGAGCCGTCCGCCGCTCGCCTGACTGCACCGGCTGGCCGCCAGCGACTCGACATGGCTGACGGCCCCGCGTCCGAGCTCTCCGCCATCGGCTGCCACGAACGTCGTCACGAAATCGCGCAGGAGATCGCCGGGCCGGTAATCGGACAGCGAGCGGCCGGCCTTTACGATCCGCGAGAGCCCCTCGAGGTGACACTGCATGCAGACGCTGTCGCGTGCGTTACGCGCCAGGCGTACGGGGTTCACGATCGTCCCGGCGCGCGGATTGCGAACATGCGCGCCACCAGGCCCGTGGCACCGCTCGCACCCCACACCCGCCTGCAGGAACGGCCGGCCGGCGAACTGATTCGCGGTGCCTCGCACCGCCGGCTGAATCTGGCTCGCGTGACAGAACAGGCACGTGCGATCGACGGGATGATTGAGCGGCAGCTGCCGTTCCTGCTGATAGCCGGGAGACATGTCCCACACGCGGCGTTCGGTGTAGTAGTTCACCGGCGATTGGTACAGGAACTCGTCGATGCTGAAGAGGTATGTGCGCCCGCGGGTGTTCGACCCGACGTAGTAATCGAGACGCACGCTGCCGTTCAGGATCGGCTCGCGATCGCGCGAGTACGCGAGCCTCGCGGCACCGGGCCGCTGGTCGATCCGGTAAACGATCCCGGAGAGCTGGTGCGTGAACCCGCCTTCAATCACCGTCTCCGGCGTTGCCGGGCCGCTCGTGCGAGCCATGGCGGTTCGGCCGTAACTGTCGACGACTCCGGCGTGGCATGGACGGCACGCGTCGTTGCCGACGTACGCGGACGGGGAGGCAACATCCTGCGAGATTCGGACGTACTCAGCGGCGGGCCCGAAAAGGGCAGCGACGAACCCGACCATCGCCACGATGCGCATGCTCACCTTCGCTCGGTAGTGTAACCGTCGTGGGATTCCAATCCGATGAGCAACGCGTCCAGCGGCGCTGCGACACGGCAACGGCGCTACGGCGCGAATCTCCTCGCCTCGTGATACAAGCAGGCCGTGCAGAAGAAGACACTCCGATTCGGCCGAGGCTTCGGCGTTGTGCTGGGCAACGCGCGATCGCAGGGGGCGACGATGACCCTCCCGCCCGGCGATAGCGAAGGCGGACCCGACAACCGGCATCGCGGCGCGGATCAGTGGCTGTTCGTGCAGTCCGGGAGCGGGCTGGCAATCGTCAACGGGACGCGCGTGCGGCTCGGCCCCGGATCGCTCGTGCTGATCGAGCGCGGCGATCGCCACGAGATCCGGAACACGGGCGGCACGCCGCTGAAGACGCTCAACATTTACGTCCCGCCCGCGTACACCGACGACGGCGATGAGCTCCCGCGCGGACGGGCCTGACGGGCGACACGCGTCCCGTCATGAAGAACGCAAGGTGAAGAGTGCGTCCGGCCGACGGGTGACGTGGGGCCGGGGCTTACGCCCCGGCCGAGTGGGCTGAGCGAGGGACGGTTACGAAGCCGGCTGTTGCGCCAGCACCCGCTCGAGCAGCTGATAGCTCTGCTCCATGCCGTCGGTCATGCCCGTCGCGACCGCGGCATCGCGCGATTCCTTCGAGCCGAAGTCCATCAGCGACGTCACCGTGGTGACGCCGCCGTCCTCTGTGAAGGTGACCGTGATGGTCGCTTCACCATCGCCCATTCCCTGGCCGGTGGTGCCGGGGTCGTAGCTTTCGGTGTGGACGAGCCGCTTGCCCGGTTCCACCTCGCGGAAGACGCCGTTGAAACCAAACTCGGTCCCGTCTTCGTTGCTCCGCCAGCGCCATCGATACGCGCCGCCGACTCTCACATCCATCTCGCACACCGGCATCGTCCACCCCGGAGGCCCGAGCAGCCATTGCCGCACGAGCTTCGGTTCGGTGAACGCCCGGTAGACGAGCGTGCGGGGCGCCTTGAAGCTCCGCGCGACCTGCACTTCGCGATCGCTCGGTAGAGTGACCTGCGCCTTTTCCAATGTCATCGGCATGATGCGCCTCCTGTCCTTTCACGTTAGTGGTGTTATCGCCTGCTTCGCTTGCGCCTCCGCGTCCGTGCGGCGGGCTTGCGCTGCAACGCTTCGAGCAGGCGGTCGAGCCGCTGAAAGTTCGCCTCCCACGCTTCCCGGTACTGTTCGAGCCACGCGTTGGCTTCGCCAAGAGGCTTACCTTCCAGGCGGCGCGGGCGGCGCTGCGCCTCCTGGCTGACGCTGACCAACCCGGCGCGCTCGAGCACCTTGAGATGCTTCGAGATCGCCGGCTGGCTCATCTCGAACGGCTCGGCCAGCTCGCTCACCGACGCCTCGCCGAGTGCCAGCCGGGCCAGGATCGCCCGCCGTGTGGGATCGGCGAGGGCGAGAAACGTTGCGTCGAGACGGTCGGAAGCGGTCATGGCTATAACCAGGAAGTTAGATAACCATATGGTTATTAACAGGCGCTGTCAAGCCGCCCTTTTTGAACACTGATCCGTGGACATCCGTGGACACCCGCGTCTCGTGAAACAACGGCACACTCCCGCCCCATCCGCGTTCAGAAGAGCAGTCGTGGCGGAAACGCCCGCTCCATCGCCGCGAGCACACGCGCGCGCGAGAACTGATGCTCCTCACACAGGAACCGCACGACCCCGCCTGTGTCCGGCTCGCGGAACTCGATCGCATAGTCGTCGGTCACGTCCGGGTGAAGAAAGAGGCCTCGCACGGTCGCGTAGTCGCCCGCCGCGTCTCGCACGTGTGGGGGCATGTCCTCGATCCGGCCGTGCCGCTGCACCAGCGTGAGCGCGCGCTTCGGCCCGATGCCGCGCACGCCGTTGTTGAAGTCGGTGCCGACGAGGATGGCGAGATCGATCAGCTGCTCGCGTGTCACGCCCCAGGCCTGCAGCTGGTGATCGAGCTCGATGATCTCCGGCACGATCGGCCGGAACGTGCCCTGGCTCGGCAGGAACTCCCTGCCCGACACGGTAAGAAACCGCACGAGCCGCGGCGCGCCGAAGAGCAGCGTGTCGTAGTCCTTGCTCGCGGCGGCCCACACCGTACCGTCTCGCGCCATGTGCGCCGCCTGCGCTTCGCCCTCCGACGGCGCCTGCACCGATGGCAGGCCGAGCAGCCCGAGCAACGCTCGCGCGCCCTCGACCATGTCCGCTGAAAGCCGCGACGTCATCGTGGCTTTGGAATACGCGGCCGCCGTGTCGCCGCGCGCGAGCGCCTCCGCGTGCTCCTGTTCGTACCGCGTCCGGATCGCCCGGCGCCTTGCAAGCTCTTCGTGCTTCGCTGCAGGCGGCCGTCCGTCGAACACGAAGACGGGCCGCAACCCGTGGTCCGCGATCAGGCGTGTGGTCCGGAAGAACAGGCCCGACAGGTGAGACGTCACCCGGCCGCGCGCATCACGGAGCGGAGTGCCGTCGCGCAGCCGAATCAGCGCGAGGAACTGATACAGCTCGCCGTTGCCATCAACGGCAAGGGTCCGGCCGCGCAGCGTCTCGAGCGCGATGGTCTGCTTGTGGACGATGGGAGTGAGGACTACGCCCACGGTCCCGATCGTACACGCCTCGAAAATGGGGACTGTCCCCTTTTTTCGCGACAGGGCATACCGAAAAAGGGGACTGTCCCCTTTTTCAGCGGCGTGGTTTCTTGTCGGGGTCCTCGCGCCGCGGCTTCCGCGACAATGCGGACGGCCGCTTCACATCGTCGCGCCGGCGGCCGCCGTAGCCGGTGCGGCGTCGATCGGTGCTCTTCCGCCGATCGCGCAGCGGGATGAGCTGCACTGCGGGGTCGCCCTCGGCCGTCGCGGACGTCTCGGCCGCGTCGTTCGCGGTGGTCGGGCCCCGCTCGGGCGGTCGTCCGGTGATCGCGCGGCCTGGAGGGAGCGGTTCGCGCCACAGCGTGCCGCAGACTTTGCAGCGGAGCACGCGGACGGTCCGCATCTGTTTCAGGAGCTCGGATGGCGACGTTCGGCACTGGGGACACGGCACGTAGACGTCGCGCGGGGTACCGAAACCGATTCGTAGGGGCATGGGGGAGCCGCCCTGGTCAGGGCAAGAACAGCACCGCGCGGCGCCGTGTGCAGGCCCGCGCCACGCCGTGCGAAAGCACCCGGCGCCGTCTGACGGCCGCCAGAACAACCGCTGCCTCGTTCCGGAAAACGTCCTGCCGACGCCCTGGGGCGGCGAAGGAGGCAGCGTCCCCCCGTTCAGCGGGACTTAAGTCCCGCCGGCATCGGCTCGCACCACGCCGCGCCGGCGGCGCTGGCAGCTATAATCGCCGTCTGGTCACCGACTCCCACATCTCGCCCGTTTCCAGGCGGGCGCGCGGGCGGCACCGGACTCTATGCGGTGCTGCCGCGCTGCTGCTGCTGCTGGCGCTGCCGCTTCACGTGCGTGCTGAGGATGCACAGCTGCGCCTCTTCACGTCGGACGAAGGGCTGCCCGAGAGCTGGGTGGGACAGATCGCGCGCGGCAGCTCCGGCCGCGTGTGGACCACGCACGGCGTGCCGGGCCTGGCGAGCTTCGATGGCTACAGGATTCGCACGACGCCCGCGACAGACAGTCTGCCTGCCATCAGCGAAGGACCTGACTCCGTTCTCTGGGCGCTGCTGATCGATTCGGCTCGCAACACGTGCATCGGCGTGCAGGCGCTCGATTTGAGCAGCTGGACGCGTTACCCGATACGCGACCTGGAGGGTCAGCCGGCGGCCGGCGTGCGGCTCCTCGCCTGGGCGCCGGGACGGGTCCTGATACTCCTTCCGACGCGTGTGATCGAATTCAACGCTGCCGAGAATTCGACGCGCCTGATTACCGACGCCCAGGCCTGGAACGCAGGCACCTTCCGCGCCTTGCAGCCGTCGGCTGGCGGCGGCGCGCTGCTGAGCGCCGAGCGGGCGCTGCTGCGTCTCGGCCGGCCGTCGGCCGTCGGCGTGTCCGCGCCCACGGAGGTGCCGCTGCCGTCGTGGCTGGATCACTTCGTCTGGGCGAGCGACTTCGGCGGCATGCTGCTCGTGGTCGGGCATCGGCCGGGTGATCCTGCCGGCATCCTGGCGCGGCATGAAGACGCGGGGTGGACGACCGTCGCAACCGGCACGGCGGAGCAGCCGCTCGTGGCCGGATGGGCCGGTGTCGATCGATCCATCTGGATCGTGCGGTCGAATGCGACCGGGTTCAGCGTGTCGGTAATTAATTACGGCCGGCCCGAGGTGCGCCTCGCGCGGCAGCGTCCGCTGTCGGGTACGCTGAACGCGATCGAGCCGGCCCCCGATGGAAGCTTCTGGCTGGGCACGTCGGTCGGTCTCGTGCGCTACCAGCCGCGCGTCTGGCGCCGCCCGCCCGATCTCGCCGACTACGAAGTGCCGACCGGCGGACTCATCGAAGCGATGAACGGCGAGATCTTCGCCGTGCAGGACTCGACGCTTCTGCGGCACGTCGGCGCCGGTTGGCAGACGTACCCGCTGCCGCCGGGATTCCAGGCGCGGCCGCGTCACACACAGACGATCGGCATCCTTTCCGACGGGCGTGTGGTCATCGGCCGGACCGGCTCCGGTGCGCAGCTCCTGTTCGATCCCGCATCCGGCCGCTTCGAGGATCTCGTGCATCCGGAAGGCAGGGCGGTACAGATCCTCGGCACGCGCATTCCGTCGGGCGTGTGGGCGATCACGCGCCGGCCCGGCACGGCGCCGCGCGTCGAGAGCTACGACGCCCAGGGATTTCGCGTGCGCGCGCCGGTGCCGTCGGGTCTCGACGGCGACGACGGCCCGCGACACATTCTCGAGACCCGCGGCGGAGACCTGTTCATCACCTCCACCGCAAAGGGGATCGCGCGCGTGTCGGGCAGCGTGGTCACCTGGCTGTCGGGCGACGACTTGGCCGATGCGCGACCGTTCACCGCGGCCGAACTGCCCGACGGAACGATCTGGTTCGGCGGGCGTGAGGGGTTGCTCGCGCTCGACGGTGGCCGCCTCACGCGGGTGCGCGCGGGTCTCCAGACGGTCCGAAGCATCGTCAACGCCCGCGACGGGAGCGTCTGGGTCGCGTCCAACAGCGGCGTGCACCGCTTCGTGGACGGCGATTGGCTGACGATCACCGATGCCGACGGCCTGCCCGAAGGCGCGGTATTCGATCTGCTCGAGGACGATACCCAACGCATGTGGGTCGCCACGTCCTCGGGCATCGGTCAGCGGCACGCCGATGCCGACGTGGACGCGCCCGAGACGGTGCTGTCGGAGAGCGAGAACGTGCTCGAAGCGCCTCCGAGCGGAGACGTCCGGATGGTCTTCAGCGCGCGCGATCGCTGGGCATCGACGCCGGCGAGCCGCCTGCTCTACTCGTACCGGCTGGACGATGCGCCCTGGTCGCCATTCAGTGCGGCAACCGGAGCATCGCTCGCCGGCGTCGCCTCGGGGCGGCACCGGTTCTCGGTCCGCGCGATGGATCGCCACTGGAACATCGACGCCACGCCGGCGACGATGTGGTTCACGGTGCTGCTGCCGTGGTATCGCGAGCCCGGGGTGATGGCGCTCGGCCTCGCGACCGCGCTCGCGTTGGGGGTGGCGGTGGTGCTGTTCCTCACTCATCATCGGCGGCTCGAGCGCGAGGTGCGGGAGCGGACAGACGCGCTCCGCGCCGAGTTCGCCGAGCGGCAGCGCATCGAGAGCGAGCGCGCCGGCCTCGAACAGCAACTCCGGCAGTCGCAGAAGATGGAGGCGATCGGCCGATTGGCCGGCGGCATCTCGCACGACTTCAACAACCTGCTCACCGTGATCTGCAGTTACGCGGATCTGATCCTGGACGCGACCGGCGGCGCGGATCCGCGGCACGACTACGCGCGCGAGATCGCGAAGGCGGGGGGACGCGCGGCCTCACTGACGGGGCAGCTGCTGTCGTTCAGCCGGCAGCAGCCGGTCCAGCGCGAGGTGATCGACCTGAACGCCACGCTCGCGGACCTGCACCGCATGCTCGCGCGGCTGCTCGGCGAGCGCATCGATCTGCGCTTCGCGCCCGGATCGGGCGCCGGCTGCATCCTCGCGGATCGCGGACAGATCGAGCAGGTCGTCGTGAACCTCGCCGTGAACGCCCGCGACGCGATGCCGAATGGCGGACGGCTCACGATCGAGACCGCGAACGTCGAGCTCGACGCCGGTTACGTGCAGCACCACGTCGACGCGTCGTCCGGCCCATTCGTCCGGCTGACGCTCGTCGACACGGGCATCGGCATGGACGAGCATACGAGGGGGCGGCTGTTCGAGCCGTTCTTCACGACCAAGCCGAGCGGCCAGGGATCGGGTCTCGGCCTCGCCATCGTCTACGGGATCGTCCGGCAGAACGGTGGTCATATCGTGGTCACGAGCCACGTCGGGCAGGGGAGCCGGTTCGACGTGTACCTGCCGCGCACCGACGCGCTCGTCGCCCCGGCGCTGCGGACGCCGGCGACGACGCGGAAGACGCTGACGGGAACGCTGCTGCTCGTCGAAGACGAGGATGCCGTGCGGCAGCTGGCGCGCACCGCGCTCGAGCGGGACGGCTATCACGTGCTGCAGGCGGCCAACGGCGAAGAGGCGCTCGCGCTGCTCGAGCGCGAGCGGGTGCGGCCGGATCTCGTGCTGACCGATCTGGTCATGCCGGGCCTCGACGGGCGGCAGCTCGTGGCGCAGCTTCGCGAACAGCTGCCCGGCGTGCCCGTGCTGCTGATGTCCGGCTACGCGGGGCCGGGCGGCCCGGTCTCCGCCGAGACCGATCCCAATCTCGCATTCCTGCAGAAGCCCTTCACGCCCACCGCGCTCAGCGACGCCGTGCAGCAGTTGCTCCAGGCGGAGTGATCGCGATCGATCCGCGCCGTTCGAACACCGCGTCGTGACCGCAGGAGCGGCTCGCGAGCGCTGTTCGAGCACCACATTGTGCCGGTTGGGGCCGCTCGCGAGCCGCCCGTATACCAGGAGGAGATGATGCGGATGCGTACCGAGGCTCACGCCATGCGCCTGCGCACCACGACCGCGTGCGTGCTGGCGATGGCGGTGGCCGCCCATGCCGCGTACGGCGAGACCGGACGTGAGGCGTGGCTGCGGTATCGCCCCATCACCGATCGTGCAGTGGCGGCTCGCTACGTGCGGCTGCCCGGCACGATCATCGTGGCCGGCGATTCGCCGGTGCTGGCGAGCGCGCGCGACGAGTTGAAGGCTGGCCTCGGCACGATGCTCGGGCGCGCATTTCACGACGCCGCCGCAGCCTCCGGTCCGGCGATCGTCATCGGCACCGCCGATGCGCTCGGGGCCGTGCTCGGCAACGGCGCCGAGGTGGTGCGAGATGCGCGCACGCTGGCGACAGACGGCTACCTGTTGCGATCCACCGACGACGGCCGGCTCGCGATCGCGGGTCGCACGGATCGCGGCGTGCTCTACGGCGCGTTCTCGCTGCTCCGGCACGTGGCGCTGCACGAGGACGTCTCGCGGCTCGACGAACGCGCCGAGCCCTCGGCGCCGGTGCGCTGGGTGAACGAATGGAACAACCTCGACGGATCCATCGAGCGCGGCTATGCCGGTCTCTCGATCTTCTTCGAGGGCGGGAACGTCGCGGCCGACCTGACGCGCGCGAGGGAGTACGCGCGGCTGCTCGCGTCGGTCGGGATCAACGCGTGCGCGGTGAACAACGTGAACGCCGACATCCGGGTCATCTCGGATGCGTTCCTGCCGCAGCTGGCGCGGCTGGCCGACGCGTTCCGGCCATGGGGCGTGCAGCTGGCGATCTCGGTGGACTTCAGCAGCCCCAGACGCCTTGGTGGTCTGGATACCTTCGACCCGACCGATCCCCGCGTGGCCTCGTTCTGGCGTGAACGGGTCGATGCGATCTACCGCGCGGTGCCGGACCTGGCGGGGTTCGTGCTGAAGGCGGATTCGGAAGGGCGGCTCGGCCCGTCGGCCTACGGCCGCACGCACGCGGATGCCGCCAACGTGATCGCCCGCGCGCTCGCGCCGCACCGGGGGCTGCTGTTCTACCGCGGGTTCGTGTACGACCACCACATGGACTGGCGGGACCCGAAGAACGATCGCGCACGCGCCGCGGTCGACAACTTCGCGCCGCTCGACGGGCAGTTCGACGCCAACGTCATCGTCCAGATCAAGCACGGGCCGATCGACTTCCAGGTGCGGGAGCCGGTGTCTCCGCTGTTCGGCGTGCTCGAGCAGACCAATCAGGCGATCGAGCTGCAGGTCACGCAGGAATACACCGGCCAGCAGCGGCACGTCGTCTATCTGGTGCCGATGTGGAAGGACGTCCTCGACTTCGACCTGCACGCGAAGGGATCCGGTACGCCCGTGCACCAGATTGTGTCGGGCCGCACCTTCGACCGGCCCACCGGCGGCTACGTCGCCGTGGTCAACGTCGGGCGCGACGAGAACTGGCTCGGTCATGATCTTGCGATGGCGAACCTGTACGGCTTCGCCCGGCTGGCCTGGAATCCTTCGCTGTCGTCGTCGCGCATCGCCGAGGAGTGGACGCAGCTCACGTTCGGGCACCGGCCCGAGGTGGTCGAGGCCGTGACGAGCATCCTGCTCGATTCATGGCCGGCGTACGAGCACTACACCGGACCCCTCGGTGTGGGCACGCTCACCGACATCATCGGCGTGCACTTCGGCCCGGGCATCGAATCATCGGAGCGCAACGGCTGGGGCCAGTGGCACAAGGGCGACGAGCACGGGATCGGGATGGATCGGACGATCGCGACGGGCACCGGCTTCATCGGGCAGTACAGGCCGCCGGTGGCCGCGATGTACGAGTCGCTCGAGACGTGCCCGGACCAACTGCTCCTCTTCTTCCACCACGTGCCCTACACGCACGTGCTGCACTCCGGGCAGACATTGATCCAGCACGTGTACGACACGCACTACGAGGGTGCGGCCACAGCCGCTGACTTCGTGCGGCGATGGCGCGCGGTCGAAGGCCTGGTCGACGCCGAACGCCACGAAGCGGTCGAGCGGCGGCTCGTATATCAGGCCGGGCACGCCGTCGTGTGGCGCGATGCCGTGTGCGGGTGGTTCGGGAAGATGTCCGGCCTGGCGGACGCGAAAGGCCGTGTCGGCCACGACCCGAACCGCACCGAGGCCGAGTCGATGACGCTCGACGGCTACCTTCTGCAGGATGTCACGCCGTGGGAAACGGCATCCGGCGGCAAGGCCGTGGGCTGCGCAGTCAGCAAGGAATGCACGGCGTCGATGCCGTTCGCGCGCGACGCGGGCACCTATGACATCGCCGTTCAGTACTACGACGAAAGCGACGGCGTGTCCCGCTACCGGTTGCTCGTCGCGGGCAAACAGGTGGCGGCATGGTCAGCCGATGACACGCTGCCGTCAAAAGACCCGAACGGCCACACGGCCACCCGGCGCACGATCGAAGGGGTGCAAATCGGGGGAGGCGACACGATCCGGATCGAAGCCGTGCCCGACGGCGGCGAGCAGGCGGTGCTGGATTACGTGGAGATCGTTCGCTCTGCGTCTGGGGAGGGCGCCAGGCGGGACCAATACAGATAGAACGGCACGCCGAGCGTCATCAGCAAGAGGCCACCGAGCGCCGATCGCGGGGACGTCATCAGCGTGTTCGCCAGCAGCCATCCGGTCACGAGCAGGAACAGCATCGGCACGACCGGATAGCCCCACGTCCGGTAGGGCCGCTCCGCATCGGGATACCTGCGCCGCATCACGAAGATCGATCCGCCGATGAGCAGGCCGAAGAGCAGGATCGCGAACACCGCGTAATCGGTCAGCGCGTCGAACGATCCCGATACGACGAGCACCATGGCCAGCCCCGCCTGCGCGAGCACCGCCTGCACGGGGACGCGACTCCGCTCGGAGACGCGTCCCAGCGAGGTGAAGAACAGCCCGTCCTGCGCCATCGCAAACGGGATGCGCGCCGCGACGAGCACGACGACCTGCATCGTGCTCAGCACCGAGACGGCCAGCACGCCCGCCATGACGCCCGCCGCGGCCGGGCCGATCATTCCTGCGACCACTTCAGTCGCGACCGACGAAGCGAGCGGTGTGCTCGCGACCGCCGCCGGCGAGAGCACGGCGAAGTACGAGGCATTGACGAACACGTACAGCGCGCTCGTGATGCCGAGGCCTCCCAGCAGCGCGAGCGGCAGGTTGCGGCCGGGCCGCTCGACTTCGCCGGCCACGTACGTCAGCTCGTTCCAGCCGTTGTAGGCCCACATCGCCGCGAGCAGCGCGGCGCCGAATCCCGCGACGCCGCCGCGTGCGCCCGCGGCGATTCCTTCGCAGGTGCCCGCGGCGCCGGACTCCGTGAAGTTCGTCCACGACGTGTTGCCGGCGGTCAGTGCGGCGATGCCGAGTCCGGCCACCAGCGCCACCTTCAACACCGTCGTCACGCTCGCCACGCGGCCGCACCAGCGGACGGAGGCGCAGTTGACGAGCGCCACGACGAGGATCGCCGTGACCCCGACGCCCTCGACCGCGCTGACGCGCCACGCGTGCCCGCCGGGGAGAGTCACCGTGAAGGCGAGCGCAGCCAGGGCTCCGGCCGTGAGCACGTTGAAGAAGATGCCGAAGGCGCTCGCCAGCGCGGCCAGCCCGCCGCCGTTGCCGATGAAGAAGCGCATCCAGCCGAAGAGGAAGGCGGCGAACCGGCCGTACGCCTCGCGGATGAAGACGTACTCGCCGCCGGCCCGGGGCATCATGGCGGCAAGCTCGGCGTAGGTGAGGGCGCCGGCGGTCGAGAGCAGGCCGCCGACGATCCAGACGCCGAGCACGAGGAGCGGCGTGTCGACCGCGCAGGTCATCACGCGCGCCTTGAGGAAGACGCCCGAGCCCACCATGTCGCCAATGACGACGGCGGTGGCGGCCGTGAGCCCGAGGCCGCGGACGAGCGCGCCGCGAGACGGAGCTACCAGTTCAGCGGCTCGGGAAAGAACTCGTTGACGAGATCCTCGTAGTACGCCCGCAGCGCCTTCACGTCAGGCTTCCCGTCGCCCTTGGAGTAGAGGTCGTACCGGTTGAACGCCTTCACCCACTTCAGGTTCTCGCGATCCTGCTGGTTGGTGAGGTACTCGTACGCCCCTTCCTTGTGCCATGGATAGAACGAGTGATAGCGAAGCGCATAGAGCGCGCCGACCGGCAGCCGATCCTTTACGACGTGGTAGATGTACTCGTCGTGCCCCCACGAGAGCTGCACGTGATCGAGCCCGATGTTCTCCGAGTAGATGCCGAACTTCGACGTGTAGGCCGGGTTCTTGCTGTCGGGATTGAGATCGAGGAACTCGCGGTAGACGATCGAGTCCGAGTACGCGCAGCCGACGGGGAAGGTGTCGCCGACGACGGCCCACTGCGGCTCGCCCCAGAGACACAGGATCTTCCCGAGATCGTGAATCAGGCCCGTGACGATGAACCACCGCGGCTGGTCCGCGCGGCGGATCGCCTCGGCGGTCTGCATCGCGTGCTCGATCTGCGTGAGGTCGATGTCGGGATCGCTGTCGTCGACGAGCGTGTCGAGATACTCGAGCGCTTCCCAGATGCGCATCCGTCGGCGGTCGAGCGACAGATATTGCTTCTTCTTGGCCTGCACGAAGTCGACCGTCTGGTTCGTGTGGTTCAGGCGGTAGAACTCCTTCACCGTGGCGCGCGCTTCCGCCGCGTAGTTCCGGAACTGTTCGGGCGTCTTGGGCTCGTTCACCCCACCCGTCGTTGGTGTCGTCTCCACGATTGTCCTCCGCGTGCGGCCGTTCATCCGCGTGCATCCGAGCCCCGGCGCGCGATGCCGGTGCGGATGGGGCGGTTTTTCGTCCGAAAGATAATCCTATATCAGCTGCCGGGCCCGCGCGGCGGGATATGCTGGGCTGCGTACCCGACGCGCTGCACACGGTGGCACGCCAGCCGGGCCGCCGGCCGAACCAGGGGCCGCCCACCGCATGATCAAGGTAGAACTGCACGCCCACACGTCGGACGATCCTGCCGATCGCGTGCCGCACTCGACCCGCGACCTGATCGATCACGCGGTCCGGCTCGGGTATGGCGCGCTGGCCGTGACGCTGCACGATCGCCAGCTCGACCTCTCGCCGCACGCGGACTACGCGCGCGACCGGGGGCTCACGCTGCTCCGCGGGGTCGAACGGACGATCGGGCGGGTGCACGTACTGCTCATCGAGTTCCCGGCCGGCGAGGCGCTGGCCGTCGGATCGTTCGAGGACGTGCGCCGGCTGCGCGCGCGGCACGGCGGCCTGGTCGTGGCGCCGCATCCGTTCTACCCGATCAGCAGCGCGATCGGCCCGCTGCTCGACGCGCATGCCGATTGGGTGGATGCGGTCGAGATCAACGCGATGCACACGCCGTGGATCGACTTCAACCGCCGGGCACGCGAGTGGGCCGCGCGATCGGGCAAGCCGCTCGTCGGCAACAGCGATCTGCACCGGCTCGCGCAGATGGGGACGACCTGGTCGGACGTGGACGCGCCGCCGGGCGCCGATCCCGCGGCGATCTGCGCCGCGATTCGCGAGGGCCGCGTCACGGTTCGATCGACGCCCCTCTCATGGCACCGCGCCGGCTGGCTGTTCGGCCAGATGGTCGCAGGCGGCCTGCGCGGGGGGACAAACGGCCAGCGGTGAGGCGGCAAGCCGCAAGCACGCCGCACGCAAGCACCGTGGGGTCCCTGCGACGATCATAGAACTCTCACAACTCACAACTCACAACTCATAACTCATAACTCAACACAACACGCCACCGCCAATGCACCTCGAAACTCTTGCCGTTCATGCCGGGCTCCAAGTGGACGAAGCCACGGGCGCCGTGACGCCGCCGATTCACCTCTCGACCACGTACGAGCGTGCCGCCGACGGGACGTTCCCGAGCGGCTTCTCGTACACGCGATCGAACAACCCGACCAGGCAATCGCTCGAGCAGGCCCTGGCGGTCCTCGAAGGCGGCGCGATTGCGGCCGCGTTCTCGTCGGGGCAGGCCGCCACGTTCGCGATTTTCCAGACGCTTCGCCCCGGCGATCACGTGATCGCGCCGGAGGACGCGTATTACGGCACGGCCGATCTCCTGCTGGATCACTTCGCGAAGTGGGGCGTCGAGAGCTCGTTCGTGGACATGGCCGACATCGGCGCGGTGCGCGCGGCCATGCGCCCCGCGACGCGGCTCGTGTGGATCGAGACACCCTCGAACCCGCTCATCCGGATCAGCGACATCGCCGCCATCGTCGAGGCCGCGCACGCGGCCGGCGCGCGGGTTGCCTGCGACAACACCTGGGCGACGCCCGCGCTGCAGCGCCCGCTCGATCTGGGCGCCGACCTCGTCATGCACTCGACGACGAAGTATCTCGGCGGGCACAGCGACATCCTCGGCGGCGCCGTGATCGTGCGGGAGAACGACGACTGGTTCGCGCGCGTCAAGAGCGTGCAGGTGGTGGGCGGCGCGGTGCCGTCCCCCTTCGAGTGCTGGCTCGTGCTGCGGGGCATCCGTACGCTTCCGTACCGGATGCGCGGCCACTCCGCCAACGCGCTGGCGATCGCGCAGTTCCTCTCGGCTCACCCCGCGATCGAGCAGGTGTGCTATCCGGGGCTGGAGTCGAACGCGGGCCACGCGATCGCGGCGCGCCAGATGGCGCTGCCGGGCGGGATGCTGTCGTTCATGGTGCGCGGCGGGCGCGACGAAGCGATGGCGCTGACGCTGAGGCTGAAACTGTTCACCCGTGCGACGAGCCTTGGCGGGCCCGAAACGCTGATCGAGCACCGCGCATCGGTCGAGGGGCCGCGCACGCGCACGCCGGAGAATTTGCTGCGTGTGTCGGTGGGACTCGAACACGCGGACGATCTGATTGCGGATCTGCGCCAGGGGCTGAAGGGATAGAACGACGCTACAGGCTGCAGCCTACAGGCTATAGGCCGTGTCGGCTGAACGCTGCCAGCCTCGAGCCCACAAGGCCTGCAGCCTGTAGTCTGGAGCCTGCAGCCTTTCAGGTATCAGATACTACATCCCGAAAAACGCCAGCGCAGCGGCCTGCCGCAGCTTCTCCACGTGCGGCGCGACGAGCCGCTTGTTGATCTCGGGAACCTCGTCGGTTAAGGCCTCGACCGTCGAGTCTTCGCCCGCGTCCTCACCGCTTGTCGCCTTCTCGATCAGCTGTTCGAAGTTGCCGCTGAGCGGGATCCCGGCTGCGGCGTAGACCCGCTCCCGCACCCACTCGTATTCCTCGAGCGAGAAGCGCTCGTCGTTGAGCGCCGCCACCTGCGCGCGCTTGGCGTCCATGAGCAGCGCGCCCAGATCCTTGAGCGCCGTGAGGCCGTCGGTGAACCCGGGCTTGCCGTGGTTTGCTTGCTCGAGGGCCTTGTACTTCGCATCGAGCTCCTTCAACCGCGCCCCGAGCCTCCCCTCGATCGACGCCTGCGCCTTCACGTAGCGGCCGACGAGATCGGCAGTGAGCTCGCCGGACGCCGGCGGGGTGAAGCTCGTCTTGTTGCGGATCTCCGCGTTCAGCCTCGGAAACTCCTGCAGCTGCGTGAAGCTGGCGACGTATGACTTCGCGGGCTTGTACACGAACACGTAGCCCGCGATCCCGGCGCCGATCGTGGCGAGCACGAGCACGCCAAGACACCCGAGGATGACCTTTTTCATGAAGCCTCCGGCCGAGAGTCTGCCTCAGCCGTAGGCTGTCGTCAATACGCAAGCGGAGCGGAAAGTGGCGAGCAGCGGCAAGCGGCAAGCGGAAGGGCCCGACTTCACAGTCTTGATTGAGGGAGGAAGTGAAACGGGCAAGCAGCAAGCAGAGGCCAGCCACCACGCGGGCAAAGGAGCCTGGCCCCCTTTCCGATCGCACGGCGGGACTGTCCCCACACCATGCGGATGAAGGATCGGTGGCCGGGCGGAGGTCGCCTACAGGACCATCCGCTCCTGCGATCGTCCGTTCTGCAGCAGCGCAAAGAGCGCGTCGTAGTCGATCGGCTTGACCAGGTGGTGATCGAACCCGGCCGCCGACGAGCGCTCGCGATCGTGCGCCTGGCCGTAGCCCGACACCGCGAGCAGCAGGGCCTCGGAGCCCCACGCCTCCTCGCGCAGCCGTCTGGCGACGGTGAACCCGTCGAGGCGCGGCAGCCCGAGGTCGAGCAGCACCACCTTCGGCTGCACCTCGCGCGCGCGGTCGATCGCCTGCTGGCCGTCGTACGCGCGCACGACGTGATAACCGGCGCCCTCGAGAATCAGCCCGAGCGCCTCGACCGCGTCGGCGTTGTCGTCGACCACCAGCACGGTCGCGGCATCCTCGGGGCAGCAGCGGGGCCCGGGCGCGCACCGGCGCGGCGGGGCTGCGCCGGA
>Ga0210115_1000152_pt1 | contig 18180 bp, 19 predicted proteins | sample MayberryNW_TuleB_2_FD_185526 | JGI IMG/M metagenome (GOLD analysis project Ga0210115, IMG submission 185526) | Wetland microbial communities from San Francisco Bay, California, USA, that impact long-term carbon sequestration - MayberryNW_TuleB_D2... | ecosystem: Environmental > Aquatic > Marine... | reverse complement strand
TGACGTCGATGGGCTGCCCCGCGGGCCCGATGATCGCCGAGGGCATCCTCGACGCCGCGCGCTCGGTGCCGGGGGTCGAGGCGGCGGAGGCCGAGCTCACGTTCGATCCCCCGTGGACGCCGGACCGGATGTCCGACGACGCGAAGTTCATCCTCGGCTTCGGCTAGCCACGACCGGGAGCTCCGCCGGCCGGCGTGCCCGAGTTACGACGTCGCGGCGCGCGGAACGTGCCACAGCGTCAGGACTCCGATCGCCACGAGGACGACGCCGACGACGTCGTGCGCGTGGAGGCCGTGTCCCCGAGGCAGGACGAGGATGACCTCGTCCCAGCGGTTCGGGCTGAAGCCGACGACCGCCACTCCCGCCGCGATGGTGATGAGCGCTGCGACCCTGGCCATGACCTGCGCAGCGTAGAGGCCGCCACGCAGTGTGCGGGTAGGCATGACGTTGCGCGGCGCACGTGCACGCCGCCGCCGACTCAGGCCGGGATGCGCAGCACGACCTTGCCGAAGTGCGCGCCCGACTCGAGGCGCTCGTGCGCCTTTGCCGCCTCGGCGAGCGGGAACACGCTGTCGACGTGCACGCGCGCACGGCCCGTGCGCACGAGGTCGTACGCGGCCTCGAAGTCCGACGGCATCCCCATCGTCGAGCCGTAGACCACGAGCTGCTTCCACCACAGCCGGTAGAGGCGGGCGGGCGGGCTGTGGCCGGAGGTCGCCCCGCAGACGACGATGCGCGCTTCGGTCGCGGCAGCGGCGAGCGAGCGCTCCCACGTCGCCTCACCGACGGTCTCCACGACGACGTCGGCCCCGCGGCCGCCCGTCGCCTCCTTCACCGCCGCCACCACGTCGTCCTCCGCGTGACTGACCGCGAGGTCGGCGCCGAGCTCGCGAGCGCGCGCGAGCTTCTCGGGGCTCGACGACGTGACGATCGCCCGCACGCCCAGCGCTCGGCAGATCTCGAACGCCGCGAGGGCTACCCCGCCCCCGATCCCCCAGATCAGTGCCCATTCGCCCTCGCGCACGGACGCCTTCGTGACGAGCATCCGGTACGCCGTCTCGAACACGAGCGGGAAGGCGGCGCCCTCCTCGAAGGAGAGGGAGTCGTCCAGCGCGTGGAGCTGGCCCGCTGGGATCGCCTTCAGCTCGCAGCACGTTCCGTCCGTGTGCTCTCCGATGACCGTGATGCGACCGTCGTGGGGGATGCCCGGGTTGATCACGACGCGGTCGCCGATCTCGAAGCCGGACACGCCGTCTCCGAGCGCGGCGACGGTCCCGGCGCCGTCCGCACCGAGGATGCGGGGCTTCGGCACCGAGGGGAGGCCTTTCCGTACCCAGACGTCGAGGTGGTTGAGGCCGGCGGCCCGAAGCCCGACGAGCACCTCGCCCGGGCCCGCCACCGCATCGGGGACGTCCTCGTAGCGGAGGACCTCCGGACCTCCGTCCTCGTGGATGCGGATGGCTTTCACTCCGGCAGAATCCTCGCATGACGGCGGCGGAGCTGAGCCGGCTGGCCGCGGACGTGGGTCTCGACGTCGTCGGAGCCGCGCCGGCGGAGCCCTACGAGGCGACGGAGTGCCACATCCGCGAGCGAAGAGAGCGCGGGCTCTTCGCGGACATGCGCTTCACGATGGCCCGCCCGGAGGTCTCGTGCCATCCCGAGCTCCTCCTCGAGGGCGCCCGAACGGTGGTCTCGGCAGCGCTCTGCTACTACGCGCCCGGCCCGGTCACGGGAGGGGACGAAGGGCGGCTCCCGCGCTACGCCTGGCGGGACGCGTATGCGGATCTCCGAGTCCGGCTGACCGAGCTCGGCGAGCGGCTGGGAGGTGCCTACCGCGTGCTCGTCGACGCCAACGACCACGTCGACCGCGAGGGCGCCGTGCGCGCGGGGATCGCGTTCTACGGCAAGAACACGCTCGCGATCACGCGTCGCTTCGGCTCGTGGGTCGTCCTCGGGACGCTTGTGACCGACCTCGAGATCGAGCGGTCTCCGGCGCTCGAGCTCGACTGCGGCTCCTGTCGCCTCTGCATCGACGCCTGCCCGACGGGTGCGCTCGACGAACCGGGCGTGCTCGACTCGACGAAGTGCCTCTCGTACTGGACGCAGGCGCCGGAGCCGATCCCCGAGGGCTACCGCGCCGAGCTCGGCGACTCCGTCTACGGCTGTGACATCTGCCAGGACGTGTGCCCCTGGAACCGCGGGATCGAGAAGCGGCGGCAGGACGTCTCTCCTCCCGCCGACGCAACGCCGGTCGTGTCGCTCGTCGATTGGCTCGAGCGCGACGGAGAGGAGCTCGTCGCGGAGACCGACCGCCTGTACGTCCCGCGGAACGATCCCCGCTGGCTGCGGCGCAACGCGCTCGTCGCCGCGGGGAACGTCGGCACGCCCGACCTCGTGCCCGCGGTCGAGCGGTACGTCGGGGACGACGACCCGATGCTCCGCGACACGGCGGTCTGGGCCCTCGAGCGGCTGTCGGAGCGCGTGGCATGAGCCGGTCGGGCGATCGCTCCGCCGAGCGCCTGGCCACCCTCGTGCACGAGGTTCGCAGCCCGGTCGCCGCGCTCGGGACGATTGCCGAGGCCGCGCGCGCGGACGACCCGGGATTGACCACGCTCGTCGCGCTCGCCACGGCCGCGTGCCGCAGCATCGAGCGGCTCGTCCGCGACGCCGCTGCCGCCTCGGTCGAGCTCGAGGAGGTCGATGCCGGCGCTCTCGTGCGCGACGTCGTGGCGACGGCCGAGCTCCGCGGCGCGCGCGTACGAGCGAGCACGCAGGGACCGCTGCGTCTGCGTGCGGACCCGACGCGCCTGCGTCAGGCCCTCGACAACCTCGTCGCGAACGCGCTGGTCCATGCCGCGGGCGACGAGGTCGTCGTCGGCGCAGCCCTCGAGGGCGGCCGCGTTCTGCTCTCCGTCTCCGATCGCGGGGACGGGATCCCGTCCGACGAGCAGGCTCGAATCTTCGAGCGCGGTGTCCGCCTGGACGAGACGAGACCGGGCTCGGGCCTCGGTCTCGCGATCACGAAGGCGATCGCCGAGGCGCACGGGGGGACGCTCACCGTGCAGTCGGAGCCGGGCCGCGGCTCGACCTTCACGATCGCTCTGCCCGTTCTCTAGGGGCCCGTGGGCACGCGGCCGAGCTCGCGCTGCAGCCGGCGGGCCCGCTTGGCCACGAGGTCTCGCAGGCGCTGCGGCTCGACGACGACGGTCTCGCCGCGATCGGCGAGGACCTCGGAGAGCAGCCACTCCTCCGTCTTGTACGGGACCTCCGCGATCGCGGAGCCGTCGGTCAGGGGCCGGGCGCCACGCTCCAGCTTCCAGCGCGCGACGGCCGGAGAGTGGAGGAGGCGTGCGACTCTGGGGTTGGTGAGGTAGGACGGGTCAAAGCCCTCGCGCGGTTCGAAGCGATCGTTCGTGAGCCTCGCAGAGCGCATGCGGTCGAGCCGGAAGGTGCGAGCAGCATCGACGGTGAGGTCCCACGTGTGGACGCGCCAGACCGGAAGCTCTCGCTCGATCGTGTACGGCTCGACGCGGCGGAGGGAGGGGCTCTCCTCGCCTTTCTTCAGATACTCGATCTCGACGACCTTGCGCTTCTCGGCGGCCTCGCTCAGTACCTTCACGAGCGTCTCCTCGTCCGAGGCGTCGTGCGGCTCGGGCGTCGCGGCGAGATCGAACCGCCCGAACGTCTCCTCGAGCTTCCGTCGCACGCGCGCGAGCGGGGTGTGCGCGTCGGCCGCGATCGTCGGCCCGACGTACTCGATCGCGAGCCGGATCGCCCGGGCCTCGAGCGGCGTCAGCTTCGGTGGGCGCCGGAAGACGTCGCCGTACAGCTCCTTGTCGACGCGCACGACGTCGCCATCGTGAACCGCGTACACCGCGTAGCAGCCGCCGCCGAAGTTGACGAGGTTGAGCAGCGAGAGGTGGTCTTGGAGCTCCTCCAGCGGGATCGAGAAGCGGGCCGCCAGCTCCGCGGCGTCGAGGACGGCCGATCGCTCCTCTCCGCAGGCGGTGAGCAGCTGCGCGAGCAGGGCCTGGAGGACGCCGAAGCGCTCCGGGGCGACGGGGCCCGTGGGTCGCTCCGGGAGCGGGCGCCTGGGATCGCTCCGCTTCGCCGTCGCCGGCACGGGCGCTTCACCGGCGTGCGCGTCGTCGAGGCTCGAGAGCCCCTCTGCGACGGCCTCGCGCAGCTCGTCGGGCTCGAGCGGGACCGCTCTTCCGTTCTGCCGCAGCACCCATCCCGCGAGGAGGTCGACCGAGGAGAAGTCCGTCTCGAAGACGCCGTCCTCGACCGAGCCCGCGTCGGCGAGCGTCCGCTCGACCCACCAGGCAGTGTCGTCCGAGACGGCGATCCGCGCGGTTCCGACGGTGTCGCCGATCTGCCAGGGCTTCGGGACCCGGTGCTGCTCGACGTCGAAGTCGTCGGGCACGCGGAAGTCGCGCTCGCGACGCGTCGCGAACCGGATGTCGCCGCGGATCCGCGACACCTTGAACGTCCGCACCGTGTCGCGCTCGAGGTCCTGACCGATCACGTACCAGTTCCCGTCGTCGAGGCGCAGCGCGTAGGGGTTCACGGAGCGCTCCCCCGGCCGGGTTCGTCGCGGGCTCCAGTACCCGAAGCGGACGGTGCGCTGCTTCGAGATCGCAGCCTCGAGCTTCGAGAGGCGTCCTGCGAGCTCGGGGGAGTAGTCCGGTGCGCTGACGCGCACGCGCTCCGCGGTCTCCGTCGGCGGCTCTGCGAACCCCGCACGGCCGAGCGCGAGGTTCTGCAGCGCGAGACGCAGAGGCTCCGCGTAGGCGAACTTGCCCTCGAGGTAGTAGAGCGCGGTCTGCAGCGCGGCGAGCTCGTCGTCGTCGAGCTCGAGCCGCTCGAGGAAGTAGTGCTCCGAGCGCAGCGTGTACAGCTCCTCGCCGGTGAACTCGTCGCGCTGCGAGGAGAGCGGGACGCCGAGCGATGTCAGCTCCGCGCGGTCGGAGTAGAACCGGCGCGCGAAGGCCTCGTCGGACATCTCGCTGTAGCCCTCGACGTTCGACTTCACGTCGCGCGCCGTGAGCGGGCGTCGCTCGGCCATGAGGAACGCCACGAGCGAGAGCTGCCGGATGAGCTTGTCGGCGTCGTGCGACATGCGAACGCGAGCTTATCGGCCGCCCGCACCCCGCCGGGCGCCGATTTCGTGAAGCTTCGACAGCCGAGCGAGCGTGGCTACGCCGCCCGCAAGCGGACAGCGCCGCGCGGCGTCAGGCCGCGACGATGGCGTGCTCGAGGTGCTGGTGCGACGGGCAGTAGTCCCGCCCGGGCAGCGGCGTCCGCTGGCAGGCCTTGCCCTTGCGTGTCGTCGCATGGCAGCGCGCGACCCCGCCGTCCAGGAGCCCCGCCTCGATCTGCTGCTCGATGAAGCCCGTTGCCGCGCCGACCCCTTCGCGCACGGACCAGGCGACCTGCGCCTGCGCGGTGATCGGGAAGTAGCGCCGGATGTCGGCGAAGAGCGCCCGGTCGGGCCGAGCGAAGTACTGGGGGTCCTCGGCGAGCCGCTCCATGGTCAGCTCGCACTCGCAGAGCACTGCACGGCGGTACTCGAGCTGCAAGGAGCGGTCGGCGTAAGGGTCGATCAGGTCCTTGATCGAGCGATAGATCGCTCGCGAGTATTGATACATACAAGAGCGCAGTTGTGCGGCGTGATCGTCCATGGGGGATCGTCGACTCTCCTCGATCGCTCGTCCTGGGCGAAAAAAGAGCGAAGCACGACTTCGCACGCCAGAGTGTAGCGGCTTTGGGTCGCTGTTACAAAGTCAGGCCTTCCGTCGCCGTTCCTGGCAACGACACTCAGGGCACGACGCGGCGCACGGTGGCCGTCCGTGCGACGTCGCGAGCAGGCTCGAGCGCACTGGTCGCCTCCGCCTCGGAGGTGTAGACGCCGCTGAAGACCACCCAGTAGCCGGGGTGCAGGCTCGCGTACAGCGAGGAGTCGAGCACGCCGACCTGGACGAGGCCCTTCTTCCGCGCCTGCCTCGCGCGCGCGACCGCGGTGGGCCGGCCGTCCGTCTGCGGCACGGACGCGAGGACGATCGTCCACCCGTCCTCGCCTGCGGGCCAGTCCGCGGTGTTCCCGCGGGGCTCGTCGGAGGGGGAGGGAAGGGTGCTCGTCGTCGGAACCGTCGCGAAGTCTCCCGTCGCGGTCGAGATCGCGGCGCTGTCGGGATCGGGATCGCTCGCGGCGACGGCGACTGCGGCTCCCGCCAGCGCGACGACGAGCGCGATCGCAGAGCGGCGGTGCCAGCCCTTGCCGCGCACTTTCCTTGCTCCGATGCCGGCGACCGGCAGGCGCTCACCGCACGCCAGGCAGTACTCCTGGCCCGGCTCGACCGCGGCCGAGCACCGCGGGCAAGAGCTCATGACACAGCCGTGTCGCCGCGAGCGGTGCGCCCGGCGGGCCGGCCGCAGGTGGCGCAGAAACGGGCCCCGAGGAGTAGGGGCGCGCCGCATGTGCAGACCGCGGCGACCCCCCCGCGGATCGCGACGCTCCCGTCGAGGAGGGCGTCGATCTCCTGCACGCGGGCCTCGACGGCGACGAGCTCGGCGCACCGCTCGACGACGAGACCCGCGTCGAACCGGTCGCGCTTGTACATCTCGAGCGCCAGCCCGCCGAGGTCACGCAGCCGGTCCTCTCGGAACGAGACGAGGGCCTTGCGCTCCCGCTTGAGGTCGCGGGGAGCCGCGCCCTCGTACGCAGTCTGGGTCGTCGCTTGCTGCTCTCGGCGCCGGGCCACTGTCCTCAATCTAGAGCTGGAAGACGACGGCCCGCTCCTCCGTCATCTCCCGGATCGCATACGCCGGGCCCTCGCGGGTGTTGCCCGAGTCCTTGACCCCGCCGTAGGGCATCTGGTCGGCACGGAAGGTCGGCGCCTCGTTCACGGTCACGCCGCCGAACTCGAGCTCGCGTGCCGCGTGCAGAGCCGCCTTTACGTCGCGCGTGAAGACGCCTGCCTGGAGACCGAAGCGCGTGCTGTTCGCAAGCGCGATCGCCTCGTCGAGCGTCGCATACGGGGTGACGGTGCAGACCGGCCCGAAGATCTCCTCGCAGGAAACCTTCGCGTCCTTCGGCGCGTCCGCGATGACAGTCGGGCGGAGAAGCGAGCCCTCGAGCGTCCCGCCGGTGAGGATCTCGGCGCCCGCCGCGCGCGCCTCTTCGATCCAGCCCAGGATGCGCTCGCGCTCCGACTCCGCGATCAGCGGTCCGACGTCGGTCGCCTCGTCCGCCGGGTCGCCGACGACGAGCGCCTCGACCCGAGGGACGAAGGCGTCGACGAACGCCCCGTAGGCCGGCTGCTCGACGTAGATCCGCTGCACCGAGATGCAGCTCTGCCCTGCGAACGAGAAGGCATTCGCAGCGAGACGCGCCGCAGCATCCTCGAGGTCGGCGTCCGCGGCGACGATGACCGGCGTGGCGTTCCCGAGCTCGAGGTTCACACGCTTGCGAGCGGCACGTTCGCGCAGCTTCCACCCGATCGGGACCGAGCCCGTGAAGGTGATGAGCTTCACGCGCTCGTCCTCGACGAGGACGTCGCCGATCGCGCTCGCGGGGCCGCAGACGACGTTGAGCCAGCCCGGCGCGAGCCCTGCCTCCAGCTCGAGCTCGGCGAGGAGGAGCGCGGAGAGCGGTGTCTGGCCCGCCGGCTTGAGGACGACGGGGCACCCGGCTGCGAGCGCGGGCGCGATCTTGTGCGCGACGAGATTGAGCGGGAAGTTGAAGGGCGAGATCGCGCCGACGATCCCGATCGGGATGCGCAGGCTCAGCCCGAGCTTCCCCTCCCCGGCCGGGGAGGCGTCCATCGGCAACGGGTCGCCCGCGAGCTTGCGCGCCTCGACCGCGGCCATCGTGTACGTCGAGACCGCACGGGAGGCCTCCACGCGCGCGGCCTTCAGCGGCTTCCCGGCCTCGGCGCAGATCGTCCTCGCGACCTCGTCCTGCCGCTCGGCGAGCAGCGCGGCGACGCGGTCGAGGACTGCGGCCCGCTCGTGCGCCGGGAGAGGCTCGCGCATCGCGGCCTCGGCGGCGTCCAGAGCGCGGCGCGTCTCGGTCGCGCCCGCGCTCGGCACGCGGCCGACGAGCGAGCCGTCGTACGGCGAGCGGACGTCGATCCACTCGCCCGTCTCGACCCACTCGTGGCCGATCAGCAGCTGGCGCTCGGTCGCGGTCGTCGCCACGCGGTGAGTGTAGTCCCGCGAGGCGAGGCCGAAGCGCCGCGCTCTATGCTGTCGTCGATGCCCGACGCGTTCATCGTCGACGCCGTCCGTTCCCCGATCGGGAGGCGCAACGGCTCGCTCTCCGAGATCCGCTCCGAGGAGCTCGCTGCGCAGGTCATGAACGGCCTCGTCGACCGCCTCGACGTCGATCCGGGCGAGATCGAGGACGTCCAGATGGGGTGCGTTACGCAGGTCGGCGAGCAGGCGCTCAATGTCGGGCGACAGGCAGTGCTGGTCGCCGGCTGGCCCGAGACGGTCGCGGCATCGACCGTCGATCGACAGTGCGGGTCCTCGCTGCAGGCCGCCTTCAACGGCGCCGCGGCGGTGCAGGCAGGCCATCTCGACCTCGTCGTCGCCGCGGGTGTCGAGCACATGACGCGCGTGCCGATGGGGTCGAACCTCGGAGACGCCGGCTGGGGCGCCGTCAACGAGAAGATCGGCGAGCGCTGGCCGATCGTCCCGCAGGGCATCTCCGCCGAGGTCATCGCCGAGGAGTGGAATCTCTCGCGCGACGCGCTCGACGCGTACTCGCTCGAGTCGCACCGCCGGGCCGTTGCGGCGATCGACGAGGGCCGCTTCACCCACGAGATCGTGCCCGTGGAGGTCCACGCTGCCGGTGCGGCGGTGCTCTTCGCCGTCGACGAGACGCCTCGTCGCGACACCTCGCTCGAGAAGCTCGCCTCGCTGCAGCCGGCGTTCAAGCCCGACGGCGTCGTCACTGCCGGGAACTCGAGCTCGATCGTCGACGGCTCCGCGGCGATGCTGCTCGCGAGCGGGGAGGCTGTGGAGCGGCTCGATCTCGAGCCCCGCGCGCGATTCGTCTCCTTCGGGCTCTCGGGAGTCGACCCGTACCGCATGCTGCACGGGAACCCCGAGGCGTGCGCGAAGGCGCTCGCGAAGGCGGGGCTGACCTGGGACGACGTCTCGGTCATCGAGGTCAACGAGGCGTTCGCCTCGGTCGTGCTCCAGTTCCTCGCCGACACCGGCCTACACGCGCGCTGGGAGGACGGGGACGTCAACCCGAACGGGGGCGGGATCTCCCTCGGCCACCCGCTCGGCGCGACCGGCGCGCGGATCACCGCGACGCTCGTCAGCGAGCTCCACCGGCGTGATGCCCGCTACGGCATCGCGTCCATGTGCATCGGCCAGGGCCAGGCGATCGCGGGCGTCGTCGAGCGTCTCTGACCGCAGGTCCTCCATCAGCGCACCTGATCGATATGCTCGAAACCCCGAGTGGCGCTGATCTAGCCGGTAGGCGACAATGAGCTCATGTTCGGCATCGTCCTCATCGCCGCGCTCGTGCTCATCGCGGTGCTCGCGCCTCTCTTCGGCGCGGACTCGCGGATCGACGAGGCCGCGCGTCGGCGCCGGCCCGGTACTGACGACGACCTGACGCGCGCGCGTCGCTAGATGGTTGATCGGCCATTCACCGTCGCGCGGCTGGTGGCCGAGACGCATCGCTGGCTGGCGCCGCCCGCCCTCGCCCGTATACCCGATACGCGCTCGGCCGGGCGTCGTCCCCAGCTCGGTCTCGGCCATCCCCGCATCGACGCGAATTACCGATCGACCATCTAGGATCGCGCGTCGTGGCGTCCCCCGAGATCCAGCGCATCGGCGTCGTCGGGCTGGGGGCCATGGGCGCCGGCATCGCGCAGCTCGCGATCGAGGCTGGCTACGACGTCGTTGGCCGGGAGGTCACGAACGAGCTCGGTCAGAAGGCGCAGGAGCGCATCGCGCACTTCCTCCAGCGGAAGGTCGACAAGGAGCAACTGGGCGCGGGCGACCGCGGTGCCGCGCTCGAGCGGCTGTCGCTGACGACGGAGCTCGCGGCCCTCGCCGACTGCGACCTCGTGATCGAGGCGATCGTAGAGGACATCGACGCGAAGCTCGCGCTCTTCGCCGAGCTCGAAGGGATCGTTCGCGCGGACACGATCCTCGCGACCAACACCTCGGCGCTCTCGGTCACCGAGATCGCCTCCGCGGTCGAAACGCCCGAGCGCGTCGTCGGGATGCACTTCTTCAACCCCGCGCCGCTGATGCCACTCGTGGAGATCGTCCGGGCGGAGCTCTCCTCCGACCAGGCCGTCGAGGCCGCGTTCCGCTTCGGAGAGCGACTCGGCAAGCGACCGATTCGCTGCCACGACACCCCGGGCTTCGTCGTCAACCGCGTCCTCATCCCACTCCTGAACGACTGCCTGCGCGTCCTCGACGAGGCCCGCGTGTCCCCCGAGGATCTCGACGCCGCCATGACCGCGGGCGCGGGTTGGCCGATGGGGCCGTGCACCCTCGTCGACCTCGTGGGCATCGACGTCCACGTGCACGCATCCGAGGCGCTGTACGAGAAGCTGCGCGAGCCGCGCATGGCGCCGCCGCCGCGCATCGTGTCGATGCGGAACGCCGGGCTGCTCGGCCGCAAGAGCGGCCGCGGCTTCTACTCGTACGACTGACCCGCGTACGGTCCGCACGCGGTAGCGTTCGTCGCGGCGTGCCGGGAAGTCTGGTCGGCGACGTTTCCGCGACCCACCGGAGGCTCGATGTCCGTCGACCACATCCTCACGCTCGTGTTAGGTCTCGCGCTCGCGGGCCTGGGCGGAGAGCTCTTCGTTCGTGGCGCGGTTGGCATAGCGGGCGCTCTTCGCATCGCGCCAGGCATCGTCGGAGCGACCGTCGCCGCCTTCGCGACATCGAGCCCGGAGCTCGCTGTCGCGATCGGTTCGGCGCTCTCCGGCGAGCCCGAGCTGGCGCTGGGCGACGCTCTCGGCAGCAACGTCGTGAACGTGGGGCTGGTCCTCGGGGTTGCGGTCCTCGTCGGGCCGATTCGGGTGGGCGGCGGCACAATCTCCCGAGATCTCGCCGCGGCGATCGCGATCCCGATCGTCACCGTCGTCCTCGCCCAGGACGGCCAGCTCGGCCGGCCCGACGCCCTCGTCCTTGTGGCCGTCTTCACGCTCTGGCTCGGAGCGACCCTCGTCGAGGCCAGGCGCGAGCGGAGCGCGGCGCCGGAGGTCCTCGGAGAGAGCACGCTCCGCCGGGCCGGCCCCGCGGGGCTGCTCGGGCTCCTCCTCCTCGTCGCAGCCGGGCGGCTCATCGTCTCCGGCGCGCGGGGCGTCGGCGACGACCTCGGGCTCGACGTCTTCGTCGTCGGCGTCGTCCTCGTCGCGATCGGGACGTCGACTCCGGAGCTCGCGACGGCTGTGATCGCGCGGCTGCGCGGCCACGAGGAGATCGGCCTCGGAACCGTGCTCGGGAGCAACGTCTACAACGGCGCAGTCATCGTGCCTGTCGCCGCGCTCATCGCTCCGATCACCATCGCGTGGAGCGAGATCGCCGTGAGTCTCGCGTACGGGATCGCCGTGGTGACCCTGGTCACGCCCGTGTTCGGGCACGTCCTCGGCCGTCGGCGAGGAGCGGCGCTTGTGCTGCTCTACGCGTCGTCGGTTCTGACACTCCTGGTGACGAGCGGGTAGGGCCACGTGTTGCCCCTCACGGGGCTTCGATCTCGGCCGTGGTAGACGTCGGCCGCTCGTCGTCGCCTCGTGACAGCCGTTGCTCGAGCCACGACGCGCCGAGCGTGTCCGTCAGGCCGTGGGCGACGATCGAGGTGAGGATCGTGAAGGAGGCGACGTCGAAGATGAGCGATCGGCTCGTGTCCGTCGATGCGAGCACGAGGAGTGCGAAGAGGATCGACGCCACGCCCTTCGGCCCGAACCAGGCGATGAAGAGCTTGTTGGCTCGGGGCTCGGGCACGCCCGTGAAGCTCAGGAGGACCGACGCCGGACGAGCGACGAGCAGGGCGAAGGCGACGAAGGCAGCCAGATGGAGGATGTCCCCGTCCCAGCCGGTGACGACCACGAGCGCTCCGAAGATCACGAAGACCACGATCTGGAAGATCGAGCTCAGCGACTCGTTGAACTCCGCGAACGCGTCCGGGATGTCGTGGCGCGAGACGGCGAGGCCGATTCCCGCGACGAACGCCGCGATGAGCCCGTTGCCCCAGCCGCTCGCCTCGGCCAGGCCGAAGCTCGTCAGCGCCACCGCGAGTGCGTAGGCACCCTCGTACTTGGGCGCGATACCCGCGCTCGGAAGGCGATCGAGCAGCCTGCCCGCGAGAACCGCGAGCACGATCCCGAGGGCCGCACCGATCCCTGTCTCGAGCGCGAGCCTGCCCGCCTCCTCGATGGGCTCCCCGTCACCGGTTGCCACCACCAGGAAGAAGAGGACGAAGGGCAGCGCCAGCCCGTCGTTGAGCCCGGACTCGATGTTCAGCGTGTGGCGGATCGTCGACGGGATGCGCTCGGACGTCACGACCGCCGAGGTGACGACAGGGTCGGTCGGCGCGAGCACAGCTCCCAGAAGGAAGGCCTCCGCCCAGGTGAGCTCGGGGAAGAGTGCCTTGCCGGCGAGCGCGAGAAGCACGAGCGTGACGGGCATCGCGATGACGAGCGCGCGCGCCGCGGGTGTCCAGTGGCGGACGAGCAGCTCGCGCTCGACGACGAGGCCGTCTGCAAAGAGGGTGAGGATGAGGGCGAGCTCGACCGCCAGGACGACGACCTCGCTCGTCGGCGACGGCTCCAACACACCGGCGAGCGCGAGGCCCACGCCGGTGGCGAGCGACAGCACGGAGGTCGAGAGCACCACTCCCTGAAGCCACCCCGAGAGGGCCGCGACCACCCCGAGCAGCACACCGAGGACGAGCAGCGCCTCCGGGAAGCCGATCCCCATGGAGCGGGAACTCTAGAGCGGGTGAGCGGGCCGGTCTCGACCTGCTGCGCTAACACTCTCCTTACACCGTTCTCACCCCGACCCCACGCTCGATCTCGATACTGGCCGTAGGGCAATGCGGGCGCTCATCCTTTTCGTCTGCGCGATCGTCGCGACGGTCGCCGTCGCCGCTTCGGCGGCCGGCGCCGTGCGGGACAGCGGCCAGCTGTCGCTCGAGCGCGGCCGCGGCTCGGCGGCACTCGAGCTGCGGGGGGTCGTGCTCGGCCGGCTCACGAGCGGCACCCTCCGCGTCACCGACCTGACACCGCGCGACCGGTTCGTTCCGACCGTCTCCGGGCGAAGGGTGACGGCCGACCGGCTCGGCCCGAAGACGACGATCTACCGGGGCGTAGGCATCCGCTTCAAGGTGCTCGGCGGCCGCTATCGCCTCGTCCTCCGAGGGGCCGGCATGTCCGTCTCGGCGGTGGGCGTGGGACAGGTCGTGCTCGACGGCGACCCACGGTGGATCGGCGACGACGTCGGAGTCTTCTCGCTCGACGGCATCGACTGCGTCATGGCCTCGGAGCTGTGCCTGCCGGTGCCGACGGAGGCGACGCGCTACGAACTCGGCTCCGACGAGTCGACGACCGGCAAGGGCGTCAGATGACGCAACAGCACACGATTCTCGTGGTCGAGGACGAGACGTCGATCGCGTCCTTCGTCTCCGCGTACCTCCGCAACGCCGGGTACGACGTGCGCGCCGCGTCGTCCGCCAAGGCCGCGCTCGTCGACCTGGCGGGAGCACTGCCCTCCCTGATCGTGCTCGACCTCAACCTCCCGGACGGCGACGGCGTCGAGCTCTGCCGGCGGATCCGCAAGAGCTCGGACGTGCCCATCCTGATGCTCACGGCGCGGGACGAGGACGTCGACAAGATCATCGGCCTCGAGGTCGGCGCGGACGACTACATGACGAAGCCGTTCAACCCGCGCGAGCTCGTCGCGCGCGTGAAGAGCGTCCTGCGGCGCGCCTCGCCCGAGCGGCGGCGCAGCGAGACCGAGGAGCTTCGGCACGGCGAGCTCGTGATCAACTCGGGCAAGCGCGAGGTGTACGTCGGTGACGAGGAGATCCGGCTCGCGCCGAAGGAGTTCGACCTCCTCTGGGAGCTTCTCGACCACCGTGGGATCGTCCTCACGCGCGACCAGCTCCTCGAGCGCGTCTGGGGCTATACGTTCGCGGGGGACACGCGCACGGTCGACGTTCACGTGCGCCAGATCAGGCGCAAGCTGGGCGACGCCTCGCCGATCGTGACGGTCTGGGGCGTCGGCTACAAGGTCGCGTCCGACCGCACGCCCGCGTCCGCCGCCTGACTCCGAAGATGCGGAAGCACAGGCACTGCGGCCGTGAAGCCGGCGCCCTCGAAGATCTCCCGCGACCGAGATCCGGCATCGCCGACTTCGGTCTGGCGGAGTAACGGGATACCCTGGAAGCGGCCGATGCTCGGGACTCTCCGGTTCCGTCTCACAGCGCTCTTCCTCCTGGTCGTGCTCGTCTTCGGCCTCGTGTCGATGGCGTTCGCCCTCCGCCTCTTCCAGGACGTGACGCGCTCCGAGTCCGTCTCGGAGCTCGAGCGCGAGGCGGCCGGGCTCGCGGACCTCTATGCCGAATCCGCCGTCCGCTCGAGCGACGAGGGGGCACGTGCTCCCGAATTTGCGGCGAAGAATCTCGAGCTCGCGACCGGCGACGAGCTGTACTACGTGGGAGCCTCGCTCTTCCCGGGACAGCGCTTCGGCCTCACGAGGCTGACGAGGGAGGCGCTCGGCGGCGCGCAGCTGGACCCGGAGCGGGTGGTCACGTTCGAGTTCACCCCCCCGGGCGAGAGCCGCCTGCTGCTGGCTGCGGCGCAGCCGGTGCAGCTCCAGCGCGGGACCGAGCCGTTCGGCTGGCTCGTCGTCGCGAAGCCCGTCACCGAGCTCCGCGAGCAATGGGTGACGCTGCTCGAGCGGCTCGCGCTCGCGCTCGCGGTCGGAATCCTGCTCGGCGCTGCGCTCTTCTGGTGGCTCTCGCGTCGCCTCACCGAGCCGGTGCAGGCGCTCACGCGGGCGACGCAGGATGTCGCAGCCGGACGCTACGACGTCGCGATCCCTGAATCGAAAGGCGGCGATGAGATCGCGTTGCTGACCGACCGCTTTCGGCGCATGGTGGCCAAGCTCGCCGAGGCGGAGCAGCTCAAGCGGTCCTTCCTGATGTCGGTGTCACACGAGCTCCGGACGCCTCTGACGGCGATCCGCGGGCACGTCGAGGCGCTGCGCGAGGGCATCGTGACCGAGCCCGACCAGGTCCAGGGCTCTCTCGACATCGTCGCCGCCGAGACCGACCGTCTCGAGCGCCTCGTGGGCGACGTCCTCGACCTCGCAAAGCTCCAGGCCCACCGGTTCACCGTTCGCCACGAGGAGGTCGATCTCGGTCGGGTGCTCGACCATGCGCACGGCGCCTTCGCCGAGGAGGCACGGCGTCGGGAGATCGACTATCGCGTGCAGGCCGACGCGGAGCCGCCCGTGATTGTGTCCGACGGAGATCGCGTTCTCCAGGTGATCTCGAACCTGCTCTCGAACGCCTTCCGCTGGACGCCCGACGGAGGACGCGTCGACCTCGAGCTCGCCGCAGCGAACGGAGCGGTGCGCGTCGACGTCGTGGACTCGGGCCCGGGAATCCCGGCCCGGGACCGCGAGCGGATCTTCGAGCCGTTCATCTCGCAGGACGTCGACGGAACGGGGCTCGGGCTCCCGATCGCCCGAGAGCTCGCGGTGGCACTCGGCGGTCGGGTCGAGCTCAGCTCCGAGCCGGGTCGCGGCAGCCGCTTCCGGCTCGTGCTCCCCGCCGGGTCGGTGTCCGAGCTGTCTCGCCGGGCCTAGGCGGCGGCGTACTCGCCGAGCGGCTTGCCCTCGGCGCCCGGCGCCGGCAGGTCCTCGACCGCGGCGATGATCCTCGTCGCGTCCTCGGCGTGGCTTCGCTCGAGTCGTTCGAGGCGTGCGTCGACCCCTTTCCAGCCGGAGCTGACGAGGTCGACGAGGAGCGCGAGGTCGTCCACCCGAGCGTGGCGCTCCGCCAGCAACTCACCCTCGAGCCGCTCGAGCCGCCGGATCACCTGGTTGAGGAGCCCCCTGATCTCCGCCACCTGCCGCGCGACCGGCAGCACCTCCGAGCGCAGTCCGTCGCGGACCGACGACTCGATCCGTGCGGGCATGGACGCCTCGAGCTCCGCGGCGGCCTCGGCGAGGGATGCGATCTGCTCGCGCGAGCGCTCGAGCGCCGCCTCGAGGAGGGCTGGCTCCGGCCGTCCCGCGGCCGCGTCGGCGATTCGCTGCTTGACTCGTTCGAGAGCGGCTTCGTCCATGGACGCCGAACTACTCTACTACGTCCGGTGGACGCGACAGACCTGGACTACGACCTGCCGTCGCAGCTGATCGCACAGACGCCCGTCGAGCCTCGCGACTCGTCGCGGCTGCTCGTCCACCGGCTCGAGACGGGCCGGATCGAGCACCGAATCTTCTCCGAGCTGCCCGAGCTCCTCGGCGGCGAGCTCGTGGTCGTCAACGACACTCGCGTCGTCCCGGGCCGGCTGCGGTTGCGCCGGTCGACCGGCGGCTCGGTCGAGGTGCTCCTCGTCGAGGAACGCGGCGAAGGGGTGTGGGAGGCGCTCGTCCGACCGTCACGCCGACTGAGGCCCGGCGAGCGGCTCGGCCCGATCGAGCTGGTCGAGGCGCTCGGGGGCGGTCGCTGGCTCGTCCGGCTCGAGGGCGAGCCGAGCGGGGAGGCACCGCTCCCGCCGTACATCCACGCGCGTCTCGACGATCCCGGGCGCTACCAGACCGTGTACGCGCGGGAGCTCGGATCGGCCGCGGCGCCGACGGCGGGGCTCCACCTGACACCGGATCTCGTCGCCCGGCTCGACCCGGTGAGCGTCACGCTCCACGTCGGGCTGGACACGTTCCGCTCGGTGTCCGAGGCGCGGGTCGAGGACCACGAGCTGCACGGCGAGCGGTACGCGGTCGAAGCGTCGGCCTGGCGCCGGATCGCCGCGGCGGAGCGCGTGCTGGCCGTGGGGACGACCTCGGTGCGCGTGCTCGAGACGGTTGCCCGGACCGGCGAGCTCGCCGGCCGCACCCGGCTCTTCGTCACGCCCGGGTTCGAGTTCCGCCGCGTCGACGCGCTGCTCACGAACTTCCATCTGCCGCGCTCGACGCTGCTCGCGCTGGTCATGGCCTTCGTGGGCGTGGAGGAGACCCGCGACCTCTACCGGACGGCGATCGCGGAGCGCTACCGGTTCTACTCCTTCGGCGACGCGATGCTGGCGCTGTGACCCGGCCGTCTCGGCCCCGCAACCGGCACGGTTCCGGCACGATCCCGTGTCCCATGCGCGCGCACTTCCGAAGTAGGCTCGAAGTGGGAGGAGGCGCGGGGTGGCCCCAGGGGCGAGTCGCGGCTTCGGGCAGGTCGTCTCGAGGCGAGAGCGGGCCTGCGTGAGCGCATTCCGCGTCTGTGCCCGTGACGGGCCGGCGCGCGCGGGCGTCCTCGAGACCGCGCACGGCTCGATCCGCACGCCTGCGTTCATGCCCGTCGGCACGAAGGCGACGGTGAAGTCGCTCGATCCCGACGAGGTGCGCGCGCTCGGTGCGCACGTGATCCTCGGCAACGCGTACCACCTGCACTTCCGGCCGGGCGAGGACGTGATCGAGGACCTGGGCGGGCTCCACGGGTTCTCGGGTTGGGACGGCCCGATCCTCACGGACTCGGGCGGTTTCCAGGTCTTCTCGCTGCGCGACACGATCCTCGCCCTGGACGAGGAAGGCGTGACCTTCCGATCCGTCTACGACGGCTCGGCTGAGCGCTTCACGCCGGCAGGCGTCGCGGAGATCCAGCGCCGGCTCGGCTCGGACATCGCGATGTGCCTCGACGTCTGCCTTCCCGGCGGCGCCGACCGCAGTGACCTCGAGCGCGCGGTCGTGCTCACAACGCGCTGGGCAGGCGCCCAGGTCGACGCGCCGCGTGCTCCCGGTCAGCTGCGGTTCGGCATCTCACAGGGGGGCACGGACGACGACCTTCGCCGGCGCTCGATCGAGGAGGTCGCCGCGCTCGCATTCGACGGGCACGCGCTCGGCGGCCTCGCGGTCGGCGAGTCGCGGGAAGAGATGCTCGACTGCGTCGAGTGGGCCGCGCCACTCCTCCCCGCGGACCAG
>Ga0210115_1000151_pt1 | contig 18187 bp, 22 predicted proteins | sample MayberryNW_TuleB_2_FD_185526 | JGI IMG/M metagenome (GOLD analysis project Ga0210115, IMG submission 185526) | Wetland microbial communities from San Francisco Bay, California, USA, that impact long-term carbon sequestration - MayberryNW_TuleB_D2... | ecosystem: Environmental > Aquatic > Marine... | reverse complement strand
GTCATCTGGATGAAGGGCGAGTTGTCGAAGAGCTCGAGGATCTTCTCGTTCGTGGACGTGTCGAGCTGGAACCCGGTGTTCGGGTCCTCGGCGGGCAGCGCCCGCAGGAGCGTCGTGATCGGGAGCTTGCGCTTCCGGTCGATGCGGGCGTAGACGACGCCCTTCTTGTCGATCTCGACCTCGAGCCACGAGCCGCGGCTCGGCATGAGGTTCGCGATGAAGACCTGCTTGTCCGGGTCCTTCGGCTCCATCAGGTAGGCGCCGGGGGAGCGGACGAGCTGCGTCACGATGACGCGCTCGGTGCCGTTGATGATGAACGTGCCGGCGTCCGTCATCATCGGGAAGTCCCCCATGAAGACGGTCTGCTCGCGGATCTCGCCCGTCTCCGTGTTCACGAAGCGGACGGTCATCGAGAGCGGCACCTGGTACGTCAGGTCCTTCTCACGGCACTCCGTGATCGAGACCGGTGGGGGGCCGAACTCGTAGTCGGCGAACTCGACGGCGAGCGTGCCGGTGTAGTCCTCGATCGGCGAGATGTCGCTGATCGTCTCGCGGAGCCCTTCCTCCATGAACCAGTCGAAGGACGCTCGCTGGATGTCGATGAGGTTGGGAAGGTCGAGGACGTGCTTCAGACGGGAGAAACTCTTCCGCGCGGGGCGCGGGGCGACCTTGGTGGCCACGTAGGGCTGACCTCCTCTAGGCAGGCGGGAACTTCAAGAACGGGACGGGAGCAGCAAATGAAAACGGGGAGCAGCAGAAAAGCGGCGCGACCCACCAAGGTAGCAGGTCCGCCGGATCCCTCGCAAGGGTGACGGGGCGGGAGCCGCCGTCGAGGGAAAGTATAGCGATTTCGTCCAGGACGGCGCGAGAGGCGCCCCCGCCGGGACGCCTCTCGAACGCGCGCCGTGCCCTTCCGGACTGTGAACCTACGAGCTCTTCGTGGCGATGACACACCTGGCGAACGCGCGACGCCCGTTGTCGTTCGCGTACTTCGCGTGGAAGGCCTCCGGATCGTCCCGGCGCTCCGCCTTGCACGCGCGGGCGGCGTTCACGGTTGCCGCGACCTCGGGCGCCAGCTCGCCGCGGGCATGCCGCGAGACGCACCTGCCGAAGGCGTTGTCGCCGCTCTCGTTCGTCCCGTACTTCGTGCGGAAGGCAGCCGGGTCCTCCGCCCGCTCCGCGCGGCACTCCTGCGCGGCGTTCCGCACGGCCTCCAGGGCCTCGGCGCGAGTCATGCGCATGCACGTCCGCATCGGCGTCGCGCCGTACGTTGCGCGGAAGGTGGCCTTGCCCATCTGGGCCCGCTCCGACTTGCACGCCCACGCGGCGGCCTTGGCGACCGGGCCGGTCGTGGCCGCGGAGGCCTGCGGGCCGGCGACGGCGGCGACGGCGAGCGCGACGATCAGGGTTGCCTTGAGCTTCATCTGTCCTCCAGGGGAAGTCGGTTTCGAATGGTCAAACCGGACTCATCGTGGAGGCGGGCGGTAGAAGGCGGGCCGATCCTTACAGGCTCCGCACAAGCCTTTACGCAATGCTCGAACCCCGTGCCCCGTTCGGGGGCGCCTGGGCCGAAAACCGCCTCAGCCGATCAGAGGCAGAGCGCGAACGGGTTCGTGCGCGCGGCCGGGAGGAAGCAGGCCGGGACGAAGGACGTCGCGGGGTCCGTCTCCTCCGGGTCGCCGTCGCCGGGGTCGCCGGGCTCCTCGTCGGCGGGCAAGCACTCGTCGCCGGTCGCGGGAGGTTTGCTCGCGGTCAGCTCGGCCGGCGCGTCCTCGGTCGGCTCCTCGGCGGACTCCTCGCACTCGCCGGGCGCCTCCTCGTCGGGCGTGCAGTCGCCCTCCGCGGGCTCCTCCCCCTCGGTCGGCCCCTCGGCCTCGTCGGACGGCGTCGAGTCTGCGGGCGGCTCCTCGTCGGGCTCGTCCTCGGCCGGCGCCTGACAATCGGCGGGCTCCTCGGCCTCGTCGTCGCCTCCCTCACCCTTCGCCTTCGCGTGCTCGGACACGCACTTGCCGAACGCGTTCGCCTGGTTCGGGTTCGTCCCGTAGTGCGTGTAGAACTCCTCGCCCATCTCGGCGAGCAGGCCGAAGCACGTCATCGCCGGGTTGAGCTCACCTCCTCGCTCGCGGGCCTTGTCGGCCTTTCGCGCAGCCTTCTCCGCGTTTCGTTCGGCCTTCTCGGCGCGCTTGGCGACGCCGTTCGCGCCGTGCGCCTTGGCGCCCTTGCCGCCACCCGCCCACGGTGGCGGGCCGCCCTTGCTGCCCGGCGGTCCGCCTTTCGCGCCCGCCGACCCGGCGAAGGCGAGAACGGCCAGACAGACGAGCGCTGCGGGCAGGAACGAGCGGATGGTCAGGCGAGATCCGATTCTTTGAATGTCGGTCAAGCGCCGCGCGTGCCCATCGCCTGGACGGGGGAGGTCGCTCGACTTTCGTCCATTGAGTCAATCGCAACGTCGTACTAGGGTCACGGCGTTGCGCGCCCTGCACCCAAGGAGGAAACCGTGCTGCGAGCGATCGTCCGATACCTCGGCCGGCACCATGTCGCGCTCCTCGCGCTCTTCATCGCACTCGGCGGCACCGCGGTCGCGGCGACGTACATCAACGGCGCGCGGATCAAGCCGCGGTCCCTCCCCGAGAACCGCCTGACGACCGCCGCAGCCGCCTCGCTCAGAGCCGGCGAGCTGGCCGTCTACTGCAAGACGGCCAACTCGCGCCCCCGCGAGTACTCGACCGTGCCCTGCCGGAGCCGGGCCGAGATCGTCGCCGACGGGTCGCTCCTCAACGGCATCGCCATCGGAACGGACGGGAATCCGCATGTCACTTTTGGCGGCCACCCGGTCACGCTCGTGCGGTGCAACGACCGGCATTGCGCCGGAAACGACGAGACGGTCCAGGAGATCAACGGAACCTTTTGCGGCGCGGGTCGCTCGGACGTCACGATCACCGCGGACGGCTACCCGATCGTCAGCCAGCCCAACGGCGGCTGCGTCGAGGCGGGACGCCTGAACGTCGCGGACTGCTCGGATCCCTCGTGCCTCGCCGCCGCGACGTCGCACACCTTCGACATCGCGGGCACCGGCCAGTTCAGCTCGATCGCGATCGGTACGGACGGTCTGCCGGTCGTCAGCTACTACGACGGCACGAACGGTGACCTCAAGGTCCTGCACTGCAACGACCGCTCGTGCGACGGGACCGACGACACGCTGAGCATCGTGGCGAGCGCGGGCGACGTCGGGCAGTACACGTCGCTCGCGATCGGCACGAACGGCAACCCGGTGATCGCCTACTACGACGTCACCAACCACGACCTGAAGGTCGCACGCTGCAACGACAGGGCGTGCGCCGGCGGCAACGAGACGCTCTCCACCGTCGACAGCGCCGGGGACGTGGGAGAGTTCGCGTCATTCGCGATCGGCGCGAACGGCAACCCCGTGATCGCGTACTACAAGCGTTCGACCGGCGACCTCCGGGTCGCCCGGTGCAACGACCCGGCCTGCGCCGGAGGGAATGAGACGCGCTCGACGGTGGCGGCGACCGGCGATGTCGGACAGCATGCTTCGATCGGGCTCGGGCTCGACGGGCGGCCGGCGGTCGCCTTCTACGACGCCACGACGCAGGACCTCCGCATCGCCCGCTGCAACGACGCCGCCTGCGCGGGCGGCAACGAGAAGCTCGCGACCCTCGACAGCACGGGCGACGTCGGCCTCTACGCGTCCCTGGCGATCGGCGTGGACGGCGTCCCGGTCGTCGCCTACCTCGACGCGAGCAACAGCAAGATCAAGGTCGCACGCCCGTCGATCCTGCCCTGAGACGACAGAGGGCCCGCCTCGCGGCGGGCCCTCTCATCCCTCGCGGAGCTCGAAGCTACTTGACCTCGACCGTGGCTCCGGCCTCCTCGAGCTGGCTCTTGACCGAGTCGGCCTCCTCCTGCGCGACGCCCTCGCGGATCGGGCCGGGCGCGTTGTCGACCAGATCCTTGGCCTCCTTCAGGCCGAGGCCGGTGATCGCGCGGACGACCTTGATCACCTGGATCTTCTTGTCGCCGGCGCCCGTGAGGATCACGTCGAACTCGCTCTTCTCCTCGCCGCCGTCGCCGCCGTCGGCGGCGGGACCGCCGCCGCCCGGAGCCGCGACCGCGACCGGAGCGGCGGCGGTGATGCCCCACTCCTCCTCGATCTTGTTCTTGAGCTCGACGAGGTCGAGGACGCTCATCTTCCCCAGTTCGTCGAACACCTTGTCAACTCCACTTGCAGCCATCGTTACTCCTCCTCCTGCTCAGTCTGGTCTTGGGTCTCGTCGGGTGTCTCGGCCGCCTCGGCGGCGGGCTCGGGCTCGGCCTCCGGCGCAGCGGCCTCCGCCACCGCTTCGTCCTCCGGGGCCGCGGTCGCCGCGTCGGACGTGTCTCCCTGCTCGCGCAGCTGCTCGATCCGGGCGTCGATCAGCCCGAACAGGTTCTGCAGCGGCGCGTTCACGAGGCCGGCGATCGCGTTCAGGGGCCCGACGATCGCGCCGAGCACCTGGCCGCGAAGCACCTCCGGCGAGGGGAGCGCCGCGAGCCGCTCGATCTCCTCCGTCGACATCGACCTTCCGTCGAGAATCCCGCCCTTGAGGGCGAGGATCTTCGTCTGGCGGGCCGAGTCGCTGAGCGCCTTCGCGACCGCGACCATGTCGCCGTCGCCGACGAACGCGATCGCGGTCGGGCCGTCGAGGAAGGGGACGAGGTCGTTGACCCCGGCCTCCTCGGCGGCGCGCTTGGTGAGCGTGTTCTTGACGACCGAGAAGCGGGCGCCGTGCTTCAGGAGCTCCGTCCGGACGTTGTCGATCGCAGTCATGTCCAGGCCGCGGTAGTCGGCCACGAAGAGCGTGTCGGACGCCTTCAAACGGTCGACGAGCTCCGCGACGACCTGCTCCTTCTTCTGCTTCAGCACTGTGTTCTCACCTCCTCGTACGAATCGAGCCCGCCAACGGCGGGCCCGAACGAGAAGGCATCTCGTGCCGGACGCGCCTCGGCCGGTCTTCCGCGCGCAGGCGCTGCCGGCTGTCTCTGGCGACGGGCGGTTGGCTTACGCGGAAACTGCCTGCGTCTCCTCCTCGAGCTCGGCCGCGACGTCGCGCGTCCGGCCCGGATCGATCTTGATGCCGGGCGCCATCGAGCTCGTCAGCGTGACCGAGCGCAGGTAGCGGCCCTTCGCGGCCGCCGGCTTCGCGCGCACGATCTCCTCGATGACGGCGGCGTAGTTCTCGAGCAGCGCGCGCTCGTCGAAGGAGCGCTTGCCGAGCGTCAGGTGGACGTTCGCCCCCCGGTCGGTGCGGTACTCGAGCTTGCCGGCCTTGGAGTCGGCGACGGCCTTCGCGACGTCGAACGTCACGGTGCCGGCCTTCGGATTCGGCATCTTGCCGCGCGGGCCGAGGATGCGGCCGAGCTTGCCGACCGTCCCCATCATGTCCGGGGTCGCGATCGCGAGGTCGAAGTCGTCGAAGCCGCCCTCGATCTCCGCCGCCAGGTCGGCCGAGCCGACCACGTCGGCGCCGGCCTCCTGCGCCTCCTTCGCCTTCTCGCCCTCGGCGAACACGGCGACGCGAACGTCCTGGCCGGATCCGTTCGGGAGCATGAGCGTCCCGCGGAGCTGCTGATCTGCATGGCGGACGTTCAGCCCCATGTTGAAATGCACCTCGACCGTCTCGTCGAACTTCGCGGGCGGCAGGTCCTTGAGGATCCGGATCGCCTCGAGCGGCGAGTAGACGCGCTCGCGGTCGATCCGCTCGCGGGCCTCGCGGTAGCGCTTGCCGTGGGAGCTCACAGGTCCACCTCGACGCCCATCGAGCGGGCGGTTCCGGCGATCACCTTCGAGGCCTCGTCGAGGTCCCGCGCGTTCAGATCGACGAGCTTCGTCTCGGCGATCGCGCGCACCTGGTTGCGCGTGAGGCGGCCGACCTTCTCGCGGTTCGGCTCCCCCGAGCCCTTCTCGATCCCGAGCGCCTCCTTGATCAGGACGGCGGCCGGAGGCGTCTTCGTGATGAATGTGAACGAGCGGTCCTCGAACACGGTGATCTCGACCGGGATGATCCGGCCGTTCTCCTGCTGGGTCTGGGCGTTGAACGCCTTGCAGAACTCCATGATGTTGACTCCGTGCTGGCCGAGCGCGGGGCCGACCGGCGGCGCCGGGTTGGCCTGGCCGCCCGGGATCTGGAGCTTGATGAGGGTGAGGACTTTCTTGGCCATTCGTCTCTTTCGGGTCGCGGGCGGGGCATGCCCCGCCCCTACGGATCAGTCGAGTTTCTTCACCTGGTCGAAGCCGAGCTCGACGGGAACCTGGCGCTCGAAGATGTTCACGAGCACCTTCAGCTTCTGCTGGTCCTGGTTCACGTCGACGATCTCGCCGTCGAAGTCGGAGAGGGGGCCGGAGGTGACCTTCACCGACTCGCCGAGCTCGAACTCGGCGATCGCGCGCGGCCGCTCGGCGGTCGCGCCCGTGTGGAGGATGCGGTCGACCTCGGGCTGCGAGAGCGGCACCGGCTTCGCGCCGGCGCCGACGAACCCGGTCACGCCGGGCGTGTTCTTCACCACCGTCCAGGCCTCGTCGGTCATGTCCATGTTCACGAGCACGTAGCCAGGGAGCACGCGCTGCTCCGTCTGCACGCGCTGGCCGTCCTTCGTCTCGATCCGCTGCTCGGTCGGCACGACGACGCGCCGGAAGCGCTCCGCCTGCTTCATCGAGTCGATGCGGTGCTCGAGGTTGGCCTTCACCTTGTTCTCGTGGCCCGAGTAGGTGTTGATCACGTACCAGCGGAACATCAGACTCCTCGCAGCAGGACGTCGCGGACGAAGCGGCTGAACACGAAGTCGGCCGCAGCCAGGTAGGCGCCTACGACCGCGATCGCGATGATCACGACCACGGTTGCCGAGAACAGCTGGCGCTGCGTCGGCCACTCGACCTTGCGGAGCTCGGCGTAGGACTCCCCGAGGAAGGCGCGGAAGCCGCCGCGGCGCTCGCGCTGCGCACCGGTCTGGCTCTTCGACTGCTGCGCCGGCCGGACCTGCTGCTGGCGGCGGTCACGGCGCGCGGCGGCAGGCGTCGCCGGCGCCTGGTAGTCGGCGCTTCGCTTGCCTCGGCGGGTGCGGGACGGGCGGGCCATCGGGCGCTAGCGGGTCTCGCGGTGCAGGGTGTGACGGCCGCACCAGCGGCAGTACTTCTTCGCCTCGAACCGGTCCGGGGTGTTCCGCTTCGACTTGTTCGTCTGGTAGTTCCGGCGCTTGCACTCGGTGCAGGCGAGCGTGATCCCTACCCGTACTCCTGTTGCCATTCGTCTCTCTTCCGAGCTTGTGGTCTACGACGTGCGAAGTAGCGGCGGGTGGATTCGAACCACCGACCTGCGGGTTATGAGTCCGCCGCTCTAACCGCTGAGCTACGCCGCCGAGCGGCTCCGAAGTCTAGCAGCGAGTTCGCTCAGCTCCGGACGAGCTCGATTCCCTCCTCGGCGAGGTCCGCGACTCCCCCGTCCGCGACATGCACGAGGCTCTCTACTCCCGCACGCGCGAGGAGCGAGACGGCGATCGAGCTGCGGTTGCCGACCGAGCAGGCGACCGCGAGCGGCCGGCCGTTTCCGCCGACCCCGTCCGGCACGCCGTCCCGGAGCTCGTAGTAGGGCAGGTGGGTCGAGCCCTCGACGTGCCCGGCCTCCCACTCGTCGTCGTCGCGGACGTCCAGGAGGCTCACCTCGCCGGCGCGCAGCCGGTCGGCCAGCCCGGCGACGTCGAGCACCGGGATCGAGTGCGTTGCGAAGCCTGTGTCGAGCCACCCCTCGACACCACCGGCGAGGAGGCCGTGGATCCGCCGGAACCCGACCGCCTCGAGCAGCCGGCCGAGGCGCCTGGCCTCGTCGTCGGTCGCGGCGGTGACCAGGACCTCGCTCTGGGGATCGACGACCCACGCCGCCCGGGTGCCCACGGCGGCGCGGATCATCGTCACGTTGATCGAGCCCGGGACGTGGGCGGCGTCGAAGGCCCGAGGGGCACGTCCGTCGATCAGCGTGGCACCTCCGTCGAGGAGCTCCTTCACGCGCACCGGCGCGAGGGCTTCCACCGGGGCTGCCGTCGTGAGGAGCGGGCCGCGGTTCAGCGCGACGATGCGCATGAAGTTGGGCGGCTGCGGCGCGAGCTTCCCGGTCAGCTCGCGCACGAACTCGTCCTCGTCGCGGAGCGCTGCGAAGCGGTTGTAGCGTCGCTCGAACCCGATCGTCGAGCCCGGCTTCTGGCTCATGCCGGCGCCGCCGCAGAGGGAGCCGCCGATATGGCCGGGCCAGACCTCCGCGAAGTCGTCGAGGGCGAGCAGCCGGCGGAGCGAGCGGAAGAGGCCGTGCGCGCCCTCCTCGGCCTCGACGGCGAGGTCGGGCCGCGCCAGGTCGCCGACGAACAGGGAGTCGCCGGTGATCACGAGCCAGTCCTCGTCGCCGCGGCTCGCGTCCGAGACGAGGAACGCCAGGTGCTCGGGCCGGTGGCCCGGCGTGGCGAGCGCGGTGAGGCGGACGTCGCCGACCGAGACGGAGTCGCCGTCCGAGAGCGGCTCGTGCGGGTACTCGGCGCCCGCCCCGGCCGACACGTGGATGGTCGCCCCGGTCAGCTCGTGCAGGCGGCCGTGACCGGACACGTGGTCGGCGTGCGTATGCGTCTCGAGGACGTGGCGGATGGCGAAGCCGTGCTCCTCGGCGAGCTCGAGGTAGTCCTCGACGTCCCACTTCGGATCGACGACTGCCGCCTCGCCGGCGTCAGCCACCACGTAGGAGGCACACCCGAGGTCGTCGTGGAGGACCTGGCGGAAAAACATCGCGACCACGATCATACGGCGGTGCGGTTCGATCGCCGGGAGCTCGCGGGCGCGGTTGCCGACCTGGGCGTGTTCGTCCCGATCGCCGTCGCGCTGATCGTCTCCAACGGACTCTCGCCGACGGCGGTGCTCCTTCCGGGAGCCCTGCTCTACCTCGCGAACGCCGCGTTCTACGGGCTGCCGCTGCCGGCCCAGCCGCTCAAGGCCTTCGGCGCGATCGCGATCGCCCAGGGGCTCGGCTCGGACGAGATCGCGGCCGGCGCGCTGCTCCTCGGCGCGCTCTTCCTCGTGGCCGGGCGTCTCGGGCTCGTCGACCGTGCGGCCCGCGCGTTTCCGCGGGCGCTCGTGCGCGGAGTCCAGCTGACCGTCGGGCTGCTCTTCCTGAAGATCGCGTGGGGGCTCGTTTCGGATCCGCCGAGCGCGTTCGACGGGCATGCGCTTCCACCGGTCTGGGCGATCGCCCTTGCGGCTGCCGCCGCGATCGTCGTCGTCGCCTTCCGCGCATCGGGCGCATCCCTCGTTCTCGTCCTCGGCGGCGCGGTCGTGATGCTCGCCACGGCCGGCGGCGGCCTGGCGCTCGGCCCGTCGGCGATCACCGTGCCCTCGCTCGACGGCGCCGTGCTCCTCACCGCGTTCACGGTGCTCGTCGTTCCCCAGGCGCCGCTGTCGTTTGCGAACTCGTGCCTCGCCACGACCGATGCCTCGCGCGTGTACTTCGGGGAGGAGCGCGCCCGCCGCGTGCGGCCCGGCTCGCTCGCGACGACCTTCGGCCTCGCCAACCTGTTCGCCGGCTCGATCTCCGGGATGCCCGTCTGCCATGGGGCGGGGGGCTTGACGGCCCATGTCTCGTTCGGGGCGAGGACCGCGGCGGCGCCGCTCGTCATGGGCCTGTCGCTGCTCACGCTCGCCGTCGTCGCGGGATCGAGCCTTGCGACGCTTCTCGTCGCCTTCCCGCTGCCGATCCTCGCCGCGCTGCTCGCCGCCGCGGGAGTCCTCCACATCGGCCTTCTCCGTGACCTGCGCGGCGCGCGGGAATGGGCTCTCGCACTCGTGGTCGGCGCGATCGGCGTTCGCGTCGACCTCGCGCTCGCCCTCGTCGTCGGGCTCGCCCTGTGGTGGGTGCCGCTCGCCGTCGGGCGCCTGCGGCTGCGGCCGGCCTAGAGCGCGCCGCCGGCCGCTGGGGGCGCGGCGGTTGCCGCGCCGGCGTCGCCGACCTGGTTTCGGGCCAGGTACTCCTCCGCGAGGAGGATGTTCGACTCGTTCGCGCGCTCGACGATCGCAAGCAGGTCGGACATGCTCGAGACCTCCTCGCGCTGCTCCTGGAGGAACCAGTGGAGGAACTGCTCGCCCACGAGCTCGCCCTCGTCGCGCGCGATCCGTGCGAGCTCGACGATCTGCTCCGTCACCGTCCGCTCCTGCGCGAGCGCGAGCGCAACCGGCGCGACGACGTCCGAGAACTCGGTCTGCGGCGGCTCGACGCCCGGGACGGTCGCCCGCTCGCCCGCGTCGAGGAGGTACTGCACGAGCATCATCGCGTGGTTCCGCTCCTCGAGCGCCTGGCGGTAGAAGTGGGCGGCGAGGCCCGGGAGGGTCTCGTCGTCGTAGTAGACGGCGATCGCCACGTACTGCTGGGACGCGGCGAACTCGCGCCCGACCTGCTCGTTCAGGGCGTCCGTGAAGCGGCTCATACGGGCGATTCTAGGCCAGCCGCCGCGAGCGGAACCGGGCAGGCGCCCCTGACGTCAGTCCGCGCTCCCGATCATCGTGATGAGGTCGCCCTTCGCCAGCGGCTCGAACTCGTCACGGCGCGCCTCCAAGCGGGGCGCCTCGTCCGCCCGGAACTCGTACCCCCGGGGGAGGAGCGCCGGGCTGATCTCGGTCCAGTGGAGCGGCCCCGCACAGCGAACGACGGCGCCGTCCTCGAACTCCACGGCCCAGACCTCCTGCGTGGCCGTCTCGCGCCAGAACTCGTACGCCTGCATGGCTGCCTCCCCTCGGTCGGTACCTGAAGTCTCCGACCGCCGGGTGCCAAGTGGCATCCGGGAGCGACCGCATCCCGCCGGGTACGAAGTACGGAGCCGGGAGCGCCGGGGCCGCGCCGCCGCGCCTAGCGGACGACGAGCACGTCGCAGGGCGCCTCGTGCACGAGTCGCGTGCTCACGGAACCGAGCACGGCCCGCGCAACGGCGCCCCGGCCGCGCGTGCCGACCACGATCAGGTCCGCGCCCGACTCCCGCGCCTCGTCGGCGATCACCCCGGCCGGGTCGCCGTGGCCCTCGACTTCCCGCACGTCGAGACCCTTGCCGCGCAGGATCCCGGCCGCCTCCTCGAGCTCTCCCCGCCGCTCGGCGGCCTCGATGCGATCGGCCCCGCCGGGCCCGCGGCCCGCCGTCGCGTGCACCTCGACGACGCTCACCACCGTGACCGGCTCGCCGCTGCTCAGCTGTGCGGACCGGTCGAGCCCGCGCTTCGCGCCGTCGGAGCCGTCGTATGCAACCACAATCTTCATCTCCCGCTCCTTGCTCGCCTGCGCGCGCGAGCGTATCCCCTCGTGCGGCCCGGGAGAAGGCGAGCGCTACGCCCCGCCGATCAGCGTCAGCAGCTTGAACATCGGGAGGTACATGGAAATGATGATGATCCCGACCATCAGGCCGACGCCGATCATCATGAGCGGCTCGATGATCGACGTCAGGGTGGCGATCGAGCTGTCGACCTCGTCCTCGTAGAAGTCGGCGATCTTTCCGAGCATCTTCTCGAGCTCGCCCGTCTCCTCGCCGACGCGCACCATCTGGGAGACCATGGGCGGGAAGATCTCGAGCTCGCCGAGCGGGATGGCGATCGGGACGCCCTGGTGCACGCGCTCGCGCACGACCGCGGTCGCGTCCTCGATGATCGAGTTCCCCGACGTCGTGCCGGTGATCTCGAGCGCGCGGATGATGTCGACGCCCGACCCGAGGAGCGTCGAGAGCGTGCGCGAGAAGCGGGCCATGCCGACCTTCATGATCACGGCGCCGATCCCGACCGGAGCCCGCATGCGGAAGCGGTCCCAGACGCGGCGTCCCTTCTCGGTCTTCTTCAGGCGCAGGAAGCCGAAGATGATGCCGCCCCACGCCGGGAAGATGATGAACCAGTAGCTCTTCAGCATCTCGGACGCCTTCACGACGATCTGGGTGAGCATCGGCAGGTCGCCGCCGAGCTGCTTGAAGATGTCCACGAAGATCGGGACGAGGAACATGAGCATCCCGATCAGCACCAGCGTGGCGAACGCCAGCACCATGAGCGGATACATCATCGCCCCCTTCACGCGGCGCTTGATCTGCGTCTCCTTCTCGATCTGGAACGCGACGCGGTCGAGCACGACGTCGAGGATCCCCGCCGCCTCGCCGGCCTCGACCATCGAGATGAAGAGGCGCGAGAAGATCTTCGGGTGGCGGGCCATCGCCTCCGAGAGGAGGAGTCCTCCCTCGACGTCGGCGCGCACCTCGCCGATCACGGTGGCGAACTTCCGGTCCTCCGTCTGCTCCTCGAGGATGACGAGCGCGGTCACGACGTTCAGGCCCGCCTCGATCATCGTCGCGAACTGGCGCGAGAAGATCTGGAGGCTCTTCGGCTTGACCTTCGTGACGGCGCCTCGCAGGCCCTCGGTCGACGCTGCCCGCTGGTCGAGCCTCAGCGCGAGCAGGCCGCGGACGCGGAGCGCCTCGCGGGCGGCACCGAGGTCCGGAGCGTTGATCTCCCCGTCGAGCTCGAGGCCGTCGGCGTTGATCGCTGTGTAGACGAACGAGGCCATACCGCTCCAGACGGCATCGGCATCACCCGTACTCGGCTTGAGTGCTGGCCTCCATGTGCCGATGAGCTCCGCAGGTGTACGCCTTCGTGCGGCAAATCGTCCACCGGCCACGCTCCCAGGCGGGCTTCGGCATGATCGAGCTGGTCGCGGCCATGACGGTCATGGCCATCGGCGTCCTGGCCGTGTTCGCCATGTACCACTCGAGCATGACCCAGCTTCGGCGGGCGAGCACCATCACGACCGCCGCGGCCCTGGCGGACACCGAGATGGAGAATTACCGCGCCCTCGAGTACGAGTCGATCGGCCTGGCCTCGAGCGACGTCGGCGCGGCCGACTCGACCTACACCGGCCAGAGCGGCGGTGCCTACCTGGCGATCTCGTCGCCCGAGAACCAGGTGAGCTCGACCGTCGTCCTCACGAAGTGCCCGGGCACGCCGTGCACGAACAGCGTCCCCACGAAGACCTCGACCGGCGCCGACGGCAAGAGCTACCGCGTGGACACCTACATCACGTGGCAGGCGACCTCGAACCAGTCCGGAACGGCGGGTCGCAACGTGAAGCTCGTCACGGTCGTCGTCCGCGACGCGTCCACGCTTCGCACCTACGCTCGCGTCGCCTCGTCGTTCGACGAGTCGACCGGGCTCTAGCACACCCTCCTCGTGGTCTCGGGCGGGCATGCCCCCGACCTACGAGGGCGGTCCGGTCGCGCAGGCCCTAGGAGACCGAGACGAGCTCGATCACGAAGCGCAGCCCGTCGGGCTGGCTGACGAGCGTGACCGACCTGCCGACCTTGATGGAGATCGAATCCTGGCCCTCGGTGAAGGCGCCGGTGACGAGGACGATCTCGATCCCGCCCTTCGTGACCTTCTTGAGCCGGAAGATCGGGTCGTAGGACGGGAAGGCGCCCTTCACGGCGACCGTCTCCTTGTTTCCGTTGACGGTCAGCGTCGCCGACGTGTACGTGGCGGGGGTGCCGCCACCACCGCCGTCGCCGTCGCCGCCGCCGTCACCACCGCCGTCGCCGGGCTTGAAGCCCGTGGCGGGCGGAGGCTCGGTCGTCCCACCGCCGCCGCCCGTGTCCTCCGTGTCCTCGACGAGCTGGCGGAACGGATCCTTGCCGACGAAGCGGTCGAAGGCGACGAGCTGGCCCGGGCCGGCGTCCGCGGTGTCCTCGGTGCTCGGAAGCGTCGTGACGACGGGCGTCGCAGCAGGCTCGCCCGGCGCGGCCGTCGAGGGCGCGGGCCCCGCGGTGGGGTCGGCGCCGGGCGCGGGCGTCTCGGTGCCGCCCTCGGGCTGTACGACCGGCACAGGTTCCTTCTCGCCGCCCGTGAAGGCCTTCAGCATCCCCGGGCCCTGCCACGCGAGCAGGAGGAGCAGCAGCGGAGCGAGGCCGATCAGGATCTTCTTCTGCTTCTTCTCCTTCGCCTGGCGAAGGGCTACCTCGCGCTTCTCTGCCCTGCTCATGGCGCCGTCCCTCCTGCCTGCTGGTCGCCGTCGGACGACTCGGTCGTCGTCTGGCCCGTGGTGGTCTCCCCGGTCGTCGTCTCGCCGGTGGTCGTGCCACCGGTCGTCGTCTCGGCGGGGGGCGCCGCGCCGGGCGCGACGGGCGTGCCGAACGAGTACGCGGAGACGGTGAGCGTGGCGGTGATGCTCGGGAAGCCGTCCGCGCCCTCCGCGAGGTCGAGCGCGTCGAGCGTGTAGAAGCGGCCGTTGGCCTCGAGCACGCCGTCGCGGACGCTGACGAGGTTCCGCAGGCGGAAGAGGAAGTCGGTCAGGTCGTAGTAGTTCCCCTCGAAGGTGAGCGTGACCGGGACCGCGTAGTAGCCGCCGTACGTGACCGCCGGCGCCGGCTGGATCGAGAGGAAGCGAACGCCGGCCGCAGTCGAGACCGCGTCGAGCTCGAGGAGCACGCCGGGCATGTCCTCACGGTCGGGCATCGCCTTGGCGAGGCGGAAGAGGTCGGCGACGTCGATCTGGACGGGCGCGGGCTCGTTCTCGTCTCCCTGCGGGTGCGAGGCGAGGGCGATCTTCGTCTCGAGGTCGGCCAGCTCGTCCTCGAGCTTCGCGCCGTGGGCCTGCTTCGGGCCGATCAGCGCGAACCACGCGACCGCGACCACGATCAGCAGGCCGAGCGCGAGCACCGGGGTCAGGGGGATCTGCTTCTTCACGTCGTCCCTCCGGCTCCGGAGGCCTTGAGCGTCGCGGTGACCGTGAACTGCACGACCGTCTCGCCGCCGACCTCGGTCGAGGTGGCGTTGACGAGCTGGACGGACGAGATCTCGGGCAGCACGGCGAGGCGGCTCAGGAGCTGGGCGACGCTCGCCTGGCGGCGCGAGTAGCCGGCGAGCTGGAACGCCGAGGAGCTCGGAGCTGCGGTCGGGTCGGGCGGAGGGGCGCCGGGCGAGGTGGCGTCGGTCGGCGTCGCCGAGGTGGCCGTGAGGCTCTGGAGCCAGACGTCGGAAGGGAGCACGAGCGAGACGTCGCGCATGAGGCGGTCCCACACGACCCGGCGGCCGAGCGCGACGCCGAGCGCGCTCGTGCGGTTGGCGTTCTCCTGGACGAGGGTCTGGTCGGTCGCCTGGGGGACGGGCTTCTCCTGCGGCTGCTCGAGCGCCGCGAGCTGGCCGCGGAGCTCGTTGACCTTCTGCTCCTTGTCGGCCACGCGCGCGTTCGTGATCAGGAAGTAGGACGCGAGGCCCGCGAGCAGCACGAGGCCGACGACCGCGAGCACGAGCTGCGGCGTGTTCGCACGCCGGCCGCCCGCCTCGCGGGCGTCCTCGCCCGGCATGAGGTCGAAGGCCCGCATGAGCGGGACGGCCGGCAGCGCCTCGGCGCGCGCCGCCTTGCCGCGGCTGCGCTTCTCCTTCGGCGGCTTGGGCTCCTTCGGCTTGCGTGCGCGCCTCTCGCGCTTCGGCTTCGGCTCGCTCTCGCCCTCGGCGCCCTTGCGCCGGCCGAACGAGATCTCGCGCTTGAAGAAGCTCGCGCGCTCGGGCCTCGGCTCCGCGGGGGTCTCCCCGTCGGCCGAGGGCGTCTCGGTGCCGGCCTCCTTGGGCGAGCGCCGGAAGAGGTCGGAGAGCTTGATCTCCTTGTTGAAGTCGACCATCAGGAGGTCGCCATTCCGAGGCCGATCGGGACGGCGAGAGCGGGGTTTGCGGCGCCGTGCGCCTTCTTGCCGACCCCGACGTTCGCGACCGGGTCGCCGACGCGGACGTTCACGCCGACCAGGCCCTGCAGCGTCTCCGCGAGCCCGTCGAGCTGGGCCGTGCCGCCTGCGAGGACGACCTCGCGGATGCCGAGGGAGTCGCCCTGCGACTGGTAGAACTGGAGCGAGGAGACGAGCTCGCGGGCGAAGCCGCCCAGGCCGTCCCGCAAGACCTCGACGGCCCGCGCCGTCTGCTCGGACGTCAGGCCCTGCACGACGCCCGGGGTCTCGGCCAGGGAGAGCACGGTCTTCACCTGCTCGGCCTGCTCGAGCTCGAGATGGAGCGCCGAGGCGAGCTGCTTCGTGAGCGCCGCGCCGCCCCATTCGAGCACGCGCGTGAACTCGCACGTGAATCCGTCGGAGACGGCGAGGATGCTGCGCTCGGAGCCGATCGCGACCGCGACGAGCGCGCTGCGCTCGGCCGGGTCGACCGTTCCGGCGGCCGGCGTCAGGGCACGGAGGAGCGCGAACGCCTCGAGGTCGATGCCGGCGAGGCGGAGCCCGGCGAGGCGGCACGCCTGCACGTAGCCGTCCACCAGGTCGCGGTAGGCGACCACGAGCAGGACGCGGCGGGCCGGCTGCCCCTCCGCGGTCACGCTCTCGGACAGCACCTGGAAGTCGAGGACCGCCTCGTCGATCGGGATCGGCAGCGCCTCCTGGGCACGGAACCGGACGGCGTTCGCGACCTGCTTCGGATCGTCGATCCCGACGATCTCGATCGTCCGGACGCCGATCCGGTTGTTCGCGATGCCGACCCGCACGGCGCGGCCCGGCAGCTTGTTCGTGGAGAAGAACTCCTTGAGCGCGGCCCCGAGCCCCTCGACGTCGTGCACCTCGCCCGCGGAGACGAGCCCGGCGGGCAGCGGCCCGCGCGCGACCTGCGTCACCTGGGCGGAGCCGTTGACGCTCACGCGCGCGGCGGCGAGCTGCGAGGCCCCGATCTTCAGTCCGACGATCTGCTTGCCCATGGCTCCCCGGGTCCTCCGCTAGCTTCCGGCCGCCCGCAGGCCGCCGAGCTCGAGCGGCGGCTTGACGGCCATTCCGCTGCGCTCGAGCAGGCCCATGAGCTGCTCGGGCCGGCTCGACTTGTTGAGCGCCGTGTCCTGGCTGACGATCCCGCGCATGACGAGCTCGGCCAGCGCCTGCTCGAGCGTCTGCATCCCGCGCTTGCCGGCCGTCTGCATGACCGAGTAGATCTGCTCGACCTTGGCCTGGCGGATCAGGTTGCGCACCGCGTCGTCCGGGAGCAGCACCTCGACCGCGGCGACGCGGCCCTCCCCGTCCGCGCGGGGCATGAGGGTCTGCGTGACGACGCCCTGGAGCGTGCCGGCGATCTGCACGCGGATCTGCTCCTGCTGTGCGGCCGGGAAGACGTCGATCAGGCGGTCGACGGTCGACGGCGCGTCCTGCGTGTGGAGGGTGGCGAAGACGAGGTGGCCGGTCTCGGCCGCGGTGAGCGCGGTTCCGATCGTCTCGAGGTCGCGCATCTCGCCGAGGAGGATCACGTCGGGGTCCTGGCGGAGCGCGCCCTTCAGGGCCTCGGCGAACGAGATCGCGTCGGGGCCGATCTCACGCTGGTTCACGATGCACCGCTTGTGCCGGTGCAGGAACTCGATCGGGTCCTCGATCGTCATGATGTGATCGGCCCGGGTCGAGTTGATCAGGTCGATCATCGCTGCGAGCGTCGTCGACTTGCCGGAGCCGGTCGGGCCCGTGACCAGCACGAGTCCACGCGGCTTCTCGGCCAGGTCGGAGAGCGCGGCCGGCATGCCGAGCTGCTCGAGCGTCTTGAGCTCCGTCGGGATCATGCGGAACGCTGCCCCGAGGCTCTCGCGCTGGAAGAAGACGTTCACGCGGAAGCGCGCGAGGCCGGGGATCGAGTAGGAGAAGTCGAGCTGGCGCTTGACCTCGAGATGCTTCTGCTGCTCGGTCGAGAGGATCCGGTAGAGCAGGCGCTGGTTGTCCTCGGGGGTCAGCTTGCCGAAGTCCTCGAGGCGCTCCAGCCGGCCGTCGACGCGCACGGCCGCTTCCGAGCCGCTCGTGACGTGCAGGTCCGATGCTCCACGCGCGACCATCCGTTCGAGGAGGTCGTCGATCGAGAACAGGCTGCCGCTCGCTGCCGCAATCGTCGTCGTATCCATGGCTCCCCCGCGGCTATCGGCAGGGCGGCGGCCCCACTAAAGGGCACCTGACAATCCCCCGTTCAGGTCAGGACCGAAGCGGCTCGAAGCCCGATACGGCCCGTGGGCCCCTCACACGTTGGGCCCTGAGCCTATGACGCCTACGCTCGATAAGGAGGAGTACATGCAGCGGCTCAGGAATCGGATCACGAGGAGCGAGACCGAGGGCGGTTTCACCCTTATCGAGCTCCTCG
>Ga0210115_1000150_pt1 | contig 18207 bp, 19 predicted proteins | sample MayberryNW_TuleB_2_FD_185526 | JGI IMG/M metagenome (GOLD analysis project Ga0210115, IMG submission 185526) | Wetland microbial communities from San Francisco Bay, California, USA, that impact long-term carbon sequestration - MayberryNW_TuleB_D2... | ecosystem: Environmental > Aquatic > Marine... | reverse complement strand
TCGACGGCCTGACGCCACGGGGAGGGACGCACCTGCACGAAGAACACGTCGATCAGCTTCAGGTCCTTGCCCCGCACCATCAGGTTGGCCGGCTTGACGTCCCGGTGGGCGAGCCCGAGATCCCACATGCGACGGATCAAGGCGAGGCCCTGATCGATCACACCCGGGTCGATCTGGGCCTCGCCGATCTCGACGGCCTCGTCGAAGAACTCCATCGCGATCAGGTACTCGCGCTCGGGGGTGATCTCGACCACGCCGAGCGGCGCCGGCGTGGGGAATCCGGAACCGCCGAGCATGCGCAGCGTGTAGTCCTCGTACTCGACGAATCGGCGCACCGTCGCGAACGGCGTCTCGTCCTCGAGCCGGCCGTAGAGCATCGTGCGACCGAGCTTGTACCAGCGGTCGGCTCGAACGTGGCTCTTCGCGTAGAGCTTCGCGAAGATCGCCCGCTCGACGTCCATCTCGTCGGTCACGGTGAGCTTGAGCGGGGTCGAGCCGCCCGAGCCTTCCAACCCGACCGGCTGAACGTCGAGCACCACGAACCCGAGCTGATCCCGCATCGCGCTGCGGATCGCCTCGCCCCGCCGACCCGTGACGTCGAGGTGCGCGGACTTCCCCTGCGGTCCGTAGGACACGGGGAAGGTGTCGTTCGGGGCGAACGCACGGAACGCCACGAGCGGGATCGAGACGCCGACGATCGCACCGAACACCACGTCGGTGAGGTGGTCCACGCCGAGCGCGATCCGGAGCACCGCCGTGAGGGCGATCGCGGCCGCCGCGCCCAGCTTCGCCCACGACCGAGGCCGACCGGGCACGACGAGCATGTACACCACCCCGATCGACAGGATCGCGATCGCACCGATCGGGATCGACGGCGTTGCGTACCCCTCCCAGCTCGCGAGCTGGGACACGCCGAACGGGCGAGGTCGCAGAGAGACGAGCTCCAGCCCCTGCAGCAGGGCTCCTGCGAGGCCGAGCGAGATCACCCAGATCACGAGGTGGCGCCAGCGGCGGAACCACGCGGTCGTGAGCACGAGCGTCGACCCGAGCGCCGCGAACCCGACCCGGGAGCCGATCGTGTGCGCCTGGCGCGCGAACGCCTCGAGCCACCCCGTTCGCACCGAGACGACGGTCTCGGTCACGATCGCGTCGAGCCGGTCGAGCGGAGTGGGGTCGGCGCGGAGCCACAGGCACCCCCCGACGACCACGGCCAGCAGCAGCACGAGCCAGAGCCAGCCCGTCGAACCGATCTGCTTCGGCAGCGGAGGAGGTGCGCCCGTCGGTCGGCGACGTCGCCGCGTCCCCAAGCCCGGGCCGGACCTCGGCCGCGCCATCCGATCACGCTGCTCCAATGGCTTCCCTCCGCGAGGATCCTCGCACGATCGCTCACCGTTCGATGAGCGGCTCCATCCGTCGGGTCGGGTCCGGGCGGCGTCAGCGCCGCCGACGCCTGTTCCGGCGGGCCTCCCGAAGGATCTCCCGCGCGCAGTTGCGGCCGTTCGCGCCGGTGACGCCACCGCCCGGGTGGGTGCCGGCGCCACACAGGAACAGGCCGCGGATCGGCGTGCGGTAGTCGGCCCAGCCGCGAACGGGCCGCAGGAACAGCAACTGATCCGGCGACATGTCGCCGTGAAGGTGATGTCCGCCCGTGAGAGCGAGCCGGCGCTCCAGGTCGAGGGGCGTGAGCACCTCGCGGTGCAGGATCGACCCGGGCAGGTTGGGGAAGACCCGCCCGAGCTGCTCGATCACGCCGTCGGCGATCGTCTCGCGCACCTCGTCCCACGAACCTTCGTGCAACCGGTACGGCTGCGAGCGCACGCCGAGCGTCACGACGTGGCGGCCTTCCGGCGCCAACGAGCGATCGTGGGCCGACGGGATGCAGAGCTCGACGTGCGCATCGGTCGCCGGCACCCCCGCTCGCGCCGAGGCTTGATCTCGATCGAGCTCGCCCAGTGGCTTCGTCACCTGCATGAGGCCGCGATGGTACGAGCGCACGCCCGATCCATCGTCGACCCCCGGGATCCTCGGCAGCTCCCCTACCGCGAGGTTGATCTTGAGGCTGGCCCCCTCGCATCGGTAGGCGCCGAGGCGTTCTGAGAACCGCGCGGGCAGGAGCGATGGGTCCATCAGGCCGAGGAAGGTCCGCTTCGGGTCTGCGTTGGAGACGGTTCGGCGGGCACTGATCTCCTCCCCGTCGGCCAGCACCACCCCGACGGCACGATCGCCACGCACCTCGATGCGTTCCACCGAGGCCTCGGTTCGGATCTCGGCACCAGCCTCTCGCGCGGCGTCGGCCATCATCGACGTGACCGTGCCCATGCCGCCTCGGACGAATCCCCATCCCACACCACTGCCCGACCCGCCGGACGCGGCCTCGTGCAGCAGGCCGTAGGCGGTCCCGGCGGTGCTCGGACCCGCGAGCGTGTTGCTGATCGACTCCCAGCCCAAGGCGGACTTCACCATCTCGTCCTCGAAGTGCTCGTCGAGGTACCGGCTCGCCGAGGTCGCGAACAGGAAGGCCATCTCGTCGAGCGTCCGCCGGCTTCGCAGCGCCGTGTACCCCAGCCTGGCAGCCGTCGGGAGCTCACGGACGCGCGGCCGCTCCGGGTTCGGCGCCGTGACGTCGAACATCGGCATCAGCGAGGCGGCGATGCGCTCGAGCTTCTGCTCGTACGCGGGGAAGGCCCGGGCATCGGCGGCCGAGCGGACCCGGATCGCGTCGAGCGCCCGAGCCGGTTCGGCCTCGAGCACGAACGTGCTGCCGTCGGGGTAGACGTTGAGCGACGGCCCGCCTTCATCGACGATCAGTCCTCGCTCACGCAGCCGCAGGTCGCGCCAGACCGCGCCGCGCAGCATCGACAGCACGTAGGCGCCGGGCGAGGCCTTGAACCCGGGGGCGAACTCCTCGGTCGTGCAGGCGCCTCCCACGATCGGGCGTCGCTCGACCACGACCGTTCGCAGACCGGCGCGCGCGAGGTAGAACGCCGCGACCAGGCCGTTGTGGCCCGCCCCGACGACCACGACATCGTATGGCTCGAGCAATCATCCCCCCGCGACCTCGCCCCGCGCGCTGCAGCCGGCGCTCGCGACGCGCAGGGAGGACGTCCGACGCTAGGTGCAGCGATCGTCGACCGTCAACCAGCCGAGGTCACGACACGAGCAACGTGACGAGGATCGCGATCCCGGCGATCGAGAGGAGAGCCGACACGAGCCACGGCACCCACCGGTCGGTCACGCTCTCGATCAGGCCTCTGCGGGCGGCCTCCGCATCGACCGCGGTGGTCACGCTCCGAGGCAGATCCGCCGAGGCGTAGTGCATCACGGCCAAGAGAGCGGGATCCGAGAGGTCCGACGGATCGGGGAGCCGGTCACCTTGGTCGTCGGCACGCCAGGCGGCTTCGGCGTATTCGAGGGCGCTCACGCTCGCCTGGACGGCCGTGTCGGTTGCGTCGGTCATCGCAACTCACCTCCACGATGTCTCTCGCCCACGCAGGTGGGGAGGCTCGAAGCGGCGCGATCACGCTGGTCGACGGACCGCGGATGCGCGGGCTGAGTGCATCCTCCGGAGCATCTTCCACCTTCGGCGCTGAAACACCGCTGAAGCACCATCGATACCCTTTCGGCGCCACGGCGATCCCTCTCGAGTCCGGATCCGGCCATCTTCGCTCACTTGCGGGATATTGCCCTCGCCTGCCCGATCGGAGGTCGCTCCCGTGTCCCCTCCCTCCCAGGGCCTCTCGGCGTCGGCGGCACGTGAACGTTTTCGTTCCACGGCTGACGCGGCGGCGATCACGTGCCTAGGGTGCGCGCCCAACAGGTCGCTGGAGGGGCGGTCGAGAGACCTGAAGGGAGCTGGTTTCCGATGCGGAAGGCCTCGTTGGCCATCGTCATCGCCTTGATCGCAACCACGTTGGGGGTGATAGCGGCCCCGTCGTCCGGCGCGGTCGAGAAGCGATTCTCGGTCTTCTGCAAGTTCAGCCACTCCACCCGACAGGACCCGATCGTCGCCCCTGGGCATCACCGGCGAAGCGATCACCAGCACGTGTTCTTCGGGAATCGGAGCACGAGGTCGCACTCGACCTACCGGTCGATGCGGGAAGCGGGCTCGTCCTGCAGGCTGCGTGCCGACACGGCCGCCTACTGGGTCCCGGCGCTCGTCGCCCCCGACGGGAACTACGTCCGGCCGCACGGAGCCTTCGCGTACTACCGGTCGGTCGGCGCCCTCGCCGACCAGAAGATCCGGGCGTTCCCCAAGGACTTCCGCATGATCTCGAACGACTTCCATTTCCACTGCGGCGAGGACCGCAACGAGTCCCCCGTTCCGATCGACTGCTCCGGCGTCGCGGGCGGCAAGCGGCTGCGGCTCACCGTCGTCTTCCCCGCGTGCTGGGACGGCCGCAGGACCGACTCCAAGGACCACATGCGGCACGTGGCCTTCCCGACGGGGAAGGGCTGCGCGAAGAGCCACCCCGTCGCACTCCCGCGGCTCGCGATCATCGCGCAGTTCGACGTGCAGGATGCGGCGGGCTACCTGCTGAGCTCGGGCTCACCGACCACTGCGCACGGCGACTTCTGGAACACCTGGCGCCAGAAGCGGCTCCGCGAACTCGTGCATCGATGCCTCGGCCGCGGGGTGACCGAGCTCTGCGGCGAGGTCCGATCCTGAGCACCCCAGGGTTCCCGGGCGTCGGCCCGGGAACCCATTCGGCCTTCAGAAGATGCGGTTCGCCACCTCGGCCGGAGCATCGAGCAGCGAGACCAGATCGTCGTCCAGCTTCACCAAGGTCACTGAGCACCCCGCCATGTCGAGCGAGGTGCAGTACTCGCCGACATAGCTCTTGCGCACGTTGATCCCGCGCCCCTTCAGCTGGTCGTACGCGCGCCCGTACAGCAGGTAGAGCTCGCTGATCGGCGTGCCGCCGAGCCCGTTGATCATGAGGGCAACGTCGTCGCCCTTCTGGAAGGGCAGGTCGGAGGCTGTCGCCTCGACCAGCTCATCGACGATCTCGTTGGCGCTCGCGAGCTTCTCGCGTCGACGCCCGGGCTCTCCGTGGATGCCGACGCCCATCTCCATCTCGTCGTCACCGAGCTCGAACAGGGGCGAACCCTTCGCCGGCGGCGTGCACGATGTCAGCGCCATGCCCATCGTGCGGGTGACGGAGTTCACGCGCTCCCCGAGCTTCACGAGGTCATCGAGGTCGGCGCCATGCTCCGACGCAGCCCCGACCGACTTGATCACGAAGAAGTTGCCCGCCACGCCTCGCCGACCGACCGTGTACGTCGAATCCTTCACCGCCACGTCGTCGTCGACCAGGATCGTGCCGATCGTGACGCCTTCCGCCTCGGCCATCTCACGGCCCATGTCGAAGGCCATGCGGTCGCCGCTGTAGTTGTTGATCAGGTGGAGCACACCCTTGGCCGAGTTCAACAGCTTCGTCGTCTCGAGCACGTAATCCATCGGCGGCGCCGCGAAGACGTCACCTGGACATGCAGCGTCGAGCATGCCCTTGCCGACGATCATCACGTGGGCCGGCTCGTGCCCAGACCCTGAGCCCTGCACGATGGAGACCTTGTCGTCGCTGGGCGCATCGGCCCGCATGATCAGGTTGTACTCAGGCACGTACTTGAGCGTGTCCGGATTCGCCGCCGCGATGCCCTGCAGCATCTCCGGCACGAACTCCTTGGGGTCGTTCACGAACTTCTTCACGTCATGCTCCCTCCTCGGGCCAAACCTCGGCCAGCCGTTCGAACATCACCGCCACCGCGACCGCGCCGGCGTCGAGCGTCCCGATGCTGCGCTCGCCCGTGTACGCGGCCCGGCCCTTCTTCGCGATCATCGCCTTCGTGGCCTCGGCCTTCTCGCGGGCGATGCTCGCGGCTGCGGCCAACGCGTCGCGACCGGATGAGCCCGCCGTGAGCTCCTGCTCCAGCGCGTCGACAGCGGGCTCGAGTGCGTCGAGCAAGGTCTTGTCGCCCAGGTCGGACTGCCCCCTCGTCTTGATGCCCTCGATCGCGGCCCGCAACATCTCGACGACCTCGCTCGACGTGAGCGCGGTCTTGCCTGCCGACGCCGTGCCGGCTCGCAGGAACGCCGTGCCCCAGATCGGCCCCGACGTGCCGCCGATCCGTCCGGTGATCACGACCCCGATCTTCTTGAGGAACGTGCCGATGTCGGCGCGGTCGAACCCGTCCCAATCGGAGATCACGATCTCGAAGCCACGGGCCATCGAGAATCCGAAGTCGCCGTCGCCGACGACCGCGTCGAGCTCTCCGAAGTACGTCTCGTTCTCCACGGCCGTCTCTGCGATCGTCTTGACCGCCAGCTCGACCCCCTCGAAGCTCGATCCCCCCATCCCCACCTCCTCGTCTCTCGGTCCACTCAGCGCACGCGGAGGCACGCATTCAGATCGTCAACGGTGATGTAGTCGCCGAGGTCCGGAACGCCCCGGTTCGACAACACCTTCGTCGGCTCTGCGCCGGGATCGCCCAGCGACGTCACCACCAGCACTGCCTCGGAGAAGTCCTCGGCCTCGGTGTATCCGTTCACCGTCACGAGGCACGGCAGCCCGGCGCCCGCGGCGGCGAGCAGGCCGTTCCGCGAGTCCTCGATCACCAACGTGCCCGCGGGGTCGGCACCCAGACGCTCGAGGGCCAGCAGGTAGATGTCCGGCGCGGGCTTCTTCTTCGGAACCACGTCGCCCGCGAGCACCTCGAAGCGGGATGCGGAGCCTGCACCGACCACGTGCTCGAGCACGGCTCGCACCGATGCCTCCGACGACGTCGAAGCCACGGCGACCGACCAGCCCGCCTCGATGACCTCCGCCGCGATCCGCGCCACGCCCGGGCGCGGCGGGAGCCTGCCCTGCTGCACCATCTCGGTGTAGATCTCGGTCTTGCGCCGGTGCCAGCTCGCCACCGCCTCCCGCTGTCCTTCGGGGTCGGTGGGCAGTCCCGCCCGCGCGACGAACTCGTCGGTGAGCAGGCTCGCCATGCGTTCCTTTCCTCCGGCGATCTTCAATGCCTCGCCGTAGGCCTCCTCGGACCACTGCACGGGAACCCCGAACTCCTCGAACGTGCGGTTGAACGCCACGCGGTGACCGTCACGCTCGGTGTCGGCCAGCACGCCGTCGCAGTCGAAGATGAGCGCGGTCACCAGGCTTTGCCCTCGCTCCCGAAGCGCCGGATGTGCTCGGAAGCCATCTCGAGCACGTCGGCCCGGACGTGGCGGAACAGCGACGGCGGGTCCCACGTATCGGCTTCCTCGGCCCCCCGCAGGAAGGCGAGGTTGGACTGCATGAACGTCCGCTTCAGCGCCGTGGAGATGTTGACCTTCGCGCACCCACGCGCGATCAGGTCGGAGAACTGCGCATCGGTCATGCCGCTCCCACCGTGCAAGGCGATCGGGATCGGCTCGGCTTCCACGATGTCGGAGACCCGCTGGGCGTCGAGCGTCGGCTCGGCCGCATACATGCCGTGGGCGTTGCCGATCGCAGGGGCGAAGCAGTCGATGCCCGTGGACCGGATGAACCCCAGCGCGACCGCCAGCGACTGCCGCTGCGACTCCTCGTCGGAGCCGACATCGTCCTCGACGCCCTTGATGCCCTCGATCTCGCCTTCCACGTGGGCGCCGTACCTCCTGGCCTCGGCCACGACCTCCTCGGTCTGCCGTTGGTTCTCCTCGACCGGCAGGGCCGAGGCGTCGAAGAGCACGGAGTTCCAGCCCGCCTCGAGGCAGGTCGTGATGACCTCGCGCTCGGGACAGTGGTCGAGGTGCAGCGTGACCGGCACCTCGATGCCCTGCGTCATCGTGCGCCACATGCCGAACAGCACGTCACGTCCGATCGACTTCACGGTCTTGACCGAGGTCTGCACGATCACCGGTGCCCGCAGCTCGACCGCGGCGGCCAGCACCGCCTCGAGGGTGAGGTCGTTCACGATGTTGAACGCGGCCACCCCGTAGCGCTCCTTGAACGCGCGATCCAGGATGTCCTTCATCGATACGACCGGCATCGCTGCCTCCTCCTCGGACGGCTCGTTCAGTCGAGGATATGGAGCGCGACCGCCCCGGGGCATCGGGGGGACCCCCCATGCCGGAACCCCGGGGTTCCCCTACCGCGACCCGCCGCTCAGGCCGTCGCGAGCGAGAGCCGCCGCATGGGTCCGATTCTGGGCCCCGGTCTTCCGCAAGATCGAACCGACGTGCTTCTCGACCGTCTTGAACGAGATGCCGAGTTCGTCGGCGATCTCTCGATCGGGCATGCCGCGCTCCAGCATCGCGAGCACCTGCTGCTCCCGCTCGGTGAGCGTGGCGCCGTCGCTCCTTCCGTTCAGGTGAGCGTGGAGCCGGTCGGCGGCGGCCCCCGAGAGCACGGTCTCCCCCCGCCAAGCGGCACGCACCGCTCGCACGAGATCGTCCTCTGTAACCTCCTTACCGACGAAGCCTCGAGCGCCGGCTCGCATGGCGCCGGCGACGAGGTCGTCGTTCGCGAACGCGCTCAGGGCGATGATGCTCGCCTCGGGCTCCTCCGCGCGGATGCGCGTGATCGCGCCGAGGCCGTCCTCGTCGGGCATCTGCAGATCCATCAGGGTGACCGCCGGTCGGAGATTGCGCCAGGCCTCGACGGCCTGCGTCCCCGAGCCGGCCTCTCCCACCACTCGGATGCCCCGCCCGGGCGTGCTCAAGGCCCGCACGATGCCGGCGCGGGTCATCGGGTGGTCGTCGACGACCAGGACGTCGATGTCCGGCGCCGCCTCGATCGGCGACCGGGAGGTCTCGTGCTCGAGCGGGATCGAGGCGCGCACCCGCGTACCCCATCCGGGTGTCGACTCCACCTCGAGGGTCCCCCCGGCCAGGGTCGCACGCTCGGTCATACCCGACAGGCCGAGCCGATGCCGCGCCTCACTGCCGTCGATCGCGGAGGGATCGAACCCGGCGCCGTCGTCCTGCACCAGCAGGGTGGTCTCCTCGGCTCCGTACACGACGCCCACCCGGACCGAGCCCGCGCCCGCGTGCCGCAGAGCGTTCGTCAGCGATTCCTGTGCGATGCGGAACAGCGTCAACGCGTGCTCGCTCGGCAGCGGCGCCGGATCGCCGGCCGTGACCAGTCGCACATCGGCGACACCGGTGCGGTTGACCCAGTCGATCTCGAGTTGAAGCGCCTCCTCGAGGGAGTGGCCCTCCAAGGGTGAGGGCGCAAGTCCGAGCACGCTGCGCCGCGTCTCCTCGAACGCGGCCTCAGCTGCGGCCCGTGCCTCCTCGATGCTGCCGGCCACCTCGACGATCCGCCGGCCGTCGAGCGACGAGCGCGCCGACCGGAGCTGCAGCAGGATCGAGACGAGTCCCTGGGCGACGGTATCGTGGACCTCCCGGGCCAGTCGGTTGCGCTCGGCCGCCGCGGCCTCCGCCATGGCGTTGGCCTCCGCGACTTCGTGCAGCCGGGCGTTGGTGATCGCGATCGCGGCGTGATTCGCGAAGACCTCGAGCATCTCCGCGTCCTCCGCGCGGAACACACGCTCGGGGTCGCGCGAGAAGACCACACACGCGCCGACGATCTCGCCCCGCCAGCGGATCGGGACGCCGATCACGCCCCGCAGCGTGGCGCGGTCCTCCTCGCTCACGTGCCCTCCGGGCACCTTCGAGTAGTCGTCGAAGATCACCGGACCGCCGCTCGCCACCACAGACCCGGTCACGCCCTCATCGAGCGGGAAGACCTTCCCCGACTGGCACGAGACCCCGATGTCGGCTTCCTTGCGGTAGGTGCCACTCGACTCGTCGACCAGGCAGATCGAGCCCGCGTCGGTTCCCAGCAGCTCGGTCGATCGTCGCAGGATGCGCTCGAGCAGCGGTCGGAGCGAGAACTCACCCGCGAGGTCCTCGACCACCGCCCTGAGGGCGGCGGTGGGCTCCCGGTCGCGCAGACCGGTCAGCGGCCGCAGCTCGCCGTTCGCCACCGGAGTCTCGGGTCGAACGGATGGCTGTCGCATGGGGAAACCTCGCTCGTCCGGGCCTCGGCGTCGACGTGACGCGAGGGCTCCCGGATTGTCGCACAGTGGCCCCGAACGGGCTCCCCGGGCCTATCCTGGAGGAGAGGAACGACGACGACCCTCTCGACGATGACCGATCAGCCGAAACCCGTCCCCGCCACCGACGACGAGTGGCGCCGCCTGCTGAGCCCCGAGCGGTACGAGGTGCTCCGGGGCAAGGGCACCGAGCCAGCATTCAGCGGCCGCTACGCTTTCACGAAGGACGACGGGATCTACCGGTGCGCGGGTTGCGGCGCCGAGCTGTTCGACGCCGCCACGAAGTACGAGTCGGGCACGGGCTGGCCGAGCTTCTTCGAGCCGATCTCCCCAGACGCCGTCGAGCTGCACGAGGACACGAGCCTGGGTATGCGCCGGATCGAGGTCACCTGTGCCCGGTGCGGCGGACATCTGGGCCACGTGTTCCCCGACGGCCCGCAGCCGACCGGCGAACGGTACTGCATGAACTCGGTGGCGCTGGAGCTGACCGACCGCGACTGAGGGCCGCCGGCCCCTCCGGGGCTTTCACGTGGTCGCCGGCGCCGGTGGTCCGCCGAGACGCTGGAGCCCGTCGTAGGCCGCGTACTTGAACGCCTCGGAGTAGGTGGGCACGTTGAACGTCGTGTGGATGAACCGGTCGATCGTGCCGCCGGTGTGCAGCACGGCCTGCGGAAGGTGCACCAGTTCCGACGCGACGTCACCCACGATGTGGCACCCCAGCAACGTCCGGTCGTCCCGGCGGAACACGAGCTTCACCAGGCCGTCGGTCGTGCCGGCGACCCGCGCCCGCGTGTTCTGCTCGAACCACGACCTCCCCACCTCGTGATCGATGCCCGCCGCCTCGGCCGACTGCTCGGTCATCCCGACCATCGCGACCTCCGGGATCGAGTAGACCCCGTACGGCGGCATGGGATCGACCGACTCCTTGAACGGGAAGCCGAACGCATGGCAGATCGCCACCCGCCCCTGCTCCATCGAGACGGAGGCGAGCGCCGGCGGCCCGATCACGTCGCCGGCCGCATAGATCCCCACCGTGCTGGTCCGATAATGCTCGTCCACGACGATCCGGCCTCGAAGGTCGCACTCGATGTCCGCCTCCTCGAGCCCGAGGTCATCGGTGTTGCCCGCGCGCCCGGCCGCGAACAGTACCCGCTCGGGATGCAGCACTTCGCCGTCGGCCATGGTCACCGCCAGCCGATCCCCGAGCCGGCCGATCGTCGACGTCCCCCGGCCGAGCACCATGCGCACGCCGATCCCTGTGAAGGCATCGGCCAGCACGGCGGAGATCTCCTCATCCATGAACGGCAGCAGCCGCGGACCGGAGTCGATCAGCGTCACGTCGACATCGAGGGCGGCGAAGATCGAGGCGTATTCGCAACCCACCGGCCCCCCGCCCACGACGACCATGCTGCGAGGGATGTGGTCGACCTCGAGGATCGATTCGGAGTCGTCGACGTCGGGATCGTCGAACGGCACCGTCGAGGGGTGGAACGGCCGTGATCCCGTCGCGATGAGCACGACCTCGGCGTCCAGCACGCGTTCGCCCTCACCGCGCACGATCACCGAGCGGTCCGCACCCAGGCGAGCGTCGCCGCGGACGAGCTCGATGCCGTGCCGGTCGATGTTCTCCCGAACCGTATCGATCGCGAGTTCGACCACGTCCTCGGCGCGGTCCCGGATCCGCTCGAGCGAGATCTCGGGGGGCAGGTCCAGGCCGACCCCGTAGATCTCGCGACGACGGAACCCGGTGAGGTACAGCGCGGCCTCGCGGATCGTCTTGGTCGGGATGCCGCCCGTCGTCGCGGGCGTTCCCCCGGGCACCTGAGCACGCTCGACGATCGCGACCCGCTTGCCGAAGTAGGCGGCCTGGGCCGCCGCCTTCTCCCCTGCCGGCCCCGCCCCGATCACGACCAGGTCGAAATGCGTCACGGATCGTCTCCGATGAGGCGAGGATCGGGCACGGACTTCCCCTCGTCGAGCCAGCGGTCGCGCGTGAACCGTAGGGCTCGCTCGAGCCGGACGGCAAGTGCGAGGACGCCGATCGCCATCCGAACGACGCGACCTTCGCCGCGGGGTAGGGTGGTCGTCGTGACTCGCATGATCACCTTCGCCGCGATCGCCGTCCTGCTCGTGGCCGCTGCCTGCTCCGAAGGGAGCATCGAGGAGCAAGCCTCCGATGCCGCGGGAGCTGCGGTCGAGGCCGGCATCCGCAACGCCGCGGCGGTCGCCGGTGCCGAGGCGTTCGAGAACGAAGGCATCGAGCTGCGTGACGGTCTCGACTGCCAGGCCACGGCCGATCTCGACGCGGAGACCGTGCAGGTGACGTGCACGGGGGAGACCACCGACGGCGGCGCTGCGGCGGTCGAGGGCGATGCCGGCCGCGACGACGCGAGCGGCTCCACGGTTCAGGGATCGTTCGTCGGAACGGTCGACGACGAGGTGATCTTCGAGGAGGACTGTCTCGGCGCCGGCTGCTGAGCGGCGATACCCTGGCCCCCGGCCCTGGCCCTCGGCCCTCGTAGCTCAGTGGATAGAGCACCGGTTTCCTAAACCGGGTGTCGCAGGTTCGATTCCTGCCGGGGGCACCTGTGTGATGTCTCGCGACATCGTTCACAGATGTGTCAGGACATCGTTCCATCTCGGCGCTCATCCTGCGACCGTGCTTGGTCGTCGCGCGAAGGGTCGAGGGTGAACGATCGGAAGAGCTCGCCGTCCTCCGTGATCACCGAAACCTCCAACCCATCGACGAGGACCAGCACCCGCGTGCCGATCAGCCCTCGACCGATCCCGATGTGGTGCAGGCGCGAGTCGTGTCGAAGGGTCACGACCCCGGTGATGTCGACATTGTCCCGACGAAGCCTGAACCGCCCAGGAACCGGGAGGGCCCGGTTCGAGGGCTCAGCTTTGGGTCGCGCGGCGAGAGCCTCGGCCGGAGTGCGCGGTGTGGGTTGGTGGCCTTCCCCGCCCGCGTCTCTGGTCGTCGGGGTGGCGGGCCGGGCCCCCGGTTCGAACGCGGATCAGAAGGCACCACGCGCGTTCACTCGGGGATCCCACGCCGATTGCGGCCGTCGGAGAGCTACGACTTCAGGTGCGCGTCGAAGAACGAGACGATCCGCCTGCGGGCGTCGGCCGCGGACGGTTCGTGGTAGTCGGCATTGGCGAGCCTTCCCGCCACCCGCGCCCCCAGGGCAGCTCGCCAGGGGCCGGATCGTGAGGAAGGCATGACCGGCCTGCGGATAGACCTTGATGTCGTGCTCGATCTCGAGCTCGCTCAGGAACCGCTCCAGCTGCGCGGGGCGTTCCGCAACGAGCGATCTCTGCTGCCGGAGATCGGTCGTCATCCCCAGCGCTGCGTGGATCACGATGACGCCGGGCCCACGGCCCTTCGGCGTCGGGCGTGGCTAAGGTACGCGCCCATCGAGCAGTCCGCCCTGCTGATCGTCACCAAGCCCATCCGTCACTCCTCCAGGACGCGCTTGAGGTGAGCCCAGATGCCATGGGCCTGTCGTCGCCCCATCGAGGCCACGAGCGGGCCGGCCAGCCTGAGGAGACCTCGCGGCTCCAGCTCCGACGACGATCGCATCCGGGTCCCACCGGGAACGGGCTCGAAGGACAGTGTGCTGTGGATGTCCATGGACGACAGGTGTGTGGAGGACCCCAGCCGATGGGGTCGGTCGTAGGCCGTGATCTCGATCACCATCTCGATCGGCCGACCCATGCTGGTGGTCTCCGACCGGAAGCGCGTTCCGACGCCGATCGGCCCTGCCGTGAGCTTCTCGGTGCGGCGCACCCTCGGGTCGTAGCGGTTGCGCTCATCGGCGACGAAGTCGAACACCTCCTCGACCCGTCGATCGATCACGATCTCACCCACGATGCGGACCATTCGTCGTGACGCCTCTTCGAGACAGTCTGGACGTAATCGGGCCACACCGGCTACCCAGGAACTCAGTCCGTGCACAGGAGGATGCGCCGAGACAACCGGGGGTCTTGATCGCTCCTCTCCCATCCCACCCCTCGGCGTCTCGAGCTTGGTGCGACCCGAACGCGTTGAGAATCCCAAACGTGGACGCGGCGACCGCCCCTATGTGCGCGAGTCCGGGAGCCGGATCCCCGCGATCGTAATCCTCCAAGGCGTCGGTGCGAGTCGGTGCCAGTAGGGGTTGTTGGAGGAGCACACGCCTCACCTGAAGCGATCCCAGGCACGGCGCATGTCTTCGCGGTACGTGGCCCGATCGCTGCTCCTGTTACTGCCCGTCACCGCGAGTGCCAGACCCCATCTGAAGTTGGGCGACGACGAGACCGGCGTCCCACCCTGGCGCTCGTCCGCCAGAGGGCGGCTGGAGCCGGTCGGTCTCCACGCCGGCACGCGCAAGCAACCACGAGGTCAGCGAGTTGGAGTTCCACATGTCACCCGTGCGTAGCTCGTCCCGGCCCCACACGCGGGTCGGGACAGACGGCACCAGTTCGAGGACCCGTTGGGCGCGATCGAGGTCGTCTACAACACGGATCGTCGATACTGCCTCGCTCGCATCGGGAATGGAGCCTTCGTGCCACCGGCGAATCTCGTAGCGAAACAACCGGAACCGTCCGGCCCATTTCGTCCCGACGGGACCCTCGACGACCACGCCGCGCTCGGGTCCGGGCCCGCCCCGGATCGGCGCGGACTCGATGACGAACCGGCCAGCGGGGACCCTCACCTCGAGGGCGGTGTGGTAGAGGGCGTACCGCGGGCGATGCCCGCTGAACGCCGTGATCCCCTCGTAGATCTTCCCGCTCAAACGGACGACGTGAGCACCCGCGCCCAGGGGGATCCAATAGAGATCGACCGCCGAGGGCGTGGACCTCGCCTCATGCGAGACGGACGAGCCCTCATGCGACGGCTGCTGGTGATGCTTCATGTGCTCACCCGCTCCCCGAGGGCGCCTCAGTGAGATCGTCCAAGATCTGCTGCCGAACCACCGAGCGCGCCGCTGCCTGCTCGATGAAGCTGACGAGTGACCGCCGGTCTCGAACCCGAGATGCAGCTCACCATGCCCATACTGCTCGGCGACGCCATCCGCCTCTTCGAGGTCTCGACCATGGACGCATCGAGCTGAGGAGGACGAGCCACTCGATCGAGACGCCGAGCGCCACCCACTTCCGATTCGAAGTGGTGAAGTGACACACCTTGAGTCGTGGATAACGATAGTCCGGCTGATCGACGCAACCCGTCAACCGGTCGTCGTCGGGACCTGAGCCTCGATGAGTGCCCGAGCGGCGGCGGCGGCTCGCTTGCCGTGGCTTCCCGGACCGAACACCCTCGCCGCGCTCCACGCGCCGTCCATCACGAGGAGCAGCTCCTCCGCGAGCGCCTCCGGATCTCGGGCGCCGGCCTGCTCGGCGAGGGCACGGAGCCGGTCGACGACCGCGCGCTTGTGCTCGATCGCCACTCGGTGCCCGGCATGGTCGAGCTGGGGGAACTCCGCCGATGCGCCGACGAACGCGCACCCCAGGCAATCGGGGGACGCGGCGAGCTTCGCCACCCCGTCGAACAGGGCCTCGAGCGCCCTGCGGGGGTTCCGGTGCCCTGCGATCAGCGCCTCCATCCACGCGAGCAACTGCTCGTTCGCTCGTTCGAGGTACGCCGCGATCAGGTCGTCCTTGGACGGGAAGTGCCGGTACAGCGTCATCTTGGCCACGCCCGACTCGGCGATGATCGTGTCCACGCCGACCGCGCGGTAGCCGTCGCGATAGAACAGGCGCTCCGCCGTCTGCAGGATACGGTCGCGAGGCGACGGCGCCGCGTCCGCCTCTCGCTTCCGCTGCTCCATCACTCCCCTTCCGGTCCGGGCCGAACGGCCGCTCGGTTTGACATGAGACAGACCTGTCTCTAGCATCGGCGCATCGTGAGAGAGACAGGTCTGTATCGTAACATCCTCGCCCGGCTCCCCGTCGGAGCCGGGATGAGGCGACGCCAACCATGAGGAGGCGATGATGAACATCGGGGTGTTGGGGACCGGGATCGTCGGACGAGCGATCGCAGGCAGGTGTACGGAGCTCGGCCACGACGTGATGGTCGGGACGCGGGATCCGCAGGCGACCCTCTCGCGGACCGAGCCGGATCGGTACGGGGGCCCGCCGTTCTCGGAGTTCCACGGTCAGCGCCCGGAGATCGCCCTCGGCACGTTCGCGGAGGCGGCTGCGCACGGCGAGCTCGTGGTGAACGCCACCGAGGGGGCCGCGTCGGTCCAGGCGCTCACGGCCGCCGGAGCGGAGAACCTCGACGGGAAGGTCCTGCTGGACGTTTCGAATCCCCTCGACGCCACGGCAGGCATGCCGCCGCCGCTGTTCGTATCCAACACGGACTCGCTCGCCGAGCAGATCCAGCGCGCGTTCTCCGGCGCCCGCGTCGTCAAGTCCCTGAACACGATGAACGCGTCCGTCATGGTGAACCCGGAACAGCTCGCCGGGGGCGACCACACGGTCTTCCTCTCGGGCGACGACGCACTGGCGAAGGCGGCCGTGGCCGAGCTCCTCGGCTCGTTCGGGTGGCGGGACATCGTCGATCTCGGAGATCTCTCGACGGCTCGCGGAGCCGAGATGTATGTCACGCTCTGGGTCCGCCTGTGGGGCGTGGTCCAGGACCCGATCTTCAACGTCAAGGTGGTGCGGTAGCGGGGTGACGCCCGGGCCGATCCGTCACGAGTGCGTTGATCCCGGACGGCCTCGCAGGGAACTAAAGCACGGCCTTCACGTGGAGCAGGTCCCGGATCGAGACCATGCCCGCGAGCTGTCCTTCGCTCACCACCGGCAGGTGTCGGATCCCGGCATCGAGCATCCGGTTCGCGACGTCGCGCGTGTCCTCGTCCACGTCGGCGGTCAGCACGTCGCCCGACATGAAGTCTCGTACGAGCGCCCTGCCGGGGTCGTCCTCACGGGACACAGCCCGGACGACGTCTCGCTCCGTGATGATGCCCACGATCTCCGAACCGTCGACGACGCCGAACGCGCCGATGTCGGCGGCCTCGAGGCGCCGTGCGCACGTCGCGAGGGTGTCGGTGGCGTCGAGCGTGAAGATCCCCGTTCGGTACATGTCGCCGATCCTCATCCTGCTCCTCCTTCAGATCGATCGTTCGGCACGACGACCACGGGTTGTTCCGCGTGATGAACCAACTGGTGGCTGAAGCTCCCGAGCACGAGCTCCGCGAAACCGCCCCGCCCTCGTCGACCGACGACGAGCATGTCGGCGTGCATCGAGTTCGCGCGCTCGATCAACGCCTCCGGTCCACCATCGACCGCCTCGACGCGGAACGCCACCCCCTCCTCGGCCAGCGGGCGACACCAGGACGTCTCCATGATCTCCAGCATCTGTTCCCGCCATTCCTTCCACGCGACCTGCCAGTCGTCGTACGCGGTTGCCCCGACGAACGGGAAGCCGTGCGTGAATGGCTGGCTGCCCAACGCGTGCACCGCCACGACCTCGGCGCCGGTCGCCCCCGCGAGCCGAGCCGCCCATCGGACCGCCAGGGCCGAGCCATCGGATCCGTCGACCCCGACGACGATCAGGCGGATCGGCCGATCGGTCTCGTCGGTCTCCACGGCACACATCTCCCTTCCGTGCGTGCCACACTAGGCAGCAGGGGGATCGACGGACCGCCGCCGAACGTCCCGGGATCGAGCCGCCACCCGGCTCTGGTCGGCCACGCAGCTCGCGTTCGAACCAGGCCCTCGCGGCCTGGTACGTCAGCTCAGCCTCGCCGCCGGCTCCGGCTCCGGCGCCGACTGGATCGCTGGATCGCGGATCCGCAGGCGGAGCAGATCTGCTCGCCGCGTTCGCGTTCGGCGTCGCATGCGGTGCAGTCGCCCGCCGACCATCGCTCGGTCATGAACCGCGTCCAGAGGTCTTCGTGTTCCAGCATCTCGCGGGCTTGCTCCTGGGGTCGGGGAAGGGACCCATCATGCGCGCTCGAAGGCACCCGGCGCATCGACCGATGAGCCGGGATCCGTCTCCCCCGATACCCCGGGCAGGGTAGGACCCCTGTTCGGTGCGCCCTCGAGGAACGGGCCGGCATCGGGCGCCGTTCCGCTGTGATATCACGGTCCTGTCTCCGGGAGCTGAGCGATGAACGAGACGACCGAGGGCACCGCCTCCGTTTCCGCGACCGTCGTCCTCGCCCAGCGGCCGAAGCCGGGCCGGGAGGACGACTA
>Ga0210115_1000148_pt1 | contig 18263 bp, 17 predicted proteins | sample MayberryNW_TuleB_2_FD_185526 | JGI IMG/M metagenome (GOLD analysis project Ga0210115, IMG submission 185526) | Wetland microbial communities from San Francisco Bay, California, USA, that impact long-term carbon sequestration - MayberryNW_TuleB_D2... | ecosystem: Environmental > Aquatic > Marine... | reverse complement strand
ATCATCGTAGACGGCGACGAAGCGCCGGTAGTTGTTCGCGACCTGCGTCGAGGCCTCATCGCGCGGCATCTCGCCCGCGATGTACGCCCCGAGCGGCTTCCACCAGATCGAACGCCCGATCGCGAAGCCCTGGTACCCCGGCACGTCCCGAGCGGCCCGCAACCAGGCATCGACCGCTGCGTCGTCGGCTCCGCGCCCGAGCACGACGCAGCCCACGCCCTCGCGGCCCCCGACCCTGCACTGCTCGGCGATCGCCGCGCACATCGCGGGATCGTCGATGCCTTCGATCTTCCAGATGTCGGGCTCGACGCCGGTCTCCTGCAGTTCGGCGATGGCGAGGCGCATCAGGTCGGGCCGCAGCTCGGCATCGTAGCGACCGGCGTCGCCGTCGAAGCGCTCGAGCTGGTGCGGTTCGGCAGGCACCAACAGTTCGAACAACAGCCGCCGGTCCGTGCGGTGGAGCCACTCCGACAGCCCCTTGAGCCTCGCCGCTTGGCGACCGTTCATGGCGCCGTCGCCCTCGGGGTTGTACCGGACGAGCACCTTGGCGAATGTCGGGTCGAACGACTCGATGTGTGCCGCGAACGCCGAGCCATACTCGAGGTCGAACTCGTCCTGTCCCGACTTCTCGGCCGGCATCGCCAGGATCATGCCGGCCTGTTTCGCGTCACGCGCGACCTGCGAGCCGAACTGCTCGTCGACCAACACGCCCGCCGTGGATGCGTCGATGCCCGCGTCGAGGGCTCGCTCCATGCCCTCGAAGATCAGCCGCTTGGCATCGACGATGCGCTCGGCATCGCGTGGACCAGGCACCCCTTCGATGCCGAACAGCTTCTCCTGGAGCGATCCTCGATGATCGAACGCCAGGATGAACAGCGTGCCCTCGTAGCCGAACGTCATCGTCATCTCCTCGTGCGCCGTGCGGGTGTCCGGATGCTACCCGCAGGCCGAGCTACTCCTGCTCGAAGTCGTCGACGGGCGCGATCAGGTCGACGGGCACGGGAGCCGCGGCATCGCGGAACCGCATACCGTCGATGGGCGAGCAGATCACGAATCCGTAGTGGATGGGCACCGCGAGAGCGGGCTCGATCGTCCTGGCGAGTCCCGCCGCCGCTCGCCAGTCCATCGTGAAGTGCCCCCCGATCGGCAGGAACGCCACGTCGGTCCTGACGTCGTCGAGCTCCGGAGCGTGGTCGGTGTCGCCGGCGTGGTAGTAGCTCCTGCCGCCGAGCTCCATGACGTAGCCGACCCAGCCGTTGCGACGCGGATGGAATCCCAGGGCCTCCTCGCGGGTGTTGTACGCGGGCACGCTGGTGAACCGCACGCCCCCGACCTCGTAGGACTCGCTCGGGCTCACGGGCGTGACGTCGCCCGTCAGCTCGTCGGCGACGTCGCGGGGAGCCACCAGTTTCGTGCCGTCCCGCCGGAGCTTGTCGATCTCGTCCGGTCGGAAGTGATCGAAGTGGGCGTGCGTGATGAAGATCAGGTCCGCCGGCGGCGGATCGTCACCCGTGCCCCACGGATCGATGTAGACGGTGAGCTGCTCGTCGCGCCAGCGCAGCGCTGCCTGACGGAACCACGTGATGTGCTCCACCACGGCTCGCCCTCCCTCGGTCGGATGCCAATAGTCTGACTGCCACCATGCTCGAGCGCGACCCAGACCCCGCGCCGGATGCGACGCAGGAACGACGGCTCGATGCGACGACGGGGCTGCGGGCGAGCGTCTCTCTGCTCCAGCGCAACCGCGACTTCCGGCGGTTGTTCCTCGCCTCCCTGATCTCGTTGGGCGGCGACTGGTTCCTGTTCGTCGCGATCACGTCATTGATCGTCGAGACCTCGGAGCGTGCGATCGATGTCGGATTCGCGATCCTCGCGCAGGAGCTCGCGTTCTTCCTCGCCTCGCCGCCCGCAGGCGTGCTCGTGGATCGCCTCGACCGGCGCAGGCTCATGATCGTCTGCGACCTCGCGCGCGTCGGCATCGCTCTGTCGTTCCTGTTCGTCGGGACCGGGACGATCTGGCTCGCGTACCCACTCCTGGCCGTGATGTCGGTGTTCGCGGCGCCGTTCGACCCCGCGTCGACGGCCGCGACCCCGAACCTCGTCGACCCCTCCGATCTGCCGACGGCGAACGCACTGAACGGTTCGCTGTGGGGAACGATGCTGGCTGTCGGCGCAGGGCTCGGCGGTGTCGTCGCCGCCGTGTTCGGGCGCGACACCGCGATCGTGATCGATGCGGCGACGTTCGGGGTCTCCGCGATGTTGCTCTGGGGGATCCGCCGGCCGTTCTCAGAAGCACGGGAGCCCGGTCACGAACACCCGAAGATGATCGATGCGACGATCGAGGTCGTGCACTACGCGCGGCGCGACCATCGAGTACTGGCACTCATGGGCGTCAAGGCCGGGTTCGGCCTTGCGGCGGGCGTGCTGGCACTGATCCCGGTCTTCGGCGCCGATGTGTTCGTCCGCGGCGAGATCGGGGTCGGCGTACTGATGGCCGCCCGTGGCGCCGGAGCGTTGGCCGGGCCGTTCCTCGGCCACCTGATCAGCGGTGACGGCCACCGCCGCTTGTTCGGAGCCATCGGTCTCGCCCTCGCGCTCTTCGGTCTCGCCTACATGGCTCTCGGGCTCGCCCCGTCACTCTGGATCGCGGCGGCGGTGATCCTGGTCGCCCATCTCGGGGGCGGGGCGCAGTGGGTGCTGTCGACGTTCGGACTGCAGGTGCTGGTGCCCGATCACATCCGCGGCCGTGTGTTCGCCGTGGACTTCGCGATGATCACGCTCGCGCTCGCGATGTCGAGCCTGGTCGCGTCTGCCGTGGCCGACGCGTCGAGCCCACGGGTCGCCGCCCTGGTGGTCGGCGCGATGGCGGTGATCTGGGCCGCCGTGTGGACCTGGCTCACCCGAGCCATCCGGCGCCGGACGGTGGCCGAGGGGTTCACGCCCCCGTCGCTCGAACGTTAGCCGGCCGGGTTCGGCGGGGTCGGCTGATCGGGCGCTTCCGGGATGTCGTCGGTCGGCGGGGGCGGTGTCGACGGCCCGGGCGTCGGGGAGACGGGGCCCGATCCGGCCTGTGACCCGAAGTCCACCTGTGGCGGCCCGCCCTCGCGGATCGCGTCCTCGACCTCGAAGAACTCCTCTTCCTCGAAGTTGAACAGGTTCGCGACCACCACCGACGGGAACTGCTTCACGCGTCGGTTGTAGTCGCGCACGTTCGCGTTGTAGAAGCGGCGGGCGGTCTGCAGACGATCCTCGGTGTTCGCCAGCTCGGTTTGCAGCTGCAGGAAGTTCTGGTTGGCCTTCAGGTCCGGGTAGTTCTCCACGACGAGCATGAGCTGGCGGAGCGCGGCCACCAACGGACCCTCGGCGGCGGCCTGCTCGGCAGGTGATCCCGTGGCGCTCGCCGCCATCGCACGAGCGCGAGTGACGTTCTCGAGCACCTCCTTCTCGTGCGATGCGTATCCCTTGACCGTCTCGACGAGGTTCGGGATCAGGTCGTACCGGCGGCGGAGCTCGGTGTCGATGTTCGCCCATGCGTCCCTGACCAGCGTCTTCTGGGAGACGAACCTGTTGTACGAGACCACGGCGCCGATCGCGACGATCGCGACCACGACCAGCAGCACGATGAGCCAGATCTCCACGATGCTCCCCCCGGTCCGACGGTCCCCCAGCCTACCCCGCTCCATCGAGGAGTGTCGGGTCCGGTCACCTCGTCACGAGGACGTCTCCGCGGCCGTCGTTCTCCCACGATCGTCCCCGATCGGCTCCGGAGACCAATGCCCTTGCAGCCACCGGTCCTCGTGCCGGCCCCGCGCGGGACGCTGAGGGTACAGGTCCGCGACGACCGTGGGCACGGAGCGACGCATCGCCCGCGCGGCCTCGAAGAGCAGCAGAACCTCCGTCGGCTGGAGATCCGATGCGAGCAGTAGCATCCGATCCTCGTTGACGGCCACGCTCACGCCGGGTGGCAGACCCATGAGCGCCCGCATCATGCGCTGATCGCAGAACGCCACGGCGAACCGACGGTCCTCGGCGAGCAACCGGTACCGACGGTTGAACTCCTCGAGCTCGAGCTGGACGTCGGACGCCGCCAGGGAACCGGCGACATGCCCGATCGCATCTCGTGGTGCGATCTCCAGGCGAGGACACCCGAACGGCAGGGCCACGGCGGCACAGGCGTATCGCCGGACCGTGCTGCGTGTTCCCCGATCCATGTTCTCCTCGATCAACAGATCGAACGCGCGCACGTCGTCGCCCTCGGCCCGGTTCCACACGACGTTCTCCGCGCGGGTCCATCGGCCGTCGCCGAGCCATCGGAACGGCAACCAGAGCGTGTCGGCGAAGGGGTCGATCGGCGAGAACTCGAGGCCGGCACGATGGCACAACAGCATGAGGCGCCTGGCACGCCCCCGTCGACGGATCGAACGCCAGGCGACGAAGCACGCCGCGGTCAGCGCCAGCAGCCATGGCCACAGCTCCATGACAGATGGTTCGGCGAGAACGTCACCGGCCTTGATGGGTGCGGCGGTGCCGCTCGACGTGCGACCGCTCGGAAACTAGCTCGTTCGAAACGCCAGGCCGTCGGCCGATGCGTCGATCTCTACCGCGTCGCCGTCGCGGATCTCACCGGAGAGCAGCCGCAACGCGAGCGGATCCTGGATCTCTCGCTGGATCAGCCGCTTCAAGGGACGCGCGCCGAACGCTGGTTCGTAGCCCTTGTTGGCGAGGTACGCCCTGGCCTCGTCGGTCAGCTCGATCGTGAGCCCGCGCTCGTCGAGCCGTCGCCGCAGCGAGCCCAGCTGGATGTCGACGATCCGGGCGATCTCGTCACGGCCGAGCGGCTCGAACACGACGATCTCGTCGATGCGGTTCACGAACTCCGGGCGGAAGTATCCGCGCACGTCCTCGAGCACGGCTTCCCGCTGCTTCTCGTGCTCCAGCGACGGGTCGCCGAAGACCGCGGACCCGAGGTTCGACGTCATGATCACGATCGCGTTGCGGAAGTCCACCGTGCGCCCCTGCCCGTCGGTGAGCCGGCCGTCGTCGAGCAACTGCAACAACACGTTGAACACGTCGGCGTGCGCCTTCTCCATCTCGTCGAGCAGCACGACGCTGTACGGGCGGCGTCGCACCGCTTCGGTGAGCTGACCGCCCTCTTCGAAACCCACGTATCCGGGCGGTGCGCCGACGAGCCTCGAGACCGTATGCCGCTCCTGATACTCGCTCATGTCGACCCGCACGATCGCGCGTTCGTCGTCGAAGAGGTAGTCGGCGAGGGCTCGAGCCAGCTCGGTCTTGCCCACGCCGGTCGGACCCAGGAACAGGAACGAGCCGATCGGTCGGTTCGGGTCCTGAAGACCGGCCCGGGACCGTCGGATCGCGTTCGCCACCGCCTCCACGGCTTCGACCTGGTCGACCACTCGCTCGTGCAGGGCCTGCTCGAGGTGCACGAGCTTCTGCATCTCGCCTTCCATCAGCTTGGAGATCGGGATGCCGGTCCATTTCGAGACCACCTCGGCGACGTCCTCCTCGGTGACCTCCTCGTTCAGGAACTTCCGGTCGTGCTGCAGCTCGGCGAGCGACGCGTTCTCGGCCTCGAGCTCTCGATCGAGCTGTACGAGCGTGCCGTAGCGGAGCTCTGCCGCCCGCTGCAGATCGGAATCACGCTCGGCCCGCTCGGCCTCGGCGCGAGTCTCCTCGATGCGCGCCTTCAGCTCGCGGATGCGATCGATCCGCTCCTTCTCCTGCTGCCAGTGGGCGGTCATCGAGTTGCGGTCTTCCTCGAGGTTCGCGAGCTCCTCCTCGAGGCGGGTGAGACGGTCCTTCGACGCCTCGTCGCTCTCCTTGCCCAGGGCGGCCTTCTCGATCTCGAGCTGGCGGATGCGTCGCTCGACCTCGTCGATCTCGACCGGCATCGAGTCGATCTCGATCCGCAGACGTGAAGCCGACTCGTCGATGAGGTCGATCGCCTTGTCGGGCAGGAACCGTCCGGTGACGTATCGATCGCCGAGCACGGCGGCGGCCACGAGCGCGGGGTCCTGGATCCGCACGCCGTGGTGCACCTCGTAGCGTTCCTTCAACCCTCGCAGGATGCCGATCGTGTCTTCGGCGCTGGGCTCTTCGACGAGCACCGGCTGGAAACGCCGCTCCAGCGCCGGGTCCTTCTCGATGTGCTGGCGGTACTCGTCGAGCGTGGTGGCTCCGATCGCCCGGAGCTCACCGCGCGCGAGCATCGGCTTCAACATGTTGCCGGCGTCCATCGCACCCTCCGCGGCGCCGGCGCCGACGATCGTGTGCAGCTCGTCGATGAACGTGACGATCTCGCCCTCGGAGTCGGCGATCTCCTTCAGCACGGCCTTCAGCCGTTCCTCGAACTCCCCCCGGTACTTCGCGCCGGCGACCATCGCCGCCAGGTCGAGCGCGATCAGCCGCTTGTCGCGGAGCGAGCTGGGCACGTCTCCGTCGACGATGCGCTGGGCGAGTCCCTCGACGATCGCGGTCTTGCCCACGCCCGGCTCCCCGATCAGCACCGGGTTGTTCTTCGTGCGGCGCGAGAGCACCTGGATCGTCCGTCGGATCTCCTCGTCTCGCCCGATCACCGGATCGAGCTTGCCGCCTCGCGCCGCATCGGTCAGATCGCGCCCGTACTTCTCGAGCGACTGGAACGTGTCCTCGGGATTGGGACTCGTGACCCGCTGACGTCCGCGCACCTCCGCGAGTGCCGCGAGCGCCCCGTCACGGGTGAGTCCGGCCTCGAGCAGGATCGCTGCCGCCTTCGTACCGGGGCTTGCCAGGATCGCGAGGAGCAGGTGTTCGGTGGAGATGTACTCGTCGGTGAGCGCCTCCGCTTCGGACCCCCCCGCCTCGAGCAGCTTGGCGGTCGCCGGCGAGATGCGAACCTCGACGCCCTGGGCGTACACCTTCGGCATCGCGTCGAGCGCCTCGTCGACCTCGGCGCGGAGCTGCGCCGGGTTCGTCCCGACGTGGTGCAGCAAGGGGAAGACCACCCCTTCGGAGTCGGCGAGCAGCGCGAACAGCACATGCTCGGGCTCGATCAGCTGATGATCCCGGACGACGGCCTGCTGGTGGGCTTCCTGCAGCGCCGCCTGAGACTTCATCGTGAGCTTGTTCAGGTCCATGTGGCGTTCCGTTCTCGATAGTCGTTCTCGGTGATCGCGTACATCGCGTAGTCGTGCGGACCGTCGGGCTCGGGCATGAACGATCGCAGCACTCCCTCGAAGGCGAACCCGAGCCGCTCCGCGACGTGCCGCATCGCGGCGTTCTCCACGTCGGTCGTGAGCTGCACGCGATGCGCACCCTCGTCGTCGAACAGGTGCCGCGCGATCGACACGATCGCGCCTGCCCCGACCCCTTTGCCGCGGTCGCCGTGGTCGAAGACCTCGATGCCGAGCTCGAAGACGCCCGGCGGCAGGCCGTTGATCGGCTGACGAGCCTGCACCTCGCCCATGAGGCGGCCCTCGGATTCGATCGCGAAGATCACGACCCCATCGGTGAACGAGCCCGAACGCCGGATGCGCTCGCGTACCCGTTCCGCGAGCTCGCGAGAGCTCGTGCCCTTCGGCGCGAACCAGGGGGCGTCGGCCCACGTGGACATGAGGATCGGCGCCTCGTCGTCGTGGTAGGCGCGAAGCGTCACCCGAGGTCCCGCGACCCGCGTCACGGCCTCGCCTCCCAGGGCGTCGGGAAGACGCTCCGCAACGGCACGATCTCCCCCGATCGGCGACCCGGCATCGCGATCGCACGCCGGTGGGCGAGCTGAGACGTCACGTCATCGAGCTGGCGACGCAGCCGGCCGATCTCGGCACGCAGCTCCATGATTCGCTTGACGCCGGCGAGGTTCACGCCCTCCTCGGTGAGCGCCTGGATCTCGAGGAGCCGGTCGACGTCGGCTTGCGAGTAACGGCGGGTGTTGCCCGAGGTCCGCTTCGGCCGCACGAGGCCCTTCCGCTCGTAGATGCGCAGCGTCTGGGGGTGCACGCCGGCGAGCTCGGCCGCCACGCTGATGATGAACACCGCGCGTTCGTCGACCGCGCGCTCCGGTTCCGTCATCGTCGGTTCCTCTCGATCTACCAATCACGCCACCCCGAGGGGCTTCCTCGGCGAGTCCATCTGCTGGTCCTGGAGCTGCCGGAGCAGCTGCTTCTGCTCCTTGGAGAGCTTGCCCGGAACGTCGACCTTCGTCGTCACGAGCAGATCGCCGTGACCGCCTTTGGCCTTCGGCGCGCCCTTCCCCTTGATGCGGAAGGTCTTCCCGCTCGGGGTTCCGGCGGGCACCTTCAGGGTCACCGCCCCGTTCAACGTCGGCACCTGCACTTTCGCGCCGAGCGCCGCCTCGGGGAACGACACCGGCAGCGTGATCGTGAGGTTGTCGCCCCTGCGCCCGAACAGCTCGTGCGCGGCGACGTTCACGCGAACGAACAGATCGCCGGGCTGGCCCCCTGCCGGACCGGGCTCGCCTCGTCCGGCGAGCTTGATCCGCGCCCCGTTCTTGACCCCGCCGGGTACCTTCACCTGGAACGTGCGAGTTCTGCGCACCGAGCCGCCTCCCTTGCAGGTCGGACACGGCGTCTCGATGATGCGGCCCGTCGCCCGGCAACGTCGGCACGGCTGAGCCATCGAGAAGAAGCCTTGGTTCACGGCGATCTCGCCGGTGCCTCCGCATTCGGGACAGATGATCGGGCTCGTGCCCGGGGCGGCGCCCGAGCCGTGGCACGTCTGGCACACGGCCGGACCGCTGATCCTCACCGGTACGGTCGTGCCACGCATCGCCTCGTCGAACGAGATCCGCACGTCGGTCTCGAGGTCCGCACCTCGCTGCGGCCGTGCTCGTGCGGGACCCCCGCCGCGTGCGGCTCCGCCGAACAGACCGCCGAAGAGGTCGCCGATGTCGTCGACGTTCACGTACTGCGCTCCGCTGCCCCCGCCGGGCCAACCACCCGGACCCGCGGCACCCGCTCCGCCCGGGCCGAAGCCTCCGAACCCGGAAGCACCCATCTCACGCACCTGGTCGTACGACTTCCGCTGCTCCTCGTCGCCCAGCACGTCGTAGGCGGCCGAGATCTCCTTGAAACGGTCCTCGGCCTCGGCGTTGCCCGGGTTGGCGTCCGGGTGGAACTGCTGAGCGAGCTTCCGGTACGCCTTCTTGATCTCCGAGGCCGACGCGTTCTTGGGCACGCCGAGCACGCCGTAGTAGTCCTTCTCGAACCACTCGCGACGTACCTCGTCTGCCACCGGAACCTCCGATCGTCCTTCTCGAGCCGGACCCGGCTCAGTCCTCGCGCTCGACCCGCACCCCGGCGGGTCGGAGCACGCGACCCTTCAGCGTGTAGCCCGGGCGGAGCACGTCGGCCACGACCGGTTCGCCCTCGCCCTCGCCGGTCTGCATCAGCGCCTCGTGGAGCTCGGGGTCGAATGGAGCGCCTTCGGCCTGCATCCGCTCGAGCCCCTCGGCCTTCAACGCATCGACTAGCTTCGCGTACACCAGCTCGACACCTTTCAGGAACCGTTCGAAGTCGGGCTGGTCCTCGGCGGACATCAGCGCCAGCTCGAAGTCGTCGAGCACCTCGAGCATCCGCCGTGCCACGGGCATCGCCCCGAGCTCGGCCAGCTCCGTCTGCTCCTTCACGACCCGCTTGCGGTAGTTGTCGAATTCCGCCTGCAGGCGTCGCAGATGATCGAGGTACTGTCGCGCCTCGCCTTGCGCGGAAGCCAGATCCCCCGCGACACCGGCGCCCTCCTGCTCCGAGGTCTGGCCCTCGGTCGCAGGGCCCGCGGCCGCCCCGGCCGGATCGGCCGGGGCAGCGTCGCGGAGGTTCGCGAACCGGCGGCGGTCCGTGATACGGACGCGCGGCTCCTCGTCGCGCTCACGATCCTCGGTCACTTGGCCTTGACCTCGATCGTGCGCGGCTTGGCCTCTTCCCGCTTCGGCACGAGCACGGTCAGCACGCCGTTGTCGAACGACGCCTCGATGCGCTCGGAGTCCGCCACGCGAGGAAGCCGCACCGACCGCGCGAACGAGCCGTAGCTCCGCTCGATGCGGTGGTACTGACCACCCTCGTCCCGTTCGCGGGAGAACTCCCGCTCACCACGGAGCGTCAACGTGCCGTCCTCGAACGTGACCTCGACGTCATCCGAGTTCAGGCCCGGGAGATCGGCCGTGACCTCGAAGCGATCTTCCGTCTCGCGGATGTCGAGCGCCGGAACCCAGGCGTTCTTCGAGAGCGCCTGGCCGACGATGCGGTCGAACTCCGCTTCGACACCCTTGAGATCCCGGAGCGGATCCCATCTGGTCAACATCACGATGCACCTCCTTCATCGACGATCTCGCCCTCGACGACGTCGTCGTCGCCGTCGGGCTCGGACTGCTCGGCACCGGCCGTACTTCCGTCTCCGGCCGGCTCACCGGTCGGGGCCGCTGCCTGCTGGTTCTGGACCATCGCCTGACCGACGCGCTGGTAGACCTGCATCACCGCGTCGTTGGCCGCGGTGAGCGCCGCCGCGTCGGACGACTCGTCGTCCAGCACCTTCTTGAGTTCCTCGTTCTTCGAGACCAGCTCGTCCTTGTCGGCGGCGGGGATCGTCTCGGCGTTGTCCTCGACGAACTTCGCCACCTGGTAGTGGAGCTGATCGGCCGTGTTGCGTGCCTCGGCGGCCTCACGACGCGCGTGGTCCTCGGCCGCGAACTTCTCCGCGTCGGCCACCATGCGGTCGATCTCCTCCTTGGACAGGCTCGTGCCGCCGGTGATCGTCATCGCCTGTTCCTTGCCCGTGGCGAGATCCTTGGCGCTGACGTTCACGATGCCGTTCGCGTCGATGTCGAAGGCGACCTCGACCTGCGGCATGCCACGAGGAGCGGGCGGGATACCCATGAGGTGGAACCGCCCAAGCGACTTGACCGCCGGATTCATCACGGTCTCGGCCTCACCCTGCAGCACGTGGATCTCCACGGTCGTCTGGTTGTCGTCGGCGGTGGTGAAGATCTCCGACTTGCGGGTCGGGATCGTCGTGTTGCGCTCGATCAGCTTCGTGAAGATGCCGCCCTTGGTCTCGACGCCGAGCGTCAGCGGGGTGACATCGAGCAGCAGGATGTCCTTCACGTCGCCCTTGAGCACGCCCGCCTGGATCGCCGCACCGACGGCCACCACCTCGTCGGGGTTCACACCCTTGTGCGGCTCCTTGCCCCCGGTGAGCTTCTTGACCAGCTCCTGGATCATGGGCATCCGCGTGGACCCACCCACCAAGATGATGTGGTCGATCTGCTCCGCCGACTTCCCCCAGTCGCCGATCGCCTGCTCGAACGGAACGCGACACCGCTCGACGAGATCCTCGGTCATGCGCTCGAGCTCGCTACGCGTGAGCTTCTGCTCCATGTGTAGGGGACCTTCCGCGGTCGCCGTGATGAAGGGCAGGTTGATCGTGGTCTCGGCAACCTGGCTGAGCTCGATCTTGGCCTTCTCCGCGGCCTCCTTCAGGCGCTGAAGCGCCATCCGGTCCTTCCCGAGGTCGACCCCGTGAGCGTTCTTGAACTCGGTGACGAGCCAGTCGATCACCCGCTGGTCCCAGTCGTCTCCGCCCAGCTGCGTGTCTCCGTGCGTCGCCTTCACCTCGAAGACGCCCTCGCCGATCTCCATCAGCGACACGTCGAAGGTGCCGCCCCCGAGGTCGAACACGAGCACGGTCTGCTCCTCGTGCTGCTTGTCGAGCCCGTAGGCGAGGGCGGCGGCGGTCGGCTCGTTGATGATCCTGAGGACCTCGAGCCCGGCGACCTGCCCGGCTTCCTTCGTGGCCTGACGCTGGGCGTCGTCGAAGTACGCCGGAACGGTGATGACCGCCTGCGTCACGGTGTCACCGAGGTACCCCTCGGCGTCACGCTTGAGCTTCAACAGGATCTGCGCGCTGACCTCCTGCGCGGTCCATCCCTTCCCGTCGATGTCGATCGACCAGTCCTTGTCGCCCATGTGACGCTTGACCGATCGGATCGTTCGGTCCGGGTTCGTGATCGCCTGGCGCTTGGCGACCTCGCCGACCAGGATCTCGTTGTTCTTGGAGAACCCCACGACCGACGGCGTCGTGCGACTGCCCTCCGCGTTCGGAACGACGACGGGTTCTCCCGCTTCCAGCACGGCGACCACGGAGTTCGTGGTGCCGAGGTCGATCCCCACTGCTCGTGCCATCGAGGCATCTCCTCCTCATCCGTGGGAGCCCCGCTCCCCTGCATGCCTGGATACAGAACCAGGATAGGAAGTTGAGTGCGTTATTGTCAAGTTCATTGCCATCCAGCAGAGACCACGCCCGTGAGTCAAGCGTCGCAAAGGGTTTGCGTGTCTCGATCGAGACATCGTAAAGTGGAAAGGTTCGCCGCCCACATGGCCGATCCGCGGAGCCGGCGAACCTGTCGACACACTTCTCTGGGGCGCGACCCCCGGCCCACGGCCGGGGGTCGTTCCCTTTCTCCTCCCGATGGTCAAGGCCGGGTCCTTCCGTGCCGAAAAGGCACTAGAACGAACGGTCCGACCGAAAGGGACGGATGGAGCAGTGAGCGTTCCCCGAGAGCAGGCGTCCGCGTTCGGCCGCCACGATCCCTCCGCGACCGCGGAGTCCTCCGCGCGGGCCTCCGTGCCCGCGACGGTCGAATCATTGATGCTCGAGGAACGGACCCGGTGGGCGATGACGATCCACGATGGACTGACGCAGTCGGTGACGAGCGCGATCCTGGAGCTCCAGGTGCTCCGGCATCGCATCGAGACCGAACCGAAGCGAGCCGTCGCCAGCCTCCGCGAGGTGGAAGAGGCGATCCGCCACGACCTGCGCGAGATCCGAGAGGTCCTCTTCCAGCTCGATGCCGGCCGACTACCCGCCGACCCCGCGTTCTCGACGTTCGTGCGCGAGCTCGTCGAGCGGTGGAAGCTGCCTGCTCGTGTCACGATCGAGGGCGACCTCGACACGTTGCCCAGGGCCGTGCTCGAGGCCGCGCATGGCGTCGTGGCGGAATCGCTCGCCAATGCCGCGAAGCATTCGGGTTCCAAAGACGTGAGCGTGAAGGTCGCGTGCGAACCCGGCGCGCTTCGCGTCGAGGTCACCGACCGGGGCCGAGGCATCGCGGCGGTGACCGACGACGACCCGCACTTCGGGCTCCGCTTACTGCACACCCGCGTACACGAGATCGGCGGCTCGATCGAGATCGAGTCGACCCCCGGGCACGGCGTCCGCGTGATCGCCGTGCTCCCCGTCGGAGGAGAGAGCAGATGAGGATCATGATCGTGGACGACCACGCACTCGTGCGCCGTGGCATGAGTTACGTGGTGAAGGAAGGCTTCTCGGACGCGGACGTGGTCGAGGCGGAGAGCTCCGCCGTGGCTCTCGACGTGCTGCGGAGCGGGACGAAGATCGATCTCGCCCTCGTCGACGTGCGGATGCCGGACCTCGACGGCCTCGAGCTGCTGCGCGCCGTGAAGGCCGAGTGGCCGGACATGCCGGTGATCATGCTCTCGACCTACGAGAACGCGCCGTACGTGAAGCGCGCCCTCGCCGACGGAGCAGCCGGGTACCTCCTCAAGGACGCCACACCCGAGGACCTCTCCCAGGCGATCAACGTGGCGATGTCGGGCAGCGGCAACGTGCTCAGCCCTCGGGTGATCCAGAACCTCTTCGACGAGCAGCAGGGAGGCGGCACGAACGACAACGGCCGTCGCAACGAGTTCAACCTGACCCAGCGCGAGAACGACATCCTGGCCCAGCTCGCCGAGGGACGGTCGAACCGGGAGATCGCGCAGTCGCTGTTCCTGTCGGAGAAGACGGTCAAGGCCCACCTGGCGGCGATCTTCCGCAAGCTCGGGGTCACGAACCGCACCCAGGCCGCGATGATGGCCGTGCAGATGGGCGTCGGCCCGATACCGGGCGCCCTCGCGGTCAACGACTAGCGTCGCTACGAGCCTTCACCGAAGTCGCGGAAGAACCGGCTCGGCGTCGGGCCGCGTTGGCCCTGGTACTTGTTGCCCGCCGAACCGTACGGCGCCTCGGCCTCGGTCGTGAGCCTGAAGAAGCTGATCTGCCCGATCTTCATGCCGGGGTACAACGTGATCGGCAGGTTCGCGACGTTGCTGAGCTCGAGCGTGAGGTAGCCGTCCCAGCCGGGGTCGACGTAGCCGGCCGTCGAGTGGATCAACAGGCCCAGCCGGCCGAGCGACGATTTGCCCTCGAGCCGCGCGACGAGATCGTTCGGCAGCGCGACGCGCTCGAGCGTCGAGCCGAGCACGAATTCACCCGGATGCAGGATGAACGCCTCGTCCGGCTTCGTCTCGACCAGCTCGGTGAGGTCGGGCTGCTCCTGTTTCACGTCGATGTAGGGGTAGCGGTTGTTCGCGAAGACCCGGAACTGTGCGTCGACGTGCAGATCCACCGACGAGGGCTGGATGCAGCGCTCGTCGAAGGGATCGATCACGATGCGCCCGGCGTCGATCTCCTCGCGGATCGTGCGGTCGGACAGGATCATCGGGCGCGATGCTACCGGCTGCCGCTTCGGGCGACCCAGCGCTCGAGCGCGGCGGCGGCCGCCCCCGAGTCGATCGTCTCGGCAGCCAGCGCCACACCTCCCTCGAGGTCGGCGGTGCGCCCGGCGACCTCGAGCGCGGCGCCGGCGTTCAACAACACCACGTCGCGCTTGGGCCCGGTCTCGCCCGCGAGCAGCGCGCGCACGATCTCGGCCGAGGACCCCGCGTCGCCGCCTTGCAGGTCGTCGAGCGTCGCCCGCGAGAACCCGAGCTCGGCGGGATCCACCATGGTCTCGCTCGCCTCGCCGTCGGCCACCCGGAAGACGGTCGACGGCCCGGTCGTGGTGAGCTCGTCGAGCCCGTCCTCCCCCCGGAACAACACGGCGCGAGTCCCACGGCGCGCGAGCACCTCGGCCATCAGCGGCAGCATGTGGGGATCGGAGCACCCGACCGCCTGCGCGAACGGCCGTGCCGGGTTCGTGAGCGGCCCCAGGAAGTTGAACACGGTCGGCACGCGAAGCTCGCGCCGCACCGGCCCGGCGTGAGCCATGGCCGGGTGGAACATCGGGGCGAACAGGAACGCCAGCCCGGCTTCGGCGAGGCACGACTCCACGCCTGCTGCGTCGAGATCGATCGTGACCCCGAGAGCCTCCAGCACATCCGCGGAGCCGCAGTTCGAGCTCGCTGCACGATTCCCGTGCTTGGCGACGGGCACCCCCGCCCCCGCCACCACGATCGCCGACGCCGTCGAGATGTTGAACGTGCCGCTTCGATCGCCACCGGTGCCGACGATGTCGACGACCGGTGCCGGCGCCCGCACAGGGTTCGCGAACTCGAGCATCGTGCGGGCCAACCCTTCGACCTCGTCGGCGGTCTCGCCCTTCGTGCGCAGCGCCATCAGCAACCCCCCGACCTGACCGGGCGTCGCCTCGCCGGACATGACCCGGCGCATCGCCTCGGCCGCCTCGTCGGCATCGAGAGCCTCGTGCCGGACGAGCCTCGAGAGGGTATGCGGCCAGAAATCAGGGTCGGGTTCGGCCGGCTCGTGCGTCATGGCGCCCGACGCTAGCAGGTGTCGCGAGGCGACCGGAAACTGGGCCTCGCCCGCCGCCGCGGTCGCTACACTTGGTGCCCCGGGCGCGCCCGGGTGGACCCACGCGGGTGTGGTTCAATGGCAGAACGTGAGCTTCCCAAGCTCGAGACGGGGGTTCGATTCCCCTCACCCGCTCCGACCGCTCTCGATGCCGCTCCCCGTTCACAGGAATCGAGGCGCCGTCGGGCAGAGGTCCTTGAGCGGACAGACCCGGCAACGTGGTGTCGGCGCCTTGCAGACCTCCCGCCCGAGCCTGATGAACCCGACGTGCATCGGCGTTCGGAGGCCGTCGGGGATCAGCTCGTGCAGGATGCGGTCGGCACGCTCGGCGCTCGCCGTCGCCGGGATGAATCCGAGCCGCCTCGTCACCCGGTGCACGTGCGTGTCGACCGGCATCGCGTCGCGGCCGAGCGCGAAGCTCAGCACCACCGCCGCGGTCTTCGGCCCGATGCCGGGCAGCGACATCAGGTAGTCGCGCGCCTCGGCGTCGGGCATCTCGCGCAGCCCCGAGAGGTCGAATGCCCCCTCGCGGATGCGCACTTCCCGCAGGATCGACTGGATGCGCGGCGCCTTCGAGTTCGCGAGGCCGCCGCGGCGGATCGCGTCGGCTACCGTCTCGGTCCTGGCTTCGGCGACCTGCCGCCACCCGAGCGGGAAGGCTCGCCGCAGGCTCTCGAACGCGCGCTCAGCGTTCAGATCGCTCGTGTGCTGGCTGAGCACCGTGAGCACGAGCTCGTCGAGCGGATCGACGGCTCGAGGCGGCTCGAGCGGCCCGAACCGCTTGGCGAGGCGGTTGGCGATCGCACGGACCCGCCGGGGCCCGGGCGGGTGCCACGGCCGCGACCCGGCCGGGGGCTCGGCCGGCCTCGAGCGGCTCACTGTTGACCGCGGGCGCCGTTGCGGAACTGGGTCAGCGAGGGCTCGAACCCGAGGGGGATGTTGTCGGTGGGGCCGTTGCGGTGCTTGGCCACGATGAGCTCGGCCAGCTTCTTCTTCTCGGGGTCGGCGTCGTCGCGGTGGATGAACATCACGATGTCGGCGTCCTGCTCGATCGCGCCCGACTCCCTGAGGTCGCTCAGCTGCGGACGCTTGTCGGCCCGGGCCTCGGGGTTGCGGTTGAGCTGGCTGATCGCGATCACGGGGATCTCGAGCTCCTTCGCCAGCATCTTCAGCGACCTGCTGATCTCGGCGATCTCCTGCTGGCGGGAGTCGAGCCGCCGACCGCCCATGCCCGGGTGCCCCATGAGCTGGAGATAGTCGACGATGATCAGGGAGAGTCCCCGCTTCCCCGTCCGCATGCGGCGCGCTTTCGCCCGGATGTCGACGATGTTCGTGTTGCCCGAGTCGACGATCGATAGCGGCGCGTCGTGGAGCACCTCGGCCGCCTGCACGACCGCCTGCCAGTCGTTCGGCCCGACGCGCTTGTTGCGGATGCGATCCCAGGGCACGCGAGCCTCCGCGCAGAGCAGGCGCATGCCGATCTCCCACCGCGACATCTCGAGCGAGAAGATCGCGACGGTGTGCTCGGCCACCGCGATGTTGCGAGCCATGTTCACGGCCAACGAGCTCTTGCCGATACCCGGCCTGGCCGCGAGCACGATCAGGTTGCCGGGCTGCAGCCCCGACGTGAGGTTGTCGACGTCGATGAACCCGGTTGGCAGCCCGGTGTATGCGGACTCCCGCGTCTGGATGGACTCGAGGTCGATCATGGCCTGGTCGATGAGGTCGCGCAGCACCGCCATCTCCTCACGGTCCTCGCGGCGCGCCACCTCGTAGATGCGCTGCTCCGCCTCGTCGGCGACCTGCTCGGCCTCTTCGGTCGAGGCGTAGGCGCGGTCCATGATGTCGGCGGCGGCGGAGATGAGCCGGCGGCGGAGCGCGGCCTTCGAGACGATCTCGGCGTAGTACCCGGCCGAGGCCGGGGTCGGCACCTCGTTCGCGAGGTCGGCCAGGTAGAGGCGGCCACCGACGTCGTCGAGCGCCCCCTCGTGCTCGAGCGTCGCCGCCGCCGAGACGATGTCGACGGGTTCACCACGGGCGAACAACGCTCGCAGCGCCGTGTAGATGCGCCCGTGGGCGGAGCGATAGAAGTCGTCGGGCTCGAGGATCTCGACGACGTCGGCCACGGCCTCGTTGGACAGGAGCATCGCGCCGAGGACCGAGGCCTCGGCCTCCATGTTGTGCGGCGGCAACCGATGCCCATCACCCGTGGGCAAACGCCGGATGTCGTCGGCCGTGCGCGCCATCTACCCCTCCCCGCCGCGACCCGCGCCGACGGCGCCGGACACGCTTCCCAACCCGGGGACGCTACGCGCCTCGGCCCGGTGACGACAGTGGACAATCGCTGTGGATTGCTGCGGTGCAGGTCGCGGAGCGAGATTCCTTGTCACTCCAGCTCTGACCTGCGCTTTCCACATGTGGAGAATCATGTGGAACAGTGTGAATCACATGTGTGACATTTCCACCGGCGTGTGACGACGTCCCCGTACACTCCGCACCATGTCGCGCCGCCTCCAGGCCGTGATCTTCGACATGGACGGCACGTTGTTCGACTCGATGGAGCCGGTGACCGACGCCTTCATCTCGACGATCCTGGAGGCCGGAGGCCGGCGATTCACGCCCGACGAGATCGTCGAGGCATTCACGGTGGGGCCGAGCGAACG
>Ga0210115_1000147_pt1 | contig 18310 bp, 18 predicted proteins | sample MayberryNW_TuleB_2_FD_185526 | JGI IMG/M metagenome (GOLD analysis project Ga0210115, IMG submission 185526) | Wetland microbial communities from San Francisco Bay, California, USA, that impact long-term carbon sequestration - MayberryNW_TuleB_D2... | ecosystem: Environmental > Aquatic > Marine... | reverse complement strand
CTGGACAGCTCATGGCTCTTGACCAGGTCGCCGATCTGACCGATGTTCGACGTGGTGAACCCGGTCGCGAAGATCAACGCGAAGATGCCGAACATGAAGGGGACATCGCCGATCCGCGTGGTGATGAACGCCTTGATGGCGGCGTCCGAGTTCTCCTTCTCCTCGTACCAGTGGCCGATCAGGAGGTACGAACAGATGCCCATGATCTCCCAGCCCACCAGCAGCTGGATGAGGTTCGGCGCGATGACGACGTTCAGCATGGCGGCCGTGAAGAGCGAGAGGACGACGTAGAACCACGTGAACCGCGCGTCGCCGTCCATGTATCCCAGCGAATAGACGTGCACGCAGAACGACACCGTGGTGACCACGACCAGCATGACCGCCGCCAGCCCATCGATGTACTGACCCACCTCCACGTGGAACGGTCCGATGCTGAACCAGCTCACCTGACTCGCGTACGTCCCGCCACCTTGGACGAAGTGCCAGAGGATCAGCAGCGACATGACGAACGCCGCCCCCACGGCCGCGATCCCGTAGACGGCGCCCTTGCCCGGCGTCCGCTTGCCGAAGAACAGCGTGAGGACGGTGGAGACCACGGGAAGCAGCACGACGATCCAGGAAGACCGGATGATGCCCGAGGCCGCCGCCGTGGCTTCCGCTACCACTTGAGGAGGTTCACCTCGTCGATGTTGATCGACTCGCGGTTGCGGTAGAGCAGGATCACGATCGCGAGGCCGATCCCCACCTCGGCGGCCGCCACGGCGATCACGAACAAGGCGAACATCTGGCCACCAACGTCGTGCAGCTCCGACCCGAACGCGACCAGGTTCACGTTCACGGCGTTCAGCATCAGCTCGATCGCCATGAGCACCATGACGGCGTTCCGTCGCGCCAGCACGCCGTACACCCCTGCCGAGAACAGCAGTGCGGCGAAGAACAGCACGAACGGCAGCCGGATCACTTCGCCGCCTCGTCCTTGCGCGCCAGGACTACCGCGCCGATCAACGCGGCGAGGAGGAGGAACGACACGGCCTCGAACGGCAACACGTAGTCCCGGAACAAGGAGACGCCGACATCGGCGGTGGTCGTCTGGAACGTCGTCCGCGCGACCGAGTCCTGTACCTTGAACGCGTCCTGGATCAGGAAGACGAGGCCGAGGAAGACCCCGACCCCGACGACGCCGCCTATCCAACGGTTCTGGTTGTCCAGCATGTCTCGCCCGATCGGCGCCTTCGTGAGCATGAGCCCGAACAGGAACAGGATCACGATCGCCCCCACGTAGATCAGGATCTGCACCCATGCCACGAACTCGGCGCCGAGCAGCAGGTAGACGCCCGCAACCGAGAGCAGTGCGACGACGAGGTAGAGGGCGGCGTGGACGACGTTCGTCGAGGTCACCACGGCGATCGCCGAGAGGCTCCCGACCACGGCGAGCACGACGAACGCGTACTCCTGAGCGCTCATGCGGCGCCCTCCGCCTCGTGCTCCTCGGAGGGCTCCGCCCCCCGCTCGAGGGGCGGCGGGGGCAGGACCGTGTAGGTCCACTCCTCGAGGCGATCCTTCTCGTGGATGAGCTCGTCGATGCCGTACTCCGCGTACTCGAACTCGGGGCTCCAGAACAGCGCGTCGAACGGGCACACCTCGACGCAGATGCCGCAGTACATGCAGAGCGCGTAGTCGATCGCGAAGCGATCGAGCACCTTCATCGACCGGCCACGCCCCCCCGCGGCCGGCTCGTGCGTCTCCTTGTGGGCATCGATGTAGATGCACCAGTCGGGACACTCGCGCGAGCACTTGTAACAGACGGTGCAGTTCGCTTGCTTCAGCGCGATCACGCCTCGGGTCCGCGCCGGAAGGTCGGGCTTGACGTGCGGATACTGCACCGTGACGGCGGGCCGCAGCATCGTCTTGAGCGTGACCGTCAGGCCCTTGAGCAGCCCCTGGCCGGCACCGGCTTCCGGCTGGTCGATGTGTGGGGTGTCGATGGCCACCGCGTCAGCTCCTCAGAACGCGACCTTGAACGCGGCCGCGCCCAGGATCCACACGAGTGAGATCGGGATCAGCGTGAGCCACGCGAACCGCTGCAGCTGATCCTCACGCAGTCGCGGGTACGTCGCGCGAAGCCAGATCACGAAGAACGACAGCGCTCCGATCTTGATCGCCATCCAGATCGGGTCGGGCAACGGGATCCCCGGCAGCCCCTGATACCCGCCGAGGAACAGCACCGCGGCGATGCCGGACAGCGCCACGATGCCCCCGTACTCGGCGAGCAGGAAGAACGCGAACTTCAGCCCCCCGTACTCGGTGTAGGCGCCGTAGATGATCTCGGAGTCGGCGATCGGCATGTCGAACGGGGTGCGGCTCAGCTCGGCGAGCGAGGCGACCATGAAGATCAGGAAGAGCGGGAACAGGGGGATCACGTACCACATCGACTCCTGGGCCTCGACGATGCCGACCATCGACGTCACCCCGGAGAGCATCACGACCCCCGCCGCCGCCAGCACGAGGGGCAGCTCGTAGGCGATCAGCTGCGCGGCGGCACGCAATGCGCCGATCAGGGAGAACTTGTTCGCGCTCGACCAGCCCGCCATCAGCACCCCGATGACGGAGACGCTCGACATCGCCATGACGAAGAAGATGCCGACATCGAGGTTGAGCGCGAACAACGTGTCGCTGAACGGCAGCACCACGAGGATGGCGATGTAGGGCACCATCGCCACGGCCGGAGCGAGCGAGTAGACCGTGCGGTCGGCTGCTGCCGGCACGAGGTTCTCCTTCTGGATGAACTTCACGCCGTCGGCGATCAGCTGGGCCCACCCGTGGAAGGCGCCCGCCTCCATCGGGCCCAGACGGGCCTGCATGTGCGCCAGCACCTTGTGCTCCATGTAGCCGATGGCGAGGGGCACCACGAGGAAGAAGGCCATGACCAGCACGGTCTTGAGCACGAGCGCGAGCCAGAAGTTGGAGGTCAGCTCCTCGATGAACGAGACGCCGGCCGCGGCGAAGACGTCGATCACGCCTCCTCGTCCTCCTCGCCTTCGACCGCACCGGGCCACGGCTTGGCTTCGCGGGTCATCAGGGAGAAGTCCTTGCGCATCGGGTGACCCTCGAACGGCTCGGACAGGAGCAGCTTCACCGGCATCGGGTGACCCTCGAAGCGGATGCCGAACATCTCCGCGGTCTCCCGTTCGTGCCAGTCGCACGTGGCCCAGAGGTCGCTCACCGAGGCGAGCACGGCGTCGTCACGGGGCACGGCGACCCTCACGCGGACGTTGTGATGGTGAGCCGTGGAGAACAGGTGGGTCAGGACCTCGAACCCCCGCTCCTCGCCCAGATCGACGGCCGAGGTGAAATCGGCGTAGTCGCATGCGAACTCGGGCTCGTCTCGCACGAATCGGCAGACGTCGTGGTACCGCTCCCGGGTCACGGTCGCGACCGCGTGGCCGTGCTGATCGGCCACGTCGGAGACATCGTCGCCGAAGCGCGCTCGCAACCGGGAGGCGACGTCGTCAGGAGACAGCTGGCTGGGTGACGGCACCGAACTTCTCCTGGATGTCCTCATCCTTGATCTTCCGCTGCAGCTCGAGGATGCCGTGCAGCAGCGCCTCGGGCCGCGGCGGGCACCCGGGCACGTACACGTCGATCGGCACGATCTGGTCGACGCCTTTGGTGACCGAGTAGCTGTCCCAGTACGGACCGCCGCAGTTCGAGCACGAGCCGAAGGAGATCACGTACTTCGGGTCGGGCATCTGCTCGTAGACCCGCTTGAGGGCAGGCGCCATCTTGTCGGTGAGCGTGCCGGCGACCACCAGCAGGTCGGCCTGGCGCGGACCGTGGGCGGTGGGGATCACGCCGAGACGGATGAAGTCGTTCTTGGCGGTCGACGCCGCGATGAACTCGATCGCACAGCACGCCAAGCCGAAGTTCATGACCCACAGCGAGTAGCGGCGCCCCCAGTTGAGGATGAACTTGACCGGTTGGATCCTGGTCAGCTGGGTCTTCTCGGTGATCAGGCCCACCGCAGGACCCCCTTGCGCCACGAGTACAGGAGGCCGACGCCCAAGATGGCGATGAAGATCGCCATCTCGACCACCGCCGCGGTGCCGATGTCCTCGAGGACCCGAGCCCACGGGAAGAGGAACACGCTCTCGACGTCGAAGATCACGAACAGGAAGCCGTACACGTAGTAGCGGACATGGCTCTGCGACCATCCCTCGCCGACCGGATCGATCCCGCACTCGTACGTCGTGAGCTTCTCTGCGTTCGGCTTGGCGGGCGCGACGAGCCGTGCCGTGGTGAACGCCACTGCGACCAGCAGGGCACCTGCGGCGACGACCGCCAGCAGTACCCCGTACGACGAGTAGTAGTCACTCATGACAGTGGAAGGCCCCTCGGGCGTCCGTATCCTAGCGTCCTCACGCCGCCACCGCCCCGCACCTGCTCGCCAAGAACTTCGCCAGCTGGATGAGCGCATGTCGCGCCGGGCCGTCCGGCAGCCGCATCGCGAGCCCGGTCGCCCTTCGCACCTCGTCGGTCACGGCCGCGCGGGCCACGTCGACCGACCCGCCCGACCGCACGATGTCGAGCGCTCGGTCGAGCATCTCCCCGTCGGGCGCGCCGTGCGAAAGGATGCGGGCCAGCTCTCCCCGGTGCTCGTCGTGCGCCAGCGCATGCAGCACCGGCAGCGTGTAGACGCCTTCCCGCAGGTCCTGCCCGGGTTCCTTGCCGAGCTCGATCTGCGACGACGTGATGTCCATGATGTCGTCGGAGAGCTGATACGCCATGCCCAGGGCCTCGCCGAACCGTTCGAGCACGTCGACGTGTTCGGCATCGGCATCGGAGAGCATGCCTCCGAGCCGGCACGACGTCGCGATCAGCGAGGCGGTCTTGCGCCGGATGATCCCGAGGTAGCTCGCGATCTCCTGCTCGACCTCGGCCGAGCTCGAGACCTCGCGGATCTGTCCGTCGCAGAGCACCGCGATCGTGCGTGCGAGCAGGCGGCAGATTTCGGTCCCGAGCTCCGTCGAGATCTCCGAGGCCCTCGCGAACAGGAAGTCGCCGGTGAGGATCGCCACCGTGTTGTCCCATCGCATGTTGGCGCTCGGCGCCCCGCGACGAGCGTCGGCCTCGTCGATCACATCGTCGTGGTACAGCGTGGCGAGGTGCACGAGCTCGATCGAGACGGAACCGGGGACGAGCCGCGGGTCGGCCGGGTCGCCGAAGTACCCGGCGAGCAGCACGAGCATCGCGCGGAAGCGCTTCCCGCCCGCGGCGATCAGGTACGAGGAGGTCTCGGTCAGCATGCCCGATGCCTCGATGCGCACGGACTTCTCGAGCGCCTCCTCGACCTGATCGAGCCGCGTGCGCACGTCGGCCTCGAGCACGGCGTCGGGCGGCTCCAGCCCCGGGATCACCCCGCGGCTCATCGCGGCCTCACCATGTGAGCACCCCCGCTTCCCGCAGTACCGGCACGATCACGCCCGGCACGATACCCAGCACCACGACGGCCGCGGCCGGCACCGCGAGCACCAGCCGAGGCAGCGGCGACGGATCGGCGACGTCGTCTCCCTCGGGCTCACGCATCGCCATCAACGCGACGATGCGCAGGTAGTAGAAGGCGCCGACGACCCCGGCCAGCGCGCCGATCAGCACCAGCGGCCAGTAGCCGGCCCTCGTCGCCGCGCCCAGCACGAACACCTTCGCCACGAACCCCGCCGTGGGGGGGATGCCCGCGAGCGACAGGAGGAAGATCGTCAGGAGCGCGGACAGACCGGGCCGGCGGCGGCCGAGGCCCCGGAAGCGCTCGAAGCCGGTCTGCTCCCGGACGCCGCCGGAGACCAGCATCACGACTCCGAACGCGCCGATCACCGCCGCAGCGTACGAGACGACGTAGAAGAGGGCGGCGGCGATGCCGTCGCGATCGGGAGCGACGAAGGCGGACAGGATGTACCCGGCCTGCGCGACGCTCGAGTACGCGAGCAGGCGCTTGACGTCGGTCTGGGCGATCGCCAGCACGCTGCCAACCACCATCGAGGCCGCCGACAGCGCTGCGATGGCGGGACCGAGGTCCCACTGCAGGCCCACGAACGCCACGTGCAGCACGCGGATGAGCGCGACGAACACGGCCACCTTCGTCGCCGCCGACATGAACGCCGTCACCGGGCTCGGGGCACCCTGATAGACATCGGGCGCCCACATGTGGAACGGCACGAGCGAGACCTTGAATCCGAGGCCGACCACGATGAGCAGCGCGCCTGCGATGGCGAGCGACTGGTCCCCGGTCGTGCCGGCTAGCCCTCGCGCCAGCCCTTGGATGCTGGTGGTTGCGACCGCCCCGTAGCTGATCGCGACCCCATAGAGGAGGAACGCCGACGCGAACGCTCCCAGCAGGAAGTACTTCAGCGACGCCTCGGTCGGCCCGCGTCGGAACGTCAGGGCCGTGAGCACGTACAGCGACAGGGAGAGCACCTCGATCGCGAGGAAGACGACGATCAGATCTGCGGCGGCCACCAGCAGGGCCATGCCGCCGAGTGCGAACAGCAACAGGGCGTAGAACTCGTTCCGCCGCAGCTCGTCTCGCTCGAAGTAGTGGTATCCGAGGTACGCCCCGAACGCACCGACGCCACAGAGCGTGAGCGTGGCCACGACCGCCAGGCGATCGACGCTGACCATGCCCTCGAGCGCGGTCGTCGGCTCCCGGTTCCAGAGCCAGAGGGCCGAGGCCGCCGCCGCAGCGAGCGCGGCGAGCGTGAGGAACACGAACGGCGCCTGATCGGCTCGGCGGGCGAAGGCGGAACCCACCAACGCGATCACGGCCCCCCCGAACAGGATCAGCACCGGCAGGATCGCCCAGAGCTCGACGCGGGGCGGATCGATCACGGCCCCTCCTCTCCCGCGCCACTCGTCCGCGCCAGCGGCTCGACGGCCTCGCCCACCTGCACGGTGCGGATGCGCTCCGAGACCAGCTCCGAGGTCGGGCGCAGGCGCTCGAGCATCGGTCCGGGCTGCAAGCCGATCCACAACATCGCGACGACGATCGGCGCGACGATCGCGCCTTCGCGCCAGGACAGGTCCCGCAGGGTCCCCCACCGTTCCTTCGCAGGGCCCTGGAACGTGCGCTGATACGACCAGAGCATGTAGATCGCGGACAGGATCACGCCGAGGATCGCGATCGACGCGAGCACCCGATCGACCGAGAACGTGCCCAGGAGCACCAGGAACTCACCGACGAAGTTGTTGAGGCCGGGCAGGCCGATCGAGGAGAACATGGCGACGACGTAGGCGCCCGCGAGCCAGGGCGTGATGTGCACGATGCCGCCGAGATCGGAGATCTCCCGCGTGTGCGTGCGTTCGTAGAGCATGCCGAAGACCAGGAACAACATGCCCGTCGAGAGCCCGTGGTTCACCATCTGGAGCACCGCACCGTCCATCGACTCGGCGGAGAACGCGAAGATGCCGAGCACGATCAGCCCCATGTGGCTCACCGACGAGTAGGCGATCAACCGCTTGATGTCGCGCTGCATCATCGCGACGATCGCGCCGTAGATGATGCCGACCACGGCGAGCACCATGATCGCGTCGGCGAAGTAGCGGGACGCCTCGGGGAACAGGTCCAGATTGAACCGCAGCATGCCGTAGGGCCCGGTCTTCAGCAGGATCGCGGCCAGCACGACCGATCCCTTCGTCGGCGCCTCCGTGTGGGCGTCGGGCAGCCAGGTGTGCAGCGGCCACACCGGCACCTTCACCGCGAACCCGACGAAGAACGCGAGGAACAGCCATCGGCCGGCCTCGGTCGACAGGCGCACCTGCTCGAGCACCGTGAGGTCGAACGTCGCCTTCCCGAGCTGGTTCCCGGACTCGATGTAGAGCCACAGGATGCCGACGAGCAGGAACGCGGAGCCGAACATCGTGTACAGCAGGAACTTCGTGGCGGCGTAGATGCGCCGCTTCGAGCCCCAGACGCCGATGATGTAGTACATCGGGAACAGCAGGGCCTCGAAGAACAGGAAGAACAACAGCAGGTCCAGCGAGAGGAACGCCCCGAGGATCACCGTCTCGAGGAACAGAGCCATCGCCATGTAGCGGCGCACCTGGTGGTCGACCTTCCACGACGCGGCGATCGCGATGGGGAACATGAACGTGGTCACCATCACGAGCCAGACCGAGAACCCGTCGACGCCCAGGAACCAGGTGAGCCCGACCGACTCGACCCACGGGTGCTTCGAGACCAACTGGAAGCCCGCTTCGCCGGTCTGGAAGTTCGCCAGCATGCCGATCGAGACGGCGAACGCCGCCAGCGCGGCCGCGAGGCCGACCCACCGGGCGGCCTCGTCGGAGATCGAGCGCCACAGCAGGAGCACCGGCAGGCCGGCCAGCGGCGAGACGATCACGAGCGTGAGCCAGGGAGCGTCCATCTAGACCCTCACCACGGCGAACACGAGCAGCGCCACGCCGCCGGCCAGGAACGACAAGGCGTAGCGGCGCACCTTCCCCGACTGCCAGATCGGCGCGAGCCCGGACAGCCGCACGGCGAGCCGCCCGACGCCGTTGACCGCGCCGTCCACGACGATCCGGTCGAATCCTTCCAGCGCGGCCGCCCCACGGAGCCCGACCGTGCCCACGATCCACGCGTAGAGATCGTCGATGTAGAACGCATGGCCCAGCGCGCCGGCGAGGCCCGGCTCGCGTTCGGGGAACGAGATCCATCGTTCGGCGGCGGCGGGGCGATACAGACGCCAGGCGATGGCGATGCCCAGCAGGGTCAACACGACCGAGATGGCCACCAGGACCTGTGCGGAGGGACCGGCGTGCCCCTCCGCGACGGTGCCGACCACGGGCTCGAGGAACGTCGCGAGCCGGCCATCGGGCGTCAGCGCGAGCCACATGCCGGCGAACAGGGCCCCGATCGCGAGCACCACGAGCGGGGCCCGCATCAGCGTGGACGCCTCGTGCGCCCGGCCTTCGTACCGACGATCGCCGATGAACGCGGTGAAGAACAGGCGGGCGATGTACCAGGCGGAGACCAGCGCACCGAGCGAGCCGAGCACGTAGGCCCACACCTCGCCGTCATGGCTCGCGAGCTCGAGGATCGCGTCCTTGGTGAAGTAACCGCTGAACGGGGGCAGACCCGACAACGCGAGGGCGCCGACCGCGAACAGGGCGGCGGTCCACGGCATGTCGCGGACGAGCCCTCCGAGCCGTCGGACGTCGATCTCGTCGTGCAGCCCGTGCATCACGTTGCCCGACGTCAGGAACAGCAGGGCCTTGTAGAAGGCGTGCGCCACGAGCAGCGAGATCGCCACCGCCGAGAAGCCGAGGCCGGCCGCGAGGAACATGAACCCGAGCTGGGACATCGTCGAATACGCGAGCGCCCGCTTCATGTCGTACTGGCCGAGCGAGGCGAACCCCGCGTAGAGCGCGCCGGCGAGCCCGATCACCGCCACCACGGTGAGCGCGATCTCGGAGATCTCGAACAGCACGTGGGTCCGCACCACCAGGTAGACACCCGCGGTGACCATCGTGGCCGCGTGGATCAGCGCGGAGACCGGGGTCGGACCGGCCATCGCGTCGGGCAGCCAGACGTGCAGGGGCAGCTGGGCCGACTTCCCCACCGCGCCGCCGAGCATCAGCAGCGAGATCGCGGTGGCGGTGCCGGTCGCGATCTCGGGGAGCGAACCGTCCGCGCCGAGCACGGTGTCGAAATCGAACGAGCCGAAGTGGGTCCAGATCGCGAACAGCCCGAGCAGCAGCATCACGTCGCCCACCCGCGTCGTGATGAACGCCTTCTTCGCGGCACTCGCGGCCTCGGGTCGATCCGACCAGAACCCGATCAACAGGTAGGAGCAGAGGCCCACGCCTTCCCAGCCGAGGTAGAGCAGCACGAAGTCGTTGGCGAGGACGAGGGCGAGCATGAACGCGCAGAACAGGTTCATGTAGCCGAAGAAGCGCCCCGGCCTCGGATCGTGCTCCATATAGCCGATCGCGTACAGATGGATCAGCGAGCCGACACCCGTGACCACCATCGCCATCGTGATGGAGAGCGGGTCGACCCGCAGATCGAGCGTGACGGTGGCCGCGCCGGCCCGGATCCACTCCGCGACCGTGACGACCTGGGTGCGGTCGCCCGCGGGGAGCGAGAGCAGGTCGAGCAGCGCTCCCAGCGCGATCGCGAACGACGCGGCCATGGCCCCGGTCGCCAGCCAGCCCGCGTACCGGCCGAGCCGGGCGCCGACGAGCATGTTGACGCCCGCCGCGACGAGCGGGATCGCGATCGCGAGGCCGATCAGGTCGATCATCCGCGCAACACATCCGCCCGGTCGACGTCGGCCGTGCCGGTTCGCCGGAACACGGCCACGATGATCGCGAGGCCGACCACGACCTCGGCGGCGGCCACCACCATCGAGAAGAACGCCAGGATCTGCCCGTCGAGCTCGAGGTGCATGCGCGAGAACGCCACGAGCGTGAGGTTCACCGCGTTCAACTGCAGCTCGACACCCATGAAGATGCGCAAGGCGTTGCGGCGCAAGAGCACCGATGCCGAGCCGAGGGCGAACAGGATCGCCGAGAGCAGCAGGAAATACGCGATCGGCGTCCTCACCGGGTTCCACCCCGCATCGACTCCGGCGCCCCCGGCGGAGCCATGGCGTAGGCCTCGAGGTCGTCGCCCTCGTGCTCCTCGATCTCGCGCTGGGTGACCGATCTCGAACGGCGGAGCGCCAAGACCATCGCGGCGACGGCGGCGACGATCAACAGGATCGACGTCACCTCGAAGGGGAAGAAGTAGTCACGGAAGAGCACGTCGGCCAGCGCCGAGGGATTCCCGCCCGGGTTCGCCGCCTCGAAGCCCTCGGGCGCCCTCGTCGCGAATCCGACCCCGGCCCGGATGGCTGTGGCCACCTCGGCCACGATCGCGACGGCCAGGATCACCGCGGTCGTGCGCTGTCCGAACAGGCGCTCGCCGAGCGGGTCCCCGCGATCGACGCCCAGGAGCATGATCACGAACAGGAACAGCACCATGATCGCGCCGGCGTAGACGACGATCTGCACCGCGAACAGGAAGGGCGCGTCGAGCAGCAGGTACATCACCGCGATCGTGAAGAAGTTCACGACCAGGAACAGCGCGGCGTGCACGGCGTTGCGAACCACCATCATGCCGATGGCCGTCGCGATCGACAGCGGTGCGAAGACCCAGAAGACGACGTTGTCCAACGGCACGCGAGCTACCCCTCCCGGTCGGCGGGATCGGTGCCGAGCGGCGGCGGCGGCTCGAGCAGCTGCTCCTTCGTCCAGATCGCCTCTTCCCGGCTCGTGAAGGCCAGCTCGAAGTAGTCGGTGAGCGTGAGCGCGCGGGTCGGGCACGCCTCGACGCACAGGCCGCACATGATGCAGCGCAGGTAGTTGATCTGGTAGTCCTTCGCGTAGCGCTCCCCCGGACTGGTCGGGTGTTCGGGGTCGTTGTCGGCGCCCTCGACCCAGATCGCGTCGGCCGGGCACGCGAACGCGCACAGCTCGCATCCGATGCACTTCTCGAGGCCGTCCTCGTGCTTGTTCAGCCGATGCCGGCCGCTGTGCGAACGCTCCGGGATCGGCGCGATCTCCTTCGGATACCGCTCGGTGTCGTCGGGCCGGAACGTCTGCTTGAAGACCGTGGCCAAGCCCTTCCCGATCGCGACGGCCGACTCCCACGCGCCCTGCTCGCCGGGTTGGGGCTCGATCCGCGTCTCGGGATCTCGCGGCTCGCTCACGCAGGCACCTCCTCCTCGGGCGCCGGCCCGCGCGCGAACAACGGCGCCACCAGGGTGCCGAGCGCGGCCGCCCCCACGATGACCGCGGCGGCGATGAACCGCCCGCGGTTCCCGTACTCCTGCGGAAGGACCACGACGACGCCGGTGATCACGATCCACACGAGCCCGAAGGGGACCAGCACCTTCCAGCCGAGATCCATGAGCCGGTCGTACCGGATGCGCGGCAACGTCGCCCGGACGAGGATCATCACGTAGATCACCGCTGTGACCTTGAGCAGGAACCACAGCAGCGGACCCACCCAGGCCACGGCGCCGTCGAACGGCCACCATCCGCGCCAGCCGCCGAGGAACAGTGTCACCCCCACGGCCGCGACCGTGACCGTGTTGACGTATTCGCCGAGGTAGAACATCGCGAACTTGATGCCCGAGTACTCGGTGTGGAATCCGGCGACGAGCTCGGATTCCGCCTCGGCGAGATCGAACGGCGGACGGTTCGTCTCGGCGAGCGCGCCGATCATGAAGACGAGGAACGCCGGGAACTGCGGGATCACGTTCCAGACCGTGTCCTGCGAGGCGACCAGCTCGCTGAGCTGCAGCGATCCGCTGTACATCAGCACGGCGATGAGCGCGAGGCCCACGCCCACCTCGTAGGAGACCATCTGCGCGCTCGACCGCACCGCCCCGAGCAGGGGGTAGTTCGAGCCGCTCGACCATCCCGCGAGGACCACCCCGTAGACGGAGAGCGACGACATCGCGAGGATCCACAGGATGCCGATGTTCAGGTCGGCGAGCTGGAACGAGATCTCCCGGCCGAACAACGTGACCTGGGTGCCGAACGGGATCACGCAGAACGCGAGGAACCCGGGGAACATCGCGAGGATCGGGGCGACCGCGTAGACGGGGCGATCCACGGCGGTCGGCGTGATGCCTTCCTTGAAGAACAGTTTGATCCCGTCGGCGAGGGTGATCAGCACACCGCGAGGGCCGGCCCGCATCGGACCCACGCGTGTCTGCATGTCGGCGATCACCTTGCGCTCCATCCAGATGTAGAGCATCACCGCGATCAGCAGCCCCAAGAACACGATCACGACCTTGACCACGAGGATCGCCCAGTCGATCCAGTCCATCAGGCCCCGCCCCCGGTGGCCGCGCCGACCGCCTCGGCGCCCTCCGGCGCGGCGTCGCTCTCCGCGGGCGTGATGCGGGCGCGGGTCACCATGCGCCCGGAGAACAACGTGTTCGCGGCCAGGCCAGGCTGGTTGAACGGCACGAACGCGGCGCCGGCGGCGATGTGTTCGGTCACCCGCGCAGGCAGGTCGGCGGCTCCGGCGTCGGTCCGCACCGTCGCGCGGCCCCCGTCGACGATGCCCGCCGCGGCGGCGTCGGACGGATGCAGCTCCACGAAGGGCTCCTGCCCGAGTGCGGCCTTCAGCTCGTCGGCTCCCTCGGACAGACGGCCCTCGTCGACCAGCAGCGGGTAGGTGAAGAGCGCGAGCGCGTCGCCGGGCTCGACCTCGGCCGGGAATGTGCCGGCGCCGGGCTCGCTCCTGCCGTCCTCGCGCGCCGCCATCAGCCGGCCCATCTCGTCGTGCAGCTGGTCGAGCGTCTCGAACCCGAGATCTCCTCCGCAGGCGAGCGCCATGCTCGCGAAGATCTCCCAGTCGGCCAGGCTGATGCCGTCGCGCCCGCGGATCGCGCGCAGTCGCTGGCCCCGGCCCTCCCAGGTCGAGACGTGGCCGTCCTTCTCGAGGAACGCGCTCGCCGGAAGGAACGCGTCGGCGAAGGGCTCCAGCGAGCCGAGCTCGAGCGACTGCACGATCTTGACCGGCACGTTGTCGAGGGCCCGCCGCACGAGCCCGGCGTCGGGCACGTCACGGAGCGGGTCGACGCCGATCAGGAACACGACGTCGACCTCGCGGTCGGCGCACGCTCGCAGGATGCCCATCGTGTCCCTGCCGGGCTCCCGGTTCATCAGCGGGCCCCACGCTGCCTCGACGTCGTCGACGTCGTCGAGCTCGCGGCCGCCGGGCAGCAGCGACGGGTGCACGCCGGCGAGCAACGCGCCGCGGTCGTTCGCCCGACGCGTGACGTACTGGAACCGGGCACCGGTGGCGTCGGCGGCCCGCTTCGCGGCATCGGCGGCACCGGGCCGCTCCCCCGCGAGCACGACGGCGCCTGCCCCCGCTTCGCGGACCGCGGCCAGCGCCTCGTCGAGCGTGTCGTCGGCTCCGCCCGCGAGCAGCCGCGCCTCGTCCCCCGGAGCACAGAGCACGTGCGTGGCCACGTCGTGCAGGCGCGTGCGCCGCGGGTGCAGCACCCAGATCCGGGCTCCGCGCCGGGCAGCCTTCCGCAACCGCAGGTGCAGGATCGGCACCTCCTGCTCGGCGTCGAGGCCCACCACGACGATCGCGGCCGCGGTCTCGACGTCGTCGTAGGTCAGCGACATCGGCTTCGCCGCGGCGTGCCGTTCCGCGGCGGCCGCCCCGGTGTCGCCGGCCCGGCGATGATCGAGGTCGTTGGTTCGGAACACGGTGCGCGCGAGCTTCGACAGCGCGTAGTAGTCCTCGTCCATCAGGCGGCCGCCGGTGAGGATCGCGACGCGGGCGCCGTCGGTCCACTCGGCGACGCGGGTCAGCACCTCGCCGAACGAGGCGGGCTCGAGCCCGCGCTCGCGGATCAGCGGCGTCGCGATGCGATCGGGAGCGTCGGGGAACCGGAACGCCGACCGCCCCTTGTCGCAGAGCCACGCGTCGTTCACGTCGTAGTTGTCGCGAGCGAGCTGCCGCACGACCTCACCGGCGCGCATATCGAGCTTCATGTTGCAGCCGGCGCTGCAATGCGGGCACACCGTGTCGACCGTCGAGAGATCGAACGGCCGGGCGACGAACCGGTACGGCGTCGAGGTCAGTGCACCGACGGGACAGATCTGCACCGTGTTCCCGCTGAACGGCGACCGGAAGTCCTCACCGGCAGAGATCCTGACCTGCTGGGCCGCCCCACGAGCGAACATCTCGATGAATCGGTCGCCCGAGATCTCGTCGCAGAACCTCGTGCACCGCGCGCAGAGCACGCACCGTTCGCGATCGAGGTTCACGAGCGGGGAGAGCGTGATCGGCTTGGGATAGACCCGCTTGGCCTCACGGTATCGGCTCTCCCCCGGCCCGAACGCCAGGGCCTGATCCTGGAGCGGGCACTCCCCACCGCGGTCGCAGATGGGGCAGTCGAGCGGATGGTTCAAGAGCAGGAACTCGAGGTTCGCGACCTGTGCCTCGTGGGCCACGTCGCTCGTGTTCTGGGTCTTGACGACCATGCCCTCGGTCGCGGTCGTGGTGCACGACGTGAACAGCTTCCGCTGGCCTTCGATCTCGACGTAGCACTGCCGGCAGGCCCCGACCGGCTCGAGGAAGGGATGGTCGCAGAAGCGAGGGATCTCCACCCCGACCTGCTCGGCGGCACGGATGAGCAGCGTGCCGGCCGGCACGGCGACCTGCTTGCCGTCGATCGTCAGGTTCACGAGCTGCTCCGGCCGGCTCACGACGGGACCCCCTGGATCTCGAACGGACCGGCGCCCGCGAACGTCACGTCGGGCACGGCACGATCGTCCTCGGCGGGATGATCGGCGCCGCGCTCGCGGCCCGGGCCCCTGCCCGTCACCGGGCAGCGCCCCTCGCGGATGTGGGCTTCGTACTCGTCCATGAAGTGCTTCAGCGTCGACTGGATCGGCGAGACCGCGCCGTCGGCGAGCGCGCAGAACGCGCGGAACAGGATGTGCTCGCCCATGTCGGCCATGACCGGCAGGTCGTCCTCGTGGCCGTGCCCGGACTCGATGCGCCCCAGCACCCGGGCGGCCCACCAGGTGCCCTCACGACACGGCGTGCACTTGCCGCACGACTCGTGGGCGTAGAACTCGACGAGCCGCCGGGCGGCCTCCACCATGCAGTCGGTCTCGTCGAGCACCATGATCGCGCCGGTGCCCAGCAGCGAACCCGCCTCCATCACGGACTCGAAGTCGAGGCCGACATCGAGGTGGTCGGCCGTGAGGAACGGGGTCGAGGAACCGCCGGGCGTCCAGGCCTTGAGCGCCCTGCCGCCCAGCACGCCGCCCGCGTGATCCTCGAGCAACGTGCGCATCGGCGTGCCCATGGGCAGCTCGTAGTTGCCGGGTCGCTCGACCTTGCCCGAGATCGTGAACACCTTCGTGCCGGGAGCCTTCTCGGTTCCGATCGACTTGAACCAGTCCGCACCGTTGTTCACGATGTGCGGCACGTTCATCAGGGTCTCGACGTTGTTGATCACGGTCGGCGACTCGTAGAGGCCCTCGACGGCGGGGAAGGGCGGCCGCAGACGGGGCTGGCCGCGGAACCCCTCGAGGCTCGAGAGCAGGGCGGTCTCCTCGCCGCAGATGTAGGCGCCGGCGCCGCGGTGGAGCACGATGTCGAGGTCGTAGTCGCCGCCCATGATGCCGCGCCCCAGGTAGCCGGCTGCGTAGGCCTCGTCGAGCGCCCGTTGCAGCACCTGCCCCTGCCACAGGTACTCGCCACGCACGTAGATGAAGGCGAGGTGGCAGTCGATCGCGCGAGCCGCGATCGCCGATCCCTCGATCAGTGCGTGCGGCTCACGCTCGACGAGCTCGCGGTTGTTGCACGTGCCGGGCTCGGATTCGTCGAAGTTCACGGTCACGAACGTCGGCTTGCCGGAGTCCCGGGGCACGAACGACCATTTCATGCCCGTGGGGAACCCGGCCCCGCCCCGTCCGCGGAGCCCCGAATCCTTCACGACCTGGATCAACTCGTCGGCGCTCATGCCGAGCGACGCTCGAAGCGCCCGGTAGCCTCCGGCGGCTTCGTACCCGGCGAGCGGGATCACGCTCGGGTCGTGCCAGTGGGCGGTGAGCACCCGGTGCGACTCGCTCACGCGGGCGCCCCCTCCTCGGCCAGGGGTTCGAGCCCGGCCAAGATGCGCGACGCCGCCTTGAAGCTCTCGACCGCCGGCCCTCTGGCCGGCTCGGGAACATCTCCGGAGCGCAGGGACCCGACGATCTCGCGCACGCGCTCGGGCGTCACGCGATCGTGGTTCGCGACGTTGACCTGGATCACCGGGGCGAGCTCGCAGACGCCGAGGCATTCTTCCTCGTGCACGCTGAACTCGCCGTCGTCGCTGATCTCCCCACCGGCCGGGATACCGGTCGCCTCGTGGGCCGCCTCCAGCAGATCGTTGCCGCCCAGCAGCGCGCACGACAGGTTCGTGCACACCGCGATCAGATGGGTGCCCGTCGGGCGCGGGCGAAGCATCGTGTAGAACGTGGCGACCGCCTCGATCTCGGCGGTTCGCACGCCGATCAGCTCGGCGATCTCGCGCAGCGCATCGCGCGTGACCGACCCTTCGACCGATTGCGCCAGGTAGAGCAGCGGCATCACGGCCGACCGCTGGCGGCCGTCCGGGTACCGGGCCATGATCGCTCGCGCCTCGTCGAGCCGCTGGCCTTCGAAGATCGCCATCAGCGGTCCACCCCGCCCATCACGGGGTCGAGCGATGCGATCGTCGCGATCGTATCGGCGACGAGCGAGCCTTCGACCATCGCCGGGACCGCCTGCAGGTTCACGAACGAGGGGTCGCGGATCTTCACCCGGTAGGGACGGTGCCCGCCGTCGGAGACGACGTAGAAGCCGAGCTCTCCCCGCGGCGACTCCACGGCCTGGTACACCTCGCCGGCCGGGACCTCGACGCCCTCGGTCACCATCTTGAAGTGGTGGATCAGGGCCTCCATCGACTCCTCCATGATGTGGCGGATGTACGCGGGGTCGTTGCCGATGCCGTCGGGCCCCACCGACAGCTTCGCGGGCCATGCGACCTTCGGGTCCTGCACCATCACGGGGCCCGGCTCCAGCCGATCGAGGCACTGGCGCACGATCTTCATCGATTCGCGCATCTCCTCGATGCGCAGGCGGTAGCGGGTGTACGCGTCGGCTCCCGTTCCCACAGGCACCTCGAAGTCGTAGGTCTCGTAGCCGCAGTAGGGCTCGTCCTTGCGCACGTCGGTCGCACGAGAGCGGTACACGCCTCCGGCGGATATCGTCTCGCTGTACTCCACAAACACGTGGTGGCTGTCCTTGTGGATAAAGGACAGCGGATGGACCGCCATCATCTCCTCTCGCGTGTAGCCGTGCATGGCCGCAAACGCAGGGTTGACCTCGACGACGCCTCCTTCGAGGTCGGTGATGATCAGTCCGTCGCTCACCGACTCGAAGATACTGCGGTACTGCGTCTCGCGCTCGGCAAGCTCCGCCTCGGCGTGCTTGCGCTCGGTGATGTCCTGCGTCATTGCCATCCCGGCGAAAATCTCGTTGCGTTCGTCATACAGCGGCAACGTGTACGCGATGAACACGCGGCTCTGCGCATCGATCTCGAACACGCGCGTCTCGCCGCTGAACACGACTTCCATGTGCGTGCGGAGAATGTCCCGCACGCGCGGCGTGAACAGCTCGTCCAGGCGCTTGCCCTGGATGTCGTCCTTCTCCAGTCCCAGCGACCGCATCCCCTGCCCGTCGACGATCTGAAACCGCAGG
>Ga0210115_1000146_pt1 | contig 18314 bp, 19 predicted proteins | sample MayberryNW_TuleB_2_FD_185526 | JGI IMG/M metagenome (GOLD analysis project Ga0210115, IMG submission 185526) | Wetland microbial communities from San Francisco Bay, California, USA, that impact long-term carbon sequestration - MayberryNW_TuleB_D2... | ecosystem: Environmental > Aquatic > Marine... | reverse complement strand
CGGACCGGCTCCTACGCGAACTGGCCGGTCGTGGCCTTCGCCGCGACCGGGAACCTGCTCCCCGACTTTCCGCTCGTCAACAAGAGCTTCGAGCTCTGCTACGCCTGCGCCGACCGCTGATGCTGACGCTCCTCAAAGACCTCCGCCGCTTTCGCCGGGAGATCGCGCTCCCCCGAGCCGACCGCGGCCGCAGCCTGGCCGTTCGCCACGTCGACTGCGGGTCGTGCAACGGGTGCGAGCACGAGTTGATCCTCGTGACGAGCCCCTACACCGACCTCGAGCGCTTCGGCATCGGGGTCGTCGCGTCCCCGCGCCACGCCGACGTGCTGCTCGTCACGGGGCCCGTGACGACGAGGATGAAAGAGCCGCTCCTGACGGCCTACGCTGCGATGCCCGAGCCGCGGCGCGTCGTCGCGCTCGGCGACTGCGCGAGCCACGGTGACGCGCTCGCCACGCCCGGCGAGGTCGTCGGCCCGGCAGACGCGGTGCTTCCGATCGACCTGCGCATCCCGGGCTGCCCGCCGACGCCCGACACGATCGCGGCGGCGCTGCTCGAGCTGATCGACCGCTCCGGCCCGCTCACCTGATGCGAGCGGTTCGTGGGTCAGCTCACGTCGTAGCTGCGCTCGAAGAGTGAACTCGCGTGCAGCGGATCCCGGACCCTCGCCCGGGGGTCAGGTCTGCGAGCTCGCCCTCCGTCACGGGCGAATCTTGGTCCAGATCGCCGCGGCTCACGCCGGTGTGGCTTCGAAGCGGAGCTTCTCCGTGCGCGGCGGGACGCGCGTCGGGTACTCGCGCGTGAAGCAGGCACGGCACACGGAGTCCTCGGGGAGCTCCGTCGCCGCCTGCATGCCCTCGACCGAGAGGTAGTGCAGCGAGGTCGCGCCGATGTGCTCGCGCAGCTCCTCGACCGAGCGGTGGGCGGCGGCGAGCTGATCCTCGTCGGCCATGTCGATCCCGTAGAAGCAGGGCGAGACGACGGGTGGCGAGGACACGCGCACGTGCACCTCTGCCGCGCCCGCGTCGAAGAGCATCGCGACCAGCTGACGGGTGGTGTTCCCGCGGACGATCGAGTCGTCCACGACCACGATCCGCCGGCCCTCGACCTCGGAGAGCGGGTTGAACTTCATGCGGATGCCCTGCTCGCGCATGCCCTGCTCGGGCTGGATGAACGTGCGCGCGACGTACCGGTTCTTCACGAGCGCCTCGTTGTAGGGGATGCCGGACGCCTGCGAGTACCCGATCGCGGCCGGGGTGCCGCCGTCGGCGACGCCGATGACGAGGTCGGCCTCGGCGGGCGCCTCCTCCGCGAGCCGCTCGCCCATCCGCACCCGTGCGCCGTGCACCTCGACGCCCCCGACGCGCGAGTCCGGTCGAGCAAAGTACACGTGCTCGAAGATGCAGAGCGCACTCCGGCCCGCGGGGACGGCCTGGGCCGAGTGCAGGCCCTCGGCGTCCACCCACACGACCTCGCCCGGCTGCACGTCACGGACGACCTCTGCGCCGACGAGATCGAGCGCGCACGTCTCGGAGGCGACAACCCAGTCGTCGCCGATCCGGCCGAGGGAGAGCGGCCGGAAGCCGCGGGGATCGCGGAACGCGAGCAACGTGTCGTCGACGACCGCGGTCACGGAGTAGGCCCCCTCGAGCCGCCGCATCGTGTTCGCCACCGCCTCGACGAGCGGAGCCGGGTCGCGCGCGACCAGCGCCGCGATGAGCTCGGTGTCGGACCCCGACGCGGGCGTCGTGCCGGACGCGACCAGCTCGGCCCGCAGCTCCTCGGCGTTGACGAGGTTCCCGTTGTGCCCGAGCGCGATCGTCCGCGCGCTCCCGTGGTGGATGTGCGGCTGTGCGTTCGACCACTTGTTCGCGCCGGTCGTCGAGTAGCGGGTGTGGCCGATCGCGACCTCGCCGGGAAGCGCCTGGAGCTGCTGCTCGTCGAAGACGTGGGCGACGAGGCCCATCTCACGCAGGACGGTGAGGCGCCCGCCGTCGGAGACGGCGATCCCGGCCGACTCCTGCCCGCGGTGCTGGAGCGCGAACAGCCCGAAGTACGCGAGACGCGAGACGTCCCGCTCGACGGAGCGGATGCCGAAGACCCCACACATCAGATGCTCTCCCGGGCGTCCCGGAGGTGGGACACCTCGACTCCGAACAGCGTAGCGCCCCCTGCCGTGCCCGCGCGGAGAAGGGGAACGCCGAGCTCTGCCGCGAGGCGCTCGAGCGCGGCCACGACGTCCGGTGCGCATGTGAGCACCGCGCGGCCGCCGACCTCGCCGAAGAGCGCCATAGGGTCGTCGACGAGCTCGAGGCGCGCGCCCAGGCCGGAGTGGACCGCCGCCTCGGCGAGGCACACGGCGAGCCCGCCCTCGGAGGCGTCGTGGACGAGCGTGCACTCGGGCGCAGCGCGCCAGAGATAGCCGACGAGACGCGCCTCCGCCTCGAGGTCGAGCGGCCCCGGGCTCCCGCCGACCTCGCCGAAGCGCGCCTGGTGCTCGGAGCCGGCGAGTGTGAGCCGCGCGCCTCCGGCGACGAAGAGCGCGTCCCCCTCGCGCCAGGCCTTCGGCACCCGGCGGACGTCCTCGACGAGACCGACGGCGCCGACGACCGGGGTCGGGTGGATCGCGCGGCCGTTCGTCTCGTTGTAGAGGGAGACGTTCCCGGACACGACCGGGAGCCCGAGAGCGTTGCTCGCGGCCGTCATGCCGTCGATCGCCTGCGCGAGCTCCCAGCCGATCTCGGGCTTCTCCGGATTCCCGAAGTTCAGGCAGTCGGTGACCCCGAGCGGCTCGCCACCGGCGCAGGCGACGTTCCGGGCCGCTTCGAGCACCGCCAGCGCCCCGCCGACGAAGGGGTCGAGCGCAGCGATCCGCCCCTGGCCGTCGAGGGAGAGCGCGAGGCCGCGGAGCGACGGGCGCAGGCGCACGACCGCCGCGTCCAGCCCCGGCCGGCGGATCGTGCGCGAGCCGACGAGCTGGTCGTAGCGCCGGTACACCGGCTCCCGGCTGGCCAGCGCCGGCGAGCCGAGGAGCTGGAGCAGGGCCTCGCCCGTCGCGGGATGGCCCACGGGCTCGCGTGCGGGCGGGGCCGGGCGAGGCCTCTCGTCGACCTCGTAGCGCGGGCACTCGTCGGTGAGCAGGCGGGCCGGGATCTCGCCGACGACGTCGCCGTCCCAGAACGCTCGCAGCTCGCCGGTCGACGTAACCTCGCCGACGACCGCGTGGTGGAGCTCCCAGCGGTCGAGGACGGCCTCGACCGCTCCTAGCATCTGCGGCCGCACGATCGCGACCATCCGCTCCTGGCTCTCCGAGATCATCACCTCCCACGGCTCCATGCCCTCCTCGCGCATGGGCACGCGGTCGAGATGGACGTCGATCCCGAACTCCGCCGCCATCTCGGAGAGCGCGGACGCGATCCCCGCGGCGCCGCAGTCCTGGAGCGACTCGACGAGGCCCGCGGAGACGATCTCGAGCGATGCCTCGATCAGCTTCTTCCCCGTGAACGGGTCCCCGATCTGCACCGAGGGTCGCTTCTCGGCCGCGTCCTCGTCGAGCTCCTGGCTCGCGAGGACCGACGCGCCGCCGATGCCGTCGCGACCCGTCGTCGCCCCGTACAGGACGATCGACTGCCCGCTGCCCGTCGCCTTCGCGCGGGTGACGCGGTCGGAGGGAAGCAGGCCGACGCACATCGCGTTCACGAGGCAGTTGTCCCGGTAGGCCTCGTCGAAGACGGCCTCGCCCCCCACGGTGGGCACCCCGACGCAGTTCCCGTAGTGGCCGATGCCCCCGACCGCCCGCGAGAAGTGCCAGTCGGGCTCGCCGAAGCGCAGCCCGTCGAGCAGGGCGACCGGCCGGGCGCCCATCGCGACGATGTCGCGGAGGATGCCGCCGACGCCCGTCGCGGCGCCCTGGAACGGCTCGACCGCGGAGGGATGGTTGTGGCTCTCCACCTTGAACGCGACCGCGAGGCCGTCGCCGAGGTCGAGGACGCCCGCGTTCTCCCCCGGTCCCTGGAGCACCCGCTCCCCGGCGCTGGGAAGGCGCCGCAGGAGCAGCGCGGAGTGCTTGTAGCCGCAGTGCTCGGACCAGAGGAGCGAGAAGACCGCGAGCTCGAAGTCGTTGGGGTCGCGACCGAGCAGGGAGCGGATGCGCTCGTGCTCCCCGTCGGTCAGGCCGAGGGCGCGATGGAGCGGCTGTTCCGCAACGCTGCTCAGCGGCGGCACCGCCGCCGCTGAGCGTGGAGGGGTCCGGGGAACCGGGAGGTTCCCCGGGTCTCCGAGAAGAAGGGGGGACGCGGGCGAAACATCGTTTCCCCCGCGACCGCGAGCCGAAGGTGAGCGGTGCTCAGAGCGAGAGCTTATCCGCGGGACCCGGATATCCCCGGCGTCGAGCGACGGCCTTCCAGGCCTCGGCCGCGAGCGCGGGGACGATCGCCAGCGAGACGACGATCGCGGCCTCCTCGAGGGACGGCGCCACGGTGTCGAACGCTCCCTGGAGCGCGGGCAGGTAGAGCGTGAGCACGAGGAAGGCGAGCGAGCCGAGGACGGCGGCCTCGAGATAGCGGTTCCGCGGCAGGCGCCAGGCGGGCAGCGTCTCGGCGCGGCACGAGAAGACGAAGACGAGCTCCGCGAGCGCGACCGTTGCGTACGCGGCCGTCTCGGCGGCGTCCGGCCGGAGCTCCCGTACCGCGAGGAAGGCAGCGAGGGCGGCGAGGCCGACGGTGACACCGACGAGCAGGAGCGGCCCGAGCAGCTTGCGGCCGAGGAGGTCGCTCATCGCGCCCTGGCGATAGGCGAGGCGGCCGGCGGGGTCTCGCGCGAGGGCGATCGCGGGCGGCCCGTCCGTGAGCAGGTTCACGGTCAGCACCTGGACGACGGTCATCGGCGCTCCGAGCCCGGCGACGACCGCGATCGCGAAGAGGACGACCTCGCCGACGTTGGCCGAGAGCAGGAAGGCGAGGAACGCCCGGATGTTCCCCGCGATCCGGCGTCCCTCGTGGACGGCCGCGACGATCGTCGCGAAGTTGTCGTCGGTGAGCACGATCGAGGACGCCTCGCGCGCCGCCTCGGTCCCGCCCTTGCCCATCGCGACCCCCACGTGCGCGCGCCGGAGCGCGGGCGCGTCGTTGACGCCGTCCCCGGTGACGACGACCACCTCGCCCTCCTCCTCGAGGCGCTCGACGAGCGCGAGCTTCTCCGCCGGGGTGCAGCGCGCGACGACCTCGTCGTCGGCGAGGCCGAGCTCGCGGCCGATGGCGAGGGCGGTGCGCGGATGGTCGCCGGTCAGCATGCGCACCGCGAGCCCCTCGTCCCGGGCGGCCTGCACCGAGGCGGCGGCCTCGGGCCGCAGCGGGTCGGCGAGCCCGACGAGGCCGAGCGGGCGGGCGCCCTCCTCGAGCTCGGCGCCCGCGTCGTCCTCGTCGGCCAGCTCGCGTGCGGCGAGAGCGAGCACGCGCAGGCCGTCGTCGGCCCACTCCGCGGCGACGCGCTCGAGACGCGCCAGCTCGGCGCTCTCGTCCCCGGCCAACCCGAGCACGACCTCGGGAGCGCCCTTGACGACCGAGCGGAGCGTCTCCCCCGAGCGCACGAGGACCGCCGCGCGCTTGCGCGACGCCTCGAACGGAACGCTGCGGACGACGACGCCCGGCGAGGAGAGGCCGTCGCTCCTGGCCGCTGCGACGAGCGCCCTATCGACCGGGTCGATCTCAGCCTCGGCCGCGGCGAAGGCGGCGCGGAGCACGTCCTCGCGGGTCGCGTCTGCGACCGGCTCGAGGCGCTCGAGGCGCAGGTGGTTCTGGGTCAGCGTGCCGGTCTTGTCGGCGCAGACGACCGTCGCCTCGCCGATCGTCTCGATCGCGGACAGCGTCCTGACCACCGCACCGCGCCCGGCCATCTCCCGCGCGCCGAGGGCGAGCGCGATCGTCACCGTCGCCGCGAGCCCTTCCGGCACCGCCGCGACGGCGACCGACACGCCCAGGAGGAACGACTCACGCAGAGACTCGCCCTGCAGCAGCATGGCCCCCGCGAGCGCGACCGTGATCAGCAGGCCGACGCCGACGAGCTTCGTCGCGAGCTGCGCGAAGCGGGCCTCGAGCGGCGTGGGAGGCGGGGTCGCCCCCTCCGTCAGCGTCGCGATCGCGCCCTGCTCGGTGTGCGTGCCCGTCGCGACCACGAGCGCGAGCCCGGCGCCGCGGGTCACGCCCGTCCCCGCGTAGGCCATCGACTCGCGCTCGGCGAGCGCGGTCTCGCGGGCCACGCTCTCGCCGCCTTTGGCCACGGGCACGGATTCGCCCGTCAGCGCGGACTCGTCGACCTCGAGACCGAGCGAGCTCACGACCCGCGCATCCGCGGGAACCCGATCGCCCTCGCGGAGCCGCACGACGTCGCCCGGGACCAGCTCGCGCGCGGGCACCGCGCGCGGCTCGCCGTCGCGGACGACGACCGCCACGAGCGTCACCGCCTCGGTCAGCGCCAGCACCGCCCGCGCCGCGCCCGCCTCCTGCCAGAAGCCGAAGGCCGCGTTCAGGACGACGATCGCGGCGATCGCGCCGCCTTCGACACCCTCCCCGATCGCGAACGAGACGGCGGCGGCGGCGACGAGGAGGCCAACGAGCGGGTCGGCGACCTGGCGGAGCGCGATGCGCGCGTAGTCGGGCCGCGTCGGACGCGGGAGCTCGTTCGGGCCGACGGTCTCGAGCCGCGACCGCGCCTCCGACTCCGCGAGGCCCGCCGCGGGATCGGTGCCGAGCGCCGCCGCGACCTCCTCGGGCGTGCGCGCGTGCGCGTCTCCCCGCACGTCCGCGTCCGTCATCGCCCCATCCTCGCCCGAGGGCGCGCCCGCGCGCATCGGTAGGAATGCACGCGCTGCTGCGGATACCTCGCGGGTAGCCTCAACCCGTGCGCAGCTACTGGCCGCTGATCCTGCTCCTGGCGTCGATCTGGGGCGCCTCCTACCTCTTCATCAAGGTCGCCGTCGAGGACGTGGAGCCGGCGCCGATGATGGCCGTGCGGACGCTCCTCGCCGGCCTCGTGCTGCTCGGCTACCTCGTCGCGACGCTCGGGGCGGGCCGCGCCCTCCGCGAGCTGCGAGCGGGCTGGCGGCCGGCGGTCGTCCTCGGCGCGTTCAACGCGGCGCTCCCGTTCTGGCTCATCGCCTGGGGCGAGAAGCACATCGACTCGAGCGTCGCGGGGATCGCCCAGGCGACGGTGCCGATCTTCACGTTCGTCCTGGCCGCCCGGTTCCTCCCGGCGGAGCACGTCGGGAGGGCCCGGCTCGCGGGGATCGCGCTCGGCTTCCTCGGCGTCGTGCTCCTCGCGGGGCTCCACCCCGGCGACGGCTGGCTCGCCACGGTGGGGACGCTCGCGGTCGTCCTCTCGTCGCTCTCCTACGCGGCGAGCGGCGTCTACGGCCAGCTCCGCGTCCGCACGGTCTCCGGGCCGGTGCTCGCGACCGGGTCGATGCTCGCGGGCGGCGTGATCCTGCTCCCGTTCGCACTCCTCCAGCTCCCGGACCACGTGCCCTCGGCCGAGGCGACCGCCTCCATCCTCGCGCTGACGCTCCTCGGGACCGCCCTCGCCCAGCTCGTCCTCTTCCGGGTGCTCCGTCTGTACGGGTCGCGGAAGCTCTCCGTCGTCACGTATCTGGTGCCGGGCTTCGCCGTCTTCTACGGCGCGGCCATCCTCGACGAGCCGGTCAGCGCCGCGGCGCTCGGCGGCCTCGCGCTCATCCTCGTCGGCGTCGCCCTCGGCTCCGGCCAGCGCCTTCTCGGCGGCCGCGCCCAGGAGTCCGCGGCATGACGGTGACGATTCGCCGGGCGACGCCGGAGGACGTCCGGTTCCTCGCCGAGCTCGTGAGCCACGAGGACGTCGAGCCGTTTCTCGCCTCGGTCCGGGCGAAGGAGGACGGGGAGATCCGCGCCGAGGTAGAGCGCTCGCAGGAGGAGCCAGACGCGTTCGGCGTCTTCCTGATCGAGGTGGACGGCGTGCGCGCGGGAACGATGCGCTTCGAGCGCGCGAACCTGCGCAGCCGGATCGCGAACCTGGGCGGGCTCGCCGTGCACCCGGACTTCCGCGGGCGCCGGATCGCGGACGAGGCGGCGCGGCTCTTCCAGCGGCACCTCGTCGACGATCTCGGCTTCCACCGGCTCCAGCTGGAGGTGTACGCCTTCAACGAGCGCGCGCTGGTGCACGCCGAGCGGTCCGGCTTCACCCGCGAGGGCGTGCGGCGAAAGGCCTACCTCCGCGACGGCGAGTGGGTCGACGGCGTCCTCTTCGGCCTCGTCGCCGAGGACCTCGAGCCGGGTTAGGGAACGGTCCCCGCGGGATCGCGGAGAAACGACTCGAGCAGCGTGCGCACGCGCGCCGAGCCGGCGACGAGCGCCACCCCGTGGAGCGAGCCGGGCACCACCTCGACCCGCTTCTCGGTCGTCCCCGTTGCCTCGAAGAGCCGCTGCGCGTCGGCCGCGAAGTCGTACGGTGCGTTCTGGTCCTCCGCCGCGGCGAAGTAGAGCGTCGGCACGCGCAGACGGCCCGCTGCCGGGACTCCGTTCAGCCTCCCCGGGATCTCCGCAGGGGCGGAGACGGCGACGAGGCCCGCGACGGGCGGGCGGGCGCTCGCAGCGCCCACGACACCTGCGATCCCGCCGAGGGAGGCGCCGACCACGACGACCCTGCGCGCGCCGAGCGAGCGCACCGCCCGCACGGCCGCGACGACGTCCAGCCCGAGCCGTCCGTACGTCTGCCGTCCCCGCGACTCCCCGTGGCCGCGCAGGTCGAAGGGGAACGCGAAGAAGCCGCGCGCGGCGAGTCGCCGCGCGTACGGCGCCCACTCGCAGAGGTTGCCGTTCGACTGGTGCGCGAGGACGACCGCGGTCCGCGCTCCCGGCCTGGCGCCGCCGAAGCGATGGCCGACGAGCCGCGTTCCGTCGGCTGCCCGGAACGAGAGCTCGTGCGCGCTCGTGCAGGCGTGCGCCGGAGCGGAGGCCCCTCCGCCGGCGAGCGCCGACGCCGCGACGAGCAGTGCCGTCAGGGCAGCCGCGCGTCTCACAGCCCGCGCAGCGCCCGCGCGAGCGCCGGATCGCGCTTCGCGAAGTAGTCGGTCGAGGTGAGGTCGACCCGGACGTCCGGATCGACGGCGAGGCGGCGGTCGCCCGGTGCCCCTCGCTGCACGTACGAGGTCGCGATGGAGACGTTCCAGCCGGTGGCGGGCAGCGTCACCGAGGTCGCGTCCCCGTACTGGTTCACGCCGCCGCCCGTCGGCTCGCCGACCAGGAGCGCCTTGGTGAAGCGATCGACGTCCGCGGCGAAGTTGCCCGCTGCGGAGAAGGTCGCCCTCCCGACGAGGAGGTAGAGCCGTCCCCGGCGGCTCACCCGCGGCGACGCGAGTGCGGCGAGGAGCGGCGAGTACGACGTGTTGTCGCCACCGCCGTTCAGCCGTACGTCGACGACCACCCGTCGCACGCGCGCATCGCGTGCAAGCCGCACGATCCTGTCCGCGACACCGTCCGTGGGCGGGACGACCGCGTTGTAGCCGACGTAGAGCGCCCTCCCGCCCGCGATGCGGCGCAGCCAGAGCGGGCGACTCATCTGCGCCAGCCAGAGCGGCGCAGACGCCTGCGGGAGAAGCGCCTGGTAGACGCCGTGCAGCGGGGTCGCGAACGCCGCTGCGAACGCCTCGCGCGAGATCGGGGCGAGGGTGGCGGTCACGCGCTCTCCGCCCGCCCGCTCGAAGGTCAGCTCCCGCGGGCCGACCCCGCCGGAGACGCCGAGCCCGTCCAGGACCTCGGCGACGAGGGTGAAGTGCGGCGCCTCGCCGCGCAGGAAGGAGGCGTTGTCGCGCGGGACGAGCGGGCGCACGAGCTCGAGGAGACGGGCCATCGGGATCCCCTGGACGGCGACGAGCCGCAGGCCGACGAGGCCGCGGTCGCCTACCTCGTCCACGACGAAGAGCCCGTCGGCGAAGTCGTACACACGGAGCGGGTAGAAGTGGAGCGGGCGGCGATGCCGCCCGTCCAAGGGGAACAGGCCCGTGTGCCCGTTCCGCACACCCGGGAGCGCCGCGATTCGCATCAGCCCGACCAGGAGCTCGTTGTCGCTCAGCGCGGGAGCGCGGCGGGCGAGGGCGGCGACCTCGGAGCGGAAGCGGGCGCGGGACACGTTCCGAAACGGATTCGGGTGGTTCGCCTCGAGCGCGGCGCCGAGCGCGCGCACGTCCGCGGCGGCGCCGGGCGGGGCAGAAGGCCCGGCGTGCGCCCCGGCGGTTGCCACCACGGCGAGGGTCGCGAGGAGCACGCCTGCCTTCCGCATCGCCTGGGATGATGCTATGACGGTGATGACATGTCAAGATTGACATAACGAATGTCCCTCCGGCACGCTCTCCTCGGCGCCCTCGCCGACCGGCCGCGCACCGGCTACGCGCTCCTCAAGCACTTCGAGCAGTCCCTCGCCTACGCCTGGCCCGCAAGCCACAGCCAGATCTACCCCGAGCTCGCGCGTCTCCGTGAGGCCGGCCTCATCGCCCAGACGGACACCGGGCCGAGGAACTCGCGAACGTATTCCGTCACCCCCGACGGCAGGGCCGAGATCCGGCGCTGGCTCGGCGAGACCGACCCCGACCGCCGCGTCCGCAGCGACGCGGCGCTGCGGACGTTCTTCCTGTGGCTACTCGAGCCGGAGGAGGCCGCCCTCCAGCTCGAGGCCGAGCGCGCGTACTGGCGGGGCGTGCTCGACGAGTTCGAGCGGATCCAGGTCGAGCCGACCGGGGACGACCGCAAGTCGCGCACGTTCCGGATCGCCCTCGAGGGCGGCATCGCGGGCGTCGAGGCGCGTCTCGCGTGGCTGGACGACGCGATCGCGGAGGTCCGGTCGCCCGGGTGGGTGGCGCGCGAGCCCGACTGAAGACCGCTCAGACCCGCGGAACGACGAGACCGGACTCGTACGCGACGACGACCGCCTGCGCGCGGTCCCGCAGCCCCAGCTTGCGGAGCACGTGGCTCACGTGCGTCTTCACCGTCTCGTCGCTCAGGACGAGCCGCTCCGCGATCTCGCCGTTCGACAGGCCCTCGGCGACCAGCCCCAGGATCTCGGTCTCGCGCGGCGTGAGCGCCGAGAGCGAGTCGGGCCGGACCTGCCGCGGGCGGAGGCGGGCGAACTCGGCGATCAGGCGCCTCGTGATCGCGGGCGCGAGCAGCGCCTCGCCGGCGGCGACGACGCGCACGGCCTCGAACAGCGTCTCCGCCGGGACGTCCTTGAGCAGGAACCCGCTCGCCCCGGCCTGCAGCGCGTCGTACACGTAGTCGTCGAGGTCGAAGGTCGTGAGGACGAGGATGCGCGGCGCCTCCTCGCTCGACTCGACGATCCGCCGCGTCGCCTCGATCCCGTCGAGAACGGGCATGCGGACGTCCATGAGCACGACGTCCGGCCGGTGCTCTGCGCTCAAGGCGACGGCCTCCGCGCCGTCCGCCGCGCTCGCCACGACCTCGAGGTCCGCCTGCGTGCCGAGGAGCGCGACGAACCCTTCGCGCACGACCTGCTGGTCGTCGGCGACGAGAGCGCGGATCACGCGCCCGCCTCTCCGACCGGCAGCGCGACGTCGACGACGAACCCGCCGCCCTCGGCCGCGCCGCAGGAGAACGTCCCGCCCGCGAGCGTCGCGCGGTCGCGCATGCCGACGATGCCGTGGCCGGTCAGCAGGCTCTCCGGGGGCCCGGCCCCGTGGTCGCGCACGCGCAGCACGAGCGAGTCTTCCCCGTACGTGACCTCGACGTCGACGTCGGCGCCGGGCGCGTACCGGCGTGCATTCGTCAGCGCCTCCTGGACGATGCGATACGCCGCGAGATCGATGCCCGCCGGCAGCGGTACGACCTTGCCCTGGAGGATCAGGCGGACGTTCGAGCCGGCGTCGCGGGCGGTGTCGACGAGGTCGGCGAGACCGTCGAGCCCGGGCTGCGGCGCACGCTCGGCCTCGCCGTCGACGTCCTCGCGGAGGACGCCGAGGAGCCGCCGGGTCTCGGTCAGCGCGTCCCGCGCGGTGGCCGCGATCGCCTCGAACCGCCCCCGCGCGTCGGCCGAGAGCTTCGGGGACGTGAGCCGCGCCGTCTCGCTCTGCACGGCGATCACGGACAGGTGGTGGGCGACGATGTCGTGCAGCTCCCGCGCGATCGCCGCGCGCTCCTCCATCACCGTCTGCTCGCGCACGCTCTCCTCCATCGCGGCCTGGGTCGCGTCGAGTGCGGTGACTGCCTCCGCCTCCTTGCGACGCGACTCGCCGACGAGCACGGCCGCGACCAGGAGCACGAACGGCCCGATGCTCGCCAGGTCGACCCTGCCACCGTCGAAGGGCACGAGCGCATTCGCCAGGAAGAGGACGAGGATGGGCACCGCCCACAGGCGCCCGCGCCGGGCGACCAGGTGCCCGACCGCGTACAGCATCACCCCGAGCGCGCTCAGCGTGACCGCGGTGTCGGGGCTGACGAGGATCACGAACGAGACGAAGCTCGCCGCGGCCGCGCCGAGGGCCGGAAAACGGTCCGTGGCCAGGAGCGGGAGGACCGCGAAGACGTTCAGCAGAACCGCGGCGGTGGCATCGCGGCCGCCGCCCTCGAACAGGAGCTCGGGGTTGTCGGGCGTGTACAGCGTCGCCTCGATCGCGGCCGTCATCGCCAGCACGAGCGTGAGGACCAGCCGACCGTCCCGCCCCGCCAGCAGCCGTCGGACCGACTCGACGATGTCGTCGACCTCGCGCGGAAGCTCCACGCGGGCATTGTCGTCCGCGAGGCCGCGCGCCGCCTCACGCGCCACCAGGAACTTCCACCTCACTCCGCGGGGTGAGGTGCGGTGTCCGACTCACCGGAGGGTCGGCATCGAAAGTCACCACGGCGGCGCGACGCGCTCCGGGCTCCCGGCTCGTACCGTCCCCGGACATGGAGGCGGTCGTCGAGACGAGCGGGCTCACCAAGCGCTACGGCCGCACGGTCGCCGTCGACGATCTCTCGATCGCCGTCCGCCCGGGCAGGATCACCGGCTTCGTCGGGCCGAACGGAGCAGGCAAGACCACGACGATGCACCTCCTGCTCGGGCTCGCCTCCGCCGACGCCGGCGAGGCGCTCGTGCGGGGCAGGCCGTACCGGACGCTGGAACGGCCGCTCACCGTCATCGGAGCGCTGCTCGACGCGCGGGCCTTCCACCCGGGCCGTTCCGCGCGCAGCCACCTCCGCTGGCTCGCCCAGTCGAACGGCATCCCTGTGGGGCGGGCGGACGAGGTCCTCAGGCTCGTGGGGCTCTCGAAGGTCGCGAGAAAGAGGGCCGGCGCCTTCTCGCTCGGGATGCGCCAGCGCCTCGGGATCGCGGGAGCGCTGCTCGGCGATCCGCCCATCCTGATCCTGGACGAGCCGACGATCGGCCTCGATCCCGAGGGCATGCAGTGGCTGCGCGAGACGCTGCGGCGGCTCGCGGCCGAGGGCCGGACCGTGTTCGTCTCGAGCCACCAGATGGGCGAGCTCGAGGACACCGCGGACCACCTGATCGTGATCGGACGGGGCCGCCTGCTGGCCGACGTCTCCGTGAGCGAGCTGATCGCGAGCGTCTCGGAGGAGCGGGTCGAGATCAGGACTCCCGAGGCACACGCCGCGATGCGGCTGCTGGCCGGCGTCGGCGCGACCGCGGTCTCGAGCGGTCGTGACCGGGTGGCGGTCGAGGGCCTCCCCGCGCACCGCGTGGCGGAGCTGCTCGCCTCGCGGCAGATCAGGCTCGACGAGCTGCGCACGAGCCGGGCCACCCTGGAAGAGGCGTACTTCCGGCTGACGCGGGACGCGGCGACGCACAGCGCGGCCCCGGTCGCCGCCGAGAGGTCGGTCGCGTGACCCGCACCCTCCTCTCCGAGTGGACGAAGCTGAGGACGCAGCGCGGTGCGCTGGTCGCGCTCGTGATGACGGCCGTCCTCATGGTCGGGTTCTCGGCGTTCTTCGCCTCCGAGCAGCAGACCGACACGAGGTTCGCGGGCGACGACGATCTCGTCCAGTTCGGCCTGATGGGGATCGCGTTCGCAGAAATCGCCGTCGTCGTCCTCGGCGCCTCGCTGATCACGGGGGAGTTCGGGACCGGGATGATCCGGACGACGCTCACCGCGACGCAGCAGCCCCTCCGGGTGCTCGTGGCGAAGGCGACCTTGCTGAGTGTCCTCGTCTTCCCGGTGGCGCTGGCGGCGTCTGCCGGTGGTTTCGTGATCGCGCAGGAGCTCCTCCGCGACAACGGCTACGCCCCGCCTTCGTATCCCGAGGTGTCCCTCACCGATCCGACCGCCGCCCGTGCGGTCGTCGGATCGGCCCTCCTCCTGACGGCGTACGCCCTCACCGCCCTCGGCCTGGGCACGATCCTGCGGCACTCGGGCGCGACGATCGCGACGGGCGTCGGGCTGCTCTTCCTGCCGCTCCTCTTCCTCGGCACCTTTCCCGTGTCGTTCGCACGGCGGATCGAACAGGTCACGCCGCTCGCCGGCTTTGCGATCCAGTCGAGCGGCGACCGCATGCTGAGCGCGTTCGACGGCCGCTCGGGCATGGCGATCCCGCCCTGGGCGGGTCTCGGAGTTGCCTTCGCCTGGGCCTTCGGCGCCCTGACGGTCGGCTACCTGGCCCTGCGCCTGCGGGACGTCTGACCTCGCGGGGCGGGTAGGCTCGTGGCCATGGCGAGCTTCCTGCACACGATGGTGCGCATCACCGACCCCGAGCGCAGCCGCGTTTTCTACGAGGCGCTCGGCTTCCGCTTCAGCCGCGACATGGACATCGTCCGGGAGGGCGAGGTCGAGGCGACGAACTACTTCTTCTCGATCGGCGACCAGGAGAACGTGCTCGAGCTGACGTTCAACCACGACGGGCGCACCTATGACAACGGCACGGGCTACGGTCACGTCGCGATCGGGGTCGACGATCTCGACTCGACGCTCGCCGCGCTCGCCGCCGAGCACGGGATCGAGCCCGAGCGGCCGCCGTACCGCGTGAGCGAGGGCGGATCGCGCATCTGCTTCGTCCGCGATCCGGACGACTACCGCATCGAGCTCATCGAGCGCCGGTAGCACCGCGAAGGCATCCGGGAGGCCTTCGCATGGGGTCGTCGGCGCCTCGTCGAGGGCGCGCTCGCGCGCGGACATCTGCGATCCCCGCCCTGCGCTCACCTGCGCCGCTGTATAAGACACCTGTCCCCCACTGACACAAGGAGGGTTCGTGCTCCTAGCTGCCGACTATCCGTTCCTCGACATCCTGTGGACGATGCTCATCTTCTTCCTCTGGATCGCGTGGTTCTGGATTCTGATCACCGTGTTCGCGGACATCTTCCGCCGCCACGACACGTCCGGCTTCGGGAAGGTCCTCTGGCTCATCTTCGTGATCCTGGTGCCCTTCCTCGGCGTGTTCGTCTACCTGATCGCGAACCACGACGGGATGACGAAGCGGAACATCGAGCGGATGCAGGGCCAGCAAGCCCAGATGGACGACTACGTCCGCTCCGTCGCCGCCGGCGGCGGCGGCGCGGCGGCCGAGATCGAGAAGGCGAAGGGCCTGCTCGACTCCGGCGCCATCAGCCAGGCCGAGTTCGACTCGATCAAGGCGAAGGCGCTCGGCTAGGCCGGGTCCGCGGGGTGGAGGGGGCATTCGCCCTCTCCACCGACCGCGACGCCGCGCGCTCGCAGCCCGCCCGCAGGCGGACGCGTCGCCGTCGATCGCCACCCATTCGACACGAAGGCGACCACCACGCGTGACGCCTCCCCGCCTACGCTCGGGCGATGAGCACGGTGGCACGGGAGAAAGCGGCGAGCGCGGCGACCCCGTGGGGCCCCGCTTCGGTCATCGAGGAGGTCTCGGTGCCGCAGCGGGTGGGCGAACGGCGATTCGCGGTCGTCGTTCAGCTGCTCGAGACCAAGAGTGGCGAGCGCCTCGTGCGGTTCGCCTACACGACCCAGGGATCCGCGAGACGCGGTCCCGTCACGATGCGGGCGCGCGACGTCGAGCGGCTGCGGGCGGCGCTCGCGCGCGCGCCCGTCCTGGGAGCTGCGCTCGGGCTCGACGCGTGAGCCGGGCGCGCGAGCTCGACGACTTCGGAGCGCGTGCCGACGGCCGCCCCTACGCAGCGGCGAGCAGATGGCTGGTTGCCGCGTCGACGAGGGCGGCGAGCAGGAGCCCGCCGTCGGCGGACCCGAGCAGTGGGTCGACCGCGTGCTCGGGATGGGGCATCAGACCCATGACGTTTCCCGCCTCGTTGACGACGCCGGCGACGTTGCCGAGGGATCCGTTGACGTCCTCCGCATAACGGAGCACGATCTGGCCGCGCGCGGCGACCTGGACGAAGGTGCCCTCGTCCGCGTACCAGGCACCGTCCCCGTGCTTGACGGGAATCGTCAGCTCCTGCCCTAGCTCGCAACGGCGGGTGAAGAGCGTCTCGGCGCTCTCGACGCGGACGCGGGCATCGCGGCAGACGAACTCGAGCTGGTGGTTCGGCCGCAGCGCTCCGGGCAGCAGCCGAGCCTCGCACAGCGTCTGGAAGCCGTTGCAGATACCGAGCACGGGCCCGCCCGAGCTTGCGAACGCGCGCACGGCGTCCATGACCGGGGCGACGCTGGCGATGGCCCCCGCCCGCAGGTAGTCACCGTACGAGAAGCCTCCCGGCAGCACGACGGCGCCCGTCCCCTCGGGCAGCGTCGTCTCGGCATGCCAGACGAGGCGCGGGTCGGCACCCATCGCCCCGAGCGCCCAGGCCGCGTCGTGGTCGTCGTTCGAGCCCGGGAAGACGATGACCGCGACCGTGGGGCGATCGCTCACGGCTCCTCCACGCGAATCTGAAAACTCTCGATCAGGGGGTTGGCGAGCAGCTCGGAGCACATGCGCTCGACCTGCGCCCGCACCTCGGCCTCGTCGCTGGCAGCCAGCTCGACGTCGATCACGCGCCCCACCCGAACGCTGTCGACGGCGAAGCCGAGCTTCTGCAGCGAGCCCTGCACGGCCTCGCCCTGAGGATCGAGGATGCCCTCCTTCGGCCGGACGAGCACGGTCGCCCTCACGCGAGGACGACCTCCGGGGCGTCGAGATAGCGGTCGAACGGGATGTCGGTGAGGAGCTCGAAGGCCTCGACGTAGCGGGCGCGCGTGCCCGACACGACCTCGTCGGGCAGGTCCGGGCCGGGAGGGGTCTTGTCCCAGCCGGTCTCCTCGCACCAGTCCCTCACAAACTGCTTGTCGAAGGACGGCTGCGCGCGGCCGGGCTCGTAGCCGTCGGCAGGCCAGAATCGAGACGAGTCCGGGGTCAGGGCTTCGTCGCCGAGCACGAGCGCCCCGTCCGGCGCGACGCCGAGCTCGAACTTCGTGTCCGCGAGGATGATCCCGCGAGCCTCCGCGTACGCGGTGGCGAACCGGTACAGCGCGAGCGACGCCTCCTTCGCCGCCCGATACCGATCTGCTCCGCAGAGGGCAGCGGCCTGCTCCTCGTCGATGTTCTCGTCGTGCCCCTCCGTCGCCTTCGTCGCCGGCGTGAAGATCGGCTCCGGTAGGCGCTCCGACTCGCGCAAGCCCGCCGGGAGCACGTGACCGCTGACGGCCCCCGACTCCCTGTAGTCCTTCCATCCGGACCCGGCGAGGTAGCCGCGGACGACGCACTCGATCGGAAGCATCTCGAGCCGCCTGCAGACCATGGAGCGTCCGTCCGGCTGCACCTCGAGCAGGTGGTTGGGGACGATGTCGCCCGTCCTAGCGAACCAGAAGGCGGAGAGCCCGGTGAGCACCCGGCCCTTGTCCGGGATCGGCGTCGGGAGCACGACGTCGAAGGTCGAGATGCGATCGCTGGCGACGAGCAGCAGACGCTCGTCGTCGAGCGCGTAGATCTCGCGAACCTTCCCGCTCGCGACGTGAACGGCGTCAGGCATGGATCTCCTCCTGTCTCAGTGCGTGGAGCCGCTGGAAGACGGCGTCGACGTGGCGCGTGTACGTGGCCAGGTCGAACACCTCACCGAGGTCGACCCGGCTGGCGATCACCGCATCTCCGCGGACGAGCTCGCGGAAGTCCAGCCCCTCGTCCCAGGCACGGAGCGCATGGCCCTGCACGGAACGGTACGCCTCGTCGCGCGCCAGCCCGGACTCCACGAGCGCGAGCAGCAGCCGCTGGCTGAAGAAGAGCCCTCCGGTCGACTCCAGGTTCGCGCGCATGCGCTCGGGGCGGACGACGAGGCCGTCGACGAGCCACGTGAAGCGATCGAGCATGTAGTCGACCGAGAGGAACGCGTCCGGGAGCACGACGCGCTCCGCAGACGAGTGCGAGATGTCCCGCTCGTGCCAGAGCGC
>Ga0210115_1000145_pt1 | contig 18340 bp, 22 predicted proteins | sample MayberryNW_TuleB_2_FD_185526 | JGI IMG/M metagenome (GOLD analysis project Ga0210115, IMG submission 185526) | Wetland microbial communities from San Francisco Bay, California, USA, that impact long-term carbon sequestration - MayberryNW_TuleB_D2... | ecosystem: Environmental > Aquatic > Marine... | reverse complement strand
GGCGACCAACTTCGTGATCTTCCTGGCGATCGCGATCCCCGAGATCGTGCTGGCATCGTCGCTGCTGTCGATGTTCGTGCTCGGGAAGACGCCGATCGGCTACGGAACGATCCTGTTCAGCCACATCGGCTTCGCGATCGCGTTCGTGGCGATCACCGTCCGAGCGCGCGTGCAAGGTCTCGACCGGTCGCTGGAGAACGCCGCCCAGGACCTGTTCGCGACGCCGTTCCAAGCGTTCACGAAGGTCACGCTGCCGTTGATCCTGCCGGGGATCGTGGCAGGTTTCCTGCTGGCCTTCGTGCTCTCGCTCGACGACTTCGTGATCACGAACTTCGTCGGCGGGGCCGTCAACACGTTCCCGACCTGGGTCTACGGCGCGACGCGGATCGGCGTACCCCCCCAGGTCAACGTCTGGGGCACGATCCTGTTCTCGGCCGGGCTCCTCACCGCGGGTCTGAACCTCGTGGCGAGCTTCCGCGCCAATCGTCGAGCCGAAGCGGCGGCCGCATCCGCGAGCGCGACCCTGCGGGGACCATCGGCAGCCTGAGGTCGGCCGACTTCGTGAAAACTTTCACGAAGTCGGCCGGAAATGCCCTCTGACCAGCGCAGATGCTGCTTTGACGCCCGCGAAGACCACCGCATATACTGTGGCGCCCATGACCCGCCAACAGCCGAACGACGCGTGGATCGGCATGGGGACGGGGTGGGCGATCACGTCGACGATGGTCGGGGGGATCGCGGCGTGGGGTGGCCTCGGGTACCTCGGCGACCGGCTGATCGGCACCGACGGGGTCCTGTTCGCGATCGGCGCCGTCCTGGGTGCGGTCGGCGCGATCTATCTGGTGTGGCTCCGGTACGGAAGGGGAGAGGGTGGCGACGGCTGAGCCGGAACGGGAACTGATCCGGCGCATCGCGCCGTTCGCCCTTCCCGCGACGGCCCTGGCATTCGCGATCGGAGCGCTCGTCGCCGGCGTCGACGCCGGTTGGTCGGCGGCCATCGGCATCGCCGTCGTCTCGCTGAACTTCGTGGCCCACGGCTTCTCGACCGCGTGGGCCGCGAGCATCTCTCCCGTGCTGCTCTACGCGGTGGGCCTCAGCGGCTTCGTGATCCGCCTCGGCGTCGTCCTCGTCATCATCGCGTTGCTCAACACGACCGACTGGTTCTCGGTCGTCGCCTTCATCGCCGCCGTCGTGCCCTCGACGATCCTGCTGCTCGGAGCCGAGATGAAGATCCTGTCCGGCAGGATGCAGGCCGACCTGTGGTCCTTCCCCGACGCAGGTGCTCACGGGATGCATCGATGACCGCCGCGATCGCGGGACTGCTGGCCCAGTTCCACCCGCCGTCGACCAAGGACTTCGTTTGGGACTGCTGGGGACCGTCGCTGAACGTCGGCGGCCTGACGTTCTGCCTGAACTTCATCAACTTCCTCGTGCTCCTCGGGTTCATCCTGTTCATCGCGTTCTTCTACTTCGGCCTCCGCAAGCCCTCGGTGGTGCCGGGCAAGCTCCAGAGCCTCGCCGAGATGGGCATCCAGTTCGTGCGCGAGAACATCGCGATGCCGATGCTCGGGCACGACAGCGACCGGTTCATGCCGCTGCTCGCCACGTTCTTCTTCGCGATCTTCTTCTGGAACATCCTCGAGGTCGCGCCGGGCATCAACTTCTCCTCGAACAGCCGCATCGCGTTCCCGCTCGTGATGGCGATCGTAGCCTGGGTCACCTACAACGCGGTCGGCGTGAGGAAGCACGGGTTCTTCGGGTACCTGAAGCACGTGATGGTTCCTCCCGGGGCTCCCGCGCCCCTGTACGTGCTCTTGGTGCCGATCGAGTTCCTCACCCAGATCGTGATCCGGCCGATCACGCTGTCGGTGCGACTCTGGGCCAACTTCATGGCCGGGCACTTCCTGCTCGCGGTGTTCTTCCTCGGCACGATCGCCATGCTCCAGGGGGGCATCACGGCGATCTTCGCCCCGTTCTCGTTCGCCATCGCGATCGCGCTGGTGGGCTTCGAGATCTTCGTATCCGGACTGCAAGCGTTCATCTTCGCCATCCTCACCGCTTCCTACATCGGCGGGGCGATGGCCGAGGAGCATTAGCGAAGGAGGCAGCATGTTGGCACTGTTGGCGCAGATCAGCGGGGACCTGGGAGGTCTCGAGACCATCGGGCGCGGTCTCGTGATCGGCCTCGCCGCGATCGGCCCAGGCATCGGGCTCGGCGTCCTGATCGGCAAGTCCGTCGAGGCCATGGCCCGCCAGCCGGAGTACGCCGGACAGGTCAGGGCCACGATGTTCATCGGCATCGGACTGATCGAGGCGCTGGCGCTGTTCGGCATCGCCTTCTCGTTCATCATCTAGGTCGAGGAGGAAGCGGGCATGCTGGCAACGATCCTCACCCTCCTCGCCCAAGCCGAGGAGCACGCCGAGGAGGTCAACGAGGCCTCCGACCTCTATCCCCACTGGGAGGAGCTGCTCGTCGGCGCGCTCGCCTTCGGCATCCTCTTCTACTTCATGTGGAAGTGGGTCTTCCCGCGGGTCGGCGCCCTGCTCGACGAACGCCGGGAGAAGATCCAAGGCGACCTCGAGAAGGCCGAGGCCACGAAGGCGGAGGCCGATCAGCTCCTCGCCGACTACCGCACGCAGCTCGCGGGCGCCCGCGAAGAGGCCGACCGCATCATCGAGGAGGCCCGGCGCACCGCCGACCAGGTCCGTGTCGACCTACAGACGAAGGCCGAGCAGGAGGCACAGGCGAGCGTGGCTCGCGCACAGGAGGAGATCCGGGCCGAACGCGATCGCGTGTTCCAGGAGCTGCGCGGGCAGGTCGGCGAGATCGCGGTCGAGCTCGCCGGGCGCGTGGTCGGCCAGTCGCTCGACACCGGCGCCCACGAGCGCCTGATCGACGAGTACATCGACCAGGTCGCCGACGGCCGCAGACAGAACTGAGCTCGGGAGACATGGCCCACGACGACCTGATCGACGGCTACGCGGAGGCGCTGTTCACGGTCGCCCGTGCGGAGGACGCCCTGCCGGCGGTCGAGGACGAGCTGTTCGCGTTCGCCAAGAGCCTCGAGCAGAACACGCCGCTGCGCGAGTCGATGACCGACGCCGCATTGCCGGCCGAGAACAAGAAGGGCGTGATCGACGACGTCCTCGGCGACCGGGCCCATCCGCTCACCGTCTCGCTGCTCGGGTTCGTGGTCGACGCCGGCCGCGCCCGCGAGATCCCCAGGATCGTGGAGCGCCTGGCCGAGCTGGCGGCGGGGGAGCGTGAGCACGCGCTCGCCGAGGTCCGAGCGGCCGTGGCGCTCAGCGACGAGCAACGCGACCGGCTCGCCGCGGCGCTGTCGGCGGCGACGGGGCGCACCGTCGACGTCAAGGTCGTCGTGGACCCGAGCGTCGTCGGCGGCGTGGTGGCGCGCGTGGGCGACGAGGTCTTCGACGGAAGCGTGGCGAGCCGGCTCGAAGACGCCAGACAGCGGTTAGGGAGCGTGTGACGACATGGCAGTGAACATCGACCCGGCGAGCATCGCCGAGGCACTTCGCAGGAACGTCGAGAGCTGGCAGCCGAGCGTCGACCGTGAGGAGGTCGGGCGCGTGACCTCGGTCGGCGAGGGCATCGCGCGCGTCGCCGGGCTCCCGAGGACCATGGCCAACGAGCTGCTCGAGTTCCCCGGCGGACTGCTCGGCATGGCGTTCAACCTCGACGAGTCGGAGATCGGCTGCATCATCTTCGGCGACTCCGCCGACATCGAGGAAGGCGACCCCGTCACGCAGACCGGTCGCATCCTCTCCGTCCAGGTCGGCGACGCGTTCCTCGGGCGCGTCGTCGACGGCCTCGGGCGTCCCATCGACGATCGTGGGCCGATCCGATCGGAGGAGACCCGCAACCTCGAGGTGCAGGCGCCCAACGTGGTGTCGCGCCAGCCCGTGAAGGAGCCGCTCTACACGGGCATCGCGGCGATCGACGCGATGACGGCGATCGGCCGCGGACAGCGCCAGCTGATCATCGGAGACCGGCAGACCGGCAAGACCGCGGTCGCGCTCGACACGATCATCGCCCAGAAGCAGTACTGGGGAACCGACCAGGCGGTGAAGTGCATCTACGTCGCGATCGGCCAGAAGGCCTCGACCGTTGCCGAGGTGGTCGAGACCCTTCGTGAGCAGGGTGCCCTCGAATACACCACCGTGGTCAACGCCGCGGCGTCGGACCCCGCTCCGTTCCAATACGTGGCGCCCTACTCGGGTGCTGCGATCGGAGCCCACTGGATGTACAACGGCGACGCCGTGCTGATCGTCTTCGACGACCTGTCGAAGCAGGCCGTCGCGTACCGTGAGATCTCGCTCCTGCTCCGTCGCCCGCCCGGCCGCGAGGCGTACCCGGGCGACGTCTTCTACCTCCACTCTCGGCTGCTGGAGCGGGCCGCGAAGCTCTCCGACGAGCTCGGCGGGGGCTCGATGACCGCTTTGCCGATCATCGAGACCAAGGGCGGCGACATCTCCGCGTACATCCCCACCAACGTCATCTCGATCACCGACGGACAGCTGTTCCTCGAGTCCGAGCTGTTCTTCTCCGGCGTGCGGCCGGCCATCAACGTCGGCGTGTCGGTCTCCCGCGTCGGGGGCGCCGCGCAGATCAAGGCGATGAAGAAGGTCGCGGGGCGGCTCCGACTCGACCTCGCCCAGTTCCGCGCGCTCGAGGCGTTCGCACAGTTCGGCTCCGAGCTCGACAGGGCCTCCCAGCAGCAGCTCGCCCGCGGTGCGCGCGTCGTCGAGGTGCTCAAGCAACCGCAGTACGAGCCGCAGCCCGTCGAACGGCAGGTGGTCGCGATCTATGCCGTGACCGGCGGCTACCTCGACGACTACCCGGTCGAGGACGCGAAACGGTTCATCGAGGAGTTCGCGACCTACCTCGAGACGCGGAGCCCCGAGGTGTTCTCGACGATCCGCGACTCGGGCGACCTGCCCGAGGAGGCCGAGACCCAGCTGAAGGGCGCCCTCGAGGCGTTCAAGGAGAGCTTCTCGCCGACCGCTGCCGGCGCCGGCTCCGAGGCGGCCCTCGGGGAGACCACGCCGCCCGACGAGGTCAAGCCCGATGTCGGGTGGGACCGCATGTCCTCCGTCGACGACGACGAAGCGATGGACGCCGACGAGGGGCCGCCCGCGTAGATGGGCGCCCAGCTCCGCGTCGTTCGCCGGCGGATCCGCTCGGTCCAGTCGACGAAGAAGATCACCCGGGCGATGGAGCTCATCGCGTCGTCGCGCATCGTGCGGGCCCAGCAACGCGTGGAGGCGTCGCGTCCCTACGCGATCCAGCTCACCCAGGCGATGGAAGACGTCGCGCGCAACGCGGTCTCGTTCACCCATCCGTTGCTCGAGGAGCGCGAGGAGCCGCGCGTGGCGGGCATGTTGGTCTGCACCTCCGACCGAGGCCTCGCCGGCGCATACGCCGCGAACGTGATCAAGGAAGCCGAGGGGGTGCTCGACGCGATCCGCGGGCGCGGCCTCGAGCCGGTCCTCTACGTGAGCGGCAAGAAGGGCGTCGGCTACTTCCGGTTCCGTGGCATGCCGATCCGCGCCGACTGGCAGGGCCACACCGAGGTTCCCGACTACTCGACCGCCGAACTCATCGGCCGCCGCTTGATCGACGACTTCGCCTCGGGTGAGATCGACGAACTGCACTGCGCCTACACCGACTTCCGGTCGGCGTTCACGCTGCGTGCCACGGCGAAGCGGTTCCTGCCGATCGCCCCCGAGGAGGTCAGCGGCTCGGCGAGCGACGAGGTCCCCCCGGAATACCTGTTCGAGCCGGAGCCCGAGCAGATCCTCGACCACCTGCTGCCGCAGTATCTCATCACGAAGGTGTACGCGGCGTTGCTCGAGTCGGCGGCGTCGGAGAACGCCGCCCGGCGACGGGCGATGAAGGCCGCGACCGACAACGCGGACGAGCTGATGAAGGTCCTCACGCGCCAGGCGAACCGGGCTCGTCAGGACGAGATCACGACCGAGATCATGGAGATCGTCGGCGGGGCCGAAGCCCTCGCCGCCGCAGCGGAGGAGTGACGATGGCGCAGACCGAAACGCACGCGAGCGGTCGCGTGACCCGCGTGATCGGACCGGTGGTGGACGTCGAGTTCCCTCCGGCCGAGCTGCCCGAGATCAACACGGCGCTGAGGCTCGACGTGGAGATCGGCGGCGAGAGCACGACGATCACGTGCGAGGTCGCCCAGCACATCGGGGATTCCACGGTGCGGGCGATCGCCCTGAAGCCGACCGACGGCGTCGTGCGCGGGTCCCCCGTCGAGAACAGCGGCGGCCCGATCACCGTGCCCGTCGGCGAAGGCGTGCTCGGTCACGTGTACAACGTGCTGGGCGATCCCCTCGACACCGATGCCTCGAACATCGATGCGGACACGCGCTGGCCCATCCACCGTGAGGCGCCGCCGTTCGCCGACCTCGAGCCCAAGAAGGTCATGCTCGAGACCGGCATCAAGGTGATCGACCTGCTCGAGCCGTACGTGCAGGGTGGGAAGATCGGCATGTTCGGCGGAGCCGGAGTGGGCAAGACCGTGATCATCCAGGAGATGATCCGCCGCCAGGCCGAGCAGCACGGTGGGGTCTCGGTCTTCGCCGGGGTGGGGGAACGAACCCGTGAGGGCAACGACCTCTTCCTCGAGATGACGGAGTCCGGCGTGATCGAGAAGACCGCGCTCGTCTTCGGCCAGATGGACGAGCCGCCGGGCGTGCGGCTCCGCGTGGCCCTGTCGGCGCTGACCATGGCCGAGTACTTCCGCGACGAGAAGCACCTCGACGTGCTGCTGTTCGTCGACAACATCTTCCGGTTCACCCAGGCGGGCTCCGAGGTCTCGACGCTGCTCGGCCGCATGCCCAGCGCCGTCGGATACCAGCCGAACCTCGCCGGCGAGATGGGCGACCTGCAGGAGCGCATCACGTCGGCGGGGGGGCGGTCGATCACGTCGCTGCAGGCGATCTACGTGCCCGCCGACGACATCACCGACCCCGCGCCGCACGCCGCGTTCGCCCATCTCGACGCGACGACCGTGCTCTCGCGCGACATCGCGTCGCTCGGCATCTACCCGGCGGTCGACCCGCTCGACTCCTCGAGCCGGATCCTCGACCCCCGGTACGTGGGCGAGGAGCACTACGCGGTGGCGCGGCGCGTGCAGGAGATCCTGCAGCGCTACAAGGACCTGCAGGACATCATCGCGATCCTCGGCATCGACGAGCTCTCCGAGGAGGACAAGGTCATCGTCTCGCGCGCCCGCAAGATCCAGCGGTTCCTATCGCAGCCGTTCTTCGTGGCCGAGCAGTTCACGGGCCTGCCCGGCAAGTACACGCCGATCGACGAGACGATCGCCTCGTTCAAGGGCCTCACCGAGGGCGAGTACGACCACCTGCCCGAGCAGGCCTTCTTCCTCGTCGGAGGCATCGAGGAAGCCGTCGAGCAGGCCAAGCAGTTGGAGGCCGCGTAGGTGGCGCTCAAGCAGCCGAAGGCGGTAGCGCTGTGAGCGCGCCGCTCGACGTGCACGTGGTCACGCCCGAACGTGAGCTCTGGGCCGGCGAGGCCGAGACGGTGATCGCCCGGGGTATCGACGGCGAGGTCGGCATCCTCGCCGGCCATGCCCCGCTGATGGTCCGGCTCGCGGTCGGACCGCTCCGAATCCATCCTGAGGCCGGCGGAGAGATCATCGCGGTCGTCGACGGCGGGTTCCTGCATGTGACCAGCGTCGGCGTCGAACAGGGGGAAGCCGGCACGCGCGTCGACGTGCTTGCGTCGAGCGCCGATCTGACGGGCGACATCGACGTCGAGTCCGCCCGGGCCCGGGCCGCGGCGCTGGAGCAGCAACTCGTTCAGGATCGAGACACGCAGCTCGGCGAGGCGGAGCTCGAGGATGTCCACGAAGAGCTGCGGAAGGCCCGGGCACGGATCGACCTCGCGGATTGACCGATCCCGGACCGATCCCGGCCTAGACTGACTCCGCCGATGGAACGACTCCTGGTCACCGGGGGCGCACGCTGCGCCGGCACGATCCGGGTCGCGGGCGCCAAGAACTCCGCGCTCAAGCTCATGGCGGCCGCGCTCCTCGCGCGCGGCCGCACCCAGTTGCGCAACGTGCCGCGCATCCAGGACTGCCTGACGATGAGCGAGGTGCTCGATCGCCTCGGAGCGGGCGTCGCCTGGCGCGGCGACTCGGTGACGATCGACGCCACCGAGCTGACCTCCGTCGAGGCGCCCTACGACCTGGTTCGGCGGATGCGAGCGTCGACCGCGGTGCTGGGATCCCTGCTCGCGCGGGCCGGCCGGGCGCGGGTGGCCGTGCCGGGCGGCGACGAGATCGGTTCACGGCCCATCGATCTGCACGTGCAGGGGTTGCGGAAGATGGGGGCCGAGGTCGGATCCGAACATGGGTTCCTCGTGGCCGAGACGACGGGGCTGCGCGGAGCCGCGATCACGCTCGACTACCCGAGCGTCGGGGCGACCGAGAACCTCATGATGGCCGCCGTGCTCGCGCGGGGCACCACGGTGATCGACAACGCCGCACGTGAGCCCGAGATCGCCGACCTCGCGTCGTTCCTCGCGGCGATGGGAGCGCACATCGACGGCGCCGGCACGAACACGATCGAGGTCGAGGGCGTCGACGCCCTGGTCCCCGCCGATCACGCCACGATCCCCGATCGCATCGAGACGGGCACGTGGGCCGCGGTCGCCGTCGCGACCGGGGGCGAGATCACGCTCGAGGACGCGCGCCCGGACCATCTCGACCTGTTCCTGCAGAAGCTCGCCGACGCCGGCGCCGAGGTCGTGATGACCGAGCAGGGCCTGCGCGTGAGCCAGGCCGACCGCGCCCGAGCGATCGACTTCGTGACCCTGCCGTACCCGGGGGTCGCGACCGACTTCCAGCCGATCCTGATGGCGATGCTCGCGACCGCCGACGGCACGAGCATCGCGACGGAGAACGTCTTCGAGAGCCGCTTCCTCTACGTCGACGAGCTCCGGCGCATGGGCGCCGACATCCGCACCGAGGGCCACCACGCGGTGATCCGTGGCGTCGAACGGCTCTCCGCCGCTCCGGTGCGAGCCCTCGACATCCGTGCCGGGGCCGCGATGGCGATCGCCGCGCTCGTGGCCGACGGCGTGACCGAGATCTCCGAGCTCCACCATCTCGATCGCGGCTACGAGGGGTTCGCCGAGAAGCTGCGCGGGGTCGGCGTCGACGTGCGCCGCGTGGAGGAGCCCGCGACCCGGTTGCCCTAGGGGTCAGACCCGATGATGCCCGAGCCTCCGCGCCGCCCTGATCTGCGTGCCGACGGCAGCCCGATCGGCACCCCGGCCGTGCAGGGTTCGGCGACCGCGACCCTGCCAGACGGTCGCCCCAAGGTCACCTGGACGTTCCTGCCGACCCTGGGCATCGCGCTGCTCGGCTTCCTGCTGGGATCGCTGGCCGCCGCGCCGATCTTCGCAGCGTTCGGCGACACGACCGCGGAAGGTGCCAGCGGCGTCAGCGAGCTGGCGCAGGGGCTCGTGGTCGACGTGGTGCTGATCGGCACGCTCTTCCTGTGGTTGCGGAGCCGGCACCCCGGCTGGAGCACCGCCCTGCGGTTGGTGCCGAGCGCGCGCGTCGGCCGTGAGGTGGCGATCGGCGCGGGCCTCGGGGTCGTCGTGCGCATCGTCGCCGGTATCGCGGCCGCCGCCATGATCGCGGTGCTGACGGCGGTCACGGACCGCGAGGTCTCGGTGCCCGAGCAGGTCACGGGCGATCTCCACGGGTTCGAGCTCGTGATCTTCGCCCTGTTCGCGGTCGTGGTGGCCCCGATCACCGAGGAGTTCCTGTTCCGAGGATTGATCTACCGCTCGGTCCGCGACCGTTACGGTGTGGCACTCGGAGCGATCGTCTCCGCGGTGTTCTTCGGGGTGATCCACTACGTGCCGGGCCCGTGGCCCGACGCTGTCGCGCTGCAGGTCACGATGGTGGTGACCGGGATCGGCCTCGCGCTGGTGTACGAACGCCGGAAGACCCTGCTCGCCCCGATCGTTGGGCACGCCGCGTTCAACCTGATCGCGGTCGTCGTGATCGTCTACGACGCGCTCCGGTGAGCGTGGGGGCGTCGCCTCCGGCGGGCTCCGTATGCTGGACCGGTGGGCGGAGAGCGCATGTACGAGTTCCCGCGTGAGGACTGGTTCCGAGCCCTGGCGGATGAGATCAACGCGTCGGAGCCATACCGGGCGGCGGCCTCCGACTGGGAAGGCGACATCGCGTTCGTGATCGAGGCCGACCCGAACCGGGGGCTGCCCGACGACGTCTGGGGCTACCTCGATCTGTGGCACGGCGAGTGCAGGGCCGCCCGGCTGGTCACGCCGGAGGCAGGTGCCGAAGCCGCGTTCTCGATCTCGGCCACGTACCGTCGATGGAAGGACGTCGTGCGCGGCGAGCTCGACCCCGTGCGGGCGATGATGCAGGGCAAGCTCCGGGTCCGGGGCGACCTGCCGAAGATCCTCCGGTACGTGCAGGCGGCGCACGAGCTGGTGGCGATCTGCGGCACCGTGCCCACCACGTTCCCCGACGAGGGCTGATGCGCGCGGTCGTCTTCGCCGGGACCGGCAGCGTCGAGGTGGCCGACGTGCCCGATCCGACCGTTCGTGAGCCGACCGACGCGATCGTGCGCGTGATCCGTTCCGCGATCTGCGGCTCGGACCTGCACTTCCTGCACGGCAAGACGCCCACCGCACCGGGAGAGGTGCTCGGGCACGAGGCGGTGGGGGTCGTGGAGGAGACGGGCGAGGCCGTGGGATCGGTGGCGCCGGGAGACCGGGTCGTCGTCTCGTTCGCGGTTGCCTGCGGGGAGTGCTGGTTCTGCTCGCGAGGGCAGACGAACCTCTGTGAACGGGCGGCCGTGTTCGGCGCCGGCCCGTTCGGCGGTGACCTGCCGGGCACGCAGGCCGAACGGGTGCGGGTTCCGTGGGCCGACGTGAACCTGTTGCGGGTGCCGGCGGGCGTCGACGACGATCGTGCGGTGTTCGTCGGCGACGTCCTGACGACCGGATACCATGCCGCCTCGCTCGCCGGTTCCGGTCCCGACGACTCGGTGGCCGTGCTCGGGGCGGGACCGCTCGGATGGTGTGTCGCAACGTCGCTCCGCTCGCTCGGCTCCGATCGGGTGTTCCTGCTCGATCGAGAGGACTCCCGGCTGGAGCTCGCTGCGGCGGCCGGGGCGACGCCGTTGCTCGTGGGGGACCGGAGCGCCGAGAGCGCGCTCGCGGAGGTCACCGAGGACCGAGGTCCCGACGTGACGATCGACGCCGTGGGCGCGGCCGATGCCTATCGCGATGCCGTCGCCGCCGTGCGCCGTGGCGGTCGCGTGGTGGTCGCCGGCGTCTACGCGGGCGAGACGGTCGAGCTCCAGCTCGGCGTCGCGTGGGCCAGGGCGCTCGACGTCCGGTTCACCGGCGTGTGCCCGGTGCACCGCGATTGGGGGGAGGTCATGCGGCGGGTCGCTGCGGGTGAGCTCGATCCGCTGCCCCTCGTCAGCGACCGGATCCCGCTCGAGGACGCTCCGCACGGGTACGAACGCTTCGAGCGGCGCATCGCCACCAAGGTGCTGATCGAGCCGTGACCGGCATCGGGGTGACGATCGAGAACCCCCGTCCCAGCGGGCTCGCCGAGATGATCGCCGGACTACTGGAGCAGCAGCTGGCCCGGGAGCCCGCCCGCGAGGCCCTGTTGCGCCCGTCGATCGTGCAGCTGTCGGTGCCCGACGCGGGCGTGGCGGTGACCGTTCGGCTCACGCCCGACGGCATTCGGGTGGCCGACGGTGTCTCGCCCGACGCCCACCTGCGGATCGCCGCTCCCGCCGACCGGCTGCTCGCCCTCGCCGCGGCGCCGCTGCGCGCCGGGGTGCCCGATCCCTTGCATCCCGACGGCCGAGCCGCGATCGCCGATCTGCTGACGCGGCGCGTACGTGTCCACGGACTCCTGCGCCACCCTCGCCGCCTCGCGAGGTTCACATCGCTGCTGTCCGCGCACGATCGGGCGAGCACGCGCTCGCTCCCGTGGGCGGCCCGCCGCCGATAGGCTCTCGAGCGATGCGGGTCGACGAGTTGGTACCCGGCGTGCTGGGGGGAGATCGCCGCGCCGTCGCGCGCGCGATCAGTGCCGTCGAGGACGGGGGCGAGGGACTCGAGGAGCTCTCCGAGGGCATCTTCGCCAGCACCGGCCGTGCCGCGACGATCGGCCTCACCGGCGCTCCGGGGGTCGGCAAGTCCACGCTTGCCGCCGGGGTGGTCCGCGTGTGTCGGGCGCGTGACCTTCGGGTCGCCGTGCTCGCGGTCGATCCCACCTCTCCGTACACGGGCGGCGCCCTGCTCGGGGACCGGGTGCGCATGCAGGAGCACGCGACCGACCCGAGCGTGTTCATCCGATCGATGGCCACCCGGGGGCACCTCGGCGGCATGGCGCTCGCCGCACCCGAGGCCGTCCGCATCCTCGATGCGGCCGGCTACGACCGCATCGTGGTCGAGACGGTCGGCGTCGGCCAGGCCGAGGTCGATGTGGCGGCGGCGACCGACACGGCGGTCGTCGTGCTCGCTCCCGGCATGGGCGACGCCGTTCAGATGGCCAAGGCGGGCATCCTCGAGGTCGCCGACGTCTTCGTGGTGAACAAGGCCGATCGGGAGGGCGCGCACGAGGTCGTGCGAGAGCTCCGTCAGATGCTCCATCTCGGGGCGGCCCGCGACTGGGACCCCCCCGTGCTCACGACCGCTTCGACGGAGGACGAGGGCATCGAGGCGGTCTGGGAAGCGATCGAGTCGCACCGGACGCACCTGGGGGCGACCGGCGCGCTCGGCGCGAAGCGCCGAGCGCGCCTGCTGCGGGAGGTGGAAGCCCTCGCCGCGGAGCGCTTCCGGCTCGAGGTCACGTCGGTGCTCGAAGCCGACGAGGAGCTCGCGAGCGCCCTGGTCGATCGGCGCGTCGACCCGTACGCGGCCGCCGCTATGCTGGTCGGCAAGGCCGCAGGCTAGCGGCCAGCCGATCCGTCGTCCCGGCGCCCGGCGGCACGAGGCGTCGCCACGGAGGCCCGATTGCAGGACCCGAACGCGGCCCCGCCCCCCGACCAGGACCGATCGCACACCTCCCTGTCGGGCGAACCCGTCCCCGCCCTCGTGGGGCCCGCCGACGTCCCTGCCGATGTCGGCGACGCGCTCGGTCTGCCCGGTGCTCCGCCGTACACGCGTGGCGTCTACCCGACGATGTACCGAGGGCGTCTGTGGACGATGCGGCAGTTCGCCGGGTTCGGCACGCCGGCGGAGACGAACGCGCGCTACCGCTTCCTGTTGGACCAGGGGCAGGGCGGGCTCTCGGTGGCCTTCGACATGCCGACCTTGATGGGGCTGGACTCCGACGACCCGCGGAGCGAAGGGGAGGTCGGCAGGTGCGGCGTCGCGACCGATTCCCTCGACGACTTCGAGACGTTGTTCGACGGCATCCCGCTCGGCGACATCACGACCTCGATGACGATCTCGGGGCCGGCCCCGATCGCGTTCGCGTTCTTCCTCGCGACGGCGGAGCGGCAAGGTGTGGCCTGGGACCGCCTCGACGGCACGCTGCAGACAGACATCCTCAAGGAGTACATCGCCCAGAAGGAGTGGCTCTTCCCGCCCCGTCCCCACCTGCGCCTGATCGGCGACCTCATGGCGTTCTGCGCCGAGCGCGTGCCCAAGTTCCATCCGATCAGCGTGAGTGGCTACCACATCAGGGAAGCGGGGGCCACGGCGGCCCAGGAGCTGGCGTTCACGCTGGCCGACGGCTTCGCCTACGTCGAGCTCGGCCTGCGGCGGGGGCTGGACCCGAGCGCATTCGTGCCGGGCCTGTCGTTCTTCTTCAACAGCCACATCGACCTGTTGGAGGAGCTCGCGAAGTTCCGGGCCGCCAGGCGCATCTGGGAGCGGTGGCTCCGCGAGCGGTACGACGTGGCCGACGACGCGGCCAGGCGGTTGCGGTTCCACACGCAGACCGCGGGGGTGTCGAACACCGCCCAGCAGCCCATGAACAACGTGGTCCGCACCGCACTCGAGGCCCTCACGGCGGTGCTCGGCGGCACGCAGTCGCTCCACACGAACGCGCTCGACGAGGTGCTCGCGCTGCCGACCGAGCACGCCGCCCGGCTGGCGCTGCGCACGCAGCAGGTGATCGCGTACGAGAGCGGCGTCGCCGACGTGGCCGACCCGCTCGGCGGGTCCTACGTGGTCGAGCGGGCGACCGATGAGATCGAGGCCCGCGCCGAGGAGCTGTTCGCCCACATCGTCGACGTGGGGAGCGGTTCCATGCTCGAGGGGGTGCTCGCGGGCATCGAGCGCGGGTGGTTCCAGCAGCTGATCGCGGAGGCGGCGTTCGAGGAACAACGACGGCTCGAGTCGGGCGATCTCGTCAAGGTCGGGGTCAACGCCTTCGTGGATCCCGGCGCCCGGACCGTCGACACGCTCGTGATCGGCCCGCAGGCCGAGGCACAGCAGCGGGGCGCCGTCGCCCGCACGCGCTCGAGGCGCGATACGGCCGCGGCCGACGGGGCCCTCGCTCGGCTCGCCACCGCCGCAGCTACCGACGACGCCGAGCTGATCGAGCCGTTGATCGCGTGCGCCCGGGCACGGTGCACCGAGGGCGAGATCGTGCGGACGCTGGTCGCCGTCTTCGGCGACTACCGGGAGACGCCCCGCTACTGACGCGGCTTGACGCTCGCGCGAGACGTTGGGTATACAGGTTTCGAAGGAATCGCAACTTCTTGCAACTGCAACTCGTGTCATCGAGAGCGGTCCCGAGGGGGAAGCGTGCACGTACCTGATGGGTTCCTGAACGCCGGCGTGTCGGTGGCGACCGGCGTGGTCTCGGCTGGGGGCATCGGCTTCTCCCTCGTGCGGGCGAAGGAGTCGCTGTCCGATCGACTGGCACCGATGGCCGGCTTGGTGGCCGCCTTCGTTTTCGCCGTGCAGATGTTGAACTTCCCCGTGGCCGCGGGCACCAGTGGGCACCTGCTGGGAGGCGCGCTCGCATGCATCATGGTGGGCCCGTGGGCCGGCACGATCGCCGTGGCGATCGTCCTGGTGGTGCAGGCGTTGCTGTTCGCCGACGGCGGCCTCACGGCGCTGGGCACGAACGTGCTGTTGATCTCGATCATCCCCGGGTGGGGCGGACTCGCGATCTTCCTGGGCCTCAGGAAGCTGTTGCCCTCCAATCGCGGGTCGGTGGTCGCCGCGTCGTTCGTGGCGGCGCTGCTGTCGGTCGTGATCGCCGCGTTCGCGTTCGTGGTCCTGTACGCGGTGGGCGGCACGGGGAACGCTCCGGTGAGCACCGTCCTGGCGGCGATGCTCAGCGTGCACGTTCTGGTGGGCCTCGGTGAGGGGTTGATCACGGCGCTGACGGTCGGGGCGGTGGTCTCGGTCCGGCCGGATCTCGTCTACGGAGCCCAGGACCTCGTGCCCGATCTCGCGATCGGCCCCGACGTTCGCCGAGGGGTCGTGACGAGATGACGCGCACGGGTCTCACGGCGGTCGTGGTCGGCGGGCTGATCGTGGCCGGCGGCCTCGCCTTCTTCATCAGCCCGCTCGCCAGCTCGAGCCCCGACGGGCTCGAGAGGGTCGCGACCGACGAGGGGTTCATCGACACCGCCCAGGATCACGACCTCGCCGACGGGCCGCTCGCCGACTACGGGGTGCAGGGGGTCGACGACGAGTCGTTGAGCACCGGTCTGTCGGGCATCATCGGCGTCGCGATCACGTTCGGCATCGCGCTGGTGCTCTTCGGCATCTTCCACTCGCGCCGTGACGGTTCCCGGGCCGAGCCGCCCGACGCTCGGTCGCACGCAACGGGCTGACCGGATGCATCCGTGAGCGGAAGCCACGCTCACGCGCTCTACTACCACGGCCACAGCGCCGTGCATCGCCTCGCGCCCGAGACGAAGCTCGTGGCACAGGTCCTCTTCGTGCTGACCGTGGTCGCGACGCCCCGGGAGGCGTTCTGGGCTTTCGGCCTCTACGCCTGCATCGTGCTGGCCGCCGCGGCGGCGGCCGCGATCCCGATCGGGTTCCTGCTGCGCCGCCTCGCGATCGAGGTGCCCTTCGTGGCCTTCGCGTTCTTCCTGCCCCTGGTCGGCCAGGGTGAACGTGTCGATGTGCTCGGCATCTCGCTGTCGGTCGAGGGGCTGTGGGGCGCCTGGAACATCCTGGCGAAGGCGACGATCGGCGTGATGGCGAGCGCGCTGCTTGCGTCGACGACCACCACGGCGGAGTTCCTCACCGGGTTCGACCGCCTGCACGTGCCTCGCGCCCTCACCTCGATCGCCTCGTTCATGGTGCGGTACATGGATGTGATCGCCGACGACGTGCGGCGCATGCGGATCGCCCGGCTCTCACGAGGCTTCGAGGGTCGCTGGATCTGGCAGGCGAGGGCGATCGGGCAGACCGCGGGGGCGCTGTTCATCAGGGCGTACGAGCGAGGCGAGCGCGTCTACCTGGCGATGTTGTCGCGAGGCTACGCCGGCACCATGCCCGAGATCGGGGAGGTTCGGGCCACCCCGCGTCAGTGGCTCACGGCGTTGGCGCCGACGTTCGTCGCCCTGCCAGTGTGCGTGCTCGCTTGGATGCAGCGGTCATGACCGAGCCGGCAGACCAGGTCGCACGCGGGCCCGCCCTCGAGGTCAAGGATCTCGCGTTCGCCTATCCGGGCGGCACGCAGGCGCTGTTCGGGGTCGATCTCGCGATCGGTCGCGGGGAGCGTGTTGCCCTGCTGGGTCCCAACGGCGCCGGCAAGTCGACGCTCGTCCTGCACCTGAACGGCGTCTATCAGGCGCAGGTGGGGTGGGTACGGGTCGGCGGGCTCCCGGTCGTCGAGGACCACATGCGCGAGGTGCGACGCCGCGTGGGCATCGTGTTCCAGGACCCCGACGATCAGCTGTTCATGCCGACGGTCCGAGACGACGTGGGGTTCGGCCCGGCGAACCTGGGGCTGCGGGGCGACGAGCTGGAGGAGCGGGTGGTCGAGGCGCTGACGGCGGTCGGCATGGAAGCGTTCGCGGACCGGGCGCCCCATCACCTGAGCTTCGGCCAGCGGCGGCGGGTGTCGGTGGCCACGGTGCTTGCGATGCGGCCGCAGATCCTCGTGCTCGACGAGCCGTCGTCGAACCTCGACCCTGCGAGCCGACGGGAGCTCGCCGACATCCTGCGGTCGCTCGACATCACGATGTTGATGGTCACGCACGACCTGCCCTACGCGCTGGAGCTCTGCCCCCGGTCGCTCGTGATGAACGAAGGCACGATCGTGGCGGACGGGCCGACCGCCGAGATCCTGGCCGACGAACCCCTGATGGCGGCGAACCGGCTGGAGCTGCCGTTCGGGTTCTTCCCCGCGCTCGCCGACGCAGAGCGCCGGCAGGGCGGCGGTCGATCGACGGAGCGCTAGCTCGCCTCGGCCGCGCAGGCCTCGCATCGGCCCGTGATCGCGAAGTGCGTGAGGTCGGCTTCGAAGCCGTGGTGTCGGCGGATCAGCTCTTGGAGCGTGCGGGCCTCTGCGAGCGAGAGCGGGTCGTCCTTGCCGCACCGCCCGCACGTCAGGTGCACGTGCTCCGCGTCCTCGGAACGGTGGTACTCCGCGCCCGACTCGAGGTGGGAGTGCGACAGCACGCCGAGCTGCTCGAGCAGCGTGAGCGTGCGGTAGACCGTCGACGCGTTCACCCCGGGCATCTCGCCCTGCACCGTGCGAGCGATCGTGCTGGGGGAGATGTGGCCCTGGGTCCGCATCACCTCGGCGACGATCGCGCGCCGTTGGGGGGTCATGCGCAGGCCGTGCGAGCGCAGCTCATCCATCACCTCGTTGAGATCGCGTCTCGTCCGTTCCATGGACGGCATCGTAGCAGCGGACTGCAGATGCAACGCAATGGGTTGCACATGCAGTTGCGACCGGCCCGATAGCATCGGGATCGATGGCGGTGATGGTCACGGGCGCATCGGGTCCCATCGGGCACGCGTTGGTGCCCCTGCTCGCTCAGAAGGACGAGGTGCGGGCGGCCGTTCGCGCACCGGCGTCGGCCGAGTCCCTGCGCGCCCTCGGGGCGAAGGTCACGCTCGATCGCCTCGACGATGCCGATGCCCTCGCCGACGTGCTGCGTGGCGTGTTCACGATCGTGCACCTGGTCGGCGGCCCGGATCAGGGCGATGACGATGCGTTGCTCGACGCGAACCACGGCTCGACGATTCGAGCCGTCGCCGCGGCGAGATCGGCGGGGGTGCGGCGGTTCGTGCTGGTCTCGGTCCCGGGAGCCTCACCCGGCTCGCCGGTGC
>Ga0210115_1000143_pt1 | contig 18414 bp, 16 predicted proteins | sample MayberryNW_TuleB_2_FD_185526 | JGI IMG/M metagenome (GOLD analysis project Ga0210115, IMG submission 185526) | Wetland microbial communities from San Francisco Bay, California, USA, that impact long-term carbon sequestration - MayberryNW_TuleB_D2... | ecosystem: Environmental > Aquatic > Marine... | reverse complement strand
CGGCGCGTGTACGCGCCGAGGCGGAGGTTCTCGTTGACCGTGAGCTCGACGAACGTCCCGCGACCCTCCGGAACGTGCGCGATCCCCGCGCGCGCCGCCGCCTCCGGCCCGCCCTTGAGCGCCTTCCCGTCGAGCTCCACCGCGCCATTCCGCGAGACCGTCCCGGAGATCGCCCGCAGCGTCGTCGTCTTCCCCGCGCCGTTGGCGCCGAGGACGGCCACGACCTCGCCCTCGCCGACCGTGAGCGACACGTCGTGCAGCGCCTGGACCGGCCCGTAGCGTGCCTGGACGCGGTCGAGCTCGAGCAACGTCCTCACGCCGAGGGCTCCTCGTCGTCCGGGACCGGCTCCGGCTCGCCATCGGCGAGCTCGTCCGGCTCTGCGATGAGCTCCGTCTCCGGCTGCCGCTCGAGCTCGTCCTCGTCGCTGCCCAGGTACGCCTCGATCACTGCCGGGTCGGCCTGCACCTCGGCCGGGGTGCCGTGCGCGATCTTCCGTCCGAAGCTCATGACCGTGACCTGGTCGGAGATGGTCATGACGAGGTTCATGTGGTGCTCGACGAGGAGGATCGTGAGGTCGAACTCGTCCTGGAGGCGGCGGATGAAGACCCCGAGCTCGCCGACCTCCCCGTGGTTCAGGCCGCCCGCGGGCTCGTCGAGGAGCAGGAGGCGCGGCCTCGCGACGAGGGCGCGGGCCAGCTCGACACGCTTCTGCGTCCCGTACGGCAGGGCAGCCGCCGGGAAGTGGGCGAGCTCGCGCAGGCCCACCACGTCGAGCACCTCGTAGGCCTCACGTTGGCCGGCCCTGCGGCCGCGGCCGTGCGCTCCCACGAGCACGTTCTCGAGCACGGACATCGTGCGGAAGAGCTGGATGTTCTGGAACGTGCGCGCGATGCCCTTGCGGACGATCGTGTGCGGCGACGAGCGCAGGATCGACTTCCCGTCCAGCTCGACGCGGCCGGAGTCCGGCTTGTACAGCCGCGTGATGACGTTGAACGCCGTCGTCTTGCCCGCGCCGTTCGGCCCGATCAGGCCCGCGATGTGACCCTCCTCGACGTCGAACGACACGCCGTCGAGCGCGACGATGCCGCCGAAGCGGAGCGTGACGTCGTTGACCGCGAGCAGCGCCACCGGTCCGACAACCCTAATCGGGGCTCGTGGGCGCCCGCAATCGACCTCGGAGCCCTGCACACCCGCGTGCTCCCCGGTCTGATTAGGATCGGTGTGGATGGACCTGCGCGACACGCCGGACGAGGCCGCCTTCCGCGCCGACCTGCGCGCCTGGCTCGAGGAGCACCTGCCCGGCGAGCTCCAGGGTCACCGCGGCGGGGCGGCGCGCTTCGACGGGCCGGCGATGCGCGAATGGAGCCGCGCGCTCTACGACGCGGGCTACATCGGGCTCACGTGGCCGAAGGAGTACGGCGGCGGCGGCGCGCCCTACACGCACCAGGCGATCTTCCTCGAGGAGCTCGCGCGTGCGGAGGCGCCACCGCACGTCGGGGTCATCGGCCTCGGCATGGCCGGCCCGACGATCATGGCGCACGGCACCGAGGAGCAGAAAGCGCGCTACCTCGCGCCGATCCTCTCTGCCGAGGAGATCTGGTGCCAGGGCTTCTCCGAGCCCGGCGCGGGCTCCGACCTCGCGGGCGTGCGCACGAGCGCCCGCCTCGAGGACGGCCACTTCGTCGTCGACGGCCAGAAGGTGTGGTCGTCGTTCGCGCACCTGGCCCACTTCTGCATCCTCCTGACCCGCAGCGACCCCGACTCGTCACGGCACGCGGGGCTCACCTACCTGATCGTGGACATGCACGCGCCAGGGGTCGAGGTGCGGCCGCTGACGCAGATCACCGGCGAGGCCGAGTTCAACGAGATCTTCTTCACCGGCGTGCAGGTGCCCGCGGACAACCTCCTCGGCGAGGTCGGCGGCGGCTGGCAGGTGGCGATGACGACGCTCCTCCACGAGCGCGGGACGCTCGGCTTCGCGCTCCAGGCTGCGCTCGAGGTGCAGGTGCGGAAGCTCGTCTCGCTCGCCCGCGACCGCGGCGCCGACCCGCTCCAGCGCGACCGGATCGCGCACGAGTGGAGCGAGCTGCAGGCTCTCCGCTTCACGAACGCGCGCGCTCTCTCGCAGCTCGTGAAGACCGGGATGCCCGGCCCGGAGGGGTCGATCTCGAAGCTCGTCTGGTCGGAGGCGAACCAGCGCGTGACGAAGCTCGCGCTCGAGCTGCTCGGGCCGGACGCCGCCCTCGGCGAGGAGAACGCCCCCTACGCCGGCTACTGGCAGCACCAGCAGCTCCGCAGCCGCGGCAACACGATCGAGGCGGGAACCTCGGAGATCCTCCGGAACATCGTCGCCGAGCGCGTGCTCGGTCTCCCCAAGTCGAGATGAGCGGCTAGTGGACTTCACCTTCACGCCGGAGCAGGACGCGCTGCGCGAGCAGGCGCGCGAGTTCCTCGCCGCGACACCCGAGCCCACGTGGGCGCAGCTCGCCGAGCTCGGCTGGACCGGGGTCTCGATCCCCGAGGAGAACGGGGGTGCCGGGCTCACCTTCGTCGAGGAGGCCGTGCTCTACGAGGAGCTCGGTCGCGCCGTCTACCACGGGCCCTTCCTCTCGACGTTCGCGCTCGCGCTGCCCGCGTTGCCCGACGACCTGCGTGCGGAGGTCGCCGCGGGAGAGGCGACCTGGACGCTCGCGCTGGGCCCGCTCGTCACCGACCTCGACACCGCCGAGCGCGTCGCGATCGTCGGCGGGGACGGGATCTACGAGCTCGAGGGCGCGGAGCGCGAGGTCCTGACGACGACGGACGCAACGCGTCCGCTGGGAGTCGTGCGGGGCGGCGACGCGGGCCGCAGGCTCGCCGACTCGACCGTCCTGCCCGAGGTCGAGGCCCGCGCCCGCGCGGCGCTCGCGATCGAGGCGTGCGGAGTCGCGCGCAGGGCGCTGGAGCTCGCACTCGAGTACGCGGCGTCGCGCGAGCAGTTCGGGCGGCGGATCGGCGTCTACCAGGCCGTCTCGCACCCGCTCGCGGACGCGTACACGCAGCTCGAGCTCGCCCGTTCCCTCGCGCTCTGGGCCGGGTGGTGCGTGGCCACGGGCGACGCGCAGGCAGCGATCGCGGCCGCTGCGGCCAAGGCCTATGCGGCGGACGCGGCGGTCGGCGTCTGCGAGACCGCGATCCAGACGCTGGGCGGGATTGGCTTCACATGGGAGCACGTCCTGCACCGGCTGTACAAGCGCTCGCTCGGCATCCAGAGCCTCGCGGGCTCCGGAACCCGGCTCCGGGCCGGGGTCGCGGGGTCCCTGCTCGACGGCGAGCAGGGGATCGAGGACGAGGGCCCGGTCCCCGTGTCCATTTCACAAGGAGGCTGAGAGACGTTGGACGGCCTGATGATGGACTACCAGCTCAACGTGCCCGCGATCCTGAGGCGCGCGGACGAGCTCTACGGCGAGCACGAGATCTCGAGCCGCCTCCCCGACAAGAGCTGGCACACGTACACGTACGCCGACTTCGTCTCCCGCACGAAGAAGCTCGTCGTCGCGCTGCGCAAGCTCGGTCTCGAGGAGGGCGACCGCGTCGGGACCTTCATGTGGAACCACTCCCAGCACCTGGAGGCGTACATGGGCGCCCCGGTCGGCGGCCTCGTGACCCACACGCTGAATCTGCGCCTCCACCCCGACGACAACACGTACATCGCGACGCACGGCGGGGACCGCGTGCTGCTCGTCGACAAGACGCTCTACCCGCTCGCCGAGCAGTTCATCTCGCGCTGCAGCTTCGAGCACGTCATCGCCGTCGGCGCCGGCGACACGCCGGACGGCGCGATCGACTACGAGGAGCTTCTCGCGGACGCGAGCGAGTCCGACTTCTCGTACCGCGACCTGCCGGAGGGCACCGCCGCCGCGATGTGCTACACGAGCGGCACCACCGGCCGCCCGAAGGGCGTCCTCTACTCGCACCGCGCGATCGCCCTGCACGCGCTGACGGTGCTCGCGTCGCTCGGCATCTACGCCGACGACGTGTGCCTGCCGGTCGTGCCCATGTTCCACGCGAACGCGTGGTGCTTCCCGTTCTCGTCCACGCTGACCGGGGTCAAGCAGGCCTTCCCAGGCCCGCACATGGACCCCGAGACGCTCCTCGACGGCTTCGTCGAGCAGAAGGTCACGGTGACCGCGGGCGTGCCGACGATCTGGATGGGGATCCTGCAGGCGCTCGACGCCAACCCGGGCAAGTGGGACCTCTCGTCGATGCGGTTCATGACCGTGGGCGGCTCCGCGCCGCCGCGCGCGATGATCGAGGCCTTCGGCGAGCGGCACGGCCTCCACATCGTCCACGGCTGGGGGATGACCGAGATGAGCCCGGTCGGGACGATCTCGGGCGCACCGGGCCAGGAGACGGGCCTGTCCAAGGACGAGGCGTACTCCCGGCGCGCGCTGCAGGGGCTCACGATCCCGTTCGTCGAGATCCGTGCCCGCGGCGCCGAAGGGCTCGTGCCCTGGGACGGCGAGACGATGGGCGAGCTCGAGGTGCGCGGCCCGTCGATCTCCTCCGCGTATTTCGAGTCGGACGAGGGCGCCGACCGCTGGACGGACGACGGCTGGTTCAAGACCGGCGACGTCGTCTCCATCCATCCGGACGGCTTCGTCGAGGTGCAGGACCGCGCGAAGGACCTGGTCAAGTCGGGCGGCGAGTGGATCTCCACGGTCGCGCTCGAGAACGCGCTGATGGGCCATCCCGCCGTGGCCGAGGCGGCGGTCATCGCCGTCCCCGACGAGAAGTGGTCGGAGCGCCCGCTCGCCGTCGTCGTGCTGCGCGAGGGCCAGGAGGCCTCGGCCGAAGAGCTCCGCGACTTCCTCGCGCCCAGCTTCGCAAAATGGTGGCTCCCCGACCGGTTCGAGTTCGTGGAGGAGATCCCGAAGACCGCCGTCGGCAAGTTCCGTAAGACGGCGCTCCGCGAGGAGTTCGCGAAGCAGCCGGCGGAGACGGCGTAGTGGCGGTCAGGGAAGGACTGCGATCCACCGACGATGCGGCCGCGAAGCGGACGCCTTCAGGGATGTTCGCGCGGCACGAATTCGCGCGAGCGGATTCCTGTCTTGCGCATGGCTGAGTTCGTCAGCACGGAGCGCGACGGGATGGTCGCGGTCGTGACGATCGACCATCCGCCGGTGAACGCCCTCTCCGGCCCGCTCCTCGAGGAGCTGGAGGCGGAGCTCGTCGAGCTCGACGCCGACGAGGGCGTGCGGGCGATCGTGCTGAAGGGAGCAGGCGAGCGCGCGTTCGTCGCCGGGGCGGACATCTCCGAGTTCCCCTCGCTGCGCGAGGCGGCGCCGCAGCAGAACGGCGGGTCGGCGCGGGGGATCCAGAAGCTCGGCGCCCGCATGGACGCCGCGCACACGCCGTTCGTCGCCGCGATCCACGGGTTCTGTCTCGGCGGGGGGCTCGAGCTCGCCATGTGCTGCGACATCCGCGTCTGCTCCGACGACGCGCAGCTCGGCCAGCCGGAGATCAAGCTCGGTCTCATCCCCGGCGGCGGCGGCACGCAGCGCCTGCCCCGTCTCGTCGGGCTCGGCCGGGCGCTGCTGCTGAACCTCACCGGCGACTTCGTCGACGCCGCCACGGCGTACGAGTGGCGGCTCGTCGAGAAGGTCGTGCCGCGCGAGGAGCTGCTCGACACCGCGCTCGGCATCGCCCGGACGATCGCGGCGCGCTCCCCCGTCTCGGTCGCGGTGCTGCGCGAGCTCGCGCGCACGACGCGCGACCTCCCGCTCGAGGAAGGCCTGCGCCGCGAGGCGGACGGCTTCCGCCGCTGCCTCGAGAGCGAGGACGGCGCCGAGGGCGTGGCCGCGTTCCTCGAGAAGCGCGAGCCCGAGTTCACCGGCCGCTGACCTCGGTGACGCCGCCCTCCGCTCCGGACAGGCCGCGGTCTGCCCCGCGGCCCAAGTTACAACCTGTAACTTGCCCGCCACCCCCGGCTCCGGAGGGAGCAAGCCTGCCTTCTCCTCAAGTTACAACCTGTAACTTGGCCGCCTTTTCGGGCATGGCTCGGCGCGGTGCACTCCAGTGAGAGCGGTCGTCCTCCGCGGAACGGGCGGGCCGGAGCAGCTCGTCCTCGACGAGATCCCGGAGCCCGTCGCTTCCGACGGCCAGGAGGTCGTCGAGGTCAAGGCCTGCGGGATCAACTTCGCGGACGTGCTCGTCCGCCTCGGGCGCTATCCGCAGATGCCCGAGCTGCCCGCGGTGCTCGGGTCTGAGATCGCGGGCGAGCTCGACGGCAACCGTGTGCTCGGCCTCGTCCGCGGCGAGGGCGGTGGCTACGCCGAGCGGGCCGCGGTCGACCGGCGCTGGCTGCTGCCGCTCCCCGCGGGGGCGAGCTTCGCCGAGGGGGCCGCCTTCCCGATGGCGTTCCTCACGGCCTGGATCCCGCTGACCGAGCTCGTCCGGATCGGCTTCGGCGCACGGGTGCTCGTGACCGCCGCAGCAGGGGCGGTCGGCACCGCGGCCGTCCAGCTCGTGAAGACGCTGAACGGTGCGCCCGTGGCCGCGGTCGGGAGCCCGGAGAAGCTCGAGCTCCCGCGCTCGCTCGGAGCAGTCGAGGCAGTCACCTACGAGCAGCTCTCCGAGCTCGAGCCGGTCGACGTCGTCTTCGACCTCGTCGGCGGCGAGCTCTTCGCGAGCTCGCTCTCGCTCGTGAAGCCGCTCGGCAGCGCGATCGCGGTCGGTTATGCGGGCGGGCTCTGGCGGGACGTCAGCCCGACCTGGCTCGTCGGGCGCAACATCGGTGTCCACGGCTTCTATCTCGGGCGTCTCATGGGGCGTCGGCCGGACCTCGTCGAGCAGGCGGGACGCGACGTCCTCCGCCTCTGGGAAGGTGGCGCCGTGCGCCCGATCGTCGGCGCCGAGCTCCCGCTCGAGGAGGCCGGCGAAGCACACCGGCTGATCGAAGAGCGAAAATCGACCGGAAAGGTGGTACTGGTCCCGTGACAGCGTTGGTGACAGGGTCGGCGGGGGGTATCGGCGCCGCCATCGTCCGCAAGCTGACCGCCGAGGGGCTCCAGGTGAAGGAGCTCGATCTCGTCCACGGCTTCGACGTCGCAGACGCCTCCGCGTGGGAGCACGTCGGGTCCGTCGACCTCGCCTGCCTGAACGCGGGCGTCCTCACCGGTGACGAGGAGATCGCGACGCTCACGGACGAGCAGTACCGGCGCGCGGTCGGCGTCAACGTCGACGGCGTCGTGTTCGGCGTGCGCCGGCTCGCGCGCGTCATGCCGAAGGGGAGCACGATCGTCGCCACGGCGTCGCTGGCCGGGCTGACCGCGATCGCCGACGACCCGATCTACGGGCTCACCAAGCACGCGGTCGTCGGCTTCGTCCGCTCCGTCGCCCCGCAGCTCGCCGAGCGCGAGATCCGCATCCAGGCCGTCTGCCCGGCGTGGGCCGACACCGGGCTCATGACGGACGACTTCAAGCGCAACCTGGGCTCCCAGGGCTACAAACTCCTTCGCCCCGAGGAGGTCGCCGACGGCGTGTGGGCGGCGTACAAGAGCGAGGGGACCGGCGAGGCGTGGGTCGTCCAGTCCGGCCGCGAGCCGCTGAACTACGAGTTCAAGGGCGTGCCCGGCCCGCGCTGACACGCGTCGCTTCGCGTCGTAGGCTTCACCGCGTGCCCCGGAGTGCTGCGCCGCTGCTCCTCCTCTTCGCCGTTTCGGTGCTCGCGGGTTGCGGGGGCGGAGACGTCGATGCCCCCGAGGACGTCCAGGCGGCACCGACCCCGGCGAGCGGGGCCGCACCCTGGCCGGCACCGGGCGACCCGCTCGGGCTGACTCGGAAGGCCGGGCTCGAGCCCGAGACGCACGAGTTCCTCGACTACCACGTCCACGCGCACCTCGACGTCTTCGTGAACGGGGAGCCCGTCGTCGTCCCGGCCGGGCTCGGCATCGCGATCGACGACCCCGCCGTCCAGCACGACGTCGTGGACGGAACCGACAATTACGGGGGCATCGACCCACCCTGCGCGGAGCCGTGCATCTCGCCGCTCCACACGCACGACGTCACGGGCGTCGTCCACACCGAGACGAGGGACCGGATACCGAACACGCTAGGGCAGTTCTTCACGGAGTGGGGTGTCGCGCTGGACCAAAGCTGCGTCGGCGGCTACTGCGAGCCGGAGGCGAGCGTGCTCGTGTACGTCGACGGCCGGGCGTACGAGGACGACCCAGCCGCCATCGAGCTGACGGACGGCAAGGAGATCGCGATCGTCGTCGGGACTCCGCCCGACAAGATCCCGGTCAGCTACCGCTTCTAGGGGTGGCAGGCCGCCGATCCGCGGTCCGTGAACGAGCCGACCGCTGCCCGGAAGCGCCACGCGTACGCGCCGCGACCGAGCGTCAGGTCGAGGATCCCGAGGCTGGTCGCGTCGCGCGCTTCGGTGTTCGGGCGAATGGCAGGAAACGTGCGCAGGCCCCTCCCCCCTGTGCCCACGACGAACTCACGGATGCCACGCTCCAGGTCGAGAGCCCCGGTCGCAGTCTGCGGAGCGAAGCGCTCGTAGTCGTGGTCGTGCGCGACGACGACGACGTCGGCACGCGCGTCGTACAGCGCGCGCCAGAACGCTTCGTACGCCGGATCGCTGCCATGTTCGCCCGACGAGAACCGGGGGTGATGCCAGTACGCGAGCGTGCACGCGGCCGGGCTCGCGGCGAGGTCGGCTCGGAGCCACTGCTCCTGCGGCGAGCCGGCGGAGCAGCCGCCGACCTCGGAGCAGTTCGAGTTGAGAGCGACGAGGTGCCACCCGCCGAGGTCGTAGCTGTAGTACCCCGTGTCCGGGTCGCCGGCCGCTGGGCCGAAGTACCCGAAGTACCCGGCGGCACCCTCCGTGCGGTACTCGTGGTTGCCGGGCACGGGACGAGTGAGTGACCGCACGCGGCCCCAGGAAGGGCCGTACGAGGCCGAGAACGCCGCTCGCGCGCCCTCCTCGTACTGCAGGTCGCCGAGCGCGAGCACCGCCGCGTAGTCGCCGGCGACGAGGAGGTCGGACGTTGCGCGCTGCCGGCACGCGAGGCCGTTGCCGAGGCCGCCCGCGAACGCGTCGCTCCGGGGGTCGCAAGCGATGTCCCCTGCCGCAGCGACGCGCACGCCTGACACCGGCGCCACCGGCGCCTGCGCAATGGGCGTCGAGCGCTCGCCGGTTCGGGACGCCGCGACGATCGCGCCGACCGCGGCGACGCACGCGGCGGCGGCGACCACGATCGACCTCGCGCGGGGCATCCGCGCCACCCTACGGGCGACGCCCCGGCGCTACTCGAAGCGCCAGGGCTCGCCGGAGGCGAACGACTTCAGGATGCGCCGCGCGACCACCATGCGGTGCACCTCGTCCGGGCCGTCGTAGATCCGCGCGCCGCGCGCCATCGCGAGCATCGCAGAGAGCGGCGTCTCGTCGGTCAGCCCTCGCGCGCCGTGCACCTGCACCGCACGGTCGACGACGTCGTGCAGGACGCCTGCGGCGAAGAACTTGATCAGCGACACCTCGACCCGTGCCTCGTCACCCTGGTCGATCTTGTGCGCCGCGTCGAGCGTCATCAGCCGGCACGCCTGGATCTCCGCGGCCGAGTCCGCGATCCAGTTCTGGACGGTCTGCTTGTCCGCGAGCGGGCCGCCGAACGCCTCGCGCTCGAGCGCGTACGAGCACATCAGCTCGAACGCGCGCTGCATCTGGCCGAGCCAGCGCATGACGTGGTGGATGCGCCCGGGGCCGAGACGCTTCTGCGCGATGCGGAATCCGTCGCCGACCTCGCCGAGCGTGTTCTCGACCGGGACGCGCACGTCGGTGTAGCGCACCTCGCAGTGCGTCGACCAGCCGCGGCCGCGGTGGCCCATCGTGGGAACCGCGCGGACGATCTCGACGCCCGGGGTGTCGGCGGGGACGACGATCTGGGTCGCGCGGCGGTGCGGCTCGGCGTCGGGATCGGTGACGGCCATCACGATCCCGAAGGCGGCCCCCTCGGCCCCCGACGAGAACCACTTGTGGCCGTCGATCACCCACGCGTCGCCGTCCCGCACCGCGCGCGTCCGCAGCGTCGTCGGGTCGGAGCCGGGCACCTCCGGCTCGGTCATCGAGAAGAACGAGCGCACGTCGCCCGCGACGAGCGGCGCGAGCCAGCGCTCCTTCTGCTCCTCGGTGCCGAAGTGCCAGAGGATCTCGCCGTTGCCTGCGTCGGGCGCCTGGCAGCCGAAGACGAGCTGGGCCCAGACCGAGCGCCCGATCTGCTCGTTCAGGTGCGCGTAGACGAGGAAGCTCCCGCTCGAGCCGCCGGCCTCGGGCGGCAGGTGCGGCGCCCACAGGCCCTCGTCCTTCGCGAGCGCCCGCAGGCGGGCGATCGCCGCGTCCGACTCCGCGTCCTCGCGTCCGAGCACCGGCTCGCTCGGGTACACGTGCTCCTCCATGAACGCCCGGTAGCGGTCGCGGAGCTCGAGGACCTCGTCGGTCGGCCGGAGGTCGGCGATCGTCACCGCGTTAGCATCGCACAGCGATGCGCCTCGGTTTCTACATGGGCTATGCGCCGCCTGGCACGAGCCCGCTCGAGCCGGTCGGGCTCGCACAGGAGGCCGAGCGCCTGGGGTTCGACTCGGCCTGGGCCGCGGAGGCGTGGGGCACGGACGCCGTGAGCGTCCTCGCCTGGCTCGGCGCGACGACGGAGCGGATCAAGCTCGGGAGCGCGATCATGCAGATCCCCGGCCGCACGCCGGCGCTCACCGCGATGACCGCGGCAACGCTCGACCTCCTCTCCGGCGGGCGCTTCCTGCTCGGGCTCGGGACGTCGGGGCCGCAGGTCGTCGAGGGCTGGCACGGCGAGCCCTGGGGGAAGCCGCTGCTGAAGACGCGCGAGTACGTCGAGATCGTCCGCACCGCGCTCCGCCGCGAGCTCCTCGAGCACCACGGCGAGCACTACGACATCCCGCTCTCCGACGGCACCGGCCTGGGCAAGCCGCTGAAGCTGATGGCGCGGCCGCTGCGCGCGGACATCCCGATCTACGTCGCCGCGATCTCGCCGAAGGCGGTCGCCCAGGCGTGCGAGATCGCGGACGGCTGGCTCCCGATCTTCTGGTCGCCCGAGAAGGCGCCCGAGGTGTTCGCGGACGCGCTGGCGAAGACCGGCCCCGGGTTCGACGTCGCCCCGAGCGCTCCCGTGATCCTGATCGACGACGCCGAGGCGGGGCGCGAGTTCCTCAAGCCCTACTACGCGCTCTACGTCGGCGGCATGGGAGCCCGGGGCAAGAACTTCTACAACGACCTCTTCGCGCGTTACGGCTACGAGGCCGAGGCGAAGGAGATCCAGGACCTCTACCTCGCCGGCAACAAGCGCGACGCGGCGGCTGCGGTGCCGGACGCCTTCGTCGACGAGGTCGCGCTCGTCGGACCGAAGGAGCGCATCGCCGAGCGTCTCGACGCCTGGCGCGAGTCCGGGGCGACGACGATGCTCGTCTCGGCACAGCAGCCCGAGGCGCTGCGGGCGCTGTCGGAGCTCGCCTTGTAGCGCAAGACCCGAGATCGACGAGCGCGGATCTCGGGTCGCGGAAACCCCTGAAGCCGGCCCTGCGCGGCCGGGCCACAGCAACCTGATCAGCGCCGGTCGAGAGCTCCGACTGCGGCGTCCGCGAGGTCCGGTACGCCCTGCTCGAGCCTCGCCGCGCGCGCGTCCTCGGCACCGAGCTCGCCGCGGACGTAGCGGCCGTAGATCGCCTCGCAGAACACCGCCGCCTTCCACAGTGCGAGCGCCTCGAACCAGTGGAGCGGCTCGACGTCGCGGCCGCTCGCAGCGGCGTACCGCTCGACGAGCTCCGCCTTCGTCGGGAACCCGGGCAACGCCGTCACGGGTGAGGTACCGAGCGGGTTCGGCGGCCCGCCCCGCTCGCTGTACGTCGCGAGCAGGTAGCCGACATCGGCGCGCGGGTCGCCGATCGCGCCCATCTCCCAGTCGAGGATCGCGGCGATCCGGGTCGGGTCGTCGTGGGCGACCATCGCGTTTCCCAGGCGGAAGTCGCCGTGCACGACCGTCTCGGGCAGCGGCACCGGCGCCGTTGCAGCGAGCCGCCCCGCGACCTCGTCCACGGTTGGCAGCTCGCGGGTCTTGTTGATCTCCCAGAGCTGCGTGAAGCGCCGGACCTGCCGCTCGGCGTAGCTCCCCGGCCGGGCGAACGCGGCGAGCGCGGGCGTGGTCACGTCCGCTGCGTGGATCTCGACGAGCGCGTCGACGAGGTCGTCGCCGAGGCGACGGCGCGCCGCCTCGTCCTCGAGCCCGGGCGGGATTTCGTCGGTCGGAACGGCCCCGTCCAGGTACGTCATCACGTAGAACGGCACGCCGAGGACGCTCTCGTCCTCGCCGACCGCGACGATCGTCGGCAGCCGCTCGAAGCCCGCCTCCCGGAGGGCGAGCTGAAGCCGCGCCTCCCGCACGACGTCGTGCGCCGACGGCGGGAGTGGAGGGCGCGGCGGCCGGCGGAGCACGAACAGGCCCTCGTCCCGCTCGAGCAAGAAGGTGAAGTTGGAGCCGCCGCCCTCGCCGATGCGGCGCGCGCGCACCTCGCCCGCGCCGAGGCCGTGCTCGTCGAGGAAGCCCCGCACGCGGTCGAGCACGAGAAGCGGTGGCCTCGACGACCCCTGCGCGTCGGCGGCGGTGTCGACGATGTCGGCGGACGGCCCGGGAGGCGCCGGCATCGTGCGATCCTATGCGCCGATGCGCCGCCGCCTGTACCTGATGCGCCACGGGGCGGTGTCGTACTTCGGTGCGGACGGGCGGCCGGTGGACCCGGACGCTGTCTCCCTGAACCACGAGGGCCGCGCCCAGGCGGAGGCGGCACGCGCGCTGCTCGAGGGCGTCGCCTTCGACCGCGTCCTCGCGAGCGGTCTCCCGCGCACGCTCGAGACCGCCCGCATCGTCGCCCCCGACTCGGCGCTCGAGGAGTGGCTGGAGCTGCGGGAGCTGCGCGGCGACCGTCTCTCGGGGATCCCGCATGACGAGCTCGAGTCCGAGTTCGTCCATGCGTTCCGGGGCGTCGTCCCGAACGACAAGCGCTTCCTCGGGGGCGAGACCGTCGGCGAGCTCTTCGACCGCGTCCTCCCCGCGCTCGAGCGGCTACTGGCCGACGCAAGCTGGGACACGACGCTCGCGGTGCTCCACGGCGCCGTGAACCGCGCGATCCTCTCCTTCGCGCTCACCGGCGAGCGGATGTTCCTCGGCCACTTCGAGCAGGCGCCCGGCTGCGTGAACGTGCTCGACGTGGGCGAAGAGTGGATCGTACGCGCGGTCAACGTCGCACCGCTCGATCTCCTGCACACGTCCTCGCGGCTGACGACGATGGAGGGCTACTGGCAGGAACTGGAGCCGTACCGCGACCTCCTGAACGAGTAGAGGCCGGGCGTCGCCCGGCCTCTACTCAGCGTCTGACTTCGTTGCCTACTTGCTGCCCGGCCGGCCCTCGACGAGCGGCCCGAACCTGGCCCAGATCTTCGTGTTCGCGTTGAAGCGCTCGAGCTGCATCTGGCTGATCACGAAGTGGTCCTGTCTGGACGTCTTCTGCCTGACCTTCGGGAGCAGGAACTTGTTCGGCTGGTTCATGCTCAGGACCGCATTCATCAGCCGCTGGCGGGTGAGGTTCTTCCCGGCCTTGTACAACGCCTGGACGAAGGACTCCGCCTTCGCGACCCCGTAGAAGACCTGGCCGTCGGCGGCCTGCACGCCGCCGCCGTACTTCGCGATGATCTCCTTGTACAGCTTCATCGCCGCGTCGTTGTTCCAGGTCGGACTGTTCGGGTCCTTGGTGTACGCCGCCGAGATGATTCCGTTCGCGTACTGCGGCCCGACCGTGGCGACGATGCCGTCCGTCGCCGGCTTGACGGTCGCGACCGAGTTCATGTAGATCTGGTCGGGGTTGTAGCCCAGCGCCCGTGCGGTCCCGATCGTCCTCACGGTCGGGGTCGGGAGCTGGAAGATCGCGAAGACCTCGGCGCCGCTCGCCCTGATCCGGGTCATCTGCGAGGCGGCGCTCGTCGCGGTCGCCTCGATCGCCTCCTGGGCGACGACGTTCTCGCGGACGTACGCAGGCCCGAGCGCGTACTTGAACCCGTACAGGTAGTCCTTGCCGTAGTCGTCGTTCTGGTAGATGATCGCGATCTTCTTCCCGCGCTGGTTGGCCTTCACGTGGAGGCCGTAGAGGCGCCCCTCGGAGATGTAGTCGGGTTGCCAGCCGATCGTCCACGGGAACTCCTTGTACTTCGTCCCGAACTCCGACGCCCCGGTGGAGACGAAGACCTGGGGCACCTTGGCGGAGTTCATGTACGACCGCGACGCCTGCACCGGCTCCGTCCCGAGGTCGCCGACCGTGGCGAAGACCTTGTCCTCCTGGACGAGCTTCCTCGCGAGCTGCAGCGAGGTGGCCGTGTTGTACCCGTGGTCGTAGTACTTCCAGACGATCTGGCGGCCCATGACGCCGCGCTTGCCGTCCGGCCCCCGGCGCTTGTTCACATAGGCGAAGTACGCCTTCATTCCGAGCGGGATCGGCGCATAGGCCGCCGCCGGCCCGGTGAGCGGGAACGTCCCGCCGACGACGATCGTACGTGCCGTGACGCCAGGTGTCTGCTCCGCGCTCCCGAGCGCGCCCGGCACCATGAACGCGACCGCCGCGACCAGGGCGACCCCGCACGCGATGAGCTTCCGCACCGACCTTCCTCCTTGTCTCGTACTGCGACTACCTGCCTGTGCAGAGCGAGAGTACCGCCGCGGTGCACCAGGTGCACGCGACAGCATCCCACCCCCCAGGTCCTCTGACGGACGCGGCACCGTTCGGTTAGCGCACACCGGCGCGACGCGCCGGCTCACGCGCAGAGGCGGATGTCCCGGGCCCATGACCTGGACCGCGATCATGACACGCCGGCCGCCGTGTATCAATACGCGACCCGTCGCGTGTTCCGAATGCGGGTATGCTCGCCCGCCGTGGGAACCGTTGTCGAAGCCGCACCGCGCCGGGGGCGACCCGCGGCCGCGAGCCGCGCGGACGTCCTCGACGCCGCGCTCGCCCGCTACCTCCGCGGCCGGCGAGTCGACGTGCAGGCGATCGCGAGCGATCTCGGCCTCGGGCGTACGACCGTCTACCGCTGGTTCGGTTCCCGCGAGGGCCTGCTCGGCGAGGCGATTGTCCTTGCGGGGCAGCCGCTCGTCGACGATGCGCGCGCGCAGGCGAGGGGGCGTGGCGGCCGGATGCTCCTCGATACCTTCGACCGCATCAACCGCGGGCTCGCGGCGGCTCCGGCCCTCCGCTGGTTCGTCGAGCAGGAGCGGGACGCGCTCCGGATCCTGACCTCGAGCGCCGGCATCGTTCACCCGCGGATGGTCGCGCGGGTCACGGGGCTCATCGAGGAGGAGGTGCGCGAAGGGAGGTACGTCCCGCCCGTCGAGCCGAGGACGCTCGGGTTCGCGATCGTGCGCCTCGCGGAAGCGTTCCTCTACAACGACGCCGACGGTCTGCGCGGCGACGTCGACCGCCTACGCGAGGTCGAGGCCGCCCTCTTGGGCGTGCGCGGAGGTTGAGGGAGCAACAAACGCAGCGGCCGCGAAGCGGCCGCCTTCAGGGATCTTCCCGCGAGCCGGAATTGCGCTAGCGATTCCGGCTCTGCGGGCTCACCCCAGCCCGACCTCGGCTGCGAGCGCCTCCGCCTCGTCGAGCTCCGCCGCGAGCGCGTCGATGCCGTTGTCCCAGAGACCGGGGTCGGCGAGGTCGAGCCCCACGATCGCGGCCAGCTCCTCCGGGGGCTTCGACCCACCGGTGCGCAGCAGCTCGAGGTACGACTCCACCATCGCGTCGCCCTCGAGCTCGTACTTCCGGAAGATCGAGAGCGCGAAGAGGAAGCCGTACGCGTACGCGTAGACGTACCCCGGCGTCGACAGGAAGTGCGGGATGTAGCTCCACCACGTCCCGTAGCCGTCGAGATCGACCGAGTCGTCGAACATCCGCGCCTGCGTTCCGAGCCAGACCTCCTCGAGGCGCTCGGGCGACAGCTCGCCCGTGTCCCGCCGCTCCGTGTGCACGGCGTCCTCGAAGCGGTTCATGCAGATCTGCCGGAACACCGTCGCGATCGAGTCCTCGATCCGCCCTGCGAGCAGGTTGAGCCGCTTGCCCGGGTCGTCCTCGAGCGCGAGCAGGCGCTTGAAGGTGAGCGCCTCCCCGAACACCGAGGCCGTCTCCGCCATCGTCAGCGGGGTGTCGGCGTTGAACAGGCCGAGCGGCCCCGCGAGCGAGCCGTGGAGCCCGTGCCCGAGCTCGTGCGCGAGGGTGAGGATCGAGCGGCGGTCGCCGGTGAAGTTCATCAACACGTACGGGTGCACGTCGGGCACCGTCGTCGCGCAGAACGCGCCGGAGCGCTTGTTCTCGCGGACCGGGGCGTCGATCCAGCTCTCCGCGAAGAACCGCTTGGCGATGTCTCCTGCCTCGCTCGCGAAGTCGTAGTACGCGCCGAGGACGATCTCCCGCGCCTCGTCCCAGGACACCTTCGTGGGGTCGTCCCCGATCGGGGCCATCCGGTCGTAGAACGCGAGCTGTTCGACGTCGAGGAGCTTCGCCTTGAGCCGGTAGTAGCGCTGCACGACGTCGTAGCGGCCGACGCAGGCGTCGATCAGCACCTGCACCGCCTCGTCCGAGGTGTCGTTCCGCAGGTTGCGGGACGAGATCCACGTCTCGTAGCCGCGCAGGCGGTCGTCGACCGACTTGTCGAGGACGACGGTGTTGAACACGAACGTCCGCGTGCGGAGGCCCGGCTCGAGCGCCTCCGTCACCGCCTCGGAGGCCCGGCGCCGCTCGTCGCGGTCGGCCGAGTAGAGCTTGGCCATCGCCTCCTCGAGGCTGACGTCGGTCCCGTCGAGCTCGACGCGGAGCGCACCCAGGAGCTCCTCGTACAGGCGCCCCCACGCGCTCACGCCGGACACCGACTTCTCGGTGACGATCTTCTCCTCGGGCTCGCTGAGCAGGTACGGGCGGAACTTCCGCACGGAGCGGAGCCAGTGCGACCAGCGCTCGAGCGCCCCGTCCGCGAGGAGCTTCTCGGCCGCCTCGTCGTCGAGGTCGGCGAGCTCGAGGCCGAAGAAGAGCAGCTGCGTGTCGAGTGCCGCGCCGGTCTCGGTCAGGCGCGCGACGAGGGCGCCGCGTGGCGCGTCGGCCATGTCCGTCGCGAACCAGAGGTGGGCGTAGTAGATCGCGCGCGTGAAGACGGACTCGATCCGCTCGCGCTCCTCGATCGCCTCCGCGAGCGCAGCGGCATCGAGCTCTGCCACCTTGCCGTGGTAGCGCTCGCGGAAGGCGGCCGACGCCTGCTCGGCCTCCTGCACGTCTGCTTCGAGCCGTGGATCGTCACCGCTCTCGTAGAGGTCGGACAGGTTCCAAGCGACGTCCTCCGCCCCGGTCAACTCGGTTGTGGTCATGGCGCCAGACGCTACCTGAGGGACGGGAGCAGGCGGTCGCCGACGAGCCTGACCATCTCGTCGTCCCCGTGACTCAGGTGCTGGAGGAAGACGCGTGTCACGCCGACCTCGGCCAGCTCCGTGATTCGCTCCGCGACCTCGTCCACGCTGCCGGCGAGCCAGCGATCGCTCCGCTCGGCGAGGAGCTTCGCCGGATCGGCGTCGTCGCCTCGCACGGCCAGGAACCGCCCGACGCGCTCGACGGCCTCGGCTCGGTCGCGTCCGACGAAGCAGCTCGTCATCACGGAGAGCCCGAGCCTGGCGGGATTGCGCCCCGCCTCCTCGCACGCGCGGTCGAGGGCCTGCTTCCTGAGCCGGAGCTCGTCGTTCGGCGCGCCGAGCGTGTTCACCTCGCTCGCGAAGCGGGCTGCGAGCTCCGCGAACCGGGGCCGCACCGTCCCGCCGAGGACGAGCGGCGGATGCGGCCGCTGAAGCGGACGCGGGAGTGCGGACTGCCCTTGCAGCTCGTACGCGGGGCCGACGTGATCGAAGCGATCCTCCGTCCAGGAGCGCACCACGATCTCGACCTGTTCGGCGAACAGCGCGAACCGCTGCTTCGCGTCGAGGAACGGGAACCCGTGAGCGGTGTGCTCGCGCTCGTACCAGCCCGCCCCCATCCCGACGTCGAGCCGTCCGCCCGAGATGTGGTCGACCGTGGCCGCCATGCGCGCGAGCACGCTCGGGTGACGAAAGGTCGCCGGGGAGACGAGCGTGCCGAGGCGGATGCGCTCGGTCACCGCAGCGAGCCCCGCGAGGGTCGCCCACGCGTCGTGCGCGGCGGCGTCACCGCGGATGATCGCCGTGTAGTGATCCGACCGGAAGAGGCCCTCCAGCCCCGTCTCCTCCACGAGCCGCGCGAGCCGTACCCAGTCCTCCCAGGTGACGCCCTCCTGGCCCTCGATCATCAGGCAG
>Ga0210115_1000142_pt1 | contig 18416 bp, 17 predicted proteins | sample MayberryNW_TuleB_2_FD_185526 | JGI IMG/M metagenome (GOLD analysis project Ga0210115, IMG submission 185526) | Wetland microbial communities from San Francisco Bay, California, USA, that impact long-term carbon sequestration - MayberryNW_TuleB_D2... | ecosystem: Environmental > Aquatic > Marine... | reverse complement strand
GTGAAGGAGGGGGAACGTGGGGGAACCATGGGTTCCCCCACGAGAAACCATGGGTTCCCCTGCGATCAAGCGCCGTGGCAGCGCTTGTACTTCTTGCCCGAGCCGCACCAGCAGGGGTCGTTGCGGCCGAGATCCTTGTGCTCGTTCACGGCAGGTGCCTGCGCGAACGAGCCGGGCGCGGCGACCGGGGGCGCCGCGAGCGCCGTCGCCGCGCTCGTCCCGGCGGCGGCGATCACGTCCGCGCCCGCCGAGGTCTCGTGCTCGTACTGGAGGTTGCCGTCGTGGGCCTGCATCGGCTCGAGCGCCGGCTGTTCGACCTCGACGGCCACGTGGAAGAGCGTGAACACGACCTCCTGGCGGATCGTCTTGCCGAGCTCCTCGAACATCACGTGACCCTCGCCGCGGTACTCGACGAGCGGGTCCTTCTGGGCGAACGCGCGCAGGTGCACGCCTTCGCGCAGGTAGTCCATCGCCTCGAGGTGCTCGCGCCAGCGCTGGTCGACCGTCTGCAGGATCACGTAGCGCTCGACCTCTCGGGCGAGCTCGGCGCCGAGCGCCTCCTCGCGGTCCGCGTACGTCTCGAGCGCGTCGTCGACGAACTCCTCGACGAGTTCCTCGCGGTCGGTGACGTCGGCCTCCTCGCGCAGCTCGTCGACCGTGATGTCGGTCGCGTACAGGGACTGCATGCTGGCTACGATCCCGTCGAGGTCCCAGTCCTCCGAGAACTCGGCGTCCGTCAGCTGCCGCACCGCGTCCTCGACGGTCTCGGTGATCCAGGCCCGGACCTCGTCGGAGAGGTCCTCGCCCTCGAGCACGCGGCGGCGTTGCTCGTAGATGACCATCCGCTGCGTGTTCATGACGTCGTCGTACTTGAGGACGTTCTTGCGCGAGACGAAGTTCTGCTCCTCGACCTTCTTCTGGGCGTTCTCGATCTGATTCGAGAGGATCTTCGCCTCCATGGGCTGGTCGTCCGGGATCTTGAAACGGTTCATGATGTTGTAGATCCGGTCGCCGGCGAACAGGCGCACGAGGTCGTCCTGCCCCGAGAGGTAGAAGCGCGTCTCGCCGGGGTCGCCCTGCCTGCCCGAACGGCCGCGCAGCTGGTTGTCGATCCGCCGCGCCTCGTGCCGCTCGGTGCCGAGGACGTACAGGCCTCCGAGGTCGAGGACGCCCTCTCCGAGCTTGATGTCGACGCCGCGGCCGGCCATGTTCGTCGCGATCGTGACCGCGCCGCGCTGGCCCGCGTCCTTGATGATCTCGCCCTCCCGCTCGTGCTCCTTCGCGTTCAGCACGTTGTGGTCGATGCCCTTGCGCTTGAGGAGCTCCGAGAGGTACTCGGACGTCTCGACGGCGATCGTGCCCACGAGCACGGGCTGTCCTACCTCGTGGCGCTCGACGATGTCGTCGAGGACGGCGTTGAACTTCGCGTCGGGCGTCTTGAAGATGAGGTCGTTCTCGTCGAGACGCGCGATCGGCTCGTTCGTCGGAATCTCGACCACGTGCAGGTTGTAGATCTCGACGAACTCCTTCTCCTCCGTCTTCGCCGTCCCGGTCATCCCGGCGAGCTTCTCGTACAGGCGGAAGTAGTTCTGGAGCGTGATCGTCGCGAGCGTGACGTTCTCCTCGCGGATCTTCACGCCCTCCTTCGCCTCGATCGCCTGGTGCAGCCCCTCGCTCCAGCGGCGCCCCTCCATGATGCGGCCGGTGAACTCGTCGACGATCTTGACCTCGCCCTCCTGGACGACGTAGTCGACGTCGCGCTTGTACAGCGACTGCGCCTTCAGCGCCTGCATCAGGTGGTTCACGAGGATGACGTGGCGCGGGTCATAGAGGTTCTCGATCCCGAGCGCGCGCTCGACCTGCTCGATCGTCCTCTGCGCCGGGGACACCGTCTTGAACTTCTCGTCGTAGAGGAAGTCGGCACCGGAGAGCTCCGTCTCGTCCTCGCCCTTCGCGCCCTTGCGCGTCGCGGGCGCGCCCTCGAGGTCCTTGACGACGCGCGCGAACTGGTAGTAGGTCGTGGCCGCCGTCTCCGGCTCGCCGGAGATGATCAGCGGCGTCCGCGCCTCGTCGATGAGGATCGAGTCCACCTCGTCGACGATCGCGTAGGAGTGGCTCCGCTGGACGACGCCCTCGAGCGAGACCGCCATGTTGTCACGGAGATAGTCGAACCCGAACTCCGAGTTCGTCCCGTAGGTGACGTCGCACGCGTATGCCTCGCGGCGCTCGGCGAACGGCATCAGGTTCTGGATGAAGCCCACCGTCTGCCCGAGCGCCTCGTACACCGGGCGCGTCCACTCGGCGTCGCGCCGCGCAAGGTAGTCGTTCACCGTCACGAGGTGGACGCCACGGCCCGCGAGCGCATTCAGGTAGAGCGGCTGCACGGCGACGAACGTCTTCCCCTCGCCGGTCTTCATCTCGGCGATGTCGCCCTCGTGAAGCGCGATCCCGCCCATCAGCTGGACGTCGAAGAGGCGGACGCCGATCGTCCGCTTGAATGCCTCGCGAACGGCGGCGTACGCCTCGAAGATCAGGTCCTCGAGCGTCTCCCCGTTCTCCAGGCGCTCGCGGAACTCCGCGGTCTTCCCGCGCAGCTCGTCGTCCGACAGCGCCTCGAACTCCGGCTCGAGGGTGCCGACGTAGGCGGCCTGATCGCGGAGCCGCTTGAGGCGTCGGCCCTCGCCGAGGCGGAGGACGCGCTCGAACTTGCCGAAGGACTGGGTCGGCACGGGACTAGGGTAGCGGGTCGCGCTCTCGGATCCCGGGGCCGTGAGCGCCCCGGCGCGGCGTCAGGCCGCGGCCTCGTCCTCGGTGCCGGGCGGGGCCTCCTGCTCGAGGAGCTCCGCCGGGACCGGCGCCTCGACTGGCTTGCGCTGGGCCGCGCGGCGCGGCTCGTGCGTGCGCTTGTCCCGGTACCGCTCGATCTGTCGCTCGAGCTTGTCGACGAGGCGGTCGATCGCGGCCTCGTACGTCTCGGCGCTCTCGCTCGCGACGATGTTCGGCCCCTTCGTGTAGACGACCGCCTCGGCCGAGTGGTCGTCCTTGATCGACGGGTTGTGCTCCCGCGACAGCGTCACCTCGACGACGGTCTCGTCGTACAGTCGCTTCTCGAGCTTCGCGAGGCGCTTCTCGGCGTACGCCCTCACCGTCTCGTTGAGGGTGCCGTTGTGGGCCTTCACCTGGAGCCGCATGGCGCTCCTTTCGGGGCGGATCGGAGTCGACGAGCCTGCTCTCAATCTAACGGATGGCCCTCGTCAGAGTCACCACCTCCACGCGGCGCGCTCCGGCTCTCCGGAGAGCCGTCGCGCAGGCATCCGCGGTCGCCCCGGATGTGTAGACGTCGTCGACGACGCAGACCGCCGACGGAGGGCGAGCGGACGCGACCACGCTCCCGCGTACGTTGCGCCGCCGCTCCTCGAGCGCGAGGCCGCGCTGGCGCGGCAGCGACCCGGTCCGGCGCAGGAGGTCGGCCGCCGGGACACGCCACCGGTCCCCCAGCGCCCGCGCGAGCCCGCGCGGCCCCACGGCGCCGCGCTTCCAGGCGCGCTCGGGATCACCCGGGACGTGGACCAGCGCCTCCACGTCCGGCCGCGGCACCACCTCCTCGACGAGCGCGGCCGCCTCGCTTGCGAGCCCACGGCGACCGCGTTCCTTCCACTCGCGAACGAACGCCCGCGCCCTCGCCTCGTAGACCAAGGCGGACCGCGCGTGGGCGAAGGCGAGCCGGCGGCCGGAGCACTCTGCGCAGCGGCGCACCGGCCAGGGGCCGGGCGAGCCGCAGCGGTCGCACACGGGCGGCCTCAGTCGGACGAGGGCGTCACGGCAAGGAGCGCAGAGCGCGGCTCCCGGCGCCTCGCACACCGCACACCGGTCCGGGAGGAGCAGCCCGACGAGCGCGACCATCTCGCAGCCATTGTCGGCTGCTAGCGGTCACGGTTCTGCGAAAAGATGCTGTCGGCTTCGGCCAGAGTCTCCGCCGAGCCGATGTCGTACCACTCGCCGGGCAGGAGCCACGTGTAGAACGGCGTCCGCGGGTACAGCCACTCGACGAGGCGGCCGGGCTGATCCGGGTTGTTCCCCTCCTCGAGGTACTGCTTCACCAGCGGGAGCGCCTGCCGCGGGTAGTAGTAGAGCGCGACTCCGGAGAGCGTCGTGCGAGCGGCGCTCGGCTTCTCCTCGAAGAAGACGATCCGGCCGTCCTCGTCGACCTCGATCTGGTTGTACTCGTGCATCAGCGCGAGGTCGCCGACGTCGTGGACGGCGATCACGGGCGCGTCGACCTCGCGGCCGTACGCGACGAGCCCGGTGACGTCCGCGCCGAACAGGTTGTCTCCCGCGACCACGACGAGCTCCTCGTCGATCCCGAGCTCGTCGAGTACGAAGCCGATGTCGCCGATCGCGCCGAGGCGGTCGTCGTTCGACGTCGTCCCGTCGTTCACGACCGTCACGTCGTCCTGACCCGCCGCCCACCGCTCGAAGTGCGGCGTGAACTTCGCGTTCGTGACGACGACGACGCCCTCGAGCCCCATCGGCCGCAGCCGCTCGACGACGCGGTCGAGCATCGGCTTCCCGCCTACCTCGAGCAGCGCCTTCGGGCGGTCGAGCGTGAGCGGGTACAACCGCGTCGCGTAGCCCGCGGCGAGAACGAGCGCTCTCATGACGGCACCTTACTGGGGAGGCTCTCCGCGTACGGGGGCCGGTGGATGCCTTCCTCCGTCACGATCGCGGCGATCAGCGAGGCTGGGGTGACGTCGAACGCGGGGTTGCGCGAGGGATAGCGCGCCGAGACTTCGGCGGGGTCCCGCTCCTCGATCGGCATGTCGGCCCCGGTCGGAGTGCCCGGGTCGAGCGTCGAGGTCGGAGCGACGACGACGAGGGGAACGTCGTGCCTGTCGGCCGCGAGCGCGAGGCCGTAGGTCCCGACCTTGTTCGCGACGTCCCCGTTGGCGGCGATGCGGTCGGCGCCCACGAAGACCGCGTCCGCCTCTCCGGCCGCGATGAGCGAGGCGGCCGCGCCGTCCGCGATCACGGCGAACGGGATGCCGAGCGCATCCAGCTCCCAGGCGGTGAGACGCGCTCCCTGCAGCAGCGGCCGCGTCTCGTCGACCCAAACTCGCTCGACGAGCCCGGCCTCCCACGCGGCCCGGATCGCCCCGAGCGCCGTCCCATAGCCGCCGGTCGCGAGGCCGCCCGTGTTGCAGTGCGTCAAGAGGGTCGAGCCCGGTGCGACGAGGGCCGTGGCGTGCGTGGCCATCCGGTGGCAGCGCTCGACCTCCGCGTCGTGGATCGCCCGCGCGCGCTCCGGCGTCGGGTCGGCTCGCATCTCCCCGAGCGCCCAGGCCAGGTTGACCGCGGTCGGGCGCGAGGAGACGAGCACGTCGTGTGCGGCCTCGAGGTCGTCGCCGCGAAGCGCGGCGAGCGCGTAGCCGTAGGCGGCAGCCACGCCGATCGCGGGCGCGCCGCGGATGGCGAGCGTCCGGATCGCCTCGGCGACCTCGGCCGCCGAGCGACAGCGCAGCTCGACCTCCTCGTCGGGCAGCCGCCGCTGGTCGAGCAGGACGACCGCATCGCTCTCCAGCCGGACGATGCGACGCGGCTCGAGAGGTCCCATCACAGCCATGGGTTTCCGTCGGCAGCCGGAGCCGCGCTTTGCCCGGCGGGAGGCCAGGCGCCGTTGCTGCCGTGCACGAAGAGGAACGGGGTACGTGGGGGAAACGTCGTTTCCCCCACGATCACTACTCGGTTCCCTCGTTCCAGCTGTCCAGGTACTTCTGCTGCTCGTCGGTGAGCGTGTCGATCGCGACGCCCATCGTCGCGAGCTTCAGGCGCGCGATCTCCTCGTCGATGTCCTTCGGGACGTCGTACACGCGCCGCTCGAGGCCTGCGCCGTTCGCGACCACCCATTCGGCCGCGAGAGCCTGGTTCGCGAACGACATGTCCATGACGATCGCCGGATGGCCCTCGGCCGCGGCCAGGTTCACGAGGCGCCCGTCGCCGATCAGGTACAGGCGCCGCCCGTCGGCGAGGGTGAACTCGTCCACGAGCGCGCGAGCCTCCCGCGTCTCGACCGCCAGCTCCCGGAGCGCCGGGATCTCGATCTCGACGTTGAAGTGCCCGGTGTTGGCCAGGATTGCTCCGTCCTTCATGCGCTCCATGTGCGCCTTCGTGATCACACCCTTGTCGCCGGTGGCGGTGCAGAAGATGTTGCCGACCTCGGCCGCCTTCTCCATCGGCAGCACCTCGAAGCCGTCCATGACGGCCTCCAGCGCCCGCACGGGGTCGACCTCGGTGACGATGACGTGAGCGCCCATCCCGCGCGCCCGCTGCGCCACGCCGCGCCCGACCCAGCCGTAGCCGGCGACGACGAAGCGGCCGCCGGCGAGGAGGACGTTCGTCGCCCGCACGATGCCGTCGATCGTCGACTGGCCCGTGCCGTAGCGGTTGTCGAACAGGTGCTTCGTCTGTGCCTCGTTGACCGCGATGACCGGGAAGCCGAGCTTCCCCTCGCGCTCGAGCGCCTTCAAACGGATGACACCGGTCGTCGTCTCCTCGGTGCCGGCGATGACGTCGCCGAGCTGTTCGCGGCGGTGCGAGTGGAGGACGCCGATGACGTCGGCGCCGTCGTCCATCGTCAGGTGCGGCCGGTGGTCGACCGCAGCCTCGATGTGGCGGTAGTACGTGTCGTTGTCCTCGTCCTTGATCGCGAAGACGGCGATGCCGTACTCGTCCACGAGGGCGGCGGCGACGTCGTCCTGCGTCGAGAGCGGGTTCGAGGCGCAGAGCACCACGTCCGCCCCACCCGCCTGCAGGGTGCGCACCAGGTTCGCCGTCTCCGTCGTCACGTGCAGGCAGGCAGAGACGCGGTGCCCGGCGAGCGGCTGCTCGCGCTCGAAGCGCTCCCGGATCGCGGCGAGCACCGGCATCTGCCGGTCGGCCCACTCGATCCGGCGCACGCCCTCCGAGGCGAGCCCGAGATCCTTCACGTCGTGTCGCTGTGTCGTTGCCATTCGTTCCTCTCCTCGTCGTCTGGATCAGGGGTTCGATTCGCTCACGCGGCGGCCGCCCGGGCGGCGAGCAGGCGCTCGTGCTTGCGCTGCTCCCACTCGACCCAGGCCGGGGTCGCGCTGTCGGCTGCCAGGACGTCGGTGCCCGCGAGCCAGGTCTCGACGGCGCGCCGAAGCTCGGGCTCCTGGCGCAGCCGGATGGCGAAGGCGAGCTCGTCGAGCTCGACGCCGAACTCGGTGCGGAGGTCCCCAAGCGCCCGGAGCTGGTTCAGCTCACGGATGCCGTACCGCCGGTAGCCCGCCGGCGTGCGGCCCGGCACGACGAGCCCGGCTCCCTCGAGGTAGCGGAGCATGCGGGGCGACCAGCCCGAGCGCGCGCTCGTCTGGCCGATCGAGAACGTCTCCACGGCACAACCCTACCACAGCTGTGTGAAGGTTGCTCACGGCGCCGACGTGCTCTCGCGCCCGTACCGGTCCTCGACGCGCACGACGTCGTCGAGGTCCGGCGTCGAGACCTCGAGCACGAGCGTGTCCTCGAGCGCGGTCACCCGATGGACGGTGCCCGGCCGGAAGCGAAACGCGTCCCCGGCGCGAATCTCGATCGTCTCCAGCTCGCCCTCGACCTCGCCGAGCTCGAGGCGGGCGCGTCCCTTCCGCACGAGCCAGGACTCGTCCTTGCGCTCGTGGTACTGCAGGCTGAGCGCCTCGCCCGCGCGCACGAAGAGCAGCTTCCCCACGTAGTGCTCGGTCTCGGCCCAGACGAGCTCCCAGCCCCAGGGCTTCTCCACCCGCCTGGGCGAGGCACCGTACCGTTCCGAGGCCGTGCTCACGAGAACCGGACGGCGTCGTCGGGGATCACCTGACGGGCTCCGATGCGGAGCCCGTGGTCGAGCTCGTTGCCGCCGCCGAGGATCGCCCCCGAGCCGACGACGGCGAGGTTGCGGACCTCGCACCCCGCGCCGAGCTCGGCGTCGTCGCCGACGATCGAGCCGGTCACGACCGATCCCGTCCCGATGAGCGTGCGTGCGCCGACGACCGCGTTCTCGACGACCGCTCCCGCGCACAGGCGCGAGCCCGCACCGACGACGGCGAGGCTTCCGGCACGGGCGCCCTCCTCCACGACCGCCCCCGGACCGACGTAGACCGGCGGGACGAGCCGCGCCCCGGCCTGCACCTCCGCGCTCGGGTCGACGAGTGTGAAGTCCGGCCCCAGGGCATCACCGACCTCGGTCGGGAAGGAGCGCTCGAGGACGTCCCGGTGCGCCTGCAGGTACGACTCGGGCGTCCCGACGTCCAGCCAATAGCCCTCGAGCGCAGTCCCATATACGGCGCCCTCCGAGGCGAGCCGCGGGAACACGTCCCGCTCGATCGAGACTGTCTGGCCCGCCGGAACACCGGCGAGCGCCTCCGGCTCCAGCACGTAGAGCCCTGCGTTGATCAGGTCGGTGTCGATCTCCTCGGGGCGGGGCTTCTCGAGGAACGACTTCACGCGGCCGTCGTCCGCGAGCCGCACGAGGCCGTATCGGCTCGGGTCGGCGACGGGCGTCAGCAGGATCGTCGCCTTCGCGCCGGTCGAGCGGTGGAGGCGCACGAGCTCGGTGAGGTCGGCTTCACGCAGTGAGTCCCCGTTCAGCGCGAAGAAGCTGCCCTCGAGGCCGCGAGCGGCGAATGCGATCCCCCCGCCCGTGCCGAGCGGCGTCGGCTCGACCGCGTACTCGAGCGCCAGCCCCCCGTACCGCTCGCCGAAGGTTGCCGCGATCTGGTCGGGCAGGTGGCCGCAGGACACGACCCCTCGCTCGACACCGTGGCGGGCGAGGTGCTCGAACGTGAAGGCGAGGAGCGGCCGGTCGACGAGCGGCAGCATGTCCTTCCGTGTCGTGTCGGTAAGCGGCCGAAGGCGGGTGCCCTGCCCCCCGACGAGGATGACCGCCGGCAGGCTCAACTGCGTCCGATGCCCTCGTACGCGAAGCCGAGCGCCCGCAGCGCGGCGCCGTCGAGCATGTTCCGGCCGTCCACGAGCACCTTGCTGCGCATTCGCCGTCCCGCCTCCTCCCAGTCGACCTCGCGCAGCTCCGGCCACTCGGTCACGACGACGGCTGCGTCCGAGCCCTCGAGGGCGGCGAGCGCGGACTCCGCGATCTCGACGCCGTCCAGGTGCACGGCGCCGTCGGCGACCGGGTCCCAGGCGCTGACCTGCGCGCCCTCGGCGAGGAGCCTCGCGGCGAGGACGAGGCTCGGCGCCTCGCGCATGTCGTCGGTGCCGGGCTTGAAGGCGAGCCCGAGGAGTGCGACCTTCTTCCCGCGGAGTGAGCCGAGAAGCCGCTCGAGCTTCCCGATCACGCGGCGCTTCTGGAGCTCGTTCACCTCGATGACTGCGTTCAGCAGCTGGAAGTTGTAGCCCGAGTTCGCAGCGAGCTGCTTGAGCGCGAGCGAGTCCTTGGGGAAGCAGCTGCCGCCGAAGCCGATCCCGGCGCGCAAGAAGGCCGGCCCGATCCGGTGGTCGAGGCCGATTCCCTCCGCGACGGTGAGGACGTCTGCGCCCGTCGCCTCGCAGACGTTGGCGATCTCGTTGATGAAGGAGATCCTCGTCACGAGGGCGGCGTTCGCCGCGAGCTTGATCATCTCCGCCGAGGCGACGTCGCAGCGGACGACGGGTGCGTCGATCCCCGCGTGCAGCCGCTCGACGAGGTCGCCGTCGGCCTGGTCGAACGCTCCGACGACGATCCTGTCCGGGTGCATGAAATCGTGCACGGCAGCGCCCTCGGCGGTGAACTCTGGGTTCGACACGTAGCCGACGTTGTCCAGCCCGCGCTCGTCGAAGCGGTGCCGGACGGCGGCCCCGGTGCCCACGGGGACGGTGCTCTTCATCGCCACGACGATCCTGCGGTCGACCCGCGGAAGCTCGTCCACCACAGTCCAGACCGCGGAGAGGTCGGCATCGCCCGAGTAGGTCGGCGGCGTGCCGACCGCCACGTAGACGACCTCCGCCCCCTCGATCGCCTCCGCGACGTCCGTGGTGAAGGCGAGCCGGTCGCGGTTCCGCTCGAGCAGCTCGAGGAGGCCCTCCTCGTGGATCGGAACCTCACCCCGGTCGAGCGCGTCGACCTTCTCCGCCACGATGTCGCGGACGACGACGTCGTGGCCGAGCTCGGCAAAGCACGCGCCGGTCACGAGCCCGACGTACCCGGCGCCGAAGACCGCGATTCTCACGCGCTGCTACCGCTCTTTCCCGAGCGGCCGGAGGCCCTTTGCGATCGCGATCATCGTTTCGTTCGAGAGTCGGTCGAGGAGCGTGTTGACGACCCAGTAGCGGGCCTTCGGCGTCCGCAGCACGACCATGTGCAGCTTCGGGCCGTCGTAGTACAGGTCGTACGTGCGACCGCCGATCCGGCGCGAGAGGCTCTTGTCGGCGAGGGCCGGGGCGTCGTCCCAGTCGGTCATCTGGACTCCCCAGTACTCGTTCGAGCCCATGCGGTAGACGAGCCTCACGGCCTGGTGCCCGCCCTCGACCCGGTACAGCCGGGCGGGCATCTCCTGGTCGACCCACGAGCTCCGCTCGATCACGCTCGGGAGGAGCAGCGGGAACGAGACCTTGCGCCGCAGCCCGCGCAGCAGCTCTCGCGACGCGCTTCCTCCCGGCACGACGTTCGGGCGCTCACGGCGAGGCGTCTGGTCGATCGGCGCTGCCGCGAGGCTGCCGTGGAACGTCTGCCCCACGACCACCGTCAGGAGCGCGCTGTTCGCGAGCTGGGAGATCTCGGCCGGCAGCGCCTCGACCTCGGCCGAGGCGAACAGGTTGCCGACCTTCGTGGCTGCCTCGCGCGCGCGGCGCGCCGAGGCGTCGTAGTAGATCTTCGTCCGGAAGTAGTCGAAGCGAGGCGCGTTCGCCGGCAGCCCGTTCGGCGGCGTCAGCACCTGGTAGCCCCGCTGGCCGAGCAGGTAGCCGGCCGTGGTCGCCGAGCCGTCGACGCCGTTCCCGTTCAGGACCGTGATCGTCGTCTCGCGCGGGGTCAGCGTCGTGCGCTTCGACTTCTCGCCGAGCGCCACCGCGGTCGCCTTCTCCGACGACTCGACGTCGGGGTGCTCGAAGGCGTCGACCGCGCGCTGCACATTCTCTTGCGCGGTCGTGAGCTCGGCAAACCCTTCGAGCCCCTCGATCTTCGTCTGGAAGACGCTTCCCGGCGGGAGACCGTATGCGAACAGCGCGTACGACAGCACGGTCCGGCCTTCGACGTCCCGGCCGCCGCCCTGCGCGACCTCGACGTTGTTCGTGATCGCGTCGACGACCTTGGGGAGCGACGTCGGGCCGAAATGCTCCTGCACCTGTCCTTTGAACGCCTTGACGAACTGCTGCTGGCGGGCGACGCGGTAGAGGTCGGAGTCCGTGTGCCGGTAGCGCACGTAGTCGAGCGCCTTGCGTCCACTCAGCTTCTGGTAGCCGGGACGGAGGTCGATCTTCGCGTAGCCGGCCGGCCCGCCGCGATCGTTGAAGTAGCGCCGGTCGACGTCGACCCAGGCGCCGCCGAGGCGGTCCACGATCTGGCGGAACCCGCGGAAGTTGACGGTGATCAGGTAGTTGACCGGGATGCCGGTGAGCGCTTTCACCGTCTCCAGCGACCCCTGCGGCCCGCAGTTGGCGTAGGCGGCGTTGATCCGGTCGGTGTAGGGCGTCCGGCCCGGGCACCGGATCTCGACGCGCATGTCGCGCGGGAAGGAGAGGAGCGAGATCGAGTCCGTCGCGGGATCGGCGCGGACGAGCATCAAGGTGTCCGAGCGGGACGGGGCACCCTTCCCGTCGGCGAGGCGGTGGTCGTACCCGATGACGAGCGCGATCGCGGGGTGCCCGGGAAGCGGGATGTCGAGCTGGCGCGCCGCGCGCCGGACCTCCGGCGTCTTCGCTGCGACGGCGGCGACCGACTCGTGGAAGTACAGGTACGCGCCACCTGCCGCGCCGACGAGGAGCACGAGCGACGCGGCCCCGAGCCAGAGGGCGATCTGCCCGACGAGCGCGATGCGCGAACGCGGCCCCCTCGGGGGCTGCCGGTAGACGTTGACGGGCGAGTAGGCACCCGGCGGGAGAACGGGCTTGCCGTTCCCGTCCGGCGCCGCTGCGCGCCCCAGTCCTCTCTTCAGGGTGGTTCGCATACGGGCGACGAGCGCCGCACGGGCGCCCGTCGGGGGAGGATAGCTACGTCAGCGGCGAGAGGGCTCGAGCGCCGCCAGCGCACCGGCGAGGAACGCGATCTCGTCGGGCGTGCCGGCGGTGATCCTCACCGCGTCGTCCGCGCCGAAGGGGCCGAGCGGCCGCACGATCACCCCCTGCCGGAGCAGCGCCTCGGCGAACGACTCCGCGTCGCCCACGCGCACGAACAGGAAGTTCGCCACAGCGGGGCCGGCGAACGTGAGGCCCGCGTCCTCGAGCGCGCGCCGCAGGAGGCGCATCGCCTCGCGGTTGGCATGCCGCCGGCGCTCGAGCTCGGCCAGGTCGCCGAGGCTCGCGAGCGCGGCCTCCTGGCCCGCGGAGGTGACGTCGAAGGCGCGGCGCACCTTTCCGATCGCGGTGACGACGTCCTCGGGCCCGACGCCGTAGCCGACCCGGAGCCCGGCAAGCCCGTAGATCTTCGAGAACGTGCGCAGGACGAGCACTCTGTGGCCTGCCTTGACGTACTCCTCGACGGCGTCGGGGTAGTCGGGCTCGTCGATGTACTCGAAGTACGCCTGGTCGACGACGGTCAGCACGTGCGGCGGGACGTGCGCGAAGTACTCGTCGAGCTCCGCCCGTGTGCTCGTCGTCCCGGTCGGGTTGTTCGGTGCCGCGACGAACACGATCTTCGTCCGCTCGGTGACCGCGTCGAGCACGGCCTCGAGGTCGAGACGCTCGTCGCGGAGCGCGACGCGGACGGGGATCGCGCCGAGCTTGAGCGGGTCGAGGACGTAGCTCGGGAACGAGGGCCAGCCGGTGACCACTTCGTCCCCGGGGTCGAGCAGGGCGAGGGCCACGAACCCGATGACCGCGTCCGCGCCGGCGCAGACGGAGACCTGCTCGAAGCGGACGCCGTGCCTGGCCGCGAGCGCCTGCCGGAGCCGGTACGCGCCGCCGTCGGGGTAGCGGTTCAGCTCTGCCGCTGCGCGCTCGAGCGCCTCGAGCGCAGCCGGGAACGGGCCGTACGGGCCCTCGTTCGAGGCGAGCTTGACGACGCGCTCGAGGCCGAGCTCGCGCTGGACCTCCTCGACGGGCTTGCCCGGCTCGTACGGGACGAGCCCGGCAAGAGCGGGACGAATCGGCGACGGGGGGACGTCGACCGGCCGCCGGCTCACGTCGTCGAGATCGGCTCCGCAGCCGCGGCGTCGAGCTCGGCGGCGACGTCCTCGGCCGCCTCCTCGGCGGCCGCGTCGGCCTCCTCGAGCAGCTCCTCGACGTCGCCTCGCTGCCGCATGAACGCGGCGGCGATCCCGGCCAGGATCCCGACCGAGACGATCCCGAGGACGACGAAGAGCGCGATCTTGAGGGCGCGGCCGGTCCGCTGCCGGCGACGCCGCCGCTCGATGGCCTTCAGCGTCAGGAACCCGACGATGGCGTTTCTCCGGTTGAAGACGTTCATGCCTGGAGGGTAACGGAGGAGCCGTCGGTCCGCGCGCGGCTAGCGGGCGCGCCGGGCCGCGACGTGGATCGGGCGGCCGAGAGCGACGAGCCCGGCCTCCTTGAAGGCCTCCGACAGCGTCGGGTGCGGCGCCATCCCGTCGGCGACGGTCTCCACGGTCGCCTCCGCGTCGAGCGCGACGACGGCGGCCTCGATCAGGTCGGTCGCGTGCGGGCCGACCATGACGACGCCGAGGAGCTCGCCGTAGGTGGTCTCGTGGATCGACTTGACCCAGCCCGTCGTCTCGCCGGACATGACCGCGCGCGCGTTCGCGACGAGCGGGAAGCGGCCGACGGCGACGGCGTCCCCGTGCTGCTCGCGTGCCTCGGCCTCCGTCAGCCCGACGCCCGCGATCTCCGGGTCCGTGTAGATCGGCCGCGGCACCGCGGGCTCGCCGATGTCGAGGTCGTGGCCGGTCGCGTTCTCGGCGGCGACCTCGCCCTCGCGGAAGGAGGTGTGGGCGAGCTGCCAGTAGCCGGCGACGTCTCCGGCTGCGTAGATGTGCGGCACGGAGGTGCGGCGGCGGCCGTCGGTCTGGATCCCCGCCTTCTTGTCGAATGCGACGCCGGCCTGCTCGAGGCCGATGCCCTCGACGAGCGGTGCCCGGCCGACGGCGACGAGCATCAGGTCGCATTCGACCGTCTCCCCCTCGCCGAAGTGGACGAGGAGCCCGGACTCGCGGTCCTCGACCTTGGTGCACTGCTTGCCGAGGTGGACGACGATCCCGCGCTTCGCGAAGGTCTTCCGGAGCTCGCTCGTCGCGTCGGCGTCCTCCTGGGGGATCAGCGTGTCGAGCATCTCGACGATCGTCACCTCGGTCCCGAAGCGCTCGAAGATCGAGGCGAACTCGCAGCCGATGATCCCGCCGCCGAGGACGACGAGGCGGCGTGGGACCTCGGTCTGCGCGAGCAGGCCGGTCGAGTCGACGCAGCGGGGGGACTCGAGCCCCGGGATCGGCGGGCGGATCGGGAAGGAGCCGCTCGCGACGATGGCGCTCTTGAAGCTGAAGCCGACGTCGCCCTGCTCGAACCCGATCGAGCGCGCGTCCTCGAAGCGGCCGACGCCCTGGAAGACCGTGACGCCGTAGTGCTTGAGCAGCGTGGCGACGCCGCCGGTCATCTGCTTGACGACGGCCGCCTTCCACTCGTTCGCCTGCGCGAAGTCGAGCGTCGGCTCGGACTGCACGCCAAGCCGCGGGTTGATCTCGCGGGCCGCGTGGAGCGCGTGAGCGGTCTGGACCCAGGCCTTCGTCGGGATGCAGCCGACGCGCAGGCAGGTACCGCCCAGCTCCGACTCCTTCTCGACGCACGCCACGTTCGCGCCGAGCTGGGCCGCGCGGATCGCCGCCGTGTAGCCTGCCGGGCCGCCGCCGAGCACGGCAACGTCGAATTCCATGCGGGCGATCCTAGTTGCTCGACCAACGCGTGAGTCGCCGCAGGCGCCCGACACCCCGGGTGGGCGCTGGCCCGTGAGTCGACGCGAGCGCAGCGGCCGCGAAGGGCGCCGCCTTCAGGGGTTTTCCGCGCGCCCGGCTCGGCGCTAGTCGAGCCGGGCGTTGCGGAGAGAGATCAGAGCTCGCGCCGCATGGTCACGCTGTCGCCGCCGTCCTCGTGGACGCGCGCGAACCCGTGCTTCTCGTAGAACGAGAGCAAGGCCTCGTCGTCGCGGCCGACGCTGAGGCTGAGCGCGCGATGGCCCTCCGCCTGCGCACGCTGGAAGAGCGCGTTCAGCAGCGCGTCCCCGATGCCGCGACCCCGGCGGCTCGGGACCACGGCGATCGCGAGCTCCGGCGTCTCCTCGTCGACGAAGCCGTAGCCGGGCTGGTCGCGCCGGAACAGCCGATACCACGCAGCGCCGACCGGGAACGCCTCCTCGACCGCGATTACGGCCGTGTCGCCCGGCCTGCCCCACCCCTTCACGTAGAGGGCGACCGGCCCGGGGCCTTCTCCCGGCTCCCGCTCGCGCCAGTAGTAGGCGTGGTGGAGCATGTCGCGGAGGAAGCGGACGTCCTGGCGGCCGCCGCGGCGGATGACCATACGAAGGAGGCTACAGCGCGAGCGCGGGCGACTCGACGAACGCCTTCAGGTCGCGGAGGAACTCGGCGCCCTCGGACCCGTCGATCGCGCGGTGGTCGCACGTGAGCGTCATCGTCATCGTCGGGGCCACGACGACCCCGCCGTCCTCGACGCGCGGGCGCTCCTCGATCGAGCCGACGGCCAGGATCGCCACCTGCGGCGGATTGAGCACCGCGATGAACTGCTCGATCGCGTACATCCCGAGGTTCGAGATCGTGAACGTCCCGTCCTCGAGGTCCGCGAGCTGGAGCTTTCCCTCGCGGGCGCGGGCAACGAGATCGGCACGGACCGCCGCGATCTCCTGCACCGACCTCCGGTCGGCGCCACGGATGACCGGCACCACGAGCCCGTTCGGCGTGGCCACGGCGATGCCGACGTTTGCGGCCGGCCAGCGATGGATCTTCCCGTCGACGAAGTGCGCGTTCACGGCCCGGTGGCGCATCAGCGCGGCCGCGGTCAGCCGGGTGAGGACGTCGTTCACGGTCGGCTTGACCTCCCCTTCGCGCATGAGCTCCACGAGGCGCTCGCGCGTCGCCGAGAGCTCGGACGCGTCCGCCGTCACCGTGAGCTGGAAGACCGGGGCCTCCCACGCCTCCGTCAGACGGCGCGCGATCGTCCGCCGGACCGAGGTCAGCTCGACGATCTCGACCTCGCCGGGCGGCGCCGGAGCCTGAGGCCGGGCCGTGGCTGCAGCGGCGGCCGTCGCCGCCGGAGCTCCCTCCGCAGCGCGTTCGACGTCCTCCGCGATCACGCGCCCCTCCGGGCCCGTGCCGGCGATCGACGCGAGGTCGAGGCCGCGCTCGCGGGCAATCCGGCGGGCGAGCGGGCTCGCCTTCACGCGCTCTCCGGCGGCAGCCGGCGGCGAGGGCGCCGTCACGGCGGGCGCAGCCTCCGGGGCAGGCGTCGCCTCGGCGGCAGGCTCTGCGGCCTCCGGCGCGGGGGGCGCCCCGGCGGGAGGCTCCGCGGCCTGGGTCGTCCGCGCTGCCCCCTGCGTCGCTGCTGCCTCGGCGCCCGGAGCCTCGCTCGCCGCGGGCTGCGGTGAGGCGCCGTTGCCGTCTCCGAGCCCTGACACGTCCTCGCCCTCCGCTCCGATCACGCCCACGGTCGTCCCGACGTCGACCTCCCCGTCGGAGATCACGATCTTCAGCAGGACGCCGTCGGCGTCGGCCTCGACCTCCTGGGTCACCTTGTCGGTGTCGAGCTCGTAGAGCGGCTCGCCCTTCGAGACGGCGTCGCCCTCGGACTTGAGCCAGCGCACGATCGTCCCCGCCTCCATGCCCTGGCCGAGACGAGGGAGCTTGACCTCGACGGCCACGGCTACGCCCTGGCGACCGTGCGCCTGACGGCGTCGAGCACGTCGGCGGCGTGCGGGACGACCCACTGCTCCATCACGGGCGCGAACGGCAGCGGCGTGAAGCGCGCCCCGACGCGCTCGATCGGCGCGTCGAGCCAGTCGAAGGCCCCGTGCTGGACGATCGCGGCGAGCTCTGCCCCGAAACCGGCACGCGTCACGGCCTCGTGCGCCGTCACGCAGCGCGTCGTCTTGCGCACCGAGGCGACGATCGCCTCCTCGTCGAGGGGCAGCAGCGTGCGCGGGTCGACGACCTCGACCGAGATCCCGTCCTTCTCGGCCTCCTCGGCCGCCTTCAGTGACTCGTGGACGAGCCGTCCGGTCGCGACGACCGTGACGTCCGTGCCCTCGCGATGGATGCGCGCCTTCCCGAGCGGGATCGGCTCGAGCTCCTCGGGCACCTCGCCCTTCACCGGGTAGAGCGTCCGGTGCTCGAAGAAGACGACCGGGTTGTCGTCGTGGATCGCCGTCCACAGCAGGCCGCGCACGTCCTCGGGCGTGGAGGCGAAGACGACCTTGAGCCCCGGCACGTGCACGAACCAGGCCTCGAGCTGCTGGGCGTGCTGCGCGCCCGGAGACCAGCCCGCGCCGCCCTGGGTGCGGATGGTCAGCGGGACCTTCAGCTGCCCGCCCGACATCGTGCGGTGCTTGGCCGCCTGGTTCACGAGCTGCTCCATCGAGAGCGTCAGGAAGTCCTCGTACATGATCTCGACGATCGGCCGCATGCCCTGCATCGCGGCTCCGATAGCGGTGCCGACGATGGCCATCTCCGAGATCGGCGTGTTGCGGATGCGCTTCGGCCCGAACTCGTCGAGCAGGCCCTGCGTGACGGCCATCGACCCGCCCATCTCGGCGATGTCCTCGCCCATCAAGAAGACGCCCTCGTCCTTGCGCAGCGCGTGCGTCAGCGCGTCGCGCACCGCTTCCCGGTAGGTCACCTCAGGCATAGACCCACTTGAGCGCGTCCTCGGGATCGGGGTCGGTGCCTGCCTTCGCGAACTCGACCGCCGCCTCGACCTCCGCGGTCACCTCGGAGTCGACGGCGGCGAGCTCCTCGTCCGACAGCTCGAGCCGGGCGCGCAGGAGCTCGATCGGATCCCGCGTCTCGCGCTCTCGCTTCAGCTCCTCCTTGTCGCGGTACACCTGCGGGTCGCCCACGTAGTGACCGGTGAGGCGGTTCGTGCGCAGATGCAGGAGCACGGGCCCCTTGCCGGAGAGCGCGTGCTCGCGCGAGGCGAGCGCTGCGAGGTACACGAGCTCGACGTCCTGTCCGTCCACCTCGATCAGCTTCATCCCGTACGCGAGCGCCCGCTTGCCGAGCTCGTCCACGGGGAGCGGCGAGTGC